>R14__coassemble_70_pt1 | contig 82433 bp, 62 predicted proteins | sample R14__metabat2_high_PE_043 | metagenome-assembled genome bin R14
ATATAGGGGTATAGCTCAGCTGGTAGAGCGGCGGTCTCCAAAACCGTAGGTCCAGGGTTCGATCCCTTGTGCCCCTGCCAGAAAAAAGCAGTCTCTTTCGAGGCTGCTTTTTTCATTTGGTGTTTTATTTCAGAAGTTCGCGGTAGAGCCTTAACACATTCCCGTGGAAGACGGCTTCAATCTCTCCTGTGGTGAAGCCCTGACGGTCCATCTCCTGTGCAAGCAGCTGTATTTTGGAGCCATTTGAAATCTCAAGCTCTCCGCCAATTCCGTCAAAGTCTGTACCAAGACCGATGCAGCCGATTCCCCCGACCTGCTTCATATGCCGGATATGACGGACCATGTCCTCAACCCGGCTTTCTTCATTGGGATTTAAAAAGCTTCCGCAGAAATTGATCCCGGAGACACCACCCTTGTCTGCCAGTGCCCGCAGCATCTCGTCAGTCAGGTTACGGGTATGGTTACAGAGTGTGCGGCTGTTGGAATGGGAAGCAACAAAGGGTTTGTCGGAGTAACGGACAACATCCCAGAAGCCGTCATCACCAAGATGGCTGACATCCACGATCATGCCGATGCGGTTCATCTCGCGCACGATTTCTATCCCGGCTTCCTTCAGACCATAGTGCTTTGCCGGATCATAGGTATCCCAGTTTACCACTGTATTGGGGTAACCAAGTTCGTTTTCAAAATTCCAGGTAAGGGTCAGCATCCGGACACCTAACCGATAAAGGTCTCGCAGGATCGCGGGGTTTCCCTTCAGAACGGCACCTTCTTCAATGGTTAAGAGGGCAGAGAGCTTCCCCTGAGCAGCGTTGCGCTCAATATCCGAATAGGAATACACCGGGGCGATCAGGTCGGCGTTTGCTGTCATCTCACGATGGAAGACATCGGCCATTTCCAGGACGCTGACCAGCGGATCTTCTTTTTCGTTTAAAAATACAAACATGGCAAAGTTCTGCAGCATATAGTCACCGGCCTGCATTTTCATGAGGTCAAGATGCAGGTCGTTGCTGCGCAGACTGCATGCCTCTCCGCACTTCCCCTTCAGCCAGATGCTGCCAATGGTATCACAGTGCATATCTACAACTTTCATAGTTTTCTTCCTTTCAGGCTCAGATGATCGGGCGACAGGGAAACACCTGGCACCAGGTACGGAGCAGAAGAGATGGCGTGTCCTGCCCTGTTCGCTTTCTTAACGATTATAGCACAGAACTGATCTGCCTGCATCCATTTTCAGCGTGATTTCAGATTTCATGACAGGATATGGCACAATGCTTTGCAATCCGGGAATGTGGAGACGTATCATGACAAAGGCCGGTGCAGCAGATAATCAGAAAAACTGAAAAAAGACGTTGACAAGGTACCGGACCGGTGCTATAATAATTCCGCTTTAGAGAAAGCATGTTGCTGTTCAGGTAACAAAGTTGGTGTTGATTGCCACGAGGGTCCACCTGTTCCCATTCCGAACACAGAAGTTAAGCTCGTGTGTGCCGACAATAGTATGCGGGTGACTGCATGTGAAGATAGGTAATGCCAACATTTATATTCCTCCTTAGCTCAGTCGGTAGAGCACCTGACTGTTAATCAGGGTGTCGTTGGTTCGAGTCCGACAGGAGGAGCCATCGGAATTGCCGCATAAGCGGCAATTCTGATATAGGGGTATAGCTCAGCTGGTAGAGCGGCGGTCTCCAAAACCGTAGGTCCAGGGTTCGATCCCTTGTGCCCCTGCCAAAAAGCAGTCTCGTAAGAGACTGCTTTTTTCTTACCCTGTCCGTACTGCTTTTTGCAAAGTAATGAATAAGAACGGCAAAAGCCATATAAAGCGAAATTCAGAATCCTGTGTTTACTGATGCAAATGAAATAAAAACCGTTGAGGACGCAATCAGCGCCTTTACAGCGTAAAATATGCCCCCATGCAGAAGCCAAAGCTTTCCGGACTGCATGGGGGCTTTTCGATTATGACGGTGAATTGCTGTACTTCACTTTTACAGCTGATAGGGGATCAGCTCTGCGGACAGAAGGCCGTAGTGGTAACCGTCAGCGCCGCCGGGAGAGGGCATATCCATGGGAGCGGAGGGAAGCTCGTAATCATTTTCCTCCTCCATCATACCTAAGGGAGTCGTGCCGGCAAGGGCCCCATCCGGTGCCTCCGGGGCGGGAGGTGCAGGCATGCCACCCTTTCCGTCAAAGAGGGGATGCGAGATGCGCAGACGGTTGATCAGGGTTGTGGAAATTGTAAGTGTCAGGGAATTTTCACCTTCCTTTACCAGACTGCCAAGGTCCACAAGGCCACTGCGCTGGTTCACAGCCGGAATCGGCTGACCGTTGACGGTACCGCCGGTGACCATACAATCTCCTGTCGTTACCTTTAGAATCGCACCATTGCAGGGCGGCAGGGTAACAGTGGCACTGTAGTTGCCACGGCCGGCAACATGAGCCATGCTGTCCACGCCCATTGCTGAGAGCTGCTGTTCTGTAGCAGGCAGGTTATCCCAGACACCGGGTGCCTGTATGCCGAAGGCAACAGTGGTCTTAGCGGACTGTGTGGGGATCTTTGCCTGAGGGTCAGGGCCCCAGGACTCCACAGTAGTATCAAAGGCAGATATGACGATCGGTACGCCCCATGCTTTTACAACGGGTGCTGCTGCATCCGGCATCAGGGCGATGATCTTTGCTTCCCGGTTTGCAAGCTCCACCGTGACTGTAACGCCGTTTTCGGCAGCGGTAAAGGCCAGAGGGCTTAAGGAACCGGTCCAGGGGTCGAAGAGGACCGGGCGGCCCGCACCTGTGAGGGTAACCTCTGTCTTGCCGGGCTCACCATTGTTGAAGAGAAAATACCAGATACCGGACTCATCACGGCGGCAGATCGGCTCCAGCCGGCCACGGTAGGCGGCCCGGGCACGGATGCCTGTGGACATCAGCTTCGCTGCCACATCATCCATATCTGTCGCCGTTAGAACATTGGGCAGGGTAAGCATCTCATCAATGGCAGCCAGAGCTTCTGTGTCGCCGGTAAAGGCGCCGTTGGCCCGTTCAGGCCGCTTCCCGGAGAAGATCACTGTCAGGCCGGCCTTTGCCAGCTCCAGCAGACGCTTTGCGGATTCGGTGGGCAGCATCTCCTGATCTGCGATGACCAGTGCCTGATAGCAGGGACCCTCGGGGCAGAGAAGCCCCCCGGAGACTACTGCCTCCTGAAGCTGCAGGTGGGGATTGGAAATGATATCATAGCTGTAGCCATAGTCCAGCAGCCGGGTGTAGCCCCAGCCGTAGGCGCGCTGGCCCTTATAGATGGCAAGATCGATCTGGGGCTTGCCACCCTGCAGTACAGCCTGTGTGCGGGCAATCATACCGGAAAGTCCCTTAACATCCTGCCAGTAGGTCTGGCGGTCGCCCCAGGGATCGGCAAAGGCATTCTGGAAGGCGTGCCAGCCGGGCCACTGACTGTATTTACCGGATACCTCGGATTCATAGGACATGCCGTGGATGATGGCACGGTTGACGCCGGCGGCCCAGTTGCTGTTCAGGGTTGCGGTAGCGCTCTTCCAGTCCAGACAGTAGCCCTTCATGAGGTCGGCAAGAATTTCGTCAGATACATACTTGCGGCCGGTCATATGAACGCCGCCGGAGATATTGCGGAAATATTCGCGCATCTCGCCGAAGCCAAGGCTCTCACCCTCCGCCACATCCAGAACGCAGGAGGCTGCGGAGGTATTGACATCGCCGCCGTAGGACTGGGCACGGTACTTGTAGCCAAAGGTTTTGGTCCAGGCCTTAATGCGTTCAACATGGTCGCGGAGGTAGAGGTCGTTCAGCGTGGTGTAATAGTCATCTACCAGCAGCTTTTCAATGCGCCGGTCAGTCAGAAAACGGGCAGGGCTGCCCTTCAGGCTCTGCAGGATGGGCAGGAAGGGAACGATCTCGTAGCCACGGAAGGTCTTGAATTCCTGCGCGAAACGGTTGGTCCACGGAATAGTAGCGCAGGAGAGCTCTATGGAGTCCTCAAAAATGGCACCGTCAATCTGCCCCATCAGGCTGCGGATCTCGTCGTCGTCGAGAATGTTCTTTTCCCAGACGTCAATGATGGCGTCAGTGCCCTCGGTGCTGTAATAATCGGTGGCGTACATTTTGTCCGCCATGGGCAGATGCAGATGGAACATGGGCATGCTGCGTCCCGACAGAGTTTCACCGCAGCCACGGGTGAAATAAGCGAAAAGAATGGTGTCGCCAATCTCCCAAGTCTCGCCGTCAGTGGGCGTTACGCCGCAGGCGTCAAGATCAATGGCATAGTAATGCTGTACATCGGCCAGTTTGGGTTTGCTGCCGAATTTTGTCTCATCCTCAGCGATACCGGCGGGAGTGGTCTTCTCCAGCACGGTGACAAATTCGGAGACATCGCGCATGGAATCCTGGGCCAGAATGTACTTATCACCCTTGCGGCCCACAATGGTGCCCACAACGGCTGCCAGGAAGTTATCGGTAAAGATGAAGTGGGCGGCATCCCCGGCGTCGTCATCATTGTCACGGACCGGGGGCATGGGGAGCTCCAGAGTGCCGCCGGAGGTAACCTTGGTCATGGTGTAGCTGAGTTCCTTCTGGGCTGCCGGATGGTTGGGGTCAATGGTGTTGACGGCAGGGGGCCAGTGGGCGGTGATGGTCAGATCAATCTTAAAGGGCTCAGGCAGGGAGGATGCGGTGCGCAGGATGGTGCGCAGCATTTCCTTCCAGCGGGGAGTGGCCCAGCCATATTCCCTCGGATCAAACTCAGCGTACTGCGGAACCATGGCAATCTCCATGCCGCCGAAGCCGGCATTGTAAACAGTGCGTACGTGGTTGGCAATCCGGTCAAGGTCCGCACCGGCATCCGGGAACCAGCAGCGGAACATGCCACGGCTGTCGACGCCGGGATTTTTGAATTCCTGTAAAATGGTGCTCATGAAATAGCCTCCTTAAGAGTCAGTGATTAACTGCTTTGTATTCAGTATACAGAATCCGGCAGGCAGGCGGCAATATCGCATTTTGAAGCCGGTGTATCTGTTTTTGCAGAAGTCTGATAAGCGGAAAGGGAAATCAGTCCTCTACCGTCAGCTGCCGGCGGTATTCGGCAGGCGTACAGCCGTAACGGGACTCAAAGCGGCGGTAGAAAAAGGCAGTGTTTTCATAACCTACAGAGGTGGCAATGTCGGTAATGCTCAGCTCAGTATCCCGCAGCAGGACAATAGCACGGCTGAAGCGGGCCGTGTGCAGAAGCTCGGTGAAGGTGCAGCCCGTGTATTTCTTGATCAGGCGGCTCAGGGCTGTCACATCCATGGAACGGGAGGCGGCCAGCGCCGAAAGGCTGGCCCGCACGTCCTGCTCAATCTGCGAGAGAACGTAAAGGACAAGCTGCTGCTCCTGCTCCTTCTTTGTCTGGGCCACCAGCGCGCCGGACATGCCGGAAAGATGCCGCAGCAGCAGCTCCAGTGTCAGACGTTGCAGCTCCAGCGGGATGGCCTTCAGTTGCCCAAGGATCAGGTTTTCCAGCAGGTTTTCCGCCATGGGAGCATCGGAAATGTCAAAGACCATGTGACCTGCCGCAGGGGTGGAATTGTGGAAATTCGCCTTCAGAAAGACAGACAGAGCGTTACTGTCGCCCAGCTGCAGTGCAGCGGCGTCAAAGAAGGCGGGGATCAGGATGAAATTGACAGCCAGATCCGCTTCGCCGGCCGCCTCAATGGAATGCCGGGTGCCACGGCTTAGCAGCAGAAGCTGCCTGGACTTCAGGGTCAGGGGATAGCTGTCATCGATCAGGTGCCGGGTTTCTCCCTGCAACTGGTAGATCATCTCCACGTAGCGGTGAGAGTGGACCGGAAAATCTACAAAGCGGGTATGCATACGGATGCCGAAGAGCTCTCCGCCTGGCAGAAGACTGCCAGGGTCCATGATGGGCACACTGTTACGGTTATAGACCGAAAGGTCCAGGGGCGCGCCTTCCAGCAGCGCCTGCTCCTCGGGGGTGATGGCTGAGAGCCTTGTGATCAGTTCAGTGTTCATACGGATCGCCTCCTGCGAATATCATAAGTCTTCGAAGCGATCCTTGTCAACAGAATCTGCAAAATCGGATACAGGCGGGACAGGCGCAGACCGCGCTGTGAACCTGAAAACGCCCCGCAGTCAATGCGGGGCGTTGCTGGGGCCGGAGAAAACGGACTCAGTGCTTTTCATACAGGAAGCGCTCAGAAAGCTCCACGTTGAAGCTTTCTGCCAGCTTTCTGAAATCATTGGGCTGAATTGTATTGCGCTTATCAGGTGTCATGGAACGAACCTTTACGAGAATTTCAGCGGCCTTTTCAACGGTGTGCATAAGGCCGAAGGTCAGATCAAAGGTCTCACCGGAGCAGAAGACACCATGATGTGCCCAGATGATCACGTCATAGTCTGAAATCTTTTCGGCAGTCGCAACCGCAATTTCGCTGCCGCCGGGGACCATCCAGGGCACGACACCGACGCCGGCGGGGAAGACGATCGGACACTCGGTTTCCATTTCCCACAGCTCACGGGTGAAGGCCTCGTCAGTCAGGGGAAGTACAAAGGAAAGCGCAACGATATTTGCCGGATGCGCATGATAGATCACCCGGTGTGCACCGTTGGTGGCCAGAAGCTTTACCTGATGATTCATAAGATGCGTGGGGAGCTCGCTGGTGGGATTTCCACCGTTTATAAGCCCCCAGCAGATGCGGTACTGCGTGCCGGTATTGTCTACTTCGATAATACAGATAGAATCCTCCGGACGGGGGAGTACATTGCGGAAAAACTTGCCGGAGCCGGTGACCAGGAAATACTCGCCGGCCAGCTTCGGGACCGCAACGCCGATGTTGCGCCATTCTCCGGGGGCCAGCTCCTCCTGGATTGCGCAAACCTCCTCTGGCCTGATCCGGTAACTCAGGTTGCCGCCGTTACGCTCATGCCAGCCCTGCAGCCAGCCGTCATCGGCCATGCGCATAAAATCCTGCACAAACTGTGCGTCTAATACTTTCATTTTGATTCACCTCATGCAATGATCTGAAATTCGGGTCCTGCCGCTTTCGGCTCAGACTCTCTGAGAAAGGACATCCCGCTCATAGGCCTCTACGGCGTCAAACCATTCACCGTCGAGCGCAACGCCCTCACGGCGGCAGTATTCATCCCATACGTCACCAATGGGGTAGGATTTAAGCTCCTCCTGCACGACCATCAGCTTTGTGAAATTCTGCTGATCCTGCAACCGGCGGAGATAGTCTACGGGCTGCAACATGGCGAAGAGCAGGCACTTTTGGGCATTGCGGAGACCGGTGGCCCAGGCGCCGATGCGGTTGATGGCGGCATCGAAATAGTCCAGGGCAATGAAAACACGGTCCAGCGCATCGCAGCGGACGATTTCCTTGAAGATTTCACGGGTCTCGTCGTCATAGGCGACAACGTGGTCGGAATCCCAGCGGACAGGGCGGGTGACATGCAGGGCCAGCTTCTCATCAAAGAGCAGCAGGGAGGAAATCTTATCGGAAACAACCTCAGTGGGATGGTAGTGGCCATTGTCCATCAGGGAGATGCAGTCATCACGGCTGGCAGCGTACTTGAGGCAGAACTCGGCGGAACCAACGGTATAGCTTTCAACACCGATGCCAAAGACCTTGGATTCCACGCAGGGATAGACCTTTGTCTTATCGAAGGGCTCAGCCAGGATTGCGTCGATGGATTCCTTATAGCGCTTTCTGGGCCCAAAGCGGTCGGCGGGCACGTCCTTCAGACCGTCACCGCTCCAGATGTTCATGACACAGGGCTGACCAAGCTCATCGGCCAGATACTGGGAGATGCGGATGCAGGCTTTGCCGTGATCGATCCAGAAGCGGCGGGTTTCCTCATTGGGAGAGGAGAGGGTCAGCGGATCACACATGGGGTGACCGAAGAAGGTGGGGTTGAAGTCGCAGCCAAGGCCGCGCTCTTTGCAGTAATCCACCCATGCGGCGAAATGCTTGGGCTCCAGCCGGTCGCGGTCTACCCAGCCACCGTTGTCTTCTGTGAAGATGGCATAGCTGGCGTGCAGATTGATCTTCTTTGCACCGGGGCAAAGGGCAAGGACCTGGTCCATATCAGCCATCAGTTCCGCGGGCGTACGCGCCTTGCCGGGGTAGTTTCCAGTGGTCTGGATGCCGCCGGAAAGGCTGCCGTTTTCCTGATCGAAGCCAATGACGTCATCACCCTGCCAGCAGTGCAGCGCAATCGGGACGGATCTGATGCGGTTGAGAACTGCCTCGGTGTCGATACCGAGCTTTGCATATTTTGCTCTTGCTTCCTGATAGCTCATGGTGTTACCTCCGTTATATCAAAACTTTTATCAATTGCCAGACGAGCCTGGTCCAGATCACGGAATTCTCCGCTGCCGATCAGCTGGGCCATAATGTTGCCGAGGGCGGTGCCCTCCGTTGGGCCTGCGTAGACGGGAAGACCGGTAGCCTCTGCGGTCAGGCGGTTCAGGTAGGAAGCGTTGCTTCCGCCGCCGACGATGTGGATGGCGGTATAATGTATTCCGGTCAGCGTCTCCAGCTCGGCGATGGCATCACGATAGCAGACTGCCAGGGAACGGTAGACGCATTTCAGCGTGTCTGCCAGTGTTTTCGGGATGGGCTGGCCATGGGCACTGCAGTAGTCCTTTACAGCCTGCACCATACTGACGGGTGCCAGAAATGCATCGTCATTTGCGTCCACCAGACCGGAAAAGGCAGAGGCCTCGGCCATGTCGATAAGCTGCTGGAAGGAATATTCGCTGCCGGCCTCCTTGCGGATCGACTGGATCATCCAGAGGCCCATGATGTTCTTGAGATAACGGTAGCGATATTCGTAGCCGCCCTCATTGGTAAAGTTTGCGCTGCAGCTGGCAGCCGTGGTGATGGGGCTGCGGTTTTCAACACCCAGAAGAGACCAGGTACCGGAGGAAAGATAGACGCTGTGATCGTTTTTGGCGGGAACCGCCATAAAGGCCGAACCGGTGTCATGGGTGGCAGGCAGGACAACCTGACTGTCAAAGCCAACCTCGGCCTGAATCTCAGGCAGCAGGCTGCCGACCACGGTGCCGGGCAGGCTCAGGGCAGGGAAGAGCCTTCGGGGGTAACCCAGCGTATCGATGAGGTCATAATCCCAGGTCTTTTTCGCAGCGTTCAGCAGACCGGTGGTGGATGCGTTGGTATATTCAAAGCACTTGTTGCCGGTCAGCAGGAAGTGGAAGTAATCCGGGACCATCAGAATACTGTCGGTTTCTGCGAGAATGTCACGGATCGCTGCCAGCTGATAGATGGTGTTGAAGGGCTGATACTGGATGCCTGTGCGGGCATAGAGCTCCTCATCCGGTATGCGGCTGCGGACCCAGTCACGCATTCCCTCGGTGCGGTGGTCACGGTAGGCAACCACATCGCCGAGCCGGTGGTTTTCACTGTCCAGCCGAACAAAATCTATTGCCCAGGTGTCAATTCCAATGGTTGTGGGGATCTTACCGGCAGCCTTACAGGCCTTCAACCCGTTGAGAATGGAAACGAACAGCGCGTCCACATCCCAGCAGAGGTGGCCGTCCTTCATTTCGGCACCGTTGGGGAAGCGGTAAATTTCCTCCAGAATGATCTTCCCATCGTCCAGATGGCCAAGGATATGACGGCCGGAGGAAGCGCCAATGTCAATGGCAAGATGATAAGTGTACATGAATGCTCACCGTCCTTTGTACCAATAGTATCATGCGACAGGCTGTAATTCTATATCCGATTTTGAAAGACGGATATCCAATTATGAGGGCAGGGAGCGGCCTCCGTAAAAAAGAAAAAAGGCACACTGCCGGAGAAGGCGGTGTGCCAGAGTGGGAGAAAAACTGCGGTTCAGGCCTCGTCGTCGAGCCAGACAAAGGTTTCGAAATAGCCGTAGGCATCCTCGATGTTCTCACGGGTCTCATCGGGGGTAACACCGGGAAATACATCGGAATCCTCATCGTTGCTGAGGAAGGCATCGTAGCCGTATTCGCCACCGGCAATACCGATGTAGATCTCTTCACCAAACGGATCGTCATTTTCGTTGAATTTTGCAACCCACTTTTCCATATTGATCACTCCTGATACAATGATGTAACGTTGAAAACATTCTGATTATACGAATTAGCGGTGAGATTGTAAAGAGCCAGCTATAGACAAATTTCGCCATGTTTTCTATAATATTTTTGTGAGGATTGAAAGGAGCTGATATCCATGGCAAAATGCAGGATCACAGTACTCAAATGCCTGTTTGATCAGGAGCTGAAGGACCGCTATGTACCGGACCCGGATTATGGCCGCTGTCCCTTCTTCCAGCCGGGACAGGTGTATGAATGCACCGACGGGGAGGAGAAACCGGAGGACTTTCGGTGCAATGTTGGCTGGCGGTCCATTCAGACAGAGGTAAAGGGCTTTGCCGGCCCGAAGGAGGAGCAGCACTTCTTTGCGGATCGGCCGCAGGTGGTCTGTTGCAATGACGGCATCCGCCCGGTCCTCTTTCTGCTGGAACGGATCGAGGAAGAAAGTGCTTCCGAGTAACAGACTGTAAAGAAAAGATTCCCGGGACGAAATGATCAGCCCCGGGAATCTTTTTGCAGGAATGTGGGAATTATGATCTGAGTTAATGCGCTTCTGTGAGAGTATCATACACATAGGTACCGGTGGCAAGCAGGGAAGAGCTTGAGATGCTGTAGTACAGGCTGGGTGTACTGCCGGAAAGGTAAATTGTTGCGTAGCCGGTGGTGTCCTTAATGGATGAGGGAAGCGATGAACCGGTGTAGGTAAAGGAACACTCGGCAACGCCCACATTAATGCCGGAGGTATAGGCGGAATAGTTTTTTGCGTATCCATACTGTGCGGTGCCTGTAATGGTAATGGTTCCGTCCTCCTGGGGAATGCAGATAATGCTGATGGTTTCGGCTCCAGTCAATGTCAGATCCCACTGGTCCCATGCGCCGGAGGACAGGGCGCGTTTAATGGAAACGTCGGCTTCCTGAGAATTTTCCCATTTTTCATTGCAGGGGCTGAAAACATCCTGATAATATGTATAATCGAAGTCATCGCTGTCCATATCGGTTGGGTTTGTGTCCAGCTTCATCCAGGTGCCATCGCTGCCAATCTCACACCAGCTCTCGCTGTCCAGCAGGGCATACAGGTCCATAAAATTGGGAATCCGTTTGTCAACGGTTATCATGGCCGAGGAACTGATCCCGTTATTGGAGGTAGCGGTGATATTACAGCTCCCTTCGGAGATGGCGGTGATCATGCCGTTTTCATCCACGGTTGCGATGGATTCGTTGGAGCTGGTCCACACCAGATCCTTGTGGGTTGCATCTGCCGGAGAGACAGTTGCCACCATCTCCGTACTGTCGCCCTCAGTCATAGTGAGTGATGTGTCCTTTAAAATTACCTCGGATACCTGGGAACCTATGGTTACGGAAACGGCTGTGCTGACATTTTTTGCGTTGATTGTGATCACACAGGTACCGGAACCGACAGCGGTGATCGTTCCGCTGCTGCTGACTGTGGCGATCGCGCTATCGGAAGAGGCGATTGAAATCTTTTTCGTATTTGCATTTGCCGATGAAACAGTATAACTGATGCTTGCCTGCTCACCGACTGCAAGTTTCTTCACAGACAAAGTCTGAACTGCCTTCCGGAGGAACTCCATTGCCAGCTGCCGGCTGGGAGGTCTCACTTACTCCCAATTTTACATTTTCATCCATTTTCTTTCTCCTTTCACTTTTTTTGAACTGGAAATATATTCATTTTACACCACATATAGTGAAAAAGTAAATACGCCAGAAATGATGTGAAATAATAACTGCGGTGATATGGATGAAGCAGTATTATGAAATACTTCGTGACCTGCGTGAGGACAGAGATTTTACACAGGCTGAAATAGCGGCTGTACTTGGCACGACACAGCAGGTGTATTCCCGGTATGAAAAGGGAATCAATGAGTTGCCCATCCGACACCTGATCACACTCTGTCGCTTTTATCAGGTCAGTTCAGATATGGTGCTTGGCATTTGCAGGAACGCTGATGTAAATGAAGCATTAAAGGGTTCTGGTGGAGCGGATGGAAGAGTTTGAAGCGTATTGAAGGTAGCAATCTGAATCATAAAAAGACAAAAAGAGACGGGAACCGACTGATGATCAGTTCCCGTCTCTGATTTTAATTTTGTCTCAGCCCTGTTGTGCTGCAATCCGTTCGGCCAGTTCATTTAAGTAGACCCAGCGGTCCATCTTTTCCTCCAGTTTGGCCTCCAATACTTCCTTTTCTTCCGTCAGGCGCATGAGCTCGGCATAATCCGAGGCACGCTCAGCCATCTGTCGGTCACAGTCGGCAACTGCTTCTTCTAAGGCTGCGATGTCATTGTCAATGGTGTCATATTCCCGCTGCTCCTTATAGGAAAAGCGCAGCTTCTGCTGCCGTGTAGCCATGCTTTTTTCAGATTTTTCGCCCTTTTCGCCCTTTTCGCTCTTTTCGCTCTTTTCGCCCTTTTCCGGCCGTTCTGTACCTTCCGTGCCTGTACCCGGATCGGCGGCTTTACGCTTTTCAAGATAGTCCGCATAGGAGCCGGTATAGCGGTTGATCCGGCCATGATCATCCACCTCGAGGATTTCGGTGACGATCTTATCCAGAAAATAGCGGTCATGGCTGACAGTGATGATGATCCCGTCGAAGCCGGCGAGGTAATCCTCCAGAATGGCCAGAGTCTCAATGTCCAGGTCGTTTGTGGGCTCGTCCAGCAGCAGAACATTGGGAGATGCCATCAGCACGCCCAGCAGGAAGAGCCTGCGTTTTTCACCACCGCTGAGGGCACCGATGGTGCTGTACTGCAGGTCTCCGTCAAAGAGAAAACGCTCCAGCATCTGCGTGGCGGTAAAGGTACCTTCCTTTGTGTGGACAGAGGGCGCAATCTCCTTAATGTAATCGTAGGGACGCTGATCTGGATCCAGCTCCCGGCCCTCCTGAGAAAAATAACCGATGCGGACGGTATCACCCACGATCACTGTGCCGCTGTCAGGGGCCAGACGGCCGGTAATGATGTTCAACAGGGTGGATTTTCCGGCGCCGTTGCGACCTACGATGCCGATGCGGTCATCCCGCTTCAGAATGGCAGAGAAGGGCTGCAGTACGGTCCGGCCGTCAAAGCTTTTACTGATATTTACAAGCTCGATGGTCTTTTTGCCCAGCCGGGAGGAGGCTGCAGACATCTGGACAGAGGCCTGTGTCTCCGGCGCGTCCATCGCCTTCAGATCCTCATAGCGGCGGATCCGGTCCTTCGCCTTGGTCCCTCGTGCCTGAGGACCCCGGATGATCCACTGGTACTCCCGTCGGAGAATGGTCTGGCGCTTACGCTCCGCGGCCTCGGCGTATTCGTAGCGCTGCTGGCGCAGCTCTAAATAGCGTGAATAGTTGGCCTCATAAAAGTAGAGCTTGCCCCGCTCCACCTGGCAGATCCGGTTGCAGACACGCTCCAGAAAATAACGGTCATGTGTGATCATGACCAGCCCGCCGTTAAAGGCAGCAAGCTGCTGCTCCAGCCACTCCACCATAAAGGAATCCAGATGGTTGGTGGGCTCATCCAGAATCAGGACGTCTGCCGGCTGGATCAGGGCGGTGGCAAGGGCCACTCGCTTCCGCTGCCCGCCGGAAAGGGTACCGATCCTGGCATCAAAGTCCGGAAGCCCCAGCCGGTTCAGCATGGATTTGGCTTCGTATTCGTTGATCTCACGGTATTCTGCAGGGCAGCCCAGAAAGACCTGCTGCAGAAGGGTTGCATTATCGTCAAGAACAGGGTTCTGGCGCAGATAGCTGATCTGTACATTCGGGTCGAAGCTAACCGTTCCGGCGTCGGGCTCCTCTACTCCGGCCAGCATGCGCAGCAGGGTACTCTTGCCGGTACCGTTGACGCCGATCACACCAATCTTTTCACCGGTATTCAGGTAGAAATCCACTCCGTCCAGCAGAAGCTTCATTCCATAATTTTTTTCAATATTGCGCGCGGATATGAGCATGGGAAAATTCCTCCCTCAGGATTTTGCGGCTCAGCGAACAGTCAGGAGCTTGTCGCGGAAGATGTCGTAGAAGCCGCGCTTGCGGTTGTTCAGGACGATCCGGTGCGCGGTAAAGCTGTGCTTCCGGATGGTGACGACCTCATCACTTTCCAGCCAGATACCGTTGCTGCGGCCGTCACAGGTTACAAGTCCGTCATGGCTGCAGTTGCGGCTGCCATGGATCCGGACCCGGATCACGGCGGTGTCCGGAACGATCACCGGACGCAGTCCGGGCAGGTGGGGCGCAATGGGGGTTACCACAAAGACGGGGGTCCCCGGCGGGACTACAGGCCCACCAAGCGAAATATTATAGGCGGTGGAGCCGGCAGCGGTGGAGACGATCAGGCCATCGCAGCGGGCCTCAAAAACGAAATTGCCGTCGATGGTCACATCCAGTGTGATGACGCGGGCAAAGCCGTCACGCCCGATGACCACATCATTGGTGGCTTCCTCGCTGTAATGGATGCGGTCGCTGTCCACTGAGGCAGAGAGCAGGGGCATGGGCTCCGTGGTGTATTCCCCGGCCAGGATCGCGTCAAGGGCGTCTGAAACGTCCTCACGCTCCACCTGAGTCAGAAAGCCCAGCGTACCCAGGTTGATGCCGATGACCGGATAGTCTGTATGGTTCAGGTTCAGGTCATTGGTGCACTGCAGAAAGGTGCCGTCGCCGCCAAGCACAACGACCACGGCCTCCCGGCCCGCAACCCGGGAGGCGTGTTCAAAATCAAAATGGTAGTTGCCGAAGTGGTCGGTGGTGTTTGCAAGAATCTCGGCGGTAGCGCCTCTGGCTTCAATCATATCGGCGAGTTGCCGGCAGAAGCTGAGACCGGGGTCCTTCTGGGGATTCACGGCAAGATAAAAATGCATGGGATCACGCTCCAGTATCTGTAAGGGTGACAGAGAGTTTCAGACTTCAGAGATTTCGTCTTTTTCAATTCGCTCCTTCAGGCTTTCAGGCGTTCAGGCCTTTTCGGCACGGCCGAGACCACGGTAGGCGGTCAGCAGAAAGGTGGTGAAGCAGGTTACGGCAGAGATGGTATCGGCGACCGGCTCTGCGGCAAAGACGCCGGCCACGCCAAAGCCCAGCCGGGGCAGGATCAGGATCAGGGGGATCAGCAGGATCAGCTTGCGGTAGATGGCAAAGAAGGCAGCTTTTTTGCTGTCACCGATGGCAACAAAGGTATTCTGGGCAGCCATCTGCAGGCACATGATAAAGTTCATGCAAAAGAAGATGCGGAGCATCGGCACTGCTGTGGCAACCAGTGTCTCGTCACTGTTAAAGATCCGTACCAGTTGGGCCGGCAGCAGCAGCTCCAACGCCCAGGTGATCACGGCATAGCAGGCACAGAAGGTCAGAAGAAAGCGGAAGCACTGGCGCACACGGCCGTATTCCTTTGCGCCGTAGTTATAGCCGGTAACCGGCTGGGCACCCTGGGCAAAGCCGCTCATGGGCATAAAGATCACCTGTGAGATGGAGGAGGCGACCGTCATGACGGTAACGTAGACATCCCCGCCGAATTTTCGCAGGCTGGAGTTGAAGACCGCGGAGATGGCAGCCTCGGTAAGACACATGATAAAATTGGAAAAGCCCAGTCCCAGGATCCGGCCCATGACCTTCGGGTCCGGCCGGAGATTTTTCACACGGACCCGGATCAGGTTCTTTTTGCCGAAGAGAAAACAGAGGATCCATACGGCGGAAACCGTCTGCGAGAGGACCGTGGCCACGGCGGCACCCCGAACGCCCAGTCCAAAGGTGAAGATAAAGAGCGGGTCCAGCGCGATGTTACAGACTGCGCCGATGAGTACGGTGATCATACCGATCCGTGTAAAGCCCTGCGCGTTTAGAAAGGGATTCAGACCCAGCGTCAGCATAACGGCCAGAGAGCCGGAAAGATAGATGGTGATATAGGCATCGGCATAGGGCCAGGTGTTGTCACTGGCGCCGAAGAGATAAAGCAGTGGCTTTTTGACCAGCATACACAGCAGCGGGATCATGACTCCCAGAAAGATCAGCATGGTCAGACTGTTACCCAGAACCTTTTCTGCACCGTCCTGATCGCGGCTGCCACGCAGGATAGAGGTCAGGGGACCGCCGCCGTTGCCCACCAGATAGGAAAAGGCAGCGATGGACATGGTGATCGGGTAGCAGAGCCCAATGCCGGTCAGGGCCATCTGTCCGCTGCCGGCCAGATGGCCGATATAAATACGGTCGACGATGGAATAAAGGGCGTTGACCAGCATGGCCGCGATCATTGGGATCGCCAGCCGGGTGATAGTCTTTGGAACACTGCCCTTTGAAAAATCATTCTGAATTGCCATGACGCAATGAAACCTCCGGGGGAAAATACAGACAACAGTATAGCATGAAATGCCGGAAAAGTCATCCGATTTTCAGGGGACAGCTGTGACTGAAAGAAAGCGCGAAAAAATAGAAAGGGCAGAATGCGGGTGATGGCGGCTGACAGATTACAGTCAGAATTGGATGGGCAGCCCAAATCGGTCACGGAAATACTTCGGTAAAATGCACAAGAATTGGGAGGCGGGCTTTTTCATGATGCCGGAATGTGATATACTTTCATTTAAAGGTCTGTACAGACCGGAGGAGAGAACATAAAGAAAAGGAGAAACAATATGGCAAAGAAACGCTGGGGCGACCGCAGAGACGGAAGAAAGCTCCGTGATCTGGACGGACTGCATGTGATCATGATGCACCTGATGCCCAAACGGACAGAGGCAGAGGTCTATCTGGAATATCAGGTGGATGTAACGGAGCTCCTGAAATTTATCGATGCGAAGAACCTCGCGCATCCCGAGTATAAAACCACCATGTTCCACTGCCTGGTGGCGGCCGGAGCCCGTACGGTAAAGGAACGGCCCTATCTGAACCGCTTTATCTGCGGCAGACACCTCTACGAGCGGGATGAGATTTCCCTGAGCTTTACGGCAAAGCGTAAATTCGAGGACCATGCGGAGGAATCCCTGATGCAGATCTTCGCCAACGATGATACTACGCTGGACTCTATTACCCGCCGTGTGGTGGGCGACGTGACAAAAATGCGGGAGGAGACCTCCGCGTCCGGCCTGGATAACATCATCAACATCTTCGCAAAGCTGCCCAAGCCCCTGCTGGCTGCCGTCTTTGGCACCGTGCGCTTTCTGAGCAGCATCGGCCATGTGCCGAAGGCACTGACCGAGGGCGATACCAACCACACCTCAATCCTGTTTTCCAATCTGGGCAGCATTAAGTGCAACTGCTGCTATCATCACCTCAACAACTACGGAACCAACAGTCTGATGATCACAGTGGGCGTCATCCATAAGGAGCCCAAGGTCATGGCGGATGGCTCCATTCAGGTGCGCGACGTCATGAACCTGGGCTGCACCGCGGACGAACGGATCGCCGATGGCTTCTATTTTGCCCGTTCCCTGCGCCTGATCGACTATTTGCTGAACCATCCGCAGCTGCTGGATGTTCCACTGAAGGAGGAAATCGAATATGAGTGCTGAAGTCAGAACTCCCTGGTACGACCATTCCGAGGGCGTGCCGGTCCATCTGAATTACCCGGACTGCTCCATGGTGGAGCTCTTAGAGCAGACGGCAAACAAATACCCGGATATCTGCGCCTATGAATTCTATGGCAACAAGGTCAGCTATAAAAAATTTGTGCAGCAGATCGACCGCTGCGCAAAGGGCCTGTGCGCTATGGGCGTCAAGCCAGGCGACCGCGTGACGGTCTGCATGCCCAACACCCCGCAGGGTGTCATCATGTTCTACGCCATCAACCGCATGGGCGGCATTGCCAACATGATCCATCCGCTTTCCGCCCAGGAGGAGATTGCCTTCTACCTGAACGCCAGTAATTCTGTTGCCTGCCTGACGCTGGCGCAGTTCTACCCGAAATTTGTGGCCATCCGCGAAAAGATCCATATCGGACGACTGATCATCTCCGACGTGGATGATGGCATGAAGGGCGTTATGAAGCTGGGCTATAAGGCAACTCAGGGCCGTAAGATCGCGCCTGTTCCGAAGGATGACAAGCTGGTGCTGTTCTGGAAGGACTTCCTGAAGGGCGCCGATGCCTATAAGGGCGAGTTCAAGGTATCCAAGAAGGGCGATGAGACTGCCGCGATCCTCTACTCCGGCGGCACCACCGGCACCACCAAGGGCATCCTGCTCTCCAACCTGAATTTCAATGCGCTGGCACTGCAGACCGGCGCTGCCGGAAACTGCATCATCCCCGGCCACAAGATGCTGTCCATCATGCCAATCTTCCACGGCTTTGGCCTTGGTGTCTGCATCCATACCATGTTTATCATGGGCTGTACCGGAATTCTGGTACCGCAGTTTACAGTTGACTCCTATGCCGACCTGCTGAAGAAGCATAAGCCCAACTACATTGCCGGTGTTCCGACGCTCTTTGAGGCTCTGCTGCGTCTCAAGAAGGTGGAAAATCTGGATATGAGTCAGCTGGAGGGCATTTTCTCCGGCGGCGACTCCCTGTCTGTAGAACTGAAGCACAAGGTGGATGCCTTCCTGAAGGCACACGGCTCCAAGGAGCAGATCCGTGAGGGCTACGGTACCACCGAATGTGTTACCGCCAGCTGCCTGACACCCAAGAGCAGCTATAAGGAGGGCAGCATTGGTATTCCCTTCCCGGATACCTACTATAAGATCGTTACCCCATCCACCCAGGATGAGGTTCCCTATGGCACCATCGGTGAGATCTGTGTTTCCGGTCCCACCGTCATGCAGGGCTACATGGACCAGCCCAAGGAAACCGCGCAGACCCTGCAGCTTCATGAGGATGGACGTGTCTGGCTGCATACCGGTGATCTGGGCAGCATGGATGATGAGGGCTTTGTCTACTTCAAGCAGCGCCTGAAGCGCATGATCATCACCAGCGGCTACAATGTCTACCCCTCCCAGGTGGAAAATGTCATCGATGCCCACGAGGCAGTCCTGATGAGCACTGTCATCGGTGTCAAGGACGATTACCGCATGCAGCGGGTCAAGGCCTTTGTGGTGCTGCGTCCCGGCTATGAGCCCACTGAGGAGATGAAAAAATCCATTCTGGACCACTGTGCCCTGAGTCTGGCAAAGTATGCCATGCCGAGAGAGCTGGAGTTCCGCGATGCCCTGCCCAAGACACTGGTGGGCAAGGTTGCCTACACTGTACTGGAGAAGGAAGAGGCTGCGAAGGAGCAGACAAAATAAGAGCTTTGCACCCTTCATACCCTTCGGGCGGCTTCCTGCTCCGAGGGCAAGCCGTTCAGATGATGCGGGAAGTAAATGATCAAAGAGGAGCGCACTGCATTTGCTTTGCAGTGCGCTCTATGCTACAATAAAGAGACTGTGCAAAAGAATACCAGGGGGTGCAGGCGTATGCCGGAGCCGGAAAAAACTGAAAACAGCAGGACTGTGGTGGTCACGGATGTGCGTTACCGCAGTGCCATTGCGGCCATCCGCGCCCTTGGGCGGGCCGGCTGGCGGGTGATCGCAGTGCAGACCCGGGCAGAAAGTCCGCTGGCGCCCCCGGCCTTCTCATCACGCTATGTGGCTGAGTGCCGCTGGCTGGAGGGCAGCTGCAAAGAGGCAGCCTATGCCGGGCGCCTGCTGGCGCTGCTGGGTGAATATGAGCAGCCGGTACTGCTCTGTATCGGTGCCGTGACACTGAATCTGGTGGCCGGACGCAGGCGGGACTTTGCCGCAGTCAGCCGCTTTCTGATCGCGGAGCCGGAGGTGCTGGACCGGGCCAATGACAAGCAGCAGGTTCACGAGATGGCAGAAGCACTGGGAATTCCCGTACCTTTGGAATTCCACGGGGAGCCGGACAGCTATCCTGTGATCGTCAAGCCGCACTGTGGGGAAAAGGCCGGCCTGAAGGCAGAGCAGCGCTATATCCGGGCGGAGGATCCGGAGACCTTCCGGGCGGCAGTGGAGAAAATGCGGGCCTATGACCCGGCGCCGATTGTTCAGCAGCAGGTATCCGGCGACGGCATTGGTGTCAGTCTGCTGCTGGATGGAGAGGGCAGGCTTTTAAGCGCCCTCTGTCACCGACGGATCCGGGAATATCCCGTGACCGGCGGTCCCTCCACCTGCTGTGAGAGCTTTTATGATGCAGCGCTGGTGCAGCGGGCATACCGCCTGCTGCAGGCACTGCGCTTTACCGGAATGGCTATGGTGGAATTCAAGGGAGCCTGTATTCTGGAGATCAATCCGCGGATCTGGGGAAGCTTTCCCATGACGGACTGCGCCGGCAGCAGCTTCGCTCTGCGCTACGCGGAGGCAGCAGCCGGATCCTTGCATGGGCCACCGGAGTCGGTCTGCGATTACAGAGCCGGGGTCAGGATGCGCTTTTTGCTGAACGATACGCTTGCGGGCCTTGCCTATCTGAAGCGGGGGGACCTGAGACGTGGCCTTGGCGGACTTTTTGGCCTGCCCGTGGCGAAGGAAGCGCTCTGGAACCGGGAGGACCCTGCACCCTTTTTCCGCTATCTGCGTGTGAACCTGCTGAGGAGGTAGTATGGAACTGAAGCTTGACCTGCATATCCATTCCGCAGCCTCACCGGACGGCATCCTGAAGCCCGATGAGATCGTCGCGGCCTGCCGGGCAAGGGGCCTGAACGGTTGCGCAATCTGTGACCATGATGTGCTCTATCAGGGCAGAACTGAGTATGACGGCTTTCTGCTGATCCCGGGAGAGGAATTTTCGACGGAATATGGCCATCTGCTGGGCCTTTTTCTGCAGCAGGAGATCCAATGGAACAGCTTTGAGGAGCTGGTCTCCGCTATTCATGCCCAGGGCGGCCTTGCGGTGCTGGCGCATCCCTTTGAGCACAGAATGGATGCTACGGTACTGGAGCCCATTCTCCACCTGTTGGATGGAGTAGAGAGCTGGAACAGCCGTGCGGACCGTAAAAACCGCTGCGCCAATGCCATGGCACAGCAGTTCGCACAGCAGCATGGCCTTGCGGAGACAGCAGGCAGTGATGCCCACCGCCTGCAGGAGATCGGAAACGCCGCACTGATTTTGGAGACGGAGCCTGTGGCAGAGACGGTCCGCCAGGCAATCCTGTGTGGAAATGGAATTATTACCGGGATCGAGAGCCCGGGACGATATACAGCGCTGAGCCAGCTGGTCCGGCGCAGAAGGGAAGGCTGCCACAGTCCGAAGAGATGGGCAATGGCCCTGCTCTTTCTGCTGAAATGCTGCCTGGAGGATATCACAAGAAGGGGGAAACGTACATGTCGCTGATCGTAAAGGCCGGGAAACTGGCGAAACGGACACTGAAAAAGGTGTTGCCGGAGGCCGCACCTACACTGAACTATACCCGACGGATCGAGGCAGTGGCAACTACAAAACGGATCTGCGCCATGACCTTTGATGATGGCCCCTGTAACCTGCCGGCTTCACCGGACCGCTTTGATGGTCGGAGCCTGACAGATGTACTGCTGGATGCGCTGGGACAGTACGGGGCAAAGGGCACCTTTGATGTGGTGGGTGATACCTCTGAAAATTACCCGGACGAGGCAGGAAAGGTCGGCACGGCCGCCTGGGGCGGGATCCGGTATGACCACTACCCGGACTTCGGTAAGGATGAAAAGGGCGGTGCCTTGCACAACGAGCGGCTGATCAGCCGTATGCTGTCAGAGGGCCACCAGATCACCAACCATGGCTACCGGCATATCATTTTCGGGCGCAAGCCCTTTGTGTATGGCAGACGCGTCTCCCTCAAAGGGCTGGATGCGGTTGTAGAGGACCTGACCCGTCTGGATACCCTGCTGCGGCAGCGGCATGGCTACCAGTTGACCATGGCCCGTCCGCCCCATTATGTGGACAGGCTGAGTGACGGCTTCAGCAGCTATGATGTCTACGCACTTATGGGCTATCAGTATCTGGGTGCTGCCTTTGACGGCGCAGGCTGGCTGCCCTCTGTGCTGCCGGATCCGGAAAGCGCCCTGCAGGCGGAGATCCGTGCCATGGTGGAGCCGATGGAAAAGGCACTGGCGGAGAATCCGGACTGCTTCTGCGGAAAGATCATCTTCCAGAAGGACGGCTGCAATATGGCAAAACGGACACCGGTTGCCTGGGCGCTGCCACAGCAGCTGGAGCTCCTGACCAGGTACGGCTACAGGGTTGTGACGGTCAGCGAGCTTATGGAGGAGAGCCCCTTCCGGGATCTGGGCAGAGACGATCCGGACTTTTCACAGCTGGAACTTCTGGCCCGGCAGCGCGCCATTGTCTATTCGGACAACTGCCTGCGGCCTGAGAAGATCATGACCTGTGGCGAACTGGCCATGCTGCTATCCCCACGTGATGAAACCCTGAAGCGCCGCATGGTGGAAATCCGCCGTACGGGAAAAGCAGTAGATCCATGTTTCGGCGCAATGTCCTATTGCATAGAGAAGGGGTTGCTTCCGGCGGGAACAGCGACCGGAGCTCCGGTCTCCGCCCTGCCGGAGGGAATCTTCAGGCCCTGTGGCAGCTTTACAAGAAGGGCTGTGTATGCGGCCTGCATCCCCGGGCAGCTACCCGGCTGGAACGGGACGACGGAATGAGAAGGAGCGTGTGTCGCTATGAGTGATATGGCACTGATCTGGGCTATCGCGGTGATCCTTGCGGTATCCGCCGTGCTGCGGATCGACCTTGCCAGACGGAAGGGCAGCCCACTGTCCGGCGCCGGGAAGCTGCAGGCGGTCCTCTTTCCGGCTGCCTTCCTGCTGGCTGCAGTGCTGCTGCAGGCCGGGCTTGCGGACCTGATCATGCCTGTATTGCTGCTTGGAATTCTGGAGGAGGCGGTGTGCCTCGCAATCAGAAAACGGCAGCAGGACGGACAGGGCAACAAGAAAACGAACGGTCGCTGAATGGTGGCGGAAGACCGGAAAGACCGAGAATGCCGGAAATCCTGAAATTTCTGAAATTTCTACAATTTCCCTGTACTATGACGGGAGAAAATCATTTCCTTCGCTTATTGATTTTGCCGCATAGTGGGAATATAATAATTCCGTATTGTTTTTGCGATTCAAACTGTTAAATTGAATGGAGGTAATTCCCATGGAAAAAATGAATATTGACTGGGGCAACCTCGGCTTTGGCTATATGCCCACCGCTTACCGCTACGTCTGCAACTATAAAGACGGTGCATGGGGTGAGGGCGAGCTCACTGCCGATCCCAATGTTGTGATCAACGAGTGTGCAGGTATCCTGCAGTACTGCCAGGAGGTTTTTGAGGGCCTCAAGGCATACACCACCGAGAGCGGCGACATCGTCACCTTCCGTCCCGACATGAACGCTGAGCGTATGATGGATTCCGCAGCCCGCCTCGAGATGCCCGTTTTCCCCAAGGAGCGCTTTATTGAGGCTGTTGAGCAGGTTGTAAAGGCCAATGCGGCCTATGTGCCCCCCTACGGCAGCGGTGCAACCCTCTACATCCGCCCCTATATGTTTGCTTCCGGCCCTGTCATCGGTGTAAAGCCCGCACAGGAGTATCAGTTCCGTATGTTCTGTACCCCCGTTGGCCCCTACTTCAAGGGCGGCGCAAAGCCCATCACCATCTGTGTTTCCGATTTTGACCGTGCAGCTCCCCGCGGCACTGGCCACATCAAGGCAGGCCTGAACTACGCCATGAGCCTGCATGCCCATGAGGTTGCACATGCCAATGGCTTCGATGAGAACATGTTCCTGGATCCCGCTACCCGTACCTATGTAGAGGAGACCGGTGGCGCGAACTTCCTCTTTGTCACTAAGGACGGCAAGCTTGTTACGCCCAAATCCGACTCCATCCTGCCCTCTATCACCAGACGTTCTCTGGTAGAGGTTGCACAGAAGTATCTTGGTCTTGAGGTTGAGCATCGTCCCGTTCTCTTCTCCGAACTGAAGGATTTTGCAGAGTGCGGCCTGTGCGGCACTGCAGCAGTCATCTCTCCTGTTGGTCGTGTTGTTGCCAAGGACGAGATCATCTCCTTCCCCGCCGGAATGGACGAGATGGGCCCCATCACCAAGAAACTCTACGATACCCTCACCGGTATCCAGCAGGGCCGTATTGAGGCACCCGAGGGCTGGATCCACAAGATTGAGCTCTGAGCCAATAGCTCCGAATGAAATACAAGGCACCTCCGCTATCGCGGAGGTGCTTTTTTGCTGCCCCAAGACAGGGAAAGCCGCACCGGAGTGTTTCTTCGGTGCGGCAGAAAATATGCAATTATTTCAGCTTGCCGGATTTTTCGCGATCAAAGTAATCCTTTGTTTCCTTTGCAACAACGCCGGAGAGGACAATCAGGGCAATGATGTTGGGGATTGCCATGAGGCCGTTGAATACATCGGCGACAGTCCAGACAACGGATACAGTCAGGTAAGGACCAATCAGAACAGCAAGAATGTAGACCCAGCGGTAAACCCTGACTGCGCTCTGCTTGCGGCCGGTCAGGTACTCACAGCAGCGCTCACCATAGTAATCCCAGCCAAGAATAGTGGTGAAGGCGAAGAACATCAGGCAGAGCATCAGAAGGAAGGAGCAGACCTGAGCTGGGAAGGGCAGGGCGTTCTGGAAGGCGTACATGGTGACTGCGGCACCGGAGAGACCATGCTCGGGCAGCCAGGCACCGGTGATGACGATGGACAGGCCGGTAATGGTGCAGATCACGATGGTATCGAGGAAGGTACCGGTCATGGTGACAAGACCCTGACGGACAGGCTCCTTGGTCTGTGCAGCAGCTGCCGCGATGGGCGCAGAGCCGAGACCGGCCTCGTTGGAGAAAATGCCACGGGCAACGCCCTTCTGGATGGCAGTCTTAATGGTAACGCCCAGCACACCGCCGGCTACAGCCTTTGGGGTGAAGGCGCCGACACAGATCTGAACCACAGCATCGGGAATCTTTGTGACATTGCAGATCAGGATCAGCAGACCGCAAATGAAGTAAATAACAGCCATAAAGGGAACCACAAACTCGGTGACTCTGGCAATACGCTTAATACCGCCGATGATAACCAGAGCTGCAAAGAAGGTGACCAGCAGACCAACAATAACAGTGGTCAGGGTGATGGGAGTTTCACTCGCTGTGCCGGCGGCCAGTGTGAAGAGCACATGGGAAGCATTGGGGTCAAAGAAGTTCTGAGCAGCGGAGGTGATACCATTGATCTGGGTGATGGTACCGATGCCCAGAGCACCAGCAAGGCAGCCGAAGAGGGCGAAGGCCTTTGCCAGCCAGGTCCATTTTTTGCCCATGCCACGCTCGATATAGTAGAAGGGACCGCCAAGCACGTGACCATCGCTGTCGATGGTGCGGTACTTGATGGCCAGCAGGCCCTCGGCATATTTGGTTGCCATGCCGAAGAAGGCGGCAACCTCCATCCACAGCAGGGCGCCGGGGCCACCGGCGCAGATTGCAGAACCGACGCCGACAATATTGCCGGTACCGATCGTTGCGGAGAGTGCTGTACAGAGCGCACCGAAGGAGGTAACCTCTCCCTCACCGTCCTCCTCATTTTTGACCATGAACTTCAGGGCCTTGCCGAGATGACGGACCTGAAGGCAGCGTGTACGTACAGTCAGCCAGATGCCGCAGGCGAAGATCAGTATGATCAGCGGCCAGCTCCAGAGCACGTCGTCAACAGTAGAGACGAAATTGTTGAATGCATCCATGAAAATTTGCTTCCTTTCCTTTTTTCTGTAGTTTTCACGCAAAAAAATACGGTGAAATCCGGAACGGATTTCACCAAGCAGCACACATGGGTACTCATGAAATCTGTCCTTTGGCCTGAGAGATTACAGCGATGGCTGTTTGCACCTTCGGCACCCGCTTTACGCGGGATTCTCCAGATTGCGGTCGGGGTTCAGTTACGGGCAGGACCGGAAGAGCACTGCAGCGGTTTCTGACCATTCATTCCGCCATATTAAAATTGCAATGGAAATTATAAAAATCTTACCATATAGTGTCCATAAATTCAATATTGAATTACAGAAAACATTGCGAAAGATAAAAATGCGTGCAAGTATATCATGAAACTATTTCAAATGATCTGCAACTCAGATTTCAGTATTAATCCGGTTTAAATGGGCTGAGAGTGAAAAAATATGGTCACTGCGGTCGATTACTATAGCTCCATTATATTTCTCAACACATTTTTGAACATTTTTAAGACCATAGCCATGAAAACGGTTAGTTTTCTGTATTGTGGAATCAGTAGAATATGGATTCTTTATATTATAGAACAAGATATCATTTTGAACCTTAAGTATTAAGTCAATATTTCTTAATTCAACCGGCAAGTTTCTGCATGCTTCAATAGCATTATCCAGTGTGTTTCCAAGCAATATATATAAGTCCGGTACGGATGTAAATAGGACAGGTGGAATCTGCACATCCAATCTTAAATCGATTCCATCAATATTTGCTATTTTTATATAACGGTTTAAGATTATGCTCACGTCGGTATTGTTTACATCAACAATATTGGCGGAGGATTGAAGTACGTCACTAATCGTATTCAATATTTCACTGCCATCATGATTAGTTTCATGATTTGAGACGGCCTGCATAGCGAGAAGATATTTGTCAATATCATGCCACAGTGCACGCATTTCTTCCTGTTGCTTATGAAATTGCTCGTAGTACTCGTTTTCCATAGCATAGTGATGATCAGACAGTTCCTTTTGGTGTACTGCAGTTTCATGTAATGATGCCTCTTTTATCAGGTAGATAGACGCAACGTTTGTGTATAATAATCCGCAAGTGACTACAAAATACGCGAGTGAAAGAGATCGATTATTTGCAGTAATTTCGTAGCACCAAATACAGCAGAGTAGAATACTGGCTGCCCAACAGGGGAATAAAGATATGACTGTTTTTTTAGAAACGATGCTGTCAGGCATGGATGACAAAGCTGAGACTATTGACACTAAGCCTAATAGAAGGAAATGCTCGAGTATTATAAAAAAAAGACGTGCGGTTGTTGGCGCTAAAAGATCCTGATTGCGAAGACCGCAAAAAGACGAAATGCCCATAATTAACATATCAAGAAGCGAAACAATTGCCACAAATGAAACGCTGGCAAAGATAGAAATAAACACTTGTGATTGATGTAAAATATAGGCAAGCAAAAAGATGCCCAGTAATGAACAGGAGATATTTATAAAGGGGGAATGAAGAAAAATCGAGACGGAGGCATCGCACAAACCAAAAATGCAGTATCCGAGAGCGGAAGCGAGAGCAGTAGGGGAGGAATAGCTTCTTAATTTGAGAATGCTATGTAAATAGATGTGTATGCAGAATACCTCAGCTACAACACCGATTATTTCTGCCAGTGTTTGCATATCTATGACCTCCTGAGATACAAATGTAGTTGCTTCTCGAATTCGGATCTCATTCTTCGACTGATGGGCAGAATTATTCCGTTAGTTAAGTAAACATTGCTGGAATCGGCGGATTTTATATACGCACAATTTACAATATAGCTGTGATGCGGGGTACAAAAAAAACCCTGTGGCAATGTACTAAGGACTTTGCTTAAGGGGAGCCGCATTGTAAAGCTTTCGTCTTTTGTATAAAGCGTTACATAGTGCTTAAAGACTTCAAAATAAAGGATATCAGAATATTTCCAAATCCGTTTTCCTGAACCGGAGGTAAAGGTAAAACGAGAAGCAGAAATCCATGAAATAGTATCGTCCAAAACAGCGTAAAAGAGAGATCGGTCAACAGGCTTTGTTACATACCTGAAGGCAATTCCATATCCAATCACTGAATAAGAAGAACTTTTGGTCAGAAAGATGATTAATGGGTGTGATTGCTGCTTTACCAATTGCTGCGCAATCTCATAGCCGTTTGGCGAGGTCATTTCGATATCAAGAATAGCAACATCGAAATTTATAATTTGGCAACTGTTAAATAGCTCAATAGCGGATGTAAAAATGGTTACATCCAGTGCACCATTCTGATCATAATCTTTTAAAATATTCAGTGTTGAATTTAAATCGGTTTCATCATCATTACATAATGCGATATGAAACATAAAAACACCTCGTATCCTGCTATAAAATTGAACTGGACTGCTCTGCTCGTATCTTGACGGTAGTTTCAATCACATTGATTTTGGAGAGAAAACCAATATTTTATGAACAAAAGGCAAAACATGATCCAAAGTATAATAAATTTTACACGTTTGTTATTGTTATATCAACCAAATATAGAACCATTTGTGCCAGATAATTGGCCGTTTGTGCCAACTTGATTGTAAGACTGATTTGCGCCTGCTATAAATTAAGCGGAAAGAGAACATATAAGGGAGAGGGAAAATATGACATGTGAAAAGGATTAGTAGAAATCTAACCGGTAATTGAATTTGTGAAAGGAAGGAAAAATATGCGAAAGATTTCGGCTCTTTGCATAATAGCGATTTTAATATCTTTGCTGTGTCCATTGACGAATGCTACAGAAATGAAATATACAGATGAGATATTAAATTATTCATATGAATTTCTTAATCAAAATGGGGAAAATATTACGGTTAAAATCTACAAAGATACTGAACAGGTAAAAACGTTGGTATACCTTGATGAAGAGCTGGCGCAGGCAACGGAATGTGACTTGACGACCGGCGATATGCTTACTACAATATATAATGGGAACAGAGCAGAAGTAATAAGCGAGAATCTGGAAAATCTGGACATATCTGAGATGATTACAGAGTCAGATAAAATCTTTGTTGATCCCGAAGAGCAACAAAGTGATAGCGCTGTTTTAAGTGAAGCAGTCGTGGCAGATACAACTGAAGCCCTGGTGAATGAGCCTCGTGATAATACCGGACTAACGGAAAGTGGCTATAATGATGGATATTATTATATTGGGTCCACATCGTATACGTACTCAACTGCCAGAGGATATTTGTACAGGCATTTAAGTGGGGCAGAGTATTTAGGACTGACAAGATATTATAATTGGAACGCAGGAACAACATTGAGCGCAATCATTACAGCGGTAACGGTTCTATATGCTGCGAGAGTAGCAGAAGCATTAGCTGCGATACTTGAATTTACAGCGAGTGAGACGCTTGCATATGCGCAATCTGCTAAAGTTCAGACATACGAGTATCATTATCAATACAGCACGAGAGTGAACGATGGATCGTATGGAAATTACGAGATTTATTATACAACATCCCGGAGTAAGGTGTATCAAAAAATATATAATATAACAAATGGTGAAGAAATATTTGTATACGATTATTTGAGTGGTGGATTTAGTGGATCAAACAATGAAATTATAAAAGCGGGTATCGATAACTATTTATATTATCATTTTTCTGATATATGGAAGCATTGGTCAAAGGAAAAGGTGAAATGGGCATATGAAAGCGGCCTGATCTATGGAACGACACCATCTAAATTTAGTCCTGATACCGTGATGACAAGAGCTAGTTTTATTACTGTTCTATATCGACTGTACCAAAATACAGATGGCTCTGAAGTCTACTGGGGGTATGCAAACAGGTTTACAGATGTATCTTCGTCAAGCTATTATTATGATGCTGTTAACTGGGCAGTTGGCGCAGGCATAACCAATGGAACAAGTTCAACGACGTTTTCTCCAGGGCAGGCAATATCGAGAGAGCAGATTATTACATTTTTATACAGGTATGCAATTTACATGGGCTATGCTACCACAAATAACGGCGATTATTCCAGTTATCCGGACGGAAGTGACGTTGGCAACAGCGCAAAATCTGCTATGAACTGGGCGATATATTATGGTGTAATACATGGAGATGGAGGATGTCTATATCCCAAAAGAACAGCTACAAGAGCAGAAGGCGTAACATTTGTTTATAACTTTTGCGATGTATATGGCCTGTAGATATCGGTATGAACTAAAAATAATCAACCTGAAAACACGAATATACTATTTGAAAAAATATACACATTGTGAAAGGACGGAGGGAGTAGCATGCTCAAAAAAGCGTCTGTTTTTATGGTGGGCTCGATAATCCTGCTTGGACTGAGTGAAGTGCTGGACCGCCTGAAATATGATGGTTATACCTTTTTACTGAGCTGTGGCTGGTTGATCACGGTAACATTTTTACTTGCAATGCTGTGCATGCTCATAAGCCTGGGACTCCTGATCGCGGACAGGGCAGGCAGCATGAAAAACGAAGACTCCGCACCCTGGCTCAGATGGTTGTTATTGCTGCAGGCAATACTGCTGTTTGTGTGGACGCTGGTGACCGTTGCCAACTATATTTGAAACTATGCCCTGCAATCTGGCTGCAGGCTTCGTAAATGGCAGAACGAAATCCGGCAGGATCCTGAGGATCCTGCCGGATATTTTATCAGCTTTGCGGGACCAGGTTGATTCCCGGGTGTGCCTTTGGGAAGTAGTGTTCAGTCGATCAGAACTCGCCGTCCTGAATCATGGCCTGCTTCTGAGCAGCCTGAACATCCTCAAAGACCGAGAGCATGGGCTCAACAGTTTTGTCACCCTTAATCTTGCGGTCAATATAGTTCTTTGTAGCCTTTGCGACCATGGGAGAAAGGACCAGAACACCGATCAGGTTGGGCAGCATCATGAGACCATTGAAGGTATCGGAGAGGTCCCATGCCAGCTGGGCAGTCATGACAGAGCCCAGGAAGACAATGATGCAGAAGATCACACGGTAGGGCCATACACCCTTTTCGCCGAAGAGATAGCGGCAGGCGGTGGTGCCGTAATGGCTCCAGCCCAGAACAGTGGAATAAGCAAACAGGAGGATTGCCAGCGCAATGAAGACAGCGCCAAGCTTGCCAAACTGCTGGGAGAAGGCATAGCTCATGAGAGCGGAGGAGCCAATTTCTTCGCCGGCTGCGGTAAGGGTACCGGTGGCGAGATCAACAGCGTCGGAGCTCAGAAGGGTAATAGCGGTCAGGGTGCAGACGATGATGGTATCTGCGAAGACCTCGAAGATGCCCCACATACCCTGACGGACAGGCTCCTTGACATTGGAGCTGGAATGGACCATGACGGAAGAGCCAAGGCCGGCCTCGTTGGAGAAGACGCCACGCTTGAAGCCCATCTTCATAGCCAGAGCGATACCGGAACCGACAACACCGCCGCCGGCAGCCTTCAGGGAGAAGGCACCCTTGAAGATGGATACGAAAATTGCGGGGATGGTGGTAACATGCATCAGGATGATGACAAGGGTACCGATGAAATAGAGGATGACCATAAAGGGTACGATCTTCTCAGTGATGGCAGCGACACGCTTCAGACCACCGATGACAACCAGAGCGACCGCAATGAAGAGGAAGATGCCGACTACCCAGTTGGGCATGTTGACGTTGAAGTTAGCGAAAGCGGCAGTGACATTGGAGGTCATGGAGTTGACCTGGCTCATGTTGCCGATACCGAAGGATGCCAGCAGACAGAAGCAGGAGAAGAGGATCGCCAGCACATAGCCGATCTGCTTGCAGCCCTTCTTTGCACCCAGACCGTCACGCAGGTAGTACATGGCACCGCCATGCCACTCGCCCTTGTCGTCCTTGCGGCGGTAGAGGATACCCAGAACGTTTTCGGAATAGTTGGTCATCATGCCGAAGAAGGCAATGACCCACATCCAGAACACGGCACCGGGGCCGCCGGTGGCAATTGCGCCGGCAACACCGACAATGTTACCGGTACCGACAGTCGCTGCCAGCGCAGTGCAGAGAGACTGGAACTGGGAGATGGATCTGTCGTTGGTATGGCCGGTGACATTCTTATCCTTAAAAATGGCACCCAGGGTGTTCTTCATCCAGTGACCGATATGACCGATCTGGAAGAACTTTGTCAGACAGGTCATCAGGACGCCGACAAAGCCCAGCAGGATCAGTGCGGGCCAGCCCCATACGAAGCCGTTGACAGCGTCATTGATCTTGGTTACCCAATCAATAAAACTCATGATTTCTTACACTCCTCAATGTGGAACCGCAGTAAAAAAATAAGCGTACCGGCCAAAGGTACGCAAACAATATCCCCATGTATGGGGACATGATCTGTCCTTTGGCCTGAGAGATTACAGCGCCATTGCTGTTTGCACCTTCGGCACCCGCCATGCGCGGGATTCTCCAGATTGCGGTCGGGATTCAGTTGCCGGGGGACAAGCTGGCTTCTGATCTTTCATTCCGCCGATATTTACCTGCTGCGGTCGTTTACAGAATATGTGAATTCTAGCATGTGACACCGAAAAATGCAAGTTTGAAGAAATGCAAATTCATATTTTTATGAAATTTCTGGATTTGTACCAAATACTGTCCAGAAAAACCGGGGACATTTATGCAATAAACGGCACCGGAAGATTCATTCCGGTGCCGTTTTGAATAATTTCATTTATTTATGAGCGGTATTGGTACTGCCTCAGTAGCCCACAGCGGTGGAGCCGCCGTCGATCACCAGCACCTGGCCGGTGGTGTTGCGGGACAGGTCACTGAGCAGATATACGGCCATACCGGCAATCTCTTCCGGCTCGGAGATCCGGGCGGTGGGAACACCTGTTGTGGGGGGGCCACCGGGGCCTTCACCACCGGGTGCACCGGGACCGCCGGGGCCCATGGGCGCATCCATATGAACGCCGGCCTTACCGCTCATGACACCGCCGGGAGCGATGGCATTGACGCGGATGCCATTTGCAGCCCACTCAACAGCGGCCTGCATGGAAACAGCCACAACAGCACCCTTGGAGGCGGAATAGCTGGCAGAGCACATGGGAGGAGTCATGCCGCGGATGCCCGCCATGGAGGCAATGTTCACAACACCGCCGAAGCTCTGCGGGATCATGGACTGCTTGACACACTGCTGCATCATAAAGAACAGACCCTTGGCATTGGTGTTCATGATCCGGTCCCAGGTCTCCCCGGTGAGCTCTACACCGGGACCGCCGGTCATCAGGCCTGCAGCCTGGATCAGGTAGCTGATCTCGCCCAGCTCAGCGCGGATCTGCTCCACCACTGCGGGGATAGCATCGATATCGGAGACATCCAGGGCATAGCCCTTTACATTGCCGGAAGCCTGCAGCATCTCGGCTGCTTTTGCAATCTTTTCGGGGTTACGGCCGATCATGGCGACAGTTGCGCCGCTTTCAGCCATCATTTTGGCACAGGTAAAGCCGATACCGGAGCCTGCTCCGGTGACAACGCAGACCTTGCCGTCAAAACGAATATCCAAAATAAATTCCTCCTTATTGTAAATGATGATCAGGGATTGTAGAGAATACCGCTGCGCCCATAGCTGTACACCGATACCTCACCGGCATCGGGGGGCATGGGCATATCTGCCTTTGTGGGGGCAATACTGCCATCCAAAGCCCCATCGACAGCGGAAAGCAGCTCATCGATGACACCACGATCCACAGGGCAGGTGTTGTGACAGGGGTAGACGGTATCATAGCCGTCCAGATCCTTCAGTTTTTTCAGCGACTGCCGGTAGGCCTGGATATCACGGCCCTGACCAAAGAGAAATACAGGGCCATAGGAGACGGTATCGCCGGAGAAGAGAATGCGAAAATCCTCATCCAGCAGAGCAATGCTGCCGGGGGTATGGCCGGGAATCTCAATAACACGCAGCTTTCTGCCGCCCAGGTCAAAGAACATACCCTCACAGATCGGAAAATATTCCACCCCATCGGGCTTTTCACGCATATGCTGCTCTTCAGCGGCATGCATGCAGATCTGGGGGAAGAGCCGGTCATTGGCGGTGTGGTCCCCATCGGTGTGACTGTGGACCACGATCAGCGGGAGATCGGTGATCTCCCGGATCATTTCATCCATAGGGCAGGGCATTGCGCCGGTATCCAGAAGCAGGGCGCGCTTTTCGCCAACGATCAGGAAGCTGCGGACCATCTGCTGGTCCAGCGCCCACACGCCGTCAGAGACCGAAAGCACCTTTGTTTCGGGCTGATGCATTGTATCCATGGGGCTTCCTCCGATCATTTGAAGTAGTCAACGCCGGCCTGGAAGATCGGCTGATACTTGTTGCCATAGATGTTTTTGCCGACGAATTCACCGGCACGCTCCGTATGGCCCATCTTACCGAGAACACGGCCGTCAGGAGAGGTGATGCCCTCGATGGCCAGCATGGAGCCGTTGGGGTTGTAGTTGATGTCCATGGTGGGATTGCCGAGCAGGTCGGTGTACTGGAAGGCAACCTGACCGCCTGCGATCAGCTGCTTCAGCATATCCTCGCTGGCAACAAAACGGCCCTCGCCATGGGAGATGGGAATGTTGTGCAGGTCACCGACATTGCAGTGCATCAGCCAGGGAGACTTGACGGAGGCAACACGGGTGGTGCAGTAGCGGGACTGGTGGCGACCGATCAGGTTATAGGTCAGGGTCGGGCAGCTGTCGTCCATGGGTACGATCTCGCCATAGGGGACAAGACCCAGCTTGACCAGAGCCTGGAAGCCGTTGCAGATGCCCAGCATCAGACCGTCACGCTGCTTCAGCAGGTCATGTACGGCGTCAGTCAGGATGGGATTGCGGAAGAAGGAGGCGATAAACTTACCGGAGCCATCAGGCTCATCACCGCCTGAGAAGCCGCCGGGCAGGATGATCATCTGCGCGGACCGGATGGCCTTTTCCATGGCGTTGGCAGTCTCTGTCAGGGAAGCGGCATCCAGGTTGCGGACCACGATGATCTCGGCCTGGCCGCCGGAAATCTCAATGGCACGGGCAGTGTCATATTCGCAGTTGGTGCCGGGGAAGACAGGGATCACAGCCTTCGGCTTTGTGTGGTTATAGGCAGGAGGTGTCAGATTGCGCTCACTGTAGAGAATGGTGGGCACGGCATCACGGCTGCCGGCCCTGGAGGGGAAGACGGATTCCAGCGTGTTCTCCCAGACAGAGAGATATTCGCTGATGGCAACCGCGCCATCGCCCAGATCGATCTCCGCAGCCTCAGTGGTGTAGCCAAGCAGAACGGCGCCCTCGGGAACCTCAGTGCACTCTGCCAGAATAGAGCCATAACGGTGTTCAAAGAGCAGGTCTGCGTCAAGACCGTCAACAGCCTTAAAGCCAATCTCATTGCCGGCAGCCATCTTGAAGAGACCCTCGGCAGCGCCACCGGCACTGATGGACCAGCCGGAGAGAACGGTGCCGGCTTCGGTCAGCTGATGGACACGATTGAACACGGCCTTTGTGCCTTCAAAATCCACATAGCCGGGCGCGTTAAAGAGACAGACGGGATGACCCGCGGCCTTGAACTCGGGCGAGAGTACCTTGCGGGCATCCTGGGCGGAGATCGCAAAGGAAACCAGTGTGGGCGGGACATCCAGCTCGTTAAAGGAACCGGACATGGAGTCCTTGCCGCCGATGGCACCGGCACCAAGCGCAACCTGGGCACGGAAAGCACCCAGCAGCGCCGCAACGGGTTTGCCCCAGCGCAGGGGCTCAGTGCGCAGACGTTCAAAGTACTCCTGGAAGGTCAGATAAACCTGATCGGGATCACAGCCTGCGGCAACCAGACGGGCAATGGATTCGATCACTGCGGTTGCAGCGCCGGCATAGGGGTTCATGGAGGAAAGTGTGGGATTGAAGCCGAAGCTCATGACCGAACAGGTGGAGGTGCTGCGGGTACCGGTGGGCAGCAGGGCAGCCATGACCTGTGCGGGGGTGGACTGGTTCTTACCGCCATAGGGCATCATAACGGAGGCGGCACCGATGGAGCCGTCAAAGCGCTCGATAAGGCCGCGCTGTGAGCAGCAGTCCAGGGAGGCCAGCAGTTTACGGAGCCGCTGTGCGGGGGCATCGGCAGTATCACCGGCAGCGACCGCAGAGACATCGGGCATCTTCGGAACCTGAACGGTAATGTGCTTGTCGGCCCCGTTGGAGGAGAGAAACTCACGGCTCAGGTTGACAATATCCTTGCCATTCCAGCGGAGGACCATGCGGGGTTCCTCTGTGACAACGGCAACCTGTGTGGCCTCCAGATTTTCTGCGGCAGCCGCCTTCAGGAAGGCATCCACATCGGTGGCGGCGACCACAACGGCCATACGCTCCTGGGATTCGGAGATGGCCAGCTCGGTGCCGTCAAGACCGTCATACTTCTTGGGAACAGCATTGAGGTTGATATCCAGACCGTCGGCAAGCTCGCCAATGGCAACGGAGACACCACCTGCGCCGAAGTCATTGCAGCGCTTGATCATATGGGTGACCTCCGGGTTGCGGAAGAGGCGCTGGAGCTTGCGCTCCTCAGGCGCGTTACCCTTCTGAACCTCGGCAGAGCAGGTCTCCAGAGAGACGGAGTTGTGGCTCTTAGAGGAGCCGGTGGCACCGCCACAGCCGTCACGGCCGGTACGGCCGCCCAGCAGGATGATGCAGTCACCGGGAGCGGGACGCTCACGGATAACATTGGAGGAGGGAGCGGCACCGACGACGGCACCGATCTCCATGCGCTTTGCCACATAGCCGGGATGATAGAACTCATGGACAAGACCGGTGGCAAGACCGATCTGGTTACCGTAGGAGCTGTAGCCGGCAGCTGCGGTGGTGGTCAGCTTACGCTGGGGAAGTTTGCCGGGGAGTGTGTCGGAAAGGGGAACCGTGGGATCGCCGGCGCCGGTGACACGCATGGCCTGATAGACATAGCTTCTGCCGGAAAGGGGATCACGGATGGCACCGCCGATACAGGTAGCGGCACCGCCGAAGGGCTCAATCTCGGTGGGATGGTTATGGGTTTCGTTCTTGAACATCAGCAGCCAGTCCTCAAGCTGGCCGTCAATATCGGCGTCAATATGGACGGAGCAGGCGTTGATCTCCTCAGACTCGTCCAGATTTTTCAGGATCCCGCGCTTCTTCAGCACCTTTGCGGCCAGGGTACCCATATCCATCATGGTGATGGGACGGGTCTTTGCGCGCTCGGCGAAGACCTCATCACGGCAGGCAAGATATTCCTCATAGGCGGCGCGTACGACATCATCCTGAATATCGGCCTTGTCGATGATGGTGCCGAAGGTGGTATGACGGCAGTGGTCGGACCAGTAGGTATCTACCACGCGGAGCTCGGTGATGGTAGGGTCACGTCCTTCCTCGGTGCGGAAATAATTCTGGAAGAATTTCAGGTCGTCAATGTCCATGGCGAGGCCGTATTCGCTGAGCACTGCGGGAAGCTCTGCTTCGGTCATGGAAGTAAAGCCGGTCAGAACCTTGACCTCTGTGGGAATGTCATAGACCTGCTCCAGCGTGGCGGGCTTTTCCAGGGAAGCCACGCGGCATTCCACGGGGTTGATGACATAGCCGCGGATCTTATCCATATCCGCGTCGGTCAGATCACCGTAGAGGGCATAGACCTTTGCAGCGGAGATCAGGGGACGCTGGCCGCAGGTGAGGATTCCGATACACTGTGCGCAGGAATCCGAGCGCTGGTCAAACTGACCGGGCAGGGGCTCCACCGCCAGAAGACGGCACTGGCCGAGCTCGGGCAGCTCCTCGTCATAGCAGTTATCCACCATGGGCTCGGAGAAGACAATTTCTCTGGCCTTCTGATAGGTTTCAGGGCTGAGGCCCTGGGCATCGTAGCGGCAGAACAGCCGCAGGTCGGTAAGGGTGGAAATGCCAAGCTGCTCCCTGAGATCCTGCAGCAGCTTGCCTGCTTCTACCTGAAAGCCGGGACGCTTTTCGGTATAGCAGCGATAGACTTGATTCATGGTTCAGACCTCCGTTTTACTCTGTGTTAGTTCACAGTGATGTTTTCAATCCCATAGAAGATATTTCCGGGAGCGGGGTTCATGCCATTGAAAACACCACGGGTTGTATAGACTGCATTATTTTCAAAAAGGATCGGGCAGACATAGCCGTGATCCATAATGTACTTATAGAGGTTATAGCGGTTGCCGGAGTTCTCCATTGCCGCATAGTAGAGCGTGCTGACGGTATCGTCCTGGGGTACGGCACCGATGTTAAAGCTGCCGCCGTACATGACGAGATCGTAGGGGTCAAAATCCGGTGTCATCGTGGCCTCGCAGAAGAGCAGGTCCCATTCGCCCTGATTCTTGGCGTAGTAGAAGGCTGTCTCCTCCAGAACCTGAATGTCCACGGAAAAGCCGACCACCTCAAGATGCTTGGCGGTAAGCTCAGCCGCCTCAACCCGAAGATCATTGCCTTCGCAGACAAGCATGGTGATCCGGTTGTAGCGGATCTGATCCTCTGAGGGATCCGTGGTGCCGGAAGTGGCAGTGGTATCGGTCTGTGCCGCTGCTTCAGCGGTGTCCGCTTCAGTACCGTCGGCGTTTTCGGTATCCTCTGCGTTCTCCGCGTTCTCCGCGTTCTCCGCGTTCTCCGCGTCCTCTGCATCCCCTGTGCCTTCTGCATCCTCGTCATCTTCAGCCTCCTCTGCTTCCTCCAGATCCTCGACAGTCAGGCCCTGACGCACAGGGCTGTCATCAGGCAGATAGAAGTCAGAGGTAGCAAGCAGCTCCTTCAGGGCGGTTTCCGGGCTGTAGCCATAGGAGGCGGCCAGCGTTTGCAGGTCATCCGTATAGAGCCCGGAGGAAGGGGAAATGGGGAGCACTGCCGCTTCGGCGTGATTGTGGTAGACGCTCTCGGCGATATCCTGCCGGTCAATAGCGTTGGTGACTGCGGTGCGGACATCCTCGTTGGAGAAGATGCTGCTTTCGTCCGTGTTAAAGACCAGATACTGCAGGGTGGTACCGGCGCTGCTCCAGAGCTCGTAGTCGCAGTGGTAGGTTGCCGCGGAGTTTGAGACAGGATCATTATAGACACAGTGCACCCGGTTGATCTCAAAATAGTCCCTTGTCTCCTCGGCGGAGATACTGGAGACCAGATTAACCTGTTTGATGGAAAGGCTCAGATCCTGCCACCAGTTCCCGTTGGGGATCAGCGTGTTGCCACTGCCGATAAAGGGGCCGGAGCCGATATAGCTGCCGGAATTACTGCGGTTTGGGACGATTGGAATTGCCAGCAGCGAGGGCAGCTGATCTACAGCGGTGTAAAGGCTGACGGTGATGGCGTTTGTGGAGACAGCTTCAATACTGCGGATATGGCTGAATCGCGCACTGTAGAGGGTGGAGGAGGAGGCCTTTGTCAGAGAATAGTAGACATCCGAAGCAGTGATGGTCTGCCCGTTGGAGAAGCAGGCGTCCTTCAGGTAAAAGGTCCAGGTCAGCTCATTTTCGCTGATCTCGTAGTAGTCGCAGAGGACATTTTCCGCGCCGAAGTCCGGCGTCATGGTAAAGAGACCCTCATAGATCAGCTGCAGGATGGCCTGATTCTCCATGGAGGTACACTCGTATGGATCAAAGCCGTAGCTGGCGTTGAAGGGCATGGTGAAGACACCCGTTCCGTCGTCGGTACTGACCGTAGTGGTGCCGCCGGACTCAAAGGCGCTGTCCTCGTGGACGGCGTAGTCGATCGTACCAAAATCGGAGGTAACCTCAGAGGCGGAATCCTCTCCGCGATTGCCGCAGGCACTCAGCAGCAGGCAGATGGCCAGCAGAAGGCACAGGGGGCGAAGCAAATGAAATCGGCTGGTCATCCGGCATCTCCTCCCGCAACGATCACGGCGGCAAGGCTGCCCCGGTCATCGCCGGCACGGCGATAGGACCAGAAGGTCTCCGGGTCGCAGGCGGTACACAGGGGAGAAGCATCGATCTGCTCCTCGCGGAGGCCTGCCCGCAGCAAAAAGACGCGGTTCATGTATTTCATATCCACATGGTATTTACTGCCGTTAAAGGTGATGCCGGGCTCGGCGTCCCTGCCAAGGGCAGCGCGCATGGCGTCAGGGACATTGGCGTCCGTTTCAAAGCAGCAGAGGCTGATGCAGGGACCCAGCGCGGCGCGGAGATCCTCCGCACGGCAGCCGTAGACACGGATCATTTCCCGGGCTGTTTTTTCCGCAATGCCCAGGGCAGTTCCACGCCAGCCGGCATGACAGGCGCCCACGGCACCGGTAACAGGATCCTCAAGCAGGACGGTACCGCAGTCGGCGGAAAAGACCATAAGAGCAGTATCGGGGACATTCGTAATGAGTCCGTCCGCCTCATAGCCGTTGGGCCGCAAGAGGCCGGCGCCCCAGTCCTCCCGGGTGACGATGCGGATGTCATCCCGATGGACCTGTTTACTGAGAACGGCATGGGCAGGGTCGAAACCGATCGCCTGTCCGAAGCGACGGTAATTTTCGTTGACACAGGCAGCGTTGTCACCACGGTTGACACCGAGGTTCAGCGATGCCAGAAAGCCGGTGCTGACACCGCCATAGCGGGTGGAAAACCCATGGCGGCTTTGCAGCCGGTCACTCTGATAGTATAGCAGGGAATCCCTGCGAAGTTCATGAAAGCTCATAGCAGCTCCTATCGTCTGATCCCGGCAGGATCCGGAACTGTGTCCGTGCCGGGAGAGGGGGATCAGCCCTGAACAGCCTTGCCGGAGGCAAGATCCTTGTCCAGACAGCAGTTCTTGTATTTCTTTCCGGAGCCGCAGGGGCAGGGATCATTGCGGCCAATCTTGATCTTCTTTCTGGTGGGCTCCTTTTTCACGGTGCGGTCGTCACCGGAAGAGGAGGCAGATACCCGGGCAACGGCCTTGCGCTGCAGGGCCTCCTGCATCATACGCTCCTTGGCGTTCTTCATCAGGGCAAGGGGCTGGATGTAGATCCGGCGGATGGTTTCCTCCTGAATGGCACGTGTCATTTCGGAGAACATGGCATAGCCCTCACGCTTGTATTCCACAATGGGGTCGGACTGACCATAGGCACGCAGCACGATACCCTGCCGCAGGTCCTGCATGGCGTCGATCTGATCCATCCAGTACTCGTCAACGACACGCAGAAGGATCGTACGCTCCAGCTCGCGGACATTTTCATCGGTCAGCTGGGGATAGAAGCGCTTCAGGTTGGTGATACGGGCAGCGTATTCGGTCTCGGCCAGCTCCATAACGGTGGCCAGCAGGCTGTCGGGCGTGATCTTCGAAAGAGCCTGATCGTCAGGCGTATAGGATTCTTTGGGGATGTAGAGGCCCTCCAGCTTCTGCAGGATCTCGCGCAGCTCGTCCCTGGAATCCAGATAGCCCTTTTCGCCCATGACGGACGCGATCTCGTCCTTGAAGATGTTGCGGCGCATGGAGCGCAGGCTCTCCTGCAGGTCCTCGCCATCCAGCACCTGACGGCGCTCCTCATAGATGACCTTACGCTGGGTGTTCATAACGTCATCGTATTCGAGGACGTTCTTACGGACCTGGAAGTTGATGCTTTCCTTCTTCTTCTGGGCATTTTCAATGGCACCGGACAGGACCTTCTGGTCAATGGGGGTGTCCTCATCGATGCCAAGACGGTCCATCATACCTGAGATCCGCTCAGAGCCGAAGAGACGCATCAGGTCATCCTCGAGGCTGATGTAGAAGCGGGCCTCACCGGGGTCGCCCTGACGGCCGGAACGGCCGCGCAGCTGGTTATCAATACGACGGGATTCATGACGCTCGGTGCCGATCACAAACAGGCCGCCGGCCTGACGGACAAGGTCGCCCTCAGCAGAGGTGTCGACGGAAAATTCATTATAGAAGGCAGTGTAGGCGTTGCGCGCGTCAATGATGGCCCGGTCGTCTGTCTCAGCGTAGGAGGTGGCTTCGTTTACCAGAGTGTCCACATCGATCACGGCATCCTCCGAATCCCCCTGTGCCTGGGTCAGCTGCGCGCGCAGCTTTGCCTTGGCCAGGTATTCAGGGTTACCGCCCAGCATGATATCGGTACCACGGCCTGCCATGTTGGTGGCGATGGTGACCGCGCCCAGCTTACCGGCCTGCGCGATGATCTCCGCTTCCTTTTCATGGTGCTTGGCATTCAGCACGTTGTGGGGAATGCCCTCCTTTTTCAGCAGCTTCGAGAGATATTCGGATTTTTCAATGGAGATCGTACCCACCAGCACAGGCTGGCCTTTTTCGTGGCACTCCACGATCTGCCGGATCACGGCCCGGAATTTCCCGGTCTCGGTCTTGTAGACCACATCGGAGTGGTCGATCCTGGCAATGGGCTTGTTGGTGGGAATTTCAATCACATCCAGAGAGTAGGTCTGGATGAACTCCTCCTCCTCGGTCAGGGCGGTACCGGTCATGCCGGAGAGCTTGTTGTAAAGGCGGAAATAGTTCTGGAAGGTGATGGTGGCGAGGGTCTTGGATTCATGCGCCACATCGACGCCTTCCTTTGCCTCAATGGCCTGATGCAGGCCCTCGGAGTAGCGGCGCCCGTACATCAGACGGCCGGTAAACTCATCTACGATGATGACCTGACCGTCCTTGACCACATAATCGATATCGCGCTTCATGATACCGCGGGCCTTCAGGGCCTGATTGATGTGATGGGCGATGGTGTTGTTTTCCGCGTCCGCAAGGTTCTCAAGGCCAAAGAACTCCTCAGCCTTTTTGATGCCGGAGGCGGTCAGTGTTGCGTTGCGGTCCTTTTCGTTGACAATGTAGTCGCAGTCATAGTCGTCCTGTACTTCCTTGTCGTCGGTGTCGGCAAAGACCATGCGCTTCATGCGGGAGACCAGCTGATCCGCACGGGCGTAGAGGTCGGAGGAGGCCTCACCCTGACCGGAGATGATCAGGGGGGTACGGGCCTCGTCGATCAGGATGGAGTCTACCTCATCCACGATGGCAAAGGCATGACCGCGCTGGACCATGTTCTTTTTATAGATTGCCATATTGTCACGCAGGTAGTCGAAGCCCATCTCGTTGTTGGTACCATAGGTGATATCGGCAGCGTAGGCAGCGCGGCGCTCGTCATTGTTGAGCCCATGGACGATCAGGCCAACGGTCAGCCCCATATAGCGGTAGACCTTGCCCATCCATTCGGAGTCACGCTTGGCCAGATAATCGTTTACAGTGACAATGTGCACACCGTTTCCGGTCAGGGCATTCAGGTAGGCGGGCAGGATTTCCACCAGCGTCTTACCTTCACCGGTCTTCATCTCGGCGATACGGCCCTGATGCAGGATAATGCCGCCGATCAGCTGGACATGATAGGGACGCATGCCCAGAACCCGGTCTGCAGCCTCGCGTACAGCGGCAAAGGCGTCGGGGAGAATGTCGTCCAGCGTTTCGCCGGCGGCGAGACGACCCTTCAGGAGCGCGGTCTGACCCCGGAGCTCCTCCTCGCTCATGGCCTTATAGGTATCGCCCAGCTTTTCAATCCTGTCGGCAATGGGAGTGACGGATTTCAGCTCCCGCTGGGAGTGCGTACCAAACAGCTTGTTCATGGTGTTTGCAAATAAACCCATAGATAATGTTCCTTTCAGCGTTTACATTGGACAGGTGTGAGCAGCCGGGAATGCCGGCCGACCGGGCCATACAGGCCCAAAAGCGCGCAATATACCTATCCTACCCGCCATTATAACACAAGCCGTCACATAAAAAAAGGGCAGAAGCAAAAATTCAACATCCCGTAACATCCGGCATCTGCCGCAGGTCCGGCAAAAGAAAAAGCTCCCCCGGTTTCCCGGGGGAGCTGGAAGGCGTATGTGGCGACAGCTTATGCCTTCTTGGCAGCAGCTGCAGCGTCAAACTTGGCAAGCATTGCACGGGGATCAACATGCTCGCGCTCGAAGCGGGGGCACTCCTCGTAGCCGGGGATGCCAGCCAGATACTTTGCGATGCCCTTGAGCTCCTCGAGGGGATAACGGGACATCATACAGATGGTCTCCATCAGGGGGGAGCCGCCACCATGGACACCGGCAACAGCCTGAGCAGCCTCGAAGGAATCGCAGAGCTTGTTCTCCATCATGCGCATAACGCGATGGGTGTTCTCAGCAGACCATGCGGGGTTACGGACAATGTACTTGTTGCAGAGCTCTGCGGTCTCCTCAGCGAAGAAGGACTCTTCGGTGGGCAGGGATGCGCAGACACCACCGGTCAGGTCAGCCATGGTCTCATACTCGTGGTAGATGTTGTGGCCGGCGAGACGGCGGCCGGCGTTGGTCAGGATCTCATCGGGAACCTGCTGGCCGGACTCGAAGTGGACGGAACGATAAGCGGAGCACTGGCCTGCAGCGAAGACGAGCTCAGCGGTCTGGATGATGTCGCACAGCTTGTCGCGGACATGGGACTGCTTGGCGATATCGTTGACCTCAGCAACCAGAGCTGCCTGGGAAGCGATGCACTCGGAAACAGCGGTCTTACAGCCGGTGTAGGAATGTCTGTGATAATGAGCAAACATCAGAGCGAGGTAGCCGGCGTAACGGCAGACACCGTCGTTCTCACGGCCGTTCATAAAGACGCGGCTGTAGGGAACAAAGACATCATCGAAGATGGTCAGGGACTCAACGTCACCGATCTTTGCAAAGGGAGCTTCGAGATGGGTTCTCTTGTGATGCTGGCCGGGCAGAGCCATCAGCTTGATGCCGTCCCAGTCTGCGGGCAGAGCGAAGGCAACAGCGTAATCGCGGTCCTCGCTGTCCATGAACTTGGTGGGCAGGGCGATGATCTCATCAACGTAGGGAGCGCAGGAGTTGCAGATCTTTGCGCCGCGGACGATGATGCCCTTGGTGGGAGTGCCGTCGATGTCGAGACCGTCAACGTCGGTGTCAACAATATGGAAGAACTGGTCGGGATCGGGCTGCTGATGCGCTCTCTTGTACTTGGGGTTACGGGAACCCTTAACGTCGGTCTGCGCGCAGTTGCAGATCAGGTCCTTCTCCTGGCAGTAAGCAACATACTTCTTAAAACGCTCGTGATACTCGGTGCCACAGGCCTGATCGCAGTCATAGGTGACGGAGAAGAGGGCGTTGAGGGCATCGGAACCCATACAGCGCTGCATACAGCCGCCGACGCGGTGGCAGATGAGACGGGTCATGAGCTGCTTCTTCAGCAGGTCATCAACGGACTGATGGATATGGGTGGAGCGGTTGTGAACGGAACCGTCAGCCTCGGTGACAACGCAGACATCTGCGTACCGGGGATCATTTGCGGTGTCATAGCACTGCTTCATGACATAGGTGCCGCCGACGATCCAGGATGCGAGATCACGGCCCTCACCCTCGATGCCGTTCGAACGGTCAACCTTCTTACCGTGCAGGTAGACGTTGGGCTTCATGGCCAGCAGTCTGGCCTTGTACTGTTCGTAAGTACCAATTGCCATTGGAATCAACCTCCGTAAATATTATTTATAATGATAATGGTATATGCTTCTACACTCATTTTATCGTTTTGGCCCGGGAATGGAAAGAACATTTTGCACACTTTTTTCGAAAATAATGCACAAATCTGCACACCGTTTTTTGTGCTCTGCACGAATGCGAAAAAGCGCCCCGCCGTAGCGGGGCGCGAAGTGGCAGGTGCCGGCTGATACTGCAGAATGCGGGTGAAGCGGCAGGGTCAGCGCAGATCATCCTCAGGGTCGTACTCGGTGTCCTGGGCATCCTCGGAATATTCCACATTACCGCCAAAGGACGCGATCAGGGACTGCAGGGCAGAAATACTGCTGCGCATGGCGGCGGGGTCTCCGCTTTTCTTTGCGCGCTGGGCCTCCTTCATGACCTGGGTCCTGGACTGCTTCTGTTCGCGGCTGAGCTTCCGGGCTGCCTGAGCCTGATACATCAGCTGTTCCAGCTCGTCCCTGGCAGTGGCCTCCTCCTTCTGGCGGCGGTCCTCCGCGGCGTACTGCTGTGCCTCACGGATCGCACGGTCGATCTCCTCCGACGAGAGGTTGGAGGAGGCGGTAATGGTGATGGCCTGGGATTTACCGGTACCAAGGTCCTTGGCGCTTACATTGACAATGCCGTTGGCGTCGATGCTGAAGGTGACCTCGATCTGGGGCACGCCTCTTGGCGCGCGGCGGATGCCGGTGAGCTTGAATTTGCCCAGGGACTTGTTATCACGGGCCATCTGACGTTCACCCTGCAGAACGTTGATCTCGACGGAGGTCTGGAAGTTCTGGGCAGTGGAGAAGATCTGGCTCTTGGTGATGGGCAGGGTCGTGTTGCGGTCGATCAGGCGTGTGCACACACCGCCCAGTGTTTCAATGCCCAGGGAAAGGGGCGTTACATCCAGCAGCAGCAGCCCGGTGACGGCACCGGTCAGTACACCGCCCTGCAGGGCAGCGCCCATAGCCACGCATTCGTCGGGATTGATGCCACGGAAGGGCTCCTTGCCGGTAAACTGCCGGACGGCCTCCTGAACTGCGGGGATCCTTGTGGAGCCACCCACCAGCAGGATCTTGCTCAGATCTGCGGTGCGCAGGCCGGAATCGGAAAGCGCCTGCTGCATGGGAGCCTTTGTGGCGTCCACCAGGTGGGCAGTCAGGGAATTGAATTTGGCCCGGGTCAGGGTGACGTCCATGTGGACGGGGCCATCCCTGCCAACGGCCACATAGGGCAGGTTCACATTGGTGGAGGTGACGCCTGAGAGCTCGATTTTTGCCTTTTCGGCGGCCTCCCTTACCCGCTGCATGGCGGCCGGATCCTTCCGGAGGTCAATGCGGGTTTCTTTTTTGAATTCACTCAGCAGGTAATCGGTGACACAGGCGTCGAAATCATCGCCGCCCAGCCGGTTGTTGCCGGCAGTGGCCAGAACCTCAATGACGCCGCTGTTGATGTCCAGGATAGAGACATCAAAGGTGCCGCCACCCAGATCGTAGACCATGACCTTCTGTGAGGCCTCCTTGTCCACGCCGTAGGCAACGGCTGCCGCAGTGGGCTCGTTAATGATGCGGCGGACATCCAGACCGGCAATCTTTCCGGCGTCCTTGGTGGCCTGCCGCTGGGAATCGGTAAAATAGGCGGGGACCGTGATAACAGCGCTGTCTACGGTATCACCCAGGTAGGCCTCGGCGTCGGCCTTCAGCTTCATAAGGATCATAGCCGAGATTTCCTGAGGAGTGTAGCGCTTGCCGCCGATGTTTACCCGGTAATCGGTGCCCATCTCACGCTTGATGGAGGACACAGTGCGGTCGGGATTCGCGACGGCCTGACGTTTTGCGGTCTGGCCGATCAGACGCTCACCGGTTTTGGTAAAGCCTACCACAGAGGGGGTGGTACGGCCGCCCTCAGCGTTGGGGATGACGACGGCTTCGCCGCCCTCCATGCAGCAGACGCAGGAGTTGGTTGTGCCGAGATCGATGCCGATCGTTTTTGACATGGGAGAACCTCCGTTCAGTTTGCGACCACGACCAGTGCGTGGCGCAGGATGGTGCCGTTCCGGCGGAAGCCGGTGAGCACGACCTGTGTGATAATGTTTTCGGCCTGCTCCGGGTCTTCGATATGCTCCATGGCCTCGTGCAGGTTCGGATCAAAGGAGCAGCCGAGGGCGGGAATTTCTTCAATGCCCAGCTTCTCCATGGAATTTTTCAGGTTTTGCATGGTCAGCGCAATGCCGGCAGCGTAGGCCTCGTCGCTGCAGGGCTGCGCCAGTGCGCGCGTAAGGTCATCATAGACGGGCAGGAGCGCGCAGATGGCATCACGGGCACCGCAATCCGCAGAGCGGGCAGCGAGATCTTCGTTCCGGCGCCGGTAATTTTTGAATTCAGCCAGCAGCTCCTCCTGACGGGAGAGTGCTTCGGTAAGACGCGCGCGGGAGACAAAGGGGAATTGCATGTGAAGTCCCCCTTAACAGCAGAAGTACATGCCACGGCCGCCGCAGCAGAGATTGCAGAGGCACCAGGCAAAGAAAATATTGCGGCAGAGGTTGGGATTGCTGCTGTTACCAAAGCCGAAATTCGTGCTGTGCGTGTTATAGTCATTACCGCCGCTCTGGACAATCTGGTAAAAACGCTGGAAATTCGGATTGTCGGGCTCCAGCTGCAGGGCCCGGCGGATATGCTCGCTGGCGGTGACCCGGTTGCCCTGCCCGTAATTGGCCCGGGCGCTCAGATAGTACCACTGACCATCCCGGTCCGCCTCGTTGACGGTGGAGAGTACGTGCAGTGCCTCGTCATAGGCACCGGCGTTCACGTAGTTACGGGCGGCCTGGATCTCTGTGGAATCCCTGGTTTCGTACCGGGTCTGATCCCGGTAATATTCCTGATAGCCACCGCCAAAGGGGTTAAAGCCAAAGCCAAAGGGGTCGTAATAGCTGCCGGAGCCGCCGGTACTGCCGGAGCTGCCGGAATAGCCGGAATAGCCGGAATAGCCGGAATAGCCGGAATAGCCGCCGGAGCTCTGCTGCTGGGGCTGGGGATTTTTGATCGCCTCATAGGCAGCGTTGACCTCGTTCATTTTTTCTTCGCAGGTGGGATCGTCGGGGTGCAGGTCCGGATGATATTGCTTCGCAAGCTTGCGGTAGGCTGCCTTGATCTCAGCCTCCGTAGCTGTTCTGGGTACACCCAGCACCTCATAAGGGTCTCTCATGGTGAATCTACCTTTCCTCTTCCTCTTTCTCTTTTTCTGTCTTTTCCTTATTTAAATGAAATGCTTCGTTGAATCTGATCCATACGCCGGCATACAGAATGTTCCGCATCAGGTCGCAGTCCTCGATGAGAGGCAGGTGCTCAAATGCTGCCGCGGCGTCCGCCAGCATCATGGTCAGCAGGTCCCGGTCGCCTGCCGGGGAACGGGGCCCGGAATGGAGGGCACGCAGAGGATTTGGGCGGCCGTGCTTTTCGTCATCGTTGTAATCGATGCAGGCATCCATCAGATAGATGAACCGCCCAAGCCCACAGCCGAGCTCCCGGAGAACAGGTGACCAGTATTCCGATTCCTGTGGAACAAAAAGCTCACCCATAAGTGTGCCAAAGCAGTCCGCGGCCCGGTCTGCGCTGACCTCCGGCCCGTCCTCATAACGGTGCAGGGCGGCAAGCTGCTCACGGATCACACGGCTCTGCCTGGGAAGCTGACGTTCCACACGCTTTGCGCGCCGGTGCAGCAGGGCAGCGAGCAGGCGGCGACCGAGCCTGCGCTCGTCCTCCCAGTCATCCATACAGCTCCACCAGGCAAGCAGCAGGTTCAGGTCCGCTGCATAGTCGGTGTATTTTGTCTGCCAGTAGCTGCGGCGGTGCAGGGGATGTGCAGGACAGCGGGCGGTTCCTGTACGGGTCTCCGGCTCATAGAGGGAGGAAAGCACCAGCACCAGAAAGGTCATATCATAGGTCAGCGTCAGTCGGGCTGTAAGCCCGTGCCGCCGGGCAAGGCTGCGGCAAAGCCCACAGTAGCAGCCCTTATAACGCGCAAGCGATTCCGGACTGAGCTGCCCGGGATCAGCCGTGATATATCCAAACATCAGGTAGTCCTTTCAAATACATGGCTACAGCTCTTGCAGGTGATGCGGACCTTGCCCTTGCCCTTGGGGACCCGCAGCACAGTGCCGCAGACAGGGCATTTGAAGAAGCAGTAGAGATTTTTCTGGCGGCGCTTTGTCTTCTTCAGGGCGAACCAGCGGCTTACAGGGCTGATGAGCTGGAGAAAGCGGGCGTTTTCGGCCTGACGCTTTGCGGTATTCCGGCTGAAGATCCGGAAATAGCTCAACCCCAGGGAGACAAGGGCAAGGCTCCAGAGGATGGAGCTCGCTGTCCCGCCGAGGATCATCGCGAGGATAAGAAGCAGGCAGGACAGAATGTTCAGTGCCATAGAGAGATTGTCAGTACCGTTACGTCCTTCAAAAAACCTTTGAGATCTGCGCATAGTGGTGTTCGCACGCCTTTCGTGTCATGATAATGGGGCCATTGTAACAGCTGTTTGTGAACATGTTATAAACAGAGAAAGATTTTTTGAAAATTTTTGGGAGCAATCGGGATGATCCGGTGAAGAACATACCGGCAAAATGAAATCGAAGGACCTGTATCCAGAGAGACAGAAAAAAAGCAGAGCTGTCTCACATGCGACAAAAGGGCGGAACTTCGCCGGGAAAGCGGAAGTTTCGGCGGCCGGAAGACTTGACCTTGGAATAATTCCATGCTTTAAAATGCGATAGAAAGGACTTTCTGCGCTCTTTTTGCAGTGAGTCCGGGTCCAAGATCACGGCGGATTGGGGTGATTCAATGAGCGGGGAAAGAAAGGTCCGCAACAGCAAAGACCGGAAAGACCGTAATAACCACGAAAACGATATTCAGCTGGCCCTGCTGGATAAAAAAGACGGTCAGAAGATCATAGACGCGCTGAACAGCGCGAAGATGGTCGCGGTGCTCTCCGGAAAGGAAGTCATGTATGTGTTTGCCTTTCGTGGGCAATATCAGTGCTTTATCCACGAATTTGACGCGGAGGACGGCAGAAGAAAGTCCTTTGACATCAATGAGCGGAATACGGCCATGATGAAAAACCTGAACTCTGCGGCAGACCAGATCTTCGAGATCACGCCCAGGCCTGAAATGCATCCCATGGGTGTCATGGTGGCAGCCGAACGGGGCATCCTGTCCTATCTGGATGCGACCGGTCAGCTTCCGGTGGATGATGAGGACTTTATGGATTGGCAGAATCCCGAACAGAAGAATAACAGCGAAGGAGGATAACGCGTGAAGACTTATAAGTTTGTATGTCGAAGCACCCGCGGCGGCTTTAAAGAGTGGGCCAGTGTCTGTGAAGACGGCGTAGAGGTGCGCAGGATCGACCGCGACGTATGGCAGGAAACTGTCAGACAGTTCCGTGAGAGAGTTGGAGCCCAGCTGGAGGCTGAAGGCTACCAGATGGAAGAACACCAGTATACACTCTGAGCTGAGAAGGAGAATAAGCGATGACCTATGTATCTGTCCTGCTCCAGCATCATGCCGGCCCGACCGGCGATGTTCTCATCCTGAAGAATGAGGATGGCACCTGGAGCTTCCCCTGCGGAAAGGTCCGCACCAATGAGACTGAGGCCGAGGCAAGCGAGCGCATCATCTGGGAGCAGCTCGGTGTCAAGGCTGTTGTGGGCAAGCTGACCATGCGCGGCCGCCACAAGGCTGCCGACGGCTATGTTGAGCACCTCTATGAGGGCAACATTACCCACAACACCCATTCCAAGGACGACTATCACGTCTATTATGAAGCGGTGAACAAGTGGCAGACAGAGCCTGCCTGCGGCGAGTACAAGTGGGTACACCCCTCCGAGCTCGGCCAGTATGAGTTCACCGGCGATGACAGGAACTTCATGGCAAAGTATGACCCATGGGTCAACGGCCGTTTCATTCCTGATGTCAGAATGTACTGAGGAGGCGAACCGATGAAAAAATATATGTTTGAGGCTTACCGGAAGCAGCTGGAAAAGCCCACCGAGCCCAGGTACATTTTCAATACCTCCGCAAAGGTGACTGTCTATGCGGAGGACGAGGAAGAAGCAAAGATCCTGGCTGCCGATAAGCTCAGCGAGGAATATTACGGAACCGGTATTGCCCTGGGCGAGCCGATCCTCTCCGGATGCTGGGACCTGCCTGTTGACTGGAGCTACGGCTACGGCGATGAGCGCAAGTCCGGCCCCACCGAGACCATCGGCGATCTTGTCGGCAACAACGTGATCCGATAAAGAAGGAGGATGGATTATGAATCTTGTTAAAAAGTATACACTCCGTCTTCCCGACGGCGTAAAGCTGGTAGAGAAGGACGAGCTGGTACAGATGGTGAAGGATGCCGTGAAGGACCATCCCTCCGAGCATATCTGTGCCTTCCGTATCTGGTATGAGAACTTTGAGGGCTGCGGCATGCCCCCCAGAGATGTCTATGATGTCATCAACGAGACACTGAACTCCCTGACTGACGACTGGAAGAACATCGGAACCATGCGCTTTGAGCGCTACGGTGCCGTGAACCCGACCTTCCTGAACCTGCACTATGCAGAGGCCCAGAAGGTCTGGAATGCACCCGGCGGTGAGACCCAGATGCTCCTGCATCGTTTCCACTCCGGCAAGCATTATCAGGGCCCCGATGGTCGTGTCTTCTGGATCCCTGTCATCGAGGATTTCGATATGCGCTGTTTCGAGCGCAAGGATGGCAAGTATATCGGCAATATGGTTGAGATCGATCCGAATTCCGAGTATGCGCGCCAGCTGGTTCAGATTGATTAAGGAGGAGCTGACAACATGGAAAAAGTACCTATGCGTTCCGACAGCAAGAGAGAGCGTATTACCCACAGCGTAGGTGTCGGCGGCCCCATGACCCTGCACACCATCGACGGCGTGATCCGTCGTGTACGCCCCATTGTGCTGACTGATGACGATCCCGCCGGCTGGGTCATTAAGGCCCGCGGCAAGGAATATACCCCCCAGCGTAAGACCACCATGTCCCTGCTGGGCTACTGTGAGCGTGATAAGACATACGCTTACGACCGTCTGAAATACCCCATGATCCGTGAGGACTTCGTGGAGACTCCCGACGGCAAGAACCGTAACACCGAGAACCGTGGTAAGTCCGGCTATCGCCGCGCCTCCTGGGACGAGGCCCTGAGCCTGGTTGCCCGTGAGATCAAGCGCCTGCAGAAGACCTACGGCAAGGAGACCATCACCGCATGTACCTCCTCCCACCACTCCTGGGGTCTGGTCGGCTACAAGATCTCCCTCTTTAACCGTTTCTTCTCCATGATGGGCTATACCCGCATTGCGGATAACCCGGACTCCTGGGAAGGCTTCCACTGGGGCACTCCTCACTCCTACGGCTACTACTGGCGTCTGGGCGGCCCCGAGCCCTATGATATGCTGGAGATGGCCATGCAGAATGCAGAGACCATGATCTGCTGGTCCACCGACCCTGATACCAGCCGTGGCGGCTATTCCGCACAGGAATCCGCACTCTGGCGCTGGTGGATGAAGGAGATGGGCATTGAGTTCATCTACATCGATCCCTTCAACAACTACACCTCTGTCAAGCATGCAGACAAGTGGATCGGCCCCCGTATGGGCACCGACGCCGCCATCCTCGAGGCAATCGCCTATGTCTGGATCACCGAGGATCTGTATGATAAGGAATACGTCCGTCAGCACGGTCACCGCTTCGAGGAGTTCAAGAACCACATCCTCGGCCTTGGCCCCGACGGTACCCCCAAGACCCCCCATTGGGCTGAGGAGCTGAGCCTTGTCCCCGCTATGGACATCAAGGCCATCGCCCGCCGCTGGGCAAATACCGTTACCACCGGCGGTTCCGGTATGCGTGGTGGCTTCGGTGGCGCCTGCCGTCACTCCAACGGTACTGAGTATGCACGTCTGATGACCCTGCTCTTCGCTATGCAGGGCATGGGCAAACCCGGCCGCGCCTTCTGGTCTCCCGCCTGCGGCGGCCCCATGAACTACAACTTCTGGTTCGGCGGCTACTCCGATCCGCTGTCCTCCATCGCAAAGTACCCCATCTGCGACGATGCTCCCGCCAACTCTGTTGAGCAGGTCCTCTATCGTCCCAACCTGCCCGATGCCATCCTTGACGGCCACTACGAGTGGTACGGCGAAGGCTTCTGCGGCGGCGGCGTTGACCTGGAATTCACCCGTCACGTCTATCCTCTGCCCGGCTACAATAAGGTTCACTGCTTCTGGCGTTACGGCGGCTCCTTCTTCGGCACCATGCTGGACACCAACAAGTGGGCCAAGATGTACAAGTCTCCCGAGCTGGAATTCGTCATCAACCAGGATATCTATATGACCCCCGAGACCCGTCATGCGGACGTCATCCTGCCCGCCTGCACCAACCTCGAGCGTGTGGATATCGGTGAGGTCGGTAACTCCGGTAACGGCGGCTACTGCTCTCACTCCCAGACCGGTAACTCCTGGCAGGTCATTGTCTATCAGGATAAGGCCATCGAGCCCATGTGGGATTCCCGTTCTGACTTCTGGATCTTCTCTCAGGTCGCTGCACGTCTCGGCTGGGGCGAGCGCTTCACCGAGGGCCGTACTGAAGAAGAGTGGGCAAAGCGCTTCTGGCAGTTCTCCGATCTGCCCAAGCACATTTCCTGGGAGGACTTCAAGAAGAAGGGCTACTATATCCCGCCCGTCTCCTACAAGGAAGAGGACAAGGATCCCAAGACCGGCCTCTACCAGAACTGGGACCGCTATCCCGGCTTCCAGTGGTTTGCTGAGAACCGTGCCTGCGATACCATGAACCATAAGGTCTTCCAGGAGGAGCATCGCCTCGGTACCTTCTCCGGCAAGTTCGAGTTTGTCTCCGAGTCCATCACCTACTGGGCACCCGATGATGAGGCACGCCGCCCCATTCCCCAGTATCAGGATTCCTGGGAAGGCTTCAAGTCCCTGTCTGCAGACAAGTATCCCTATGGCCTGATCTCTCCCCATCCGAGATTCGACTATCATACCCATTACAATCAGCATGCAAAATGGCTGTGGGAAATCCCCAAGAACCGTGTCGTGATCAACGGCAACCCCTACCTGGTCTGCCATATCAACAAGGATCTCGCAGAGCAGAAGGGCATCAAGGACGGCGATGTTGTCCGCATGTACAATGACCGTGGCAGTGTTCTGCTGGTTGCCCGCGTCACCTACCGTTGCCATAAGGAAACCATCCACGCCTATACATCCTCCGGCATCTACAACCCCATTGAGTATGGTGTCTACAAGTCCTGGGATAAGGGCGGTTCCATCAATGTGCTGGTGCCCGGACGTCTCATCGGTGACTATGTCCCCGCTATGGCACCCTACAGCTGTAACATCGAAATCGAGAAGGCTGAGCCCGATCCCAACTACGGCCAGGGCTTCGAGCACATCCTCGATGCAGTCGACAAGCAGCAGCTTGAGACCAACCGTCCCATCCGTACCTCCATGGAGGCTGACCTGCTCTGGGGCGAAAAAGAGCAGTGGCTCATGGAGCAGCTGAAGAAGAAGGAGGCAATCTGATATGTGGAAGAAGCCTATGAAGAAGCCCGGCATCGTGGTCAATGCACACCGTTGCATGGCATGCTATGCCTGTTTTATGGCCTGCAAGGATGAGCACTGTGGCTGGGATACCGCCCTGTCCAAGTCTCAGCCCGAGATGGGCCAGTACTGGGTCAACATCGTTGACTATGAGCGCGGTGACAGCCCCCGCCGGATCAAGACTGCATCCTACCCTCTGATGTGCGGCAGCTTCAACAACCCCGCATTTGAAAAGGCCATTGCGGAGGGCACCATGGTCCGCCGTGAGGATGGCATCGTCTATATCGATCCCGAGAAGTCCAAGGGCCACAAGGAGCTTGTTGACGCAAGCCCCATCGGCGGCATTTTCTGGAATGAAGAGGAGCAGATCCCCCAGAAGTGTACCATGTGCGCCGAGCTGCTGGACGATCCCGATTATCCCGGCTTTGAGCCCCGCTGTGTTGAGGCCTGCCCCAACCAGTGCCTGAGCTTTGGTGACCTGGCAGATCCCGAGTCCACCGTCAGCAAGCTCATTGCAAAGAACAAGGTCACGCCGCTGCCCGGCACCGAAGGCCTTGACACCAATGTTATCTTCCTGAATGTTCCCTCTGCTTTCCTGGCAGGCACCGTTGCCTATCCCAAGGAGCTGGAGGAGGTCTGCATCGGCGCAAAGGTCAAGCTGACCGGCGCTGACGGCAGTGTCCGTGAAATGGTCACCAACTGGGCCGGCGATTATGAGTTCGAGGATCTTCCCCGCGATACCGCCTTCACCGTTGAGATCACCATGGACGGCTTCAAGCCTGTTGTCATCGAGACCGCTACCGGCGCTGACAACAGCAATGCCGACCACTATGTTGGCATCACCTACCTCGAAGAGGCCTAATTCCATTTTGAATTCCAGCTGCCAGTCCCGCAGGTCCTGCGGGGCTGGCAAAGCGGCATTTTACGAAAAATGTATGGGCTGTGAGACAAAATTTGTTTCACGTGATACATTTTTGTCGATTCTGCTTTGCAGGATCGATATTGAATTCCCATATTTATCATATTTCACTATATTGAAAGGAAGTCTTACCAATGGAGCTTCGTAATGTTGTTATTGTTGACGGCTGCCGTACCGCAGTCGGCAAGTTTGGTGGCGCTCTCCGTCCCTGCAGCGCCTATGATCTGGCCTGCGTTGTCATGAAGGGCTGCCTGGACCGTACCGGCATCGATCCCAAGGAGATCGATGAGGTCATCATGGGCCAGTGCCGTCAGACCTCTGACGAGCCCAACATTGCCCGTGTTGCGGCACTGAAGGTCGGTATCCCCGAGTCCGCTTCCGCGCACACTGTCATGCGTCAGTGCGCTTCTGCCATGACTGCTGTCCACAACGGCGCCCAGCAGATCATGACCGGTGTTTCCGATGTTGTTCTGGCAGGCGGCACCGAATCCATGTCCAACGCTGTTTTCTATGTCCGTAACGCCCGCTGGGGTGTTGGCACCGGCAATGTCGAGTTTGTCGACGCTGTTACCGAGGGCCAGTTCAAGTCCCAGCCCGAGGAAATGTATGGCCGCTACAACATGGGCTCCACCGCTGAGAAGATCGCGGAGACCATGGGCATCACCCGTGAGGAGCAGGACGCCTTCTCCCTCATGAGCCAGCAGCGCGCGATCGCAGCCATTGACGCAGGCAAGTTCAAGGACGAGATCGTTCCCGTTACCGTACCCCAGGGCAGAAAGAAGCCCCCGATCGTCTTCGATACCGATGAGTTCCCCAAGCGTGATACCTCCATGGAGAAGATGGCAAAGCTGAAGCCCTGCTTTAACATTGTCACCGATGAAGACGGTAAGATCTTCAACACCAAGGAGCTGACCGGTACTGTTACCGCAGCTTCCTCCTCCGGCCGTAACGATGGCGCTTCCTGCGTCCTCATGATGACCGAAGAGAAGGCAAAGGAGCTGGGCCTGAAGCCCATCTGCAAGATCATCGGTATGGGTCAGGCCGGCTGCGATCCCCGTACCATGGGTCTCGGCCCTGTTTACGCTGTACCCAAGGCTCTGAAGAACGCCGGTGTCACCATGGATGACATCCAGCTGATCGAGCTTAACGAGGCATTTGCCGCTCAGTCCCTGGGCTGCATCAAGGCGCTCGGCTGGGAAGACAAGATGGACATCATCAACGTCAACGGCGGCGCTATCGCACTGGGTCATCCTGTCGGTTCCTCCGGCTGCCGGATCATCGTCACCCTGATGCACGAGATGAAGAAGCGCGGCCTCAAGTACGGTCTTGCTACCCTCTGCATTGCAGGTGGTATGGGTCAGGCTACCGTCATTGAGATGTGCGACTGAGCCCGGAACTGAAGGAACAGGTCAGAATCACCAAAGATTCCGAAAAAATTCGAAAGTCTGTTGCAATTGTCTCAATTGAGACTTAAAATGAAGCAGGTACGGCCGTAAAGCGTGCTGTGCCTGCTTTGGAAACAATTTATTCTGTATATAATTTTGAAAGGAAGTAGATTCCAATGGCTAAGTCCAATAAGTGTATCATTCAGGTCTGCCTCTGCGGCGCAGGCACCAAAAAGGCTCAGGCTCCCACCGTTCCCTATACTGCTGACGAGCTGGCTGAGCAGATCGTAGCATGCGCTAAGCTGGGTGCTTCCGTTGCTCATATCCATGTCCGTGAGGATAAGGAAGTTGACGGCGTTATGCAGATCGGCTACAAGTCCATGTCCCTCCAGAAGTTCACCGAGGCTGTCGAGAAGACCCGTGAGCTCTGCAAGAAGGAAGGCGTTGACATCGTCATCAACCTGACCACCTCCGGCGGCGAGTATGAGGACTTCAAGCGTCTGCAGCATCTGGCAGTTCTGGAGCCCGAGATGTGCTCCTTCGACCCCAACACCCTGAACTGGTCCAACAGCTATATCTTCGAAAACAGCCCCCGTTTCCTGAACAAGCTGGGCGAAGAGGTTGTCAAGTGCGATGTTAAGCCCGAGTTCGAGATCTTCGATACCGGTCATATTGACTCCGCTATGTACTATGTCAAGAAGCACAACATCCCCGGCAACCCCCATATGCAGTTCATCATGGGTGTCGGCGGCTCCATGCCCGGCACTGCTGAGAACCTGGCATTCCTGGTTGGCAAGCTGCCTGAGGGCGCTACCTGGTCCGTCTCCGGCATTGGCCGCTGCCATATGCCCATGATGCTGGCCGGCCTGGCTCTGGGCTGCGACGGCCTCCGTGTTGGCCTCGAGGACAACATCATGTACGGCAAGGATGCTGACGGCAACAAGATCATCGCTACCAACGAGATGCTGGTTGAGCGTGCTGTCAAGCTGGCTAAGCTGGCCGGCCGTGAGATCGCAACTGCTGATGATGCCCGTGAGATCCTTGGCATCACCCGTAACTGCCTCCGTGACGAGACCACCAAGCCTCTGGCTGAATAATCTCAGATCCGTGTGAAGCACATTGCCCCGGAGCCCCTCTATGGACGCTTCGGGGCTTTTTCCTGCCTGCAGGGAAAGAGAAGCTTGATCCGCAAAAAGCACAGCACAATAAAAGATCAGTGCCCGGTACGCAATTGCGTGCCGGGCACCTTGCAGTTTTTTCTCGGAATGTATCAGCCGGACTTACATGGGGCCGCCGGGGCCGCCGCCCATGTCGCCGCCCATGCCGCCGCCCATGCCGCCGGAAGCGGCGGCCTTGACAACAACGGTCACGGTGCAGTCGGATTCCATGGCGATATTATAATCATACTCGCCATAGTAGCCATCGGGGTCATCCTCGGTAATGGGGCTGATGGTGGCAGTGCCCTCGGTCACGTCCATGCTGACCATCTCATAGCCGCTGAAGGCCAGGGTGAAGTAGCTGGTAGCAAAGGCCTTGTAGGCACCAAAGCTGGCAGCGCCGATCACGGGCTCGCCGGACTCGTCCACAAACTCGAAGGTAGCGGTATGTCTGGGGTCAGCCATATCCACTGCGGTCAGAGTGTTGGTGGTGCAGCTGGGCGCAACGAATTCCTCTTCAACGATGGTGATGTTCTCACCGATGCTGCCCTTGATGGTCTGCTCACCGTAAACGTGGATGGTCACGGGGGACTCAGACTCGATGGCGCAGCCACGGTCAACAGTCAGGTCGTTGATATAGAGCTCTGCGGCCTCACCGCAGCTGCCGTCAGCCAGAACCACATTCCAGGTGGAGTTACGGGTCAGGGTGACATTGACAGGGTTGTTGACCTGCTGGTTGGCAACGTTGTACTGTGCGCCGATGGTGGCGTAATCGGTGGTGCCGGAGAGCAGGTAGTTACCGGAGGTGTCGGCCTCCAGAACGGTGCCGTTTTCAATGCGGTTGCCGTCAGCATCCAGATGGTAGCCATAGCTGGAGGAGATGGTGCCGTTGATGGTGGCATTGTCGATGGTGACATTCAGGGCCTGGAACTTGTTATAGATGTTGTTCCAGATATTGCCGGTGTATTCGCCGTTGCTGAGGGTGGCATTGGTGTCATCCACAACTGCGGTTGCGGTGGAGGAATCAGCGGTATCACCGTTGTCGTCCACGGTAAAGGTGGTGTTGCCGGGGTTGCCTGCATCGTCAGACTCAACCAGCTCTACCAGAGTGCCGCCCCAGGCAGCGTCGGGGTTGGTGAAGTTGACCTCAGTGCCGTCAAGAACGATGTTGGTGTAGCCGTCGTTGGCTGCGCCGGACTTGATCTGTACAGCGGTCTCACCGACGTTCATGGTGGAATCTACCACAGAGATGGTGCCGCCTGCGTTCTGCTGGGTCATAACGCCGATGTGGGCGGAGTTCAGCTCAGAACGGGTGTAGAAGGCGGAGGAGGTAGAGGAGGCCATGATCTGGACCTCATTGCCACCGTAGAGGGTGACATTGTCAAAACGGTCCCAGACACCGGAGTCGGCGTAGGCAACATAGCCGGAGCCGCCGAAGGTATAGCCGTAGGTCACATCGCCAACGGTCTTGGTGGCGGTATATTCCTTGCCGTCCTCGGCAACCTCAACAGAACCGATGCCGGCGACGGTGTCGGTGACGTCCAGAGCATAGGTGCCGCACTGGCTGTAGCCGTTACCGGAGTCGGTGGACAGGACGCCCCAGCCGGAGGAAACGATCAGGGAGTCGTGATAGATGCCCTGGCCTGCGCCAAGTACATTGGTTGCACGGACAACACCCTCAAGGCCCAGTGCGAAGGGGGTGCGCTTCATCATAGGCACGACCAGAGCGTCATATTCCGCCTGGGTGTCATTGGTCTCCTCGGTATAGATGACAGAGTCATTGATGCGGAGGATACCGTTGCCGGTGACGGCTGCTGCGGTGCGGATGACACCGGCAGTCATGATCACGCTGTTCTGCAGGGTAACGTCAGCGGTGCCCTTGGCCAGGACCACAGCGCCTTCACCCTGGAAGTCGTTGGCGCCATCGCCGATGCCGGTCAGGCTGACGCCATCGATGACGAAATCAGCGGAATCAACAATGACGGTGTTGAAGAAGGGGCCGTAGGAATTGATCTCGCCGCCGACGATCCCTTCATTGGTGTAGGAATCCACCTTGGTCAGCAGGGCAGGGATGGTCTCGCTGCTGACAATGCCGGTGGCATCCACATACAGGGCAGAGCGATAGGTGTACTCTGCGGTATTGCCGGCCATGTTCATGAATTTGGCCATCTCGGAATAGGCGGTGGTGCCTGCGGTGGTCGCAAATTCAAATTCACCCTCGGGCAGGGGATCGCCATTCTCATAATAGTTCAGAATGTCGAACTGGTCCCCGCCGATGATCAGGGTCAGAACGCCACCGTCCTCAGCCTCGATAACCGTGCCGTCAGAAAGGGTGACGGAGGTAATGTTGGAGGATGCGGAGGGGGAGTTGATGGTGTCGTCATCGGTGGCGGTGGTGGCGACATAGTTCTCACCGTAGCTTACCTCGGTGATGGTGGGACCGGAGGGCAGCTCCTCAGGTCCGCTGCCCTCGGATTCATCGACGATCTCTTCGGCAGAGTCGGCGACAGAGGCCTCTTCGGGTGCCTCATCCGCGGGTTCTTCAGCTGCAGGTTCCTCAGCAGCGGGTTCGGCTGCCTCTTCCACAGAAGCGGCGGAAGCCTCAGACGCGGCAGCGGATTCGGCAGCGCTTTCTGCGGTGTTGCCGCAGCCGGCCATGGCCAGCAGCATGCAGAGCACAGTCAGCAATGCGATCAGCTTTTTCATGTGACTTCTCCTTTACAGAAATAAGATTGGCCTGCAGGGCTGAGACCGGGTGGTCACACCCCTGAAATATATTCGCAGGCTATGAACACATTTTAGCACAAACTGCATGAAATAGAAAGAGCATAGCGCACATTTACCTGTCATTTTGTGCTCTTGCGGGGCTCCGCCGGCAGGCGTGTGGCGAAACGAAGGAAAGCTTTGCCGGCCCGGAGCGCCCGACACCGCGCAGGGAGATCCTGTCCCCGGGACAGGACGGACAGGCGAACGGAATGTGGTTACGAAAGGCTACAACAAAGTCTTACAAAATGTAAAAATTTGTTGCAATTGTGGAGATGCATGCTATAATATTTGTAAATATGTTCAACACCGTATTCCGGGATCCAGGCCGGGCGTGGCTGTGCCTATGCGCTGCGCTGTGCGGACCTGCCGGAGCTTTCATTTCGGGGGAATACCTATGAAATATAAATATAAAAAGCTGGTGGCCGGCCTCCTCACCTGGATGCTCGCCCTGGGGATGCTGGCAGGCTGCGGCCCGGCAGCCGGGGCCGAGACCTCAGAAGCCTCAGAGACGTCCGTCTCTTCCGCGGTGGAGTCCACTGCCATGGAGGAGCCCTTTGGGGAGGCGTCTGCTACAGACGAGCCTCTGCAGGAGCAGTCCACCGTGGATGATTCCGTCGGCATTATGGCAGATTCCCTGCTGCAGGGGGATCCCGACGCCACAGAGCCCGAAGCAGGAGATGACTATGCCGGGCTGACACCCTTTGAGGATGTATCAGAGGATGCCTACTATTACGAGTCCGTGCTCTGGGCCTATGACAGCGGCATTACCGCCGGTGCCTCCGAAACCTCCTTTGCGCCGGACAGCGTCTGCACCCGTGCGCAGGTGGTCACCTTCCTCTACCGTGTGGCCGGCAGGCCGGAGGTTGAGGAGACTGAACTGCCCTTTACAGACCTGCAGGGACTGAACGAAGAGATGGTGGAGGCTGTGCGCTGGGCCTATAGCGAGGGCATCACCACAGGCACCGGAGATGGCGCATTCTCTCCCTCGGATGAGGTTACCCGTCTGCAGGTGGTCACCTTCCTCTGGCGTCTGGCCGGAAGCCCCGCGCCGGAGGGCACGGCAGAGGCCTTTGCGGATACAGATGCCGATGCGGTCCTCTGGGCTGTGGAAAACGGCATTACCTCCGGCAGTGGCGACGGCATGTTCAAGCCCGGCGATCCCTGCACCCGTGCTCAGGTGGTTACATTCCTCTACCGCTACGCCATTGAGACCGGGCTTGAGATCAACCTGGATGCCTATGCTGTCAGCGTAGAAGAGAACGGACAGGAGGATCTGGTTGCCCTGACCGTTGGTACCGCCTATCTGGCAGAAACCACACAGGAGGAGCTTGACGCGGCCTGCACCGAAAAGGGCTATCTTTCCGCAGAGCTCAACAATGACGGCACCGCGACTCTGGTCATGAAGCAGTCCACCTACGATCAGCTGATCGCAACCCTCCGCAGCAACATTGACCGGAGCCTGGATCTGGTCCCCGGCAGTGAAGACTACCCTGAGGTCACCACCGTCTATGCCAACGACGATTACACGATCTTTACCATGCAGTTTACCGGCTCCACGGCCGAGGAGGCTGACGCGCTGGATGTAACGGAATTCTTCCTTTACGGCGAGATTTATGCCCAGTATACCGGCGCGGAGGCACCGGATGTTCTGGTGATCATCGCCAATGATGAGACCGGCGAGATCCTCCGTGAGGCCAGAAAATCCAACAGCTGAACCGTTAAGGGAAACCCGGTGCCCGGAGCAGCGAAAACAGCGCCGGAAATAGAAAACAGTGAAAGCTCCCGTGCCGCTTGATCGGTACGGGAGCTTTTGCACACTGCTTGTGCCTGATTTTCTTAGCGGCCCGGGCTTGCGGGCACCTGCTTCAGCTGAGGCGGGGCCGGATTCGCTGTCTGACAGCCGGTTTTCATGACGGTCATGATATGGTCAATGAGCCTGTGATCAAGAAGGCATACAGCCTGCCACTTACGCTGGCTTGAAACCGCAGGATGGACCAAAGGGATGCTTGTGTGTGTGGAGACTGCGGGTACATTGAGAATATCCGGGTCTGCAATGATGATCTGATCCTTATGATCACGGAGATAGTCAAGGTAGTCGGCTTCTTCTCTGAAAAACAGGTCACCCGGCAAAGCAAGGTCAGGATCAAAGCCGAAAAAGGTTGCGACTGTGACAGCTGTCTGGGGAATGCCGGCAGCGGTCAGGGCCGTCCTGATAGAACTGCCGATCACCTGATCGGCAATGATCAGCAGCCGGGTATCAGGGAACCCGGTGCCGGCTTTTGCTTCGCCGGCTGCGATCGGAAAGCCTGCGGTGTAGGGCGTACCGAATTTTTTCTTCAGATATTTTGCAAGCCTGAGGCCTGAAGCAGAAACGGCGATATTACGCTCTGCCGCTGCGCAGCGGGCAATCTGCTCCATGGTGATTCCCATAAAGAAATTGCAGCCAATCTCAAAGCCCTGTTCCTGCAGCAGGTCCTGCAGTAGCAGGTCATTGCCACAGTTACCAAAATCAAGAGGGGTCATACCGCATATATTCACCAGACCCGGTGTGACAGGCATTGGTTCTGCAAAACGGTCTATCAGGGCCTTCCCCGCAGCGAAGATCCCCTTGTCATAATATTGAAAGCCGCTTGTATTAAATCCGAAGGTCGGCAGTCCGGTCCGGTATTCAATCTCCGCGGCAAGCCCATCCATATCCATTCCGGTCAGCGCCGGAACCGGTGTACCGATCACTGCAACCATACCAGGCGCAATCCCTGCTGTAGCTTCACAGACCGCGTTGATGATCTTCCCGTCATTACCGAGGACACAATCAATACTTCTGATCGCAGTTGAGAATACAGGGCGGATCTGACCGTTCCATCTGGGCTCGTCGTAATAAACATAATGGCTTGTACAGCAGCCTGCGTCATTGATCGCGGTCATACAATTCAGATCAAAAAGCGCAGAACACACACCGGAATAATCCGAGGCAAATGGAGTTAAATAGATGCACAATTGTCCCATAGGCTAACCCTCTGTTTTCGTTTTCAGCTTAAGCTCCGGGACCCGGTCCCAGTCGGTCCTTTGATAAAAAGCGTCACGGATATCATGCATCAGGCGATGGACGCCCTGAAAGCCGAAATATCCCTCGTCATGCCACAGGTCGACATAATGCGAAGCCCGGAGCACTCTGGCACAGTCACTGCCGATCGCCATGCATTCCGGTTGCGTATCCGTATGGACCAGATTTACATAAGCTGAAGCCCTTGTTACCTGAACATCCTTCCGTTCCTTCAGAATATAATCCGCATCCTCAGGATCAATCTGGAAGGCGCGGTTGGAACGGAAGATATATTTCAGATTGAACCCATATTTCAGCAGTGCCCTTGCGGTCTGAAAGGTTGGGATCGATGCGCTGGAATCAATCGCCACGACCATCCCATCCAGCAGCCGGACGGTTTCATGGATGTCGGCAATCGCGGCTTCCCTTTGGGCATTCAGATCCGGAAGCTCGACTTTGAGTAAAGCGGCGATATCCCGGTAGCCCTGTTCGATCCGTTCCGGGTCATAGCTGGTATAAAATGTGTAATAAGGAATATTCAGCTTCGTTTGCATCATTTCGGCACTGCTGTCGTGCATAAACCTGAGAACAATATTGAGCGCGCTTTGCGCCATAGTCTGGTATTCCTCATAGGTTTTTAAAGAGAAGATCTCACGGATCGGTCCATAGCCCCAGGATGCCAGCAGCTCGCGAAACTCGCAGTCATCCGGGAGCGAAACATAGTTTCCAAGAAAATTGATACCCCGGTCATGTTCAGCTGCAGGCTTCAGGAAGGAATAGAGCGTACTGCCCCGTTTGATCCCCATACTGGCCCGTTCATCCATGGATACAGGATCGATATGCTGTATGGCGAACTGCTGATCCGGGTAGGTAGCCTGCAGCCTTTCCAGCAGGGCGCCTTCATCGGTTCCGAGAAAATCATCTATACAGAAGCAGGCGATCAGAAATACATGCGGGACAGGGGCCAGACAGCGGTTCAGCTTTCCGATGCTCTCAACGATCAGATCCTCATAGCGCCCGGATATGACATCGCCCTGTGTGATAAACAGACATGATATATCTTCGCGGTTGGCATACTTCATTGCGTTGACAACGTGGCGACGGGTACAGGAAAGCGGGCCGACATAGAGTGTATGGCTTCCGGGTACATGGAGCAGTGTATGGGGTTTCGTTGGCTTTGGCAGATAGTAATTCAGGTTTCCGCTTTTTGTACTGTTCATTGGTAACTCCGGATTTCTTCGGCCAGCCTTCGGTAGAGCCGGGAAATTTCACAATCCGGCAGTGCCTCGATAACTGTCATATTTCGTTCTTCCGCAAGCTGAATATCCCTGCTACGGGGAAGGTCGGCGATTACGGGTGCGCCGACCTCGTCGGCAAAGCGCGCCACAAGCTCTGCTTCGTGCTCCACGTTTCTTCTGTTCAGGATAATGCCACCCAGCTGTGCGTAGCCTCTGTTCTTAAAGTTTTCCAACGCAAGCGAGATATTTCCTGCAGCAAACAGAGACATCTTCTCACCGGAGGTTACGATCAGAACTCTGTCGGCATATTGTCGTCTGAGTGGCATTGCAAAGCCTCCGCAGACTACATCGCCAAGTACATCATATAGGACAATGTCCGGCTGATATACATCATAGGCGTCCAGCTCTTCCAGCTTTTCAAAGGCGGTTATGATACCGCGGCCTGCGCAGCCGATACCGGGTGTTGGGCCGCCGGCCTCCACACACAGTACGCCACCATACCCGGGATGGACAATATCCTCCAGCTGCACATTGTTTTCGCCTTTTCTTAGCAGCTCCAATACGGTTGGATACTGCCGGCAGTGTGTCAGGAGCGATGTAGAATCCGATTTGGGGTCGCAGCCAATCTGCATTACCTTAAGCCCCAGATCAGCCAGAGCTGCGGAAAGATTCGAGGCAGTGGTGGATTTCCCGATGCCACCCTTGCCATAGATTGCAATTTTGATCATACTGTCCTTCCTCCCCGGAAAGGCGATCAGAAGCCTTTCCAGCGTGTATGCTGTGCACCTCTTTTATTATATCTGCAAAAAGAGAAAAAGTCACCGAAAATCAGGATTTTCACTTTGGTATATACGGCAGCTTGCAGTGACAGGCTCAGCAACCGGCTGCGATGGACAAAGGAGCTGCGCAGTCCGGCCCTTTGAAAATGAAACAGGCGGCCTCTTTGAAGGAGGCCGCCTGTGGCGAATATTTTCAGAGCGAAACGATAATGCGGGCTACTCAGGCGATAAAGCGGTCATAGGCATCCTGATAGATGCGCTTGATCTCATCGCTGCCCATGGTCTGCAGCATGGAGACAAAGCCGTCATAATCGGCATCCACATCCATCTCACCGGTGATGAACTTTGCAAGGCACTCGGTGACATAGGTGTCAATATCGCCGGAGTAGGCGGCAACGCTCTCAGATTCCTCGGTGGTCAGGTTGACAAAGTCCTTGGGGTATTCGGTCTTCTTGAGATCAGGATCGATCTTGGAGGCGAAGATCTCGTAGCAGCCCTGCTGTGCAGGCATGTTATAGCTGGAGAGGGTCATCTCATAGGACTTGAGAACGGGGAAGCCGGGGCTGATGTAGGCAAGGGGGGTGAAGGAGGCAGCCAGACCGTTGGGATTGTTCAGCATCAGGTCGGTGAAGACAGGCTGACCGTCCTCGACGGTGTAGGTCTCGCCCTCAATGCCCCAGTTGACTGCCATAAAGGCGTCCTCGGTGAAGGCGTAGTTGACATAGGCAACGGCCTCCTCGGGGTATTCGCAGGCGGTGGAGATGGAAATCTTGTTGGAGCTGTTCATACGGGTTGTCCAGGAAGCGGGGATCTTGTCATCGGCATTGGCGGTGATGGGAGCCAGAGCCTCCAGCTCGATGCTGTCGTCCAGAACGGCAACCTCAGAGATGATGAGGATATCCGCGTCAAAGACACCGGTCTTTCCGTTGACCAGCATGTCGGACTTGGGACTGGTGGTATCGTTGGCGGTGATGAAGTCGGCGGAGAAGTAGCCGTTTTCATACCATTCATGGGCGGTCTTCAGGTAGTCCTTCATGGCGTCCTGCGTATCGGTGTAGCCATAGACAACCTCGTCATTTTCGTTGACGGACCACTCAAAGGCGCCAAAGACATTGCGTACGGGGATCTCACAGGTGTCACGGCAGGCAAAGGAATCGGTGCAGCCGTAGACATCCTTAAAGGTGGCAAGCACGTTCTCAAAGTCCTCCAGAGTGCTGGGCTTGTCCAGTCCCTGTTCGCTGAGCCAGTCGGTACGGATCCAGAGGCCGGACTGGGGAGCGGGATCATCGTCATACATGGAGACGAACTCTGCCATCTGTCCCTCGGAGGTGATCATGTTCTTCATGGCGATGGTATCGGACTGCAGGGCCTGCCAGTAATCGGGGGCGTAGGTCTGCATATAGGGCATCAGGTCGATGACGATCTCATCCTCAATGGCCTTGGAGCCGCCGCCGGAATAGCTGGAGCAGGCGTTCTCGATCAGGTCATCATAATCGCCGGAGGCGACCATCAGGTTGAACTTGGTGTCAGCGGAATCGGTGCCGACAGTGGTCAGCTCCAGCCTGACGTTCAGGTCCTCCAGGAAGGTGGAGAAGATGGAAGCGTCCATGGGGTCATAGCCCTCAAGGAAGGGCGGCCATACCTTCCAGTAGGTCAGGGTAATGGTTTCCTCGGCAAAGGGACCGTAGATGGGGAATTCCGCCTCCTCGGCCTCCTCCTCAAAGTATTCGGCCTCGGCGGCAGCAGCCAGGTCAGAACCGGTCTGGTTCTCGATGCCGGCGGCAGGCTCGGCGGGCTCTTCGGCATTTTCGGTCCCGGTGGTCTCCTCAGCAGCCTCAGGCTCCGCAGAGGCGGCAGCAGATGTGGCAGCGCCGGAGCTTCCACATGCAGACAGCAAGGTCAGCAGCATGGCAAGGGCAAGGATCAGGGCCAACAGCTTCGTTTTCATTTGTATGCGCTCCTTTTCATAAATGTTTTTGGATGTGAAATGATTAAGCAAATTCGCACATCCCTTAACACGATTGTAACATTTAAAAATCCGGCGTAGTACTGACAAAATATCAAAAAGGTCATCAATTTCTAAAAAATACGGATGGAATCCAAATATTATTTTCGTTTTTGATGACCGCAGTTGAGATGTTGTGGCTTTACAGAGCCTGACCGGGACGGATATAATGTGACCATAAAGGGCCATAACGGAGAAATACCGGAAGACCGGGAAGACCGGGAAGACCGGGAAAACCGGGAAGACCGGGAAAACCGGAAACAAACGGAAGAAGCAGAAAGGACTGTAGCACTATGGCATATGTAATCGATAAGGAAGCCTGCACCAACTGCGGGCGCTGTTCCATGGCATGTCCCGCCCACGCCATTGGCGGAGACATGACCGGGCCGAAGGTGGATCCGGAGCGCTGCGTGGAGTGTGGCAGCTGTACGGAGGCCTGCCCCCTGAACGCCCTGCATCCCGAGAGCCGGCCATGGCCGGTGAAGGCACCCCACGCACCCACAGAGCTGGAATGTGACCTCTGCGTCATCGGTGGTGGCGGCGGCGGCCTTGTGGCGGCCGGACGCTTCGCCTGGCTCACCGGCAAAAAGGTCATCGTGCTGGAGAAGATGCGTAAATGCGGCGGCAGTGCCTGGTTTGCATCCACCATGCGTATGTATGGCAGCCAGTGGCAGAAGGACCGCGGCGTGGAGGACAACCTGAACGCGAAGCTGGTGGAGATCATGGACCAGACCTACTGGGAGCTGGATTCCCATCTGGTGCGTAATGCCCTGAAGGGCACCGGCGAATGGTTCGACTGGCTGGGCGAGGTGGACCCTGACCGCGACAGCAAGTTTGTGGAATCCTTCTATGTATTTGACGGCCCCGACAGCATGATCACGCCGGGCTACTGTCCCCCCGGCGGAAGGATCGGCTCTCCGGAGAGCAACGGCACCGGCTGGTATGCTGTGCAGCAGATGCAGAAGATCCTGAAGGATAAGGGTGGCCTGATCCTGACAGAAACCCGGGCAAAATCTCTGGAGATGAAGGACGGCAGGGTTTCCGCAGTCATTGCCGAGGATCCCGGCGGACAGGTCATCGTAAAATGTAAGGCCTGCGTCATGAGCCCCGGCAGCTGGATCAACAATCAGGAGATCCTTGACCGCTATGTGCCGGAGTTTGGCAGACTGCCCCGGGGCATCAGCTCCCACTGCCATCTGGCCTGCACCGGCGACGGCATCGGCCTTGCCGAAAGCGCGGATGCCTTTATCGACTATGAGAGCTTCTGTATGCGCCTGATGGGCGGTGCCGGCATGGCACCCGGTGAGACCTCCCTTGCCATGACCACCGGCCCCTACGCGGTTTATATCAATAAGAAGGGTCAGCGCTGGATCAATGAGCTGACCATGGGCCGCAGCAGCTTCTTCGCGGTGGCAACGGCGCTGGTATACCAGCCGGAGGGCGTGAACTATTCCATTTTTGACCTTGGCATGGCGAAGGAGGCCGCAAAGCGTCCCTTCCGCTCTATCAAGAAGAAGTTCAACCCCATTCCGGAGGTTCCTGTGCCCGAAAACTGCGAGGAGGACCTCAGAAAGAATGCCGCCATGTTCCCGGATCAGCTGATCTCTGCGGATACCATTGAGGGACTGGCAGAGAAGCTGGGCGTTCCCGCCGACAACCTGAAGGAGACCATTGCCCGCTATAATGAGATGTGCGCCCAGGGACGTGATGACGACTTCTTCAAGGAAGCCCAGGACATGATCCCCTTCGGCGAGGGCCCCTACTACGCGGTGGGCGGCGGTGTCGGCACCGACGGCGCCTTTGGCGGTGTCCGTGTCAATGAGAACATTCAGGCCTACGCGGCAGACCGCAGCACTCTGATCGAGAACCTCTATGTGCCCGGCGACTTTGCCTCCGGCAGATTCCTGAACATGCACGGCTACAAGGTGCAGATCATCAATGACCTGAGCTGGGCCATGTCCAGTGGCTTCCTTGCCGGCTCCCACGCGGCCAGGCTTCTGGCTGAGGACTGAGCCTGCGAAAGCCCGGTACGCCCTTGTATGGCATGACAGCAGGAGCCGCACCGGCGGGTGGCATTGCCCGGTAAAACAGCATAAAAAGCAAAAACACGGACTGGCCGCTGGGCCAGTCCGTGTCTGTTACAGTTCGTATTTCAATTGGATTTGCTACCGTGCCCGGCGGGGGAGGTCAGTGCCCGTTCAGTGCTTCAAGGTCCGCAAGGGAGTCGATCTCCACCAGCGCGTCCGCCTCGATGGGCCGGATGCCAAGCTCGTAATCCTGCGGATAGCAGAACATGGGGATGTCGTCCCAGTAGATCTGGTTGTTGGCAGGGTATTCCGCCTCCAGCTGGGCACGCAGGCGGGCACCGTCCTCCTTTGTCCAGAAGGAGACACTGTGCAGCTCCCAGCAGGCAGGGCCGCTGCTGTCAGCCTCGCCGCCATCCCGGCTGCAGTGGGTGATCCGGTCATGTTCCACCGTCAGCAGCCATTCATCCGTGTGTCCGTCCCGCTGAATGGCGCAGTAACAGGACCGCTGGAAGAAGGGATTCAAAATCGAAGCGTCGGATATGAGCTGGTCGCCGTCCAGAATGACGGCCTCCTCCAGATGCTCCCGGGCATAGTAGAGGGAGGAGATGTTGTTGGCGGTGGCGTAGTCCGGATTCTCGATCAGGGTAATATCCGGATCGGCCTGGGCGAGGGGCAGAAACTGCTCCTTCAGGTAACCCACCACAATGTAGATCTCACGGATGCGGTTTGCGTGCAGCGCCTCGATCAGGTTTTCAATCATGGGCTGGCCGCCAACACGAAGCAGGGGCTTTGGGGTGGTATCGGTCAGTGGGCGGAGTCTGCTGCCGAAGCCGGCAGCCATAATGACGGCGCGTCTGATCCTGTGCATGTGCAAACCTCCTTAAAAGCGAATAAGTAAGTATGGACTCAGTTTTTGTCGTCCATGGGGTTGATATCCTCCATGGGATTGATGTCCGCGGAATCGTCCTCGGGTACGGCAGCGGTGGAGTCCTTCTTTTTACCAAGGTTCCGGAAGAAGAGGACAACCTTTCTGCGGAAGATGGCCAGCGCAGCGCCTGCGGCGATAAAGAGGGCTGCGACCATGGAGACCACATAGGTGACGGTACCGGGGTCCAGATAGGCCTGTGCGGGAGCACTCAGCAGCAGGGCACCGAAGCAGCCGAAGTAGAGATAGGCGGGCAGTTTTTTGAGTGTGCGTTTCATTTCAATTCCTCCTGATGCGGGGCCTCAGCCGTTTCTGCGTGCTTTCAGCTGCTGAAGCCGTTTGACAATGTAGCGGCCGGCGGCCTCGGAGCCGTGACCAAGGTTGTAGATTTCGGTTTCCTTCACCTGACGGATGATCTCCCGGTAGTCATCCGGGCGGGCAAGCAGATCGGCAGCGACACTGCCGGCCCGGTCAAGCTCGTCAAGCTCCAGCGCGGCGCCCAGCTGGGCACGGATCCGGATATCAAAGGGAACCACATCGATCTTATCATACTCCGGGTTCATGATCTTCATGGGGGTGTTGATGTACAGCACCGGCTTCAGGGTCGACAGGGCAAATTCAAAGCCCACGTTGGACCAGTCTGTGATCAGCAGGTCGGAGTTGTAAACGGTATCTGTGGAGCTGAAATCGGTCTGGATGATAAAGCTGTCACCCACCAGCTCCTTATACTGGTTCTGGATCTGGGCCATCCGCTCGGGATAGAGGCGGACATACTGGGGATGGGGCCGGATGATCAGCCTGCAGCCCAGGGGCAGGAACTGCTGCACCAGCGCATCCAGACAGGAGTCCATAATGTTGTCCTTCTGCCAGGAGGGGGCGATGAGGATGGTCTTCTGCTGCTCTCCGGCTGCCCCGGCGGGCTTCCGGGCTTCCCAGCTGGCGGTCATCTCATCCAGCAGGCCATAGCCCACCTGCACCAGCCGGCGGGGCTTCAGGTTGTAAAGGGCTTCAATGGCCCGGGCCTCATCGGCCTGATGCTGACCGACACAGAAGAGGGTGTCAAAGTGGTCCAGCGCGTGGGGCCGCAGGGTCAGGTTGTCGCTGCTGACGCCATGGTCGGTGTAGACATATTCAATGTCCTTGCGGACAAGGCTGCGCTTGATATGATAGGTCTCAAGGTCCGGCATGGTCATGATCACCATGTCCGCGTCCAGCTTCATCATCAGGGTGATCAGGCGCATTTCGCCGATGTAATAGCACTGCAGCCGGTCGGACTGGTGCGTGAAGATCTGGTCCTTCGGGTCAGAGGTGATGTAGTGCACGACCACATCCGAATTGGCCAGCACATAATCCAGCATGCCGGCGAAGTATTTGTAGAAGCCGCTGCCCTCGCTGTAGAAGACAAGCTGCTTGGGTTCGCTGCCCTTTAAGAAACGGCGGTAGTCTGCCTTTTCCTGCTCCTTGTAGGGGGCAAGGGCCTTCTTCTGCTCGGCCTCCCGGGCCTCCAGCTCCTTCAGCTCTGCCTTGGTCTCCTCCAGCGCCTCGTAATCAATGTATTTGGAGGGCTTGTAGAGCCAGTTCATCAGGTAAAGGTTGCCAATGGCGAACAGGTTGCTGGCGATCCAGTAAACGCCCACGCCCGCGGGCACTAAAAAGGTGAAGTAGGTGGAGAGGGCCACGGTAAAGATGGTCACGCCCCAGCGGGCCAGAAAGCCCTGTTCCTTCTGCAGTACGTTGTCCCGGTTCTGGGCCCAGCAGAGCAGATAGGTGGAAAGACAGCTGAGCACCGGGACGATCAGCAGCGCGGTGATGGGGATCAGCGGTGGCACTGTGGCCAGCTGCAGGCCTAAAAAGTGTGTATCAAGCCCCTGGGCGGCAGAGATGACGGAGGCAATGTCAATGCCGGGCAGCTGGGAGGCGAGCCCCATGAAATAGTCGTAGTTGGCGGCACTGGTCATGGCCTCGATGACCTTCAGCTGTGCGCCGCTGCCCAGCTCCGTAACGCCCAGCAGGGAGGCCGTGGCCTTCACAAAGACATCGCAGGCGGACGTGTCAACATGCAGCAGGTGCTGCATGGGGTTATAGATGACGTTGATGAGGCCCAGCACAATGATGATCTGGATCACCATGGGCACAATGCCCAGAAGGGGGCTGTAGTGCTCCTGCTTGTAGAGGACCATGGTTTCGTCAGTGATGGTGTCCTTATCGCCGAAGTGCTTGATGGTGATGCGGTTCAGCTGGGGCTGGATCCGGATCATCTTGATGGAATTCTTCTGCACCACAACACTGAGGGGCAGCAGGACGATCTTGCTGAGCAGGGTGAACAGCAGGATTGCCAGACCGTAATTGCGCACCAGCTTCCAGCAGGCCCACATGAGCCAGCCTAAGGGGATGCCGATAAAGGTGTTGATAAAGGACATGCACTGATCGCTCCTTGTAAGGGGATTTGCGGCGGAAGCGCCCATGGGCGGAACCCGAAGCCTATTATATCATAATCCATCAGTAATTCAACACAAAAACAACACATTTAGAGCGCCAAAATGATCTGCTTCCCACAAAAAAGCAGCCCCGCCGCGGATGGCGGGACTGCTGAAGGGCCCGGAATTGTCAGCGGAGCTTTCCGCTGCCGATATAGGGGGAATAGTTAAAGTAGTCGTAAACAGGGTCGATGGACTCAAAGTCCGTGCCCAGTACCTGGTTGAAGACGCTGCGCAGGGTGTTGATGCCGGTGCTGCCCTCAATGTCAAAGCGCTGCCCGCCGTAACAGACGCAGTTGAGAATGTTCTGCATATAGGGGTTTTCCTCCTCCGGCTCATACCAGTCGGAGGCCTTGACCTGGATCAGGTGCATGGGGTAACGGCAGCCGTGGTCAGACTGCAGGATGATCAGAGCGTCAGGGTCATCGGCCTGAATGGTGTCCACCAGCTGCAGGATGTAAGCACTGGTGTATTCCAGCTGCCCTAAATACAGGTCCTGATCACGCCAGTTGTATTTGTCCTTCGGCCTGTAGTGCTCCCCGTTGCGGCCGATCACCAGCGGGCTGTGGGGCAGGCAGAGATAGCCGAGGGTCAGGGTAGGTCCATCCTGCGCATAGCTGCTGCAGCGGAGCCCGGCCTCCAGTGCGTTTTCAAGGGAATCGTAGATCTGGTCATCCTCGGTGAAGCGCAGGGTGCGGGCAAGAAAGGTCCTTACCGGTGTGATCTTTTTAAAGAGACTGTTGTCAAGCAGGTACTGTGAAAGCGAATCCTTTGTCTGCCCGGAGGTCAGGACATTGCAGCCGGTACTGCCGATAAAGTCGTCCTGATTCACCAGATTCACCTGATACCCGTTCTGCGAGAACATGCGCACCAGATAGCTGTTGTCCATATAATAGTCGGTCAGGATGCCGTAGGTATCGAAATCCACCACATAATCAAGGTTTAAAAGATTGGGGCAGATGGCAGCGGTATAGACGGATTCCGGATTGCGGCATTCCCTTGTGACGGTGAAGCCCCGGTCTGCCAGCGCGTCAAGGAAGGGGCTGTTGTCATAATCGTAATAGCGGAGCAGGCTCTCATAGCCGCCGTACTCGTCAAAGATAAAATAGTAGACGTTCACATCCTGCCGGTCGAATACAATGCCGGTCTGTGTGTCGGGCTCCACCTCCGGCTTTTCCACCTGCATGGCGTGCAGAATGTCCGGCGCGGCCAGGGCAAGGTTCATGAGGGTGATGGCCGCGAAGGCAATGGCCACCAGTGTACAGCCGATCCGCAGGTCCGGCTTCTTCAGCAGCAGCAAAAGGAAGAGGGCGGCCAACAGGGCTGCGAAGAGCAGCAGGGTGTAGCGGCTCCACAGCCAGGGGAACCATGCTTCCAGCCGGTCAGCCACCAGACTGAAATTGATGACCACCAGCATGGCGGCGTCTGTAAAGAAGGCGGCCCGGGAGAAATTCCGGAAGAAGGGCAGCGCCACAAGGGTGATCAGCAGGGCCGTGGCCAGAAAGACCAGCAGAAAGGGGACCATGCCGGAGGGCGCTGCCTCTTCGGCGTTCCGGGCATAGATAAAAACACAGGGAAAGGCGCAGACCAGCAGCACCGAAAGCAGCGGCGCCAGGTCATGATCGCGCAGGTGTCTGAGTAATCGCAAGCTAAAACCTCCGGATGGGTGACGCTCGGGCGTCACTTCATAGAATCTGAAAGCTTCATTATTATAACAGTAACAAATGCGCAAATCAATACAGAAATTACACATAATCTACACAAATGAACCACTGTAATCCTATGCGATTCTGCATATGATAATAACGGACCAGCGGCGGCTCCGGGCCGCCCGAAAAAGAGGGGGGATGACCATGAAATACAGCCGCGCAAGAAGGCTTTCGGTACTGCTTGCTGCAGTGCTGCTGTCCCTGTGGGCCTGCAGCGTCATGGCCTCCGCCTATGATCCCAACGCGGCCGTGGTCCAGCGGCTGACCTCGGAGTTTTTCGAGGCCTCCAATCAGGACCGCATCCACTACATTGCCCTCAATACCACCTGGGCCAGTGACAGCTTCCTGATCGAAAGCGAAGGCGTCACCATGCTGGTGGATACCGGCAACCCGGACCCGCCCACAGGCGGCATGCAGGCCATTTTTGTGGACAGCGGCAATGTAAATTGCGTGGCGGATTACCTTTATGAGCAGGAGATCGGTGAGCTGGACTATGTGGTGCTGACCCACAATCATTCCGACCATATCGGCGGGGTCCAGCGGCTGGTGGAGCGGGGCTACATCGGGCCCAACACCACGGTCTATTACCGCAGCACCATGGCGACGGTGGAGGAGACCGAGGAGCCGACCTGGGATAACCGCTATTACATCGAAACCGCCCTTGCGGCGCTGGAGAGCGTGGGGGCCAATACGGTCTGCCTGCAGGACGAGGGCATCACGGAGCTGACCGTACCCGTGGGCAATTTTTCCGTGGAATTCCTGAATCTGGATAACGACGGGGACGGCGTGGTGGACTTCCACACCGAAAACGAGAATTTCAATTCCATCGTGCTGAAGGTGACCAAGGGCACCGTGGATACCCTGCTGACAGCGGATATCGAGCTGGAGAATGAACAGGCACTGCTGGAGTGTATGCCGGACCTCAGCGAGATCGAGGTGCTGAAGGCGCCCCACCACGGCAGTACCACCTCCAGCTGCTATGAATTTCTGAAGGCCATGCAGCCCGAAAGCGTGATCGTGACATCCTTCCGCTACCGGCAGGGCGGCGCCTATGAATATCTGCAGACCACCGGTTCGAAGATCTACACCACATCCCTCTGTACCGGCTCCGCCATTGTGGAAAACGTCTTCGATGACTACTATACGATCAAATACGGGCAGCTCTATCTGGAGGACGGCAACGGCGGCTGGCTGGAGTGGTTCGACCACTTCATGTATATCGAGGACGGCAAGCCGGTGCTGAACGGCTGGAAGGAGATCGACCACGCCCGTTATTACTTTGATGATGACGGCATCATGCAGACCGGCTGGCTGAAGCTGGACGGCAAGACCTACTACCTGCAGGAGGACGGCAAAATGGCCATCGGCAGGCGGAAGATCGACGGCCACTGGTATACCTTCTGGCGCAACGGCGAGCTTATGCGCTTCCCCTGGTAGCAGGGCGCCCTCCGGTCTCAACTATATAAATATAAATAGTACATGGCAGACTGAAGCTGAAAAATGACAGCCGCTCCCGCAGGGGAGCGGCTGCTTTGCTGTTTTACAGGGCTTCAGGGCCGGCGCGATCGCTCAGCCTCTGGAGGGGAGCCGTACGGTTGCGGTGCCCTCGGAGTGGATCTGGTGCTCAATGGTCTCGCACCACCAGGTTACGTCCACCAGATGGTCGCCGTTTTCGTCGACGCGCTTGCCGGTGACATGGATGCGGTTGATGGAGAGGTCGCCCTCCTCACCGTGTACCTCATTGTGCCGGCCCTCCATACCGGGTACGGCGTCAAAGGGATTGCGGCGGTTGGGGTGGCAGGGGATGCCACGGTCCCAGTCCGCATGGGAGCCGATGCACCAGCTCAGGGCGGTGACGGTGCCCTGGGTTCCGATCCAGTTGTGCAGGGCACGCAGGGCGGAATCACGGCCGGTATAGTTGTCCATGGTGGCCTTGCCACGCACGGCAACCGGGGAATTATCGATGGGGGGCTTTTTGTCCCGTCCCTCCGGGCCGCCGGGGCCGCCTTCTCCGGGCTTTCCACCCTTACCACCCTTACCGGGCTCGGGGGGATGCGGCGCGCGGCGCATCATCTCGGCCATGGCCTCCTGCTTCTCTCTTGCCTCCCGGGCGTCCAGCTCGGGATGGTGGTAGACGCCAAAGTCGTCCTTTACCAGCACGGGGTCACCGAAATGCTTCCGCACGAACCAGTCGCTCTGGGAGGGGGTGTTGACCGACATGACCATACCGCCCTTGCCGGGGCAGCTGTAGGGGCCGTCCACCGTGATGGGGGGCTCGTCGCCAACCTGAACATCCTCCCAGTAAAGGGGCTCATCGCCGCGGCGGACCTCCTGGGCCCACAGACCGCGGATGGTCTCCCAGTCCTCGTCGGTGTAGTGGTGGATGGCATGGTTTTTGAACTCGGCCTCGCTGACGCCCAGATTCTCGGCGGACCAGGTACGCTTTGCGGGATCCGCATAGATCTTGAAGCACTCCTCCACGCCGCAGGTCTGGATCATCACAAGCTCGCCGTTCTGGTTGTAGACGTAGCCCGTGCCGCGCAGGGCCCAGGTGCGGAATTCGCTGCCCTCATAGGGGGTGGCGTCCCAGACCTGCTGGTCCTTCAGTACCGGGTAGAGGGTATCACCCTGTCTGACCGGCTTTAAGAAGCGGCAGTAATGATGGTGCTCCTTGACGCAGGTGCGGTCGCCGAAGCTGCGGTTCATGCCGCCGAAATAGCCGCCCTTGGGGCAGGACCAGGTCTCCGGGACGGGGGCATTCTCGCCGGTGAACCAGACGGGGTTGTCGGGGTCAAGGCTGCGCATGCGGGCCTGTACCTCCCCGGGCTCCGCGGTGACCTTATAGGGCAGGCCGCGGTCCCGGCCGTCGGAGCTTGCGACCAGCTCCTCAAAGCTGTAATCGGCACGCTTCAGGCCCTCTGCAATGGCGGCCTGAATGCCCTTCAGGGCTTCAAGCTCCTCGGGCAGGTAGATGCCGGGATACAGTGTCAGAAATTCGCTCATGGATCCGCTTCCTTTCTCAGGCATATGTAACAATATACCAGATAACAGTGCTGTATGCAAGAAAATGCATATAAAAACAAGGCATGCACAGGGGAAATCCAACTGGCGCCGCCAGGTGCGGCTGGCTGTCAGATCGTGCTGCACACCGGTGAACCGTTCCATGTTTTTGCGGAGATTGTATTAGTGAACTGCAATTCCCAATCTCCACATCACAAGGGCGAAAGCTGAACACGCAGAAAACAGAAAACGCCACAGTCGTCAATACTCAAGATTTCGCTATTGTCAAAATTAAGAAATCATAGTATAATATTATTGGAGATATAGCGGAAGGGAGCGGGCGCACAATGGATACCGAGATCAGTCTGGCTGCAGTCAGTGCGTTGAATCCAAAGTACGATGCCGCCTGCAAGCTCCTGTTCCAGAACCGTGAGATCATTGCGCCGGTCCTCAGGGCCGTGGTGCCGGAGTATAAAAACTGCACCATGGAAGAGGTCATCAATTGTATTGTAGTCTCCAGCATCCGGGATGACGCAGTAGATGATGTGTCGGCTACCGTTGATGCGCTGCCGACGGAGCTGGAATCCGTCAGTGAGAAGCTCATCCGCTATGATACGCACTTCAAGGCGCTGAACCCCAGGCTCAGCACCCAGGAGATCCAGTTTTTTCTGCATATCGACCTGGAGGTGCAGAATAATTACAGGCCATCGTCCCCTGCCTATCCCATCGTCAAGCGCGGCATCTATTACGCCGCCCGGGAGATCAGTTCTCAGTTAGGCATTCTTGCCGAGCAGACAGATTATGACAGGCTGGAAAAGGTCTACAGCATCTGGATCTGCAACGACAATATCCCCGAAAAGCTGCAAAACACCGTTACCAGCTATGTCCTCACCAAACGGGACGAGATTGGTACCACAGATGAGCCGGACGCAGATTACGACCTGATGAGCGTGATCCTGATCCGTCGTGGCAATGACAGCGGAACGGCCGAAATTTTTGATTACCTGACCGGTATTTTTACCAGTAATATCAGTCAGCTCAGTAAGTATGTAGATATTCAAAACAATGAACAGCTTCTGGAAGGAGTGAAGCAGATGAGCGGACTTGGACAATCAATCTATCAAAAAGGTGTACAGCAAGGTATGCAGCAGGGCATGCAGCAGGGCATGCAACAGGGGATGCAGCAGGGCATGCTTGAATCTCTGAAAAATCTGATTGCGAATCTGAATATGTCTGCCACTGAGGCAATGCGTGTGCTGGGGGTCCCTCAGTCTGATCAGGAATACTATCTGCAGATGCTTGGCCAGTGACCTGCGCGGAATCAGGCACGATATGCCATACGTTGTTCTGTGTTAAAGTACGCGGAACAGCCATCCAACCAATGAAAAAGTGCGGGGATCCGATCCGGGTCCCCGCATTTTGTGTGGTGCGCGTGAAACCCCACACCTGTCGATTAACAGGAATACCCTTGCGGATCGGCATTCCGGGCGTTACAATAGGCGAAAAGCGAAAGCCACTAAAAAGAGGAGTGTTAAAATGAAGCACTTGAAAAAAAGGATCCTGAGTCTGCTGCTGGCCCTGGCCCTGCTGCTGACCCTGCTGCCCACAGCCGCCCTGGCTGAGGATGGGACCGACCGGCTGACGGATGCGGAGATCTGGGCCGGGATCGAACCGCCCCTGCTGGAGCCGGAGCTCATCCCCGTTTCGGAGGACTATGCGCCTGACGGCATTGTTATGGAATATGACCCGCCTGCCATGTCGGACGGCGATACGCTGAACTACGAGATCACCCAGATGCTGAGCCTCAGCGCCAGCGTGAAGGAGGCCCTGCTCACAGGCGTCGCGAGTATCGACCTGAGCAGTACCGGTATGGTCTCCGGCGAAAACGAGCAGTTCAGGCACATTGTCTACTACTGCCCCTATGCGGACGGCACCAATATCGACCTGAACCTGACGTATTATACCTCCAGCAACAAGTACGCCTATCTCAACATCACCAACAACCTGTCCGCGGAGGATACTGCCGCGTGGATCGAGAAGATTGACGCGAAGCTGGCGGAGATCTTTGAACTGCTGGCGGATGAAAGCCTGTCCGCTGCGGATCAGGCCCTGATCCTGCACGACTATATGGCTGCCCACTACCACTATGCCCAGCCGATCCGGGACCCCAACGACTATTACCCCGGCGTCATGCTGACGGAAAATCAGGGTGTCTGTCAGGCCTATGCCTACCTCTTCCAGTACATTATGAACAGCAAGGGCATCGAGTGCTATACCACGACCAGCAGCGGCATGCACCATGCCTGGAACATCCTTGGCTATAACGGCAATTACTATCAGATTGACGTCACCTGGGATGACCCCACCAACGATTATTACGGTCTGGCCTATCACAATTACTTTATGCTGTCGGATGCCACCATGTCCAATTCTGCGCATGGGCACTGGGGCTGGGACCTGACAGGCTATGCCTGCAACGATACCGGCTATGAAAACGCGTATTTTACCTCCTCCCACACCCCGGTAGCCTTCTACGGGGCTGACCGCTATTATATAAATGGCTACGGTCTGGCATGCTATCATACAGAAACCGGCACGTCTGAGCTGAAGTTCGAAATGGACGGCACGCCCTACGGCGATGGCACCTATTTCTATGCGCAGATCTTTTCCGGCCTCTGGTACAACCATGGCAAGATCTTCTACAACAGCCCGTATCAGATCCTGGCCTACGAGCCGGTCAGCGGAGAGATTGAGGTTGTTGCCACACCGGATACCTCCTCCGGCTATATCTATGGCAGCGTCTATGGCGACCACGATGGCGACGGAGACGATGAAATTTCCTATGAGCTTGCGACAGACAAACAGGTTGCCTATGCGGATAAAAACCTGCAGGAGCTTGCCTATACGCCCACCCACATCTATGATTCCGGCGTTGTCACCACAACCGCCAGATGTGAGAAGGAGGGCGTCATGACCTATACCTGCCTCTACTGTGATGCTGCCTATACCGAGACCATCAGCGCCCTTGGCCATATCCCCGGAGAACCGTTGACCCTGATTGAAAAACATCCGGGCTGCACCACGACCGGCCTGCAGGTCACGCTGATCACCTGCCGGCGCTCAGGCTGCGGCGCCCTGCTCAGCGATGTTGAATCGGAGATCCCCGCGCTTGGCCACACCCCCGGCGAGGCGGTCACCGAAACGGTAAAAGAAGCCACCTGCACCGAAGCCGGCCGGCAGGATACCGTGGTCTACTGCACCGTCTGCAATGCAGAGGTCAGCCGTACCGTGACAGAGATCCCCACCCTTAATCATACCGTGGTAGTGGATGAAGCCGTAGCTGCAACCTGCACCACAGCAGGCAAGACGGCGGGCAGCCACTGCGCCGTCTGCGGCGAAGTTCTGGTTGAGCAGACTACGGTTGCGGCCACCGGCCACAGCTATGTAGATGTGGTTACGCCTGCCACCTGCATCGAGGCCGGCTATACTACCCATACCTGTAGTGTCTGCGGTGATACTTATACCGATACCCCGACAGCGGCGCTGGGCCACAGCTATGTAGATGTGGTTACGCCTGCAACCTGCATCGAGGCCGGCTATACTACCCATACCTGCAGTGTCTGCGGTGACAGCTATGTGGATGCATACACGGATGCGACCGGCAGCCCCTTTGAGGATGTTCAGAAGGAAAGCCGTTACTACTATTACCCGGTCCTCTGGGCCGTGGATGCCGGTATCACCAATGGCACCTCCGCAACAAAATTCAGCCCGGACGCGGAATGCACCCGTGAGCAGGTGGTAACCTTCCTCTGGCGCGCGGCCGGCAGCCCCGAACCCACCATTACCGGCGAGGATACCGGCTTTACTGATCTGCCGAAGTCTACCAGCGGCTACTATAAGGCAATCCTCTGGGGCTATGAGACCGGCATTGTAAAGGGCACCGGTGCCACCAAATTCGGGTTTAAGCAGACGGTGACCCGGGCCCAGTTCGTGACCTTCCTCTGGCGCTACGCCGGCAGTCCCGAACCCACTATTACCGGCGCGGATACCCCCTTTGAGGACCTGCCGAAGGCCACCAGCGCCTATTATAAGGCCATCCTCTGGGCCTATGAAAACGGCGTTACCACGGGTGACGGCCCAACCATATTCAAACCCAATAAGGTCTGTACCCGCGGTCAGGTTGTTACCTTCCTCTACCGCTACTGCTATGAAGGCAAGGGCAAGAC
>R14__coassemble_78_pt1 | contig 78770 bp, 68 predicted proteins | sample R14__metabat2_high_PE_043 | metagenome-assembled genome bin R14
CCGAGATCTACTCCTAATCCTTCGTAGGCAGCGTATGTTGTGTATATGAGTCTTGGTTATCCTCTGCTGCTTCCTCCTTAAGCGTTTCTTCCGCGTCTTCGGCTTCTTCGGTCTTTTCGACCGCTTCGGCTTTTTCGGTCTCTTCGGCTTCTTCGGCTTCTTCGGCTTCTTCGGCTTCTTCGGTCTCTTCGGCTTCTTCGGCTTTTTCGGGCTTTTCGGGCTTTTCGACCGCTTCGGATGCAGGCGCGGCGGCTTCAGTCTCTGCGTCCGGTTCGGCATCGGTCCCGGCTTCCTGTGTTTCCGGTGCTTCCGGTGCTTCCGGTGCTTCCGTCAGCGTTCCCGCCGTGCCTTCGGCTTCTTCGGTCTTTTCGGGCTTTTCGACCGCTTCGGCTTCTTCGGCTTTTTCGGTCTCTTCGGCCTCTTCGGCTTCTTCGACTTTTTCGGTCTCTTCGGCCTTTTCGACCGCTTCGGCGCCTTCGCCGGCTACGGCTTCCGCAGTGCTTTCGGTCATCTCGGCAGTCTCAGCCGTTTCCGGCTGCGGCTCCATGCAGGCCTCGGTATGGACGTGCTCCGGGATCCCACAGGTCAGCTCCGGCTCCCGGCTCTGATAGCAGTCCGCCGTATGCTGATGCCTGAGCAGCTCGACCTTTCCGCAGATCAGCTCGCCCTCCGCGTTATAGCAGTCTTCGGTATGCCGGTGCTCCTGCAGCTCCGGTTTTTCACAGACCAGATCCCCGTTTTCATCGTAGCAGGTCTCTGTGTGTTGGTGCTCCGTTACCTCCGGCAGCGTACAATTGATGCAGAAGCTGTCGTGGGTGTGCAGTAGCAGGTCCGAATAGCCGCAGACAGGCGTCCCGTCCGGGCCCATGCAGGCCTCTGTGTGCTGATGCACGGCAGGCTCACAGATCAGCTCCGGTTCCGCCTGGGTATAGCAGAGCCTACTGTGGGTGTGGGCCTCCATACCGCACTGCAGTGACTGTGACTGTGTGACGGCGGGCATAACAAGCGAGCTGACTGTTGCGGAGATCACCAGCAGTGCCAGCAGGCTGACCATGACATACCGTCTGCGGACGGCCCTGCGCGCAGTGCGTATGCCACGCCGACTTTTCTTCAATTTTCATCCCTCCTGTCATCGGAGCGCACCGAATTCCGACAGGGGCCAGATCCGCAGGATGATCCTTCCGGAAATCTGGTCTGTCGCGATACAGCCCATCTGACTGAGCCGCGAATCCATGGATATGCTTCGGTGGTCTCCCAATACAAAATATTTATCATCAGGCACCTGATAGGGATAGACAAGGTCTGTCTCGCCAAGTGCTTTGACATCTACCCAGGGCTCCTCCAGTGGCGCATCGTTGACCGAGACGTTTCCGTCCGCGTCGATATCTACCCAGTCGCCGGGGCCCGCGATACAGCGCTTTACCAGCAGCTTGTTTCCGTAGTAAAAGGCGATCAGATCGCCCTGCTGAAAATGGTGGCTCTTCAGGCAGACGACTACATCCCCCTCTGTGAGGGTCGGCGTCATGGACCTGCCGGAGATCCGCAGGACCGGTGTAAACAGCATGGTGATCAGCACCGACAGGGCCGCCACCGTGATCAGCACACCGATGGTGCTGCGCAGCAGCTGCCAGAAGCTGCGCCTCCGGTCCAGCCTTATGGCCATTGCGTCCAGCTGCGCCTGACTGACGCCGCTTTCACCCTCCAGTGCCGGGTCCTCCTCCCAGGACATCCGCAGGAGCTCCAGCAGCTCCCGCCGGGAGAGGCTCCCAACCCCGGCCCCGGCCATAGCCTCCGGCCCTTTCTTATTCTTCCTGTTCTTCATCTTGTTTCCCCCAGCGTGCAGATATAGACTGTAAAGTCTCTGTCCCGGCTGCCCCGCAGGAAGACCAGCAGAGCCGGCCCGGCCTCCGTCCATCCGGCAAGCAGTGCCTGTGGATCCGCGCAGGCAGTCCGCCTGCGGATCTCATAGCGGTAGCCGGCCCCGGTCAGACTGCTGAGGGTGATCGCTTCTCCCTCATCCATCTGCAGGAGCTGCCCCATACACAGGGGAATTTCATCCATGCAGACGGCCAGCAGGCCTGTCTCCGCTTCCTCCCTGAGGATCACCGGTACCCGGTGCCCGGCTTCAGTCGCGGCCTTCAGTGGCAGCTCCCCACCGGATTCCTGCTCCGTCAGGCAGCCCGCAAAGGCAATGAGGCCCGCGTAATCCCCGTCCGGGCACTGCAGGACCGGGAGCGCCGGCAGTCCGGCAGTCACCTCCGCGCTGTAGCGCTCCGGCATCAGGGCCTGCAGCGCCAGCGCCGTGTTTTCCAGCTGCTTTGCCGATTCCGCCGCGGCCCATCCTTCCCGGAGCGCCAGTGCGGCGGCCAGCAGCAGCAGGCAGATCCCACAGGTGGTCAGCAGCCCTGCCACCCTTCTAATCCCGGTCCTCATGCCGGTCTTCATCCCCCGGGTCATCCGGTACAACCCCGGCCATCAGCAAAATCCCAAGCCCCAGCAGCACAAAGCCGGAAACCGCAAGCATCACCATCCAGCCGCTTAAGGGGAAGCTGTCACCGGTGTTGGGCGTTGTGCCGCCCGTGGGCTTCTGCTCCGCGGTATTGGTAATGCAGAAGGCATTCCCGTCCCGGGTGACCGTTGCCGTATAGCCGGTGGGAACGGTGTTCTCCCGTACGGTCCATACGGAACTTCCGCGTTCCTCCCAGCTGCAGGACCAGCTGTTGCTGTCTGACAGGGTGACTGTTTTGTAGAGCTTTTCATCCCTGTAGATGCTGACCTCAATACTTTTCGGCCTGCCACTCTGCTTTCCGGAATCCTGCCAGAGCTTATATACCCGGAGCGACTGCTTTTCCGGCCCGCTCCAGCTTCCCTTGGGGATCACCCGCTGCAGGTGGCTTCCGTCCCCGGTCAGTGCAGTCTCCCGGCCCGTCAGCAGGACCAGAAAGGGCTCGAAGACACAGCTCTGCCCCTGCCGGGCAGCCGTGACGCCCCTGACCAGATACAGGCCGGGCAGCAGGCCACTGAATACCGCCTCTCCGTTTTTGTCTGTTTTTACCGTCCGGTCCGGCTCCATCGCCTCTGCCGTGACAAAGCCCTCAAGCTCCGTCAGGAGCGGCTCCCAGTCTGTTTCCGTATCTACGGACCGGAACTGCGCTTCCCAGGCCCTGAAGGCGGGCTCCGGCTGCAGCTGCAGGTCCCCGTCCAGTCCGGCGATCCGGAGGCAGCGGATCTCCAGCCCCGCAAAGCCTGTGTTATCTGATGTATAGGAAATTTCCAGCGTGCAGGCAGCCCGGGCCACGGACGATATCGCCGTACTCCCGGCCGCGGCACCGGCATCCGCCGCGCAGGCGCTCACCACCATGCAGCAGAGCATGGCGGCCACAGCCACAGCCCTCAGGGCGGCCAATAGCTTTTTCATGGTTTCATATTCCCTCCTCCGCGCAGCTGCCGGCACCGCGGCAAAGCCATGCCGCAGCTACTGCAGTAAGGATACACCACAGGGTGTTACACCACCGTCCGACCCATGTGCCGGAAGCGTGGATGAATTTTCAGAAAACCGCGGAACGCTTCCGGTACACCGGCACCGGAACGGAACACCAACGCGGACTATATACAGAAAGGATGCGAGCAGACCATGTCTCTACTTACCTGCATGCACGAAATGCTTGATACGATCCCCTTCGGCTTTCTCCGCTGCACCTGCGAAAAATATCCAAGAGTCCTTGCGATCAACGAGCAGATGCTGCGCTTTCTGGGCACCTCCCGGGACACCCGGGACTGGGAGGACTTCCTGAGTGAAAACATCTTCTTCATGATCCCCTTTGCGGACCGTGACCGCTTCCGTTCCTGTCTGGAGCAGGCCCTCACAGCGGCGGAGCCCATCTCCATCCGGCACCGGATCTCCAGAAGCACCGGGGAAACGGCCACGGTGCAGGGCTGGCTCGGCACGCGCCGGAACGAAGCCGGCGAACGGGAATACACCATCCTCTATATCAGCAGCGAGATCACGGGGATCCCCGCCCCTGCCGCGGAGGAAAACTCCTACTTCCGGGCACTGGAAAGCGCCTATAACGTCATCTACGAGGTGAACATGGACCGGCACACAGCCGAATGTATCTTCGGAAAGGACACCTCGGACATCGGCAAGCTCTACGACGTCCGCATGACCACGGAAAGCGCGGTCAATTTCTGGCTGAACAATTACATTGTGGAGGAGGACCGCCCACACATGCAGGACTATTTTGACCGGATCCTGACCCCCGGCGTGGTGGCAAACGCAAAAAATCCCATGCAGACCGAGTTCCGGGTCGCATGGGATGATCAGGTTGTCTATTCCTTTATCGGGGTTGCCATCCAGCTGGACAGTGCCTCCCTGCTCTTCTGCTGCCGCGATACGGCAAAGGTGCAGTACTCCAGCCTGCAGGCCCGGGAGATCCGGGCCATGCGGAAGCTTTACGATTTTATGGATGACCGCTATCTCAGTGAAAAGGGTGTGCTGGGCGCGGCTATTCTGGACTGCTCTGTGGCGGGGCGCTACGCGCCGGTATACGCCAGCCACAGCGTCATCGATTATCTGGGCCTGCGCTATGACCAGTACCTTCACTATGTGGAGGAAGGCCTCCCGGCGGCGGAGCTCTGGCAGCTTGCCGCCGACCACGGCATTGAGGCGCTGCCGGCGCTCTGTCAGGGGTCCGGCCCGGCCACGGCGGCCTTTCAGCATGAGAAGGACGGCGCTGCGTGCACTCTGCGGGCAGAGCCCCTGAGCGGACAGCTGCTGGAGCTCACCGCCATCGGGCAGACGGCCCGGCAGCTCTCCGGGATCCCGGCAAAGGGGATATTCGCCCGGACCTTCGGCTACTTTGACCTCTTTGTGGACGGCGTCCCGGTGGTATTTTCCAGCTTCAAGGAGAAGGAGCTGATGGCCCTGCTGATCGACCGGCACGGCGGCACCCTTACCTCTGCCGATGCCATCAGCTTTCTCTGGGAGGATGCCGCGCCGGATGACCGGCTGAAGACCCGCTACCGCAAGCTTGCCATGGGCCTGAAGCATACGCTGGAGCAGAACCACATCGCCCGGATCCTCATCAACCGGAACGGCGTCCGGAGCATCGACACCACCGCCCTGACCTGCGACTATTACGAGCTGCTGGCCGGCAATACCAAGTATGTCCAGTCCTTTCACAACAGCTACATGACGGATTACTCCTGGGCGGAACGGACCCTGGGCTCCCTCTGGGACTTCTCCTGAGGCCGGCCTGTAGCCTCAGCTGGGCCGGCGTGATCAACGACTGGCGCAAGGAAAAATACGGCAGATAGAGCCGCCGGGTAAGCGGCAAACCGTTTGCCCGGTGTGCGGCGGAAGCGGATTATTTCTGCGGAATTGGTAATTTTTCCTTGAGAAAATCCGCTCCGGTCATTATAATAATGTACGGCACTGATTATTGTGATTTCGCAACACATTTGTGCCGCTTGTTTTGAAGGAGGTCTGCAGCTTGTTTTTTGCATGGTTTATGCTGCTGGTATATCTGATCCTGACCGCATATATTTTCTGGCGTACTTCCCACTGGGCCGGGCTGGTCCTTCCGCCCCTGAAAAAGGCCGGCATGCGCATCGCCTGGCTCTGTTTTCTGCTGCTGGCAGATTCCACCCTGCTTTTGGGTGCCTTCCTGCCGGACTCCCCCACACAGGCCCTGATCCATAAGGTCGGCAATGTGTGGCTGGCGATCTTCATCTTCGCCTTTACCTATATCCTGCTGATGGACATTCTGGTGCTGATCCTGAAGCTGATCCACCACTACCGCGCCTCCTTCCGTCTGCCCAAAGGCCGCGGGGCCGCTCTGGCAGCGGGGCTCTGTGTGGTCCTGCTGACCGCCGGCAGCACCGTCTACGGCACCATCCACGCGAAGCAGATCCAGGTAGCGGATTATGACATCACGGTGGAGCAGCAGGCCGATGGCCCGGAGGAGCTGAACGTGGTCCTGCTGGGTGACCTGCACATGGGCTACAGCATCCGCAGCGACATGATCGCGCAGCTGGTGGAGAAGGTCAACGCCCTGGAGCCCGACCTGATCGTTGTGGCCGGGGATTTCTTCGATAACGATTTTGACGCTCTGGATGACCCGGAGGAGATCACCCGCCTGCTGGGCTCCCTGCAGGCGACCTACGGTGTATACGGCGTGTTCGGCAACCACGATGTGGCCGAGACGCTGGTGGGCGGCTTCAGCACAACGCCAAAGAGCGAGGCCTTCCGCGACAGCCGTATGGAGGACCTGCTGCTGGATGCCGGCATCACCCTGCTGGATGACGCGGTGACCAGTCCCCTTGACGGCATTACCCTGATCGGGCGGCTGGACGGTGAAAAGGCCGGCGACGGCACCGACAACCGTGCCCCCATCGAGGCCCTGATCGCCCAGTGCGACCGGGACGATACCCTGCTCCTGCTCTGCCATGAGCCCACCGAGCTGCACGAATGTGCCGCGGCCGGCGTGGATGTCATGCTGTGCGGGCACACCCACGCGGGGCAGTTCTTCCCCCTGACCCTCACCTGTCCCTTTGTCTGGGAAAACTACTGGGGCATGAAGGTAATCGACAGCATGTACAGCTTCGTTACCTCCGGCGTAGGCGTTTACGGTCCTGCTGTCCGTCTCGGCACAGACAGCGAGATCATGAACATACATATTCAATTTAAGGAGGCATAAGCGTGGAAAACACAGAGAAAAATGAACCCATTGAAAGCCCGGCCACCGAAGCCGAGCAGCCCACGCTGACCCGCAAACAGCTGCGGGTGCAGACAAGAAAGGCCGCAAAGAAAAACGCGAAGCACAGCGTGAAGAAGCATTACCTCTTCTTCGTTGCCCTGTGTCTGGTCGCGTCCCTGCTGGGCACTGAATTCACAGAGTCCATCGCCCTCTTCACCAGTGAGGACGAAAGCGCAGAGACCATCGCAGACATGACCCTGGAGGGTGTTGAGGATGCCATGGACGAGGTGGACGAGGAAACCGCCGACGACGAGACCCTGTCTTTGTCGGAGTACACCGGCGCCCTGTCCCGCAAGTTCAACATGTATGACATCGTCATCAAATCCCTGAAGCTGGAAAATTTCGAATACAACACCGACATTGCCACCCGTGACCAGAGTGCCTTCACCACAAGGATGTTCGGCCACACCCGCGGCATTCTGGCCTCTGTTGTAAACGGCTTCTCCTCCGGCACCTTCATGACCACCTTCCTGGTCGGTATCAACAGCATGACAGGCTCCAAAAATGTCACCATCGCCCTTTACATCTTTGGCTCCCTGCTCTTCTCCTTCCTCTTCTACTTCTTTATCAAGAACGTATACCAGATCGTCCTGCGGCGGCAGTTCCTGGAGGGCACCCAGTATGAGCGCCTGAGCACCGCCCGTCTGGCTTACCTGCTGCGCAACCGCAAGCTGCCCCGGGTCGCCCTGACCATGTTCATCAAGACGGTCTACCTCTTCCTCTGGAACCTGACCATCGTCGGCGGCTTCATCAAGCGCTATTCCTATAAGATGGTGCCCTATATCGTGGCAGAGAACCCCAGCCTCAACTCCAAGGAGGCCATCACCCTGTCCCGCAAGATGATGAACGGCCACAAGTGGGAATACTTCCTGAACGATATCACCTTTATCGGCTGGGATCTGCTGGCCTGCGTGACCCTCGGTCTCTCCTCTCTCTTCTTCTCCGCCCCCTACCGTGTCTCCTATTTCTCCATGTGCTACAGGAACCTGCGTCAGGAGGCCATTGACAAGGGTCTGCCCGGCGCCGAGCTGCTGAACGACACCTACCTCTTCACCTATGCCGACAGTGAGCTGCTGGAGAAGGAATATGCCCGCATTCATGAGCTCCGCAATGAGGACCTCTCCGATCCCGAGGAGCTGAAGCATGGTGTCCGTGCCGTCATCGCAAAGATCTTCGGCCTCTCCCTCTACTCCCACAGCTTTAACCAGAGCTACGCTGACCTGCAGGTCAAGCGCCTGACCCTGAACAAGTACGAGCGTGAGCTCGCGCAGAAGTCCTATCCCACCAGACTGAACCCCATCCCCGAGAGCCTGAAGGACCCCAGAGTCGCCAACATCAACTATATGCGTCTCTACAGCCCCGCATCCCTGATCCTCATGTTCTTCAGCTTCTGCTTTGTGGGCTGGGCATGGGAGGTCTCCCTGCACCTGGTCGCTGACGGTGTGTTTGTCAACCGCGGCATGCTGCACGGCCCCTGGCTGCCCATTTACGGCGCCGGCGTCGTCCTGATCCTGCTGGCGGACAACTCCCTGCGTAAGAAGCCCGTGCTGGAATTTATCGGCGCGGTGGTCCTCTCCGGCCTGGTAGAATATTACGCCTCCTACTTCATCGAGCTGAGCCATGACGGCACCCAGTGGTGGAACTACTCCGGTTACTTCCTGAACCTGAACGGCCGTATCTGCGCTGAGGGCCTGCTGGTCTTCGGTATGGGCGGCTGTGCCGCGGTCTATTTCGCCGCGCCCCTGCTGGATAACCTCTTCCGTAAGATCAACCAGAAGATTGCCATCCCGCTCTGCATTGTCCTGCTGCTTGCCTTCGGTATTGACGAGGTCTACTCCAGCAAGCACCCCAACACCGGCGAAGGCATCACCGATTACGATCAGACCGCTGCCGTAGCCTTTGCGGATGAGGCCACACTGGAGGCACCTGCCTTCCTGACCCCCGCCACAGAGGACGTCGTCTACGTTGTAGCCTGACGGAAGCCCCCGAATATTGATACAGAGCAGTGTGGAAGCTCCACACTGCTCTGTTTTTTGCGTTTTTGCATTTTGGCGTTTTGGCGTTTTCGTTTTTACATCCCTGTATTGGGCGGCAGGGGCCCGGGCTCAGTCCCCGCAGGGATAGTCCAGCCCGCAGACGTCCTCAAAATACGCGTGGGACCAGGCCAGAAACTCCCGGTGCCCCCGGGAGGCGGGATAGGCCATGCAGTCCTCCGGAGAGGCAAAGGTGATGATCTGGATCAGGTCATAAAAGCGGATCGCGCCGTCCGGGCTCCCGGTCGGGGCCGGGAAGGGTTTGACGCCGATCTCACAGTCAATGATGGTGGGGTCCTTCGCCGGCAGGGCCCGCAGCTGCTGCACGATCTCCTCGATCAGTGCTTCCGTTTTGTATTCCGGCAGCAGGCGGAACATGGATACATGCTTCATCCTCATGGGCTTACATCTGCATGCCGCCGCAGACCGGTACAATGGAGCCGGTGATGTGGCTGCTCATATCCGACATCAGGAAGACCACCGAGTTGGCGATATCATCGGTGGTGCCCAGTCTGCCGTCCGGGATGACATTGGCCTTCAGGAATTCCACATCCTGCTCGCCGGCAGCGACGGAATCCGCCATCAGGTTGGTGCCATCGGTGGGGCCGGGGCAGATGACGTTGACCCGGATGCCCGCCCTGGCGTTCTCGCGGGCCGCCAGCATGGTCAGGGCGTTGACGCCGGATTTGGAGGGGCCGTAGGCACCGAAGCCCGGCGCCATGGACAGGCCGCCGATGGAGCTTGTGTTGACAATGGCACCCCTGCCCTGCTTCTGCATCTGGAGCAGCTCATATTTCAGGCAGTGGAAGGTGCCGGTGAGGTTGGTGCCGATCACCCGGAGCCAGTCGGCCTCGGTGCACTCTGTCAGGGGACAGAAGGGAATGTTGACGCCGTCCGCGCCGCAGCCGGCATTGTTAAAGGCATAATCCAGGCTGCCGTAACGGGCAACGGTCTCCGCAATGGCGGCCTTCACGCTCGCTTCATCGGCAATATCACAGGGGACAAAGAAGGCCTCACCGCCGGCCTCCTCTACCATGCGGACCGTCTCGGCGGCCGCCGCGGGCTTTCTGGCAGCAACCGCAACCTTCGCGCCCATGGACCCAAAGCGGACAGCAACCGCGCGGCCCATGCCGGAGGCAGCACCGGTCACAAAGAGGACCCTGCCGCGGAATTCTTCAAACATATTCTTTTCTCCTTTCAGCCGGTAATAAACCTGCGCTTTTCTATGATATTATAACAGATTTGGCGGAATTACAAGTAGACCCTTGCGGCGGAATCGGGTATAATCTGCTTATAGCATTTTTCCGGAGCCGGGAGGTACGATATGGACCGTAAACTTTCAACCGATTTTACACAGGGGCCCGTCATGCGGCAGCTGGTCCTCTTTGCGCTGCCCTTTATGGCCGCAAACCTGCTGCAGGCCCTTTACAATGTGGTGGATACCATCATTGTGGGCCGCTTTGTGGGCAGCGTCGGCCTTTCCGCCGTATCCATCGGCGGTATGATCACCATGTTTTTAACCTGCATTTCCGTGGGCTTCTCCACAGGCGCGCAGGTGCTGATCTCGCAGATCATGGGCAAGAACGACCACAGCTCCATCAATAAGGCCGTCGGCACCATCTTCTCCACCATGATCGCCCTGGGCCTGCTGACCACAGTGCTGGGGCTTGCCCTGCTGAACGTGTTTGTAAGGCTCATGAACACCCCGGCCGAGGCGGTGGCACAGACAAGGGCCTACCTTGGCATCTGCATTGCCGGCATTGTCATGACCTTTGGCTATAACGGTGTCAGCGCGGTGCTGCGGGGCATGGGCGACAGCAAGCGGCCCTTTGTGTTTATCGCCATTGCCTCCGTCACCAATCTGGTGCTGGACCTGATCTTTGTGGCCCTGCTGAACATGGCAGCGGCCGGCGCGGCACTGGCTACCATTATCGGGCAGACCGTCTCCTTTGTCTTCTCCATCGTCTACCTTTACCGTCGCCGGGTGGCCTTCGGCTTTGACTTCCGGCCCGCCAGCTTCCGGATCGACGGGGCCCTGATGAAGACCTTCTTAAAGCTGGGCCTGCCCATGACCTTTCAGATGGCGGTGGTCTCCGTATCCTATATGGTCATCTCCTCGGCGGTCAACAGCTACGGGCTGGCGGCCTCTGCCATCGCAGGTGTGGGCAGCAAGCTCTGCAACATCCTGAACATCGTCACCGGCGGCATTCAGACGGCCTGTGCCGGCATGGTGGGGCAGAATGTCAGCGCGAGGAAATACGACCGGGTCCGCAGTGTCACCTTCAGCGGACTTGTGGTGTGCACGGTCAGCGGCATTGTCTTCTGCGGCCTCTGCCTGCTCTTCCCCCGGGCCATCATCTCCATCTTCTCGACGGATGCCGATGTGCTGGACCTGGCCAGACTCTACATGCTGACCTCGGTGCCGGGCTTTATGGGCTCCTTTTTGATGGCAGCTACCAACGGCCTGGTGCAGGGCTCCGGTGCCATGACCTTTAACATGGTCATCTCGGCGCTCGACTGTGTGGTAGCCAGACTGGGCCTGGGCTTCTTGCTGGGTAACCTTTTAAAGATCGGGCCGGGCGGCTGGTGGCTGGGCGGCAGCCTTGCCGGCTATGTCACCGTCATTGCGGGCGTCTGGTTCCTGGTGGCAGCAAGGTATAAACGGTACAGCATCATCTGACCGGCTGCGGAAGCTGCATAAGGGTAAAGGAAATATGAGAGACCGGTCAGGAATGGCCGGTCTCTTTTGCTATAGCAATCCTGAGGAAGGGGGCCCTGGATCAAAATAATGTCCGCACCCCACCCGGTAACACCTCCCTGCAGCAAAAAAATGAGGAAATTTTCAGAAAGTTTCTGCATCAGGTGTCACGAACCACTGTTTTACCCCTTTTGTGTCACCTGAGGCAACTCCTTACATAAAAGTCCTATAGGAAAAAATAAAACCTATATGAATGGCCTGCATGGCCCTGTCAGTAGCCAGCGCAAGGCAACGCCTGACCTTGCAAAATATATTGAAGGTGTCACAAAAGAAAGTACATAAAACGCAACTATAATCCGCAGGTAAAATAAAACAACCAACACAGGCCGGTCAACTGACCGGCCTGTACTTTTATTCAGCACCCCACTCTTTACAGCCGCCAAGGGTGTTACCGGCAGTATCCCACCGGGTCACAAAGCGGTATCCAAGGGTATCCAAGCTGGTCACAAAACGGTATCCAGGGGGGATCCAAACCGGGCGTTTTCGGCGGAAATTCTGCGCTCTTTGCGGCCCGGTCTTTAAGCTTCACCTGGATTTACGGTGACCAGGCGTCCTTGGTCACCGGCTTGGATACCAGCTTGGTCACCTTGAAAAATCCTTATATTGCAATGCTTTCCGGCTTTGGTATCCAAGGTATCCCAGTATTTTTATAATATTTTAAAAAAGAATATAGTACTCCAACTGGGGACCTCTGTGCGGTAAAATCCGCATATTTTTATTTTTGCAAAAGATGGGGGTTTGTGGGATACCTGGGATACCTGAAATATGCTGGACGCAGGTGATACCAGATTAGGAATCTTGGATATGTAAAATGATGGTCGATACGATTGACGAAGATTGGTTTGGGTATACCAAGGCCTTTGACAAGCCAGTGCAGAAAGCCCCTTTTGATACTATTCGCTTCCCAGAAGGTAAAGACTGGCGGAAATATATTGCTTCCCGGCGATTGGAGATTACCTGTGGTGAGGCTCCATTTATTGTATCCCGCTACGATGCGTCAACGGGTGAGCGTATCCCAATTCCAGAAAGATATGGTATTTTGGATCGGAAGTTGCGAGTAATTAATGAACAAAACCTGACAGAATCAGAATGGATGAACTGGGTAATATTTGCCTAACCGATAAAATGCATCAGGATTATCCAGATGCAATCAACAAGCTAAGTAAAGGGCATGCGTATGACATGGCTTCCAATATTTTCACAACTTTGCCTGAAATTTTCTACGATAGCTTACCTACTAATAATGCGGAATATGTGCGCATACTTGGTCGCGAGAAAAGTAAAAACGTCCGTGTATACAAATATATTAAACGCGAATATCTGACTGATGTTGAAAATATGTATGCCTATAAAGTATATATTGCGCAGGCCAATGGTAACGGTACGTTTGGCGAGCGATTGAGCCAACCAATAATAGAAGGGCCAGGCGTTGGTTCAACCGAAACATTCCTGAGTATAGGCAATTTTGAAACTAAACTTGAAGCAGAGAATCTTGGGAAATATATAAAGACAAAATTTGCACGTGCCTTGTTAGGCGTACTGAAAGTTACCCAAAACGGGAATAAACCAGTTTGGAAGATGATACCACTACAGGACTTTACACCCGCTTCTGATATTGACTGGAATGTCACTATTACGAATATTGACCGTCAGCTTTATAAAAAGTATGGCCTAACTCAGGAAGAAATAGATTTCATTGAAACGAATGTAAAGGAGATGTCCTGATGTCACGCAATATTAAGCTAAAAACATCTTCTAAGGTTGTCCCTATGATCTATGCCTATACAACACCACAAATTCGTGAACATGACGGCTGGATCAAGATTGGCTATACAGAACAAGGCGTTGAAAAACGCATCGTACAACAGACAAACACAGTAGATGTAACTTATAATTTGGAATGGCAGGGCACCAGAAGTGCTAGAAATGATCAAAAATATGGAAGCCATTGAAGAACCTAAAAACAATACAGAGCTAGATATAGACCGGGATGACCTTTCCCTGAATGAGGAAGGCGAGGTTGAACTAAAGGACGACATGGTGATTGGTCAGACGCAGGAAGTCTTCGGGGAAAAGATTTACGATGATATCGTAGACCAGTTCGTTAGTGACATAGAAGAAATGAATATACCAGTACCCCCATCTCCACAAGAAGAGTTACTGCAAAAGCTACAGGTAGAATTCAAGAACCTTGCCGTGCAACCTGTACTTGAAAAAGCAAATGAAAATTACCTAACTGATGTTAAGATTGGCGACAAAAAACGAATCGAACGCAAGCTGACAGTAGAGGGGAACCGCTTAGTAAACCGCGCTGTAGGCGATTATAATATAACTCAGGCACAGATTGAACGCGACCGTAAAGAGGCACTTGAAAATGCAACCATTACCGACTGGGTTAAGGTAAACAGCGAATACGACAAGAAGCAGCAGGCTGCAATTGAGGACCTGAAGACACGTATTGTGGAATCTGCAGATAACTTCGCACGCGAGGCCAGCCGCGAAGTTATTGAAGCAGTTGAAACCAAGAAGAAAGAAAATCTGAAAAATAGTGTAGAATCGGCCATCCGTGACCATCTACGCGGCTTTACCAGAACGATTCCGTCCTTCTTGATGGCATATGGTGAAAATAATGTTACATTGGCAACTTTTGATACTATCATTCCAGATAATGTCTTTATAGAGGTGACAGGAATTACACTAGCACAGTTTCGCTTCCTACGTGACGGCGGCGATTATTTAGATGAAGAAACCGGTGAACAGAAGCATTTTGCCGGCAACCTTTTTGAACCTGTAGTTTTTGATGATTCAGTCAGAGAATTTCTGCGTATGAAGACCGAATTGGCAGATTACTTCGATGAATCACAAAAAGAAGACATTTTTGACTATATCCCGCCACAGAGGACAAACCAGATTTACACTCCAAAAAAGATGGTCATAAAAATGGTTGATATGCTGGAAGAGGAAAATCCTGGATGCTATGACAATCCAAGTAAAACTTTTATTGACCTGTATATGAAATCTGGCCTATATATCACAGAAATCGTAAAGCGGCTTTACCATAGTGATAATATGGTCGCACTTTACCCAGATGGTAACGAACGTTTAAAGCATATCTTTGCAAAACAGGTCTATGGGCTCGCTCCAACGGAAATCATTTACCGAATCGCTATGAGCTATATTCTTGGTTTTGATAAGGAGCACATTATTACGGAACATAATCTTCGCCTCTATGATGCACTACCAGATGCTAAAGCCGGCACACTACAACAGGCACTTGATACCTTATTCGAGAACGAACATTTAAAATAATCTCTATATATTGAAAGGCGCTGACTGGTATGCGAACCTGGCTTGTAAACTGGAACCCTGCAAAATATCCCTGGGACGATTATCTCAACGGTTATAACACTCTGCGCGGCGAACTGGCGCAGCAGGGCTGGGTTTATTATAAATGGACGGTCGGCAATACAAAGAGCATTCACGTGGGCGACCGCATCTTCATGCTGAAACAGGGCGCGCAGCCCCGGGGGATTGTGGCCAGTGGCTGGGCCGCCTCTGATGTCCTGACCGGACCGCATTATGACCGGAATGTCAGGAAACAGGTCCGGCGGATTTACATCAAGTTTGACCGGATCCTGGACGTCGATACCGGCGAACACCTGCCTCTGGATGTTCTGAAGATCGCGGCGCCGAATTACAATTGGACGCCCATGTCGTCCGGTCAGTCAATGCCAGATAATGTTTCCACCGTGGTTGAAAAACTCTGGGCAGAATTTGAAGTGAAGTCGTAAACGCAACAGACAACACTACAAACAGGCCGGTCAACTGACCAGCCTGTACTTTTATTCAGCACCCCGCTCTTTACAGCCGCCAAGGGTGTTACCGGCAGTATCCCACCGGGTCACAAAGCGGTATCCAAGGGTATCCAAGCTGGTCACAAAACGGTATCCAGGGGGGATCCAAACCGGGCGTTTTCGGCGGAAATTCTGCGCTCTTTGCGGCCCGGTCTTTAAGCTTCACCTGGATTTACGGTGACCAGGCGTCCTTGGTCACCGGCTTGGATACCAGCTTGGTCACCTTGAAAAATCCTTATATTGCAATGCTTTCCGGCTTTGGTATCCAAGGTATCCCAATATTTTTATAATATTTTAAAAAAGAATATAGTACTCCAACTGGGGACCTTTGTGCGGTAAAATCCGCATATTTTTATTTTTTGCAAAAGATGGGGTTTTTGTGGGATACCTGGGATACTCTGGAGCTCTGAAAACATGACTCGCCGGTGACTCACTGGTGACTCACGGTGACTCACTGGTGACCAGCCGGTGACTCACCTGCGCAAAAAGGTGACCAACCGCAGACAGATTTTGATCATTTTCAGCTTCGACAGCCAGGTTTTGGGCAATCCACTCGAAAATTCCGGTGACTGACCTGCCTCAGTCACCGGGTGAGTCACCGGGTGAGTCACCGGGAAAAAGCCTTATATTTCAAGGCTTTTCAGCTTCAGGTGACTTGGTGACTCACTTTTTTTATAATATTTTAAAAAATAGAATTTGAAGGCTTATACACCCTTTTTCGATGGCAAAAAATTTTTCTGTAAAAGATACGATTTTTTGGGTCACCTGAGTCACCGGGTCACCAATGCTCTGACCATCAGGCCCCACGGATTTTGCCTCCTGGCAAAAACGACTGTTTAAGGACACAGGGACGGCTCTTCTGTCACCTTCGCATCGGCTGATCACCGCTGCACCGCATAAAAATACTCGTGCCTCCCGTTCGGTTGGCACGCTTCCACCGGTCTTTTCGGGCTTTTGGGCTTTTCGGCTTTTCGGTCTCGGTGCGTCTTTACAGAAAAAGCAGGCCTTCCGGAGAAAGCCTGCCATGGTATTTCATTCAGTCATTTTTTCTGCCGCACCGTGTCCGCACCTATGCCGGCATTATTTTCCCTTTACAAGCGGCGCGCCGGCATTCCAGGCCTGGCCGACCTTCTCGCCAATGGCATAGTAGCCGTTGCGGAACTGGTCAAAGACAAAGGCGTTCAGTTTGGATACATCAACCTTGCCCTTTTCATCCAGGGTGCTTTCGTCGGCAAGCACGCTCTTGATCTCGCCCAGCACATGGTAGCCGCCGTAGCACTCTTCCTTGATCTCGGCAACTGTGCACTCCAGTGTAACCGGGTATTCGGTAACGATTGGGGCATCAACAAGCTCGCTCTTTACCGCGGTCAGGCCGCTGCGGGCAAACTTGTCGGCAAACCTGTTGGCACTGGCGATCCCAAAGTAATCGGATTCCTTCAGATGGGGGATATCCGCAACGCTGATGGTGAAGGCCATGCGCTTTTTCAGGTTCGCACAGGTCTTGTGGTCGGCCTCCAGATTCAGTGAGACCATGTTTTCTGCACAGATCCCGCCCCAGGCCATGGGCATAACATCAACTGTATCATCATTATAGGTTGCGATCATCAGCACCGGCATCGGGAACAGATAGGGCTGCACACCAAGATTTTTCTTCATAACAATTACCTCCGAAATCAATAGTAGACAAGCTGGTCTGTAAGCATTATACTATATGCAGAACAAATAACAAGTACCATCTTTCATGTTAGGTACTTACCTGGAGGAAAGTATATGAGTGAAAGCAGTATCGGCAGTGCCAGCTTTGAAGAGACCGGCTTCAGCTACACACTGTCCCTGATCTCCGGAAAATACAAGATGATCATTCTGTACTGCCTGATGGATTATGAGCCGGTACGTTTTAACGAGATGCAGCGCTATATTGGGAAGATTTCCGATAAAACCCTGAGCATGAACCTGAAGGAGCTTGAACGGGATCACCTGATCCACCGTGAAATGTATCCGGAGATCCCGCCGAAGGTGGAATACACCCTTACCGAACGGGGCAGGTCCCTGATGACGGTGCTGGACCAGCTATGCATCTGGGGCAACGAAAACCGCATCTGACGCCACGCGTAAAGCCTGTATGCACCGCGGCAGCCGTAAGGTGCGTATACCGGCCGTGGCGGGGTCCGCGGGCCGGAGAAACGGGAGGAAGCTATGTATTATCTTGTACGTCATGGGCAGACCGCAAAAAATAAAGAAAGGCTGCTGCAGGGCCGGACGGATGTTCCGCTGAATGACACCGGCAGGCAGCAGGCGCGGCAGCTCTCAGACTATTTTGCGAAAAAGGGCATCACCTTTGATCTGGTGTTCTCCAGTCCGCTGGGCCGGGCGGTGGAGACCGCAGGCCTGATCGTCCCCGGGGCGGAGATCCTGATCGATGACCGGCTTACAGAGATGGATTACGGCCCCTATGAGGGTGCCGGCCTGACCAACCTGCCGCCGGAGATCCTCCACTTTTTCTCGGATTTTATCCACAATCCGGCGCCGGACGGCATGGAGCCTCTGGCATCCGTCACGGCAAGAGTGGGCGAATTTCTGGAGAGCATCCACGGGCACGGTGAAAAGAACGTCTTGATCTCCCTGCATGCCATTTCGATGAAGGGCGCGCTGGAATATCTGACCCCCGATTCCTCCGGCGCCTACTGGGCAAGGAACATCCCCAACTGCGGCCTCTACTGCTTTGCTGAGGCTGACGGCCGCTATGGAAGGCCTGTTGAGGTCCGGTATTGACGCCTGGCACCTTAAGGCCTGCAACAGCCCCATAAAGCACCGACGGGACAGCCTGCAAAGAGGCTGTCCCGTTTTTACGGTATGTTCAGGGCTTATTCGGCAGGAAGGCCATATAATGGGATTGGCATCATTTACCCTTCACAAGCGGCGCACCGGCATTCCAGGCCTGGCCGACCTTCTCGCCAACGGCATAGTAGCCGTTGCGGTATTCCTTCAGATACGGGATATCTGCTCTGGGGCAATGAAAACCGCATCTGGCGACGCGCAAAAAGCCAGAAAAAAGGCATAAAAAAGAGTATATCCGGCAAAAAGAATATGCTACAATGAACCTGTTAGAATCGGAATCGGCGGAAGGCCGGATCTGAAGGAGGAGCTTTTATGAGACTGAAAAAGGTTATCAGCGCGGTTCTGGTAAGTGCCATTGTGCTTGCCGGCTGCTGCACCAATGCGTTTGCCACGGTCGCTTCAAACCCCGACCAGGCAGGACAGACAGAGGTTTTTTACGACGATTTTTCCGGAGATTCTCTGGATTCCGACAAGTGGCTGGTCGCCGAAAAGATGTGGGGCGGCTGGAACGGCGGCGTGGTACCGGCTAACGTTTCGGTATCCGACGGCACCCTGAAGCTGGAGGGCCACGGAAACCTTTACACCGGCGATGTGGAGGGCTGCAACAGGAACCTGCCCGGCGGCATCCGGACCGGCGCGGCCGTCGCCACCCGGGATTATTACGCCTCCGGCAGCTACGAGATCGTGGCAAAGGTGGCCCCGGAGCTTGGCGCATGCTCCGCGATCTGGACCTTTGAGTACGAGGAATACGAAAAGGGCTCCGAGGGCTATGCCCAGTTCCCGGACCAGACCGGCTCCTACTGCGCGGTAAATCAGGAGATCGACATCGAGCTCCCCACCGCCAACGCGGATTACGCTACGCCCAGCTTCCATGCGGCCCGCTTCAACACCTATGAGATGGAAAACCGTAGCAATGCCCACTTCCACACCCTGCCCGAGGCCGTGGATGACGGCGAGTGGCACACCTACCGCTTTGACTGGCATACCGGCGATGAGGATGAGGAGAGCCGTGTGGACTTCTATGTGGACGGCGAGCTGCTTTACACCAGCTATGAGCACATCCCCACCAATGCCAGCCGCCTGTGGATCGGCATCTGGTTCCCTGCCTCCAAGGACAGCGACGGGGACGGCTACGGCGATACCGGCTGGACCGGGACCGCGGACTTTGATACCACCGTCTTTGAGATCGATTCCGTAAAGATCACCCCCTACAACGAGGCCGGTGATACCGTCGGCAATGAGACCTACGCAACGGACGGCTGGGCTGCGGATTCCTTCCCGGAGGACATCGAGGCCGAGCATTACGACCACATTGTAAACGGCGATTTTGCGGCCGGCAGCGAGGGCTGGAAGCTCAGCGGCAAGGCCGAGGTTACCGATGAGCAGGCCGTGCTGGCCACCGGCTCCGTAACCAATACCGTCTCCCAGAAGATCACCGTCTGCCCGAACATGACCTACACCCTGAAGGCGGACATCATCACAGACGGGGCCTCGGTAACCCTGGGCGCCCGCAAGGCCAACGGCACCGGCAATGTCTGCGAAAGCTTCACGGAGTCCGGCGAGCATTATGTCACCTTTACAACCGAAAAATCCTGCACCGAGATAGAAATCTATGCCCAGGTGCTGCGCTATCAGTCCGGCAGCCCGGTCTGTGTGGACAACATCTCCGTCTACAGCGGAACCTGTACGGAAAGCACCGATCCTTCGGAAGGCGAAGACCCGGAGGACCCGGAAGAGCCGGAGGACCCGGAAGAACCTGAGGTAACGCCTGAAGACCCGGAAGAACCTGAAGACACGGAGGAGCCGGAAGAGCCGGAAGAGCCGGAAGAGCCGGAGGAGCTTTACAGCTATATTGTAAACGGCGATTTTGCGGAAGGCAGTGAGGGCTGGAAGCACTCCGGCGGCACCGTCATTGAGGTTGGGCAGGCCAGCCTTGCCTCCGGTTCCGATACCGACCGCCTGACCCAGAAGGTAAGCCTTGAGAAGGGCAAAACCTACACGCTGGTTATAGACGTGGAGAGCTGCGGCGCAGAGCTCACCTTCGGCGTGAACGACTATAACGGCCGCTATACCAAGCTGGAGCAGAGCGTCACCGAGGCCGGAAGCTACGCCCTGACCTTTACAACTGCCTCGCACATCGATACCGTTGAGGTATTCCTGCAGGTACTGCGCTACCAGAGCAGCAAGGTGCCCGTGGTGATCCGCTCCGTCGCTCTCTATGACGGAGAATAAGGCTTCTGCCCATTTCCCGCACTTTTCCTTGCTTCCCGCAGAGCACCCGGAGGAATTCACTATGCAAGCTGAACGAAAGAGACACCTTCCGATCTTAAGAGCCGCGGCGCTGCTGCTTCTGCTGTCGCTGCTGGCCGCTGCCCTTTGCGCTGCAGCAGCTGCCGCGGATGACGAAGCCGCCCTTCCCTATACGGACGTAAAGAGCGGCAGCTGGTATTATGACAGCGTGGACGAGCTCTATTGGGCCGGGATCATGACCGGCACCTCCAAAACAAGCTTTTCCCCCGATGGGACTGTCACCCGCGGCATGGCCGTTACCGTACTCTGGCGGCTGGCCGGCTGCCCCGGGGCCGACCCCTCTGCCTTTACGGATGTCTCCCCCAACGCCTATTATTATGATGCCATCAACTGGGCCTATGCCGTCGGCATCACCAACGGCACCAGTGCAAGCACCTTCTCCCCTAAGGCGCAGCTGACACGGCAGCAGCTGGCGACCATACTCTACCGCTATGTCTCCTGGCAGGGGCTGGACGACGGCCTGCGCAACGGGCTTACTTACTTTACGGACTACAGCTCCGTGGGCAAATCCTACCAGACTGGGATGCGCTGGGCGGTTGCCCATGCCGTCATCCGCGGCACCAACTCAGACCGGCTCTCCCCCCGGGGCACCTGCACGCGGGCGGAGCTGGCCGTCATGCTCTGCCGGACCATACACCTGCAGACTGCCACCTTTACCCTGAACCACCACTGCGCGGTCCTGACCGTGGGGCAGAAGGAACGGATCACCGTCCAGACGGCTACAGCGGACTGCAGCCTTGCATACAACTCTGATGACACCTCTGTTGCAACCGTCAGCGCCCGCGGTAACATCACCGCAAGGGCCACCGGCACCGCGGTCATCACCGTAACGGACGTCAATGACCCGGATGGCAGCGCCCGGACCTTTACCGTGCGGGTCGTGGATCCGGCCACCTCGGTCGCCTTTGTCCCGCTGGATGACCGTCCGGTCAACACCGACCGGGCTGTGGCCCTCGCCGCCTCCATGGGCTATAGCCTGATCCTGCCGGCGGAGGAGGATTACGCCACAGAGCTGGGCAAGGCCGCCGGCACCTGGGACGCCTGGGGCGACCCGGAGGAGCTGGCATACTTCCTGAAGCAGGCGCAGGCCGCCGGCATCTCTACCTATATCATTTTCACCGACCAGCTCTTTTCCGGTGGATTACTCAGCAGCCGCGTCATCACCGATGAAATTTCCGACACGGCAGTTTCCACCGCCCGCTCTGCCCTGAGCGCTATTCTGGCAGACAGTGGAAATCTGGTCTACCTCATCGATTCCGTTGAGCGGCTTGCCTGCTCGGAGGGCTATTTCGGCTACGACACAAAGACCTATTCTGCCACCCGCGCCTATGGCAGCCGCACAAGGCCCGCCGTCGACCTCAGCGGCATGACGGCCGAAAACTACCGCAGCTACCTGACGGATGTGTTTGAGACCTATACCGATTGCAGTGCCGACCTTGCCGACTGCGGGATGAGTCAGGGCACCTACCTGTCGATCCGCCGCCGCAACCTGCTGCTGACGCTCGACACACTGGAACAGGTCCGGGATGCCGCCGCTGAGGTGGTCTGCTACATCGGCATTGACGACAGCTCCCGGAACGCGGAAAACATTCAGGCCTCCGAGATTGCCTACCTGCAGCAGCTCCCGGCTCTCTTCGGCATGGATGAAAGCCATTTTCAGATCAAATTCGGCATTGACGAGCTCTGCCTCACCTGCGTGGCCCGCTTTGCCGAACAGCTGGACGCCCGGGCGGGCAGCCCCGCCCTGACCATGACGGTCCGGCGCTTTGGCGACCTGTCCGGTGAAACGGACGCCTACTCCTCCATCAGCGCGGACGAGATGCTGGAGGAGGCCCTGTCCGGCCTGCGGCTCCGGGCGGCAGAGCCGGAGGAGACCGCGGATCTTGAGCTCCTGCTCTATACTGACGGCGGCGACCTCGATGAGGCCGGGGCCCTGTATACGGCCAACATGGCCGCGGGCATCCGGACCATTGTGGTGGATTTCAGCTCCGGCCATGCGCTTGGCGTCTGGATCTGGGAACAGCACGACTCTGACGCGGCCGGGCTCCGCTACCTGCTCTCCTACTCCAACTGGGGCACCAACGCCAACCGCCTGGGCATCGCCCTTTCGGAGGGGCTGGTCCACGCTCTGACGCTCCGCAACGGCAGCCCCTCTGACGCCGCAGCGGAGGCCTGGGCAAGCTCCCTTGTCTACGATTTTGTCATTGATATCACCTACTGTACGGAGCTCAGAAAAAAGCTGGACCTCACGGCCCTCTCCGAAGCGGTACAGTCCTTCACCGGCGTGTGGTTCGGTGACCACGAGATCCTCGGGGCCGCCCTGCTGGACGCCTACCTCCCCTGGGACCGGGCTTTTGAGGTGCGGATCGTGCCGGGGCTGACTGTAGCGCGGCTGGAGCGCACGGCCGCCGACCCCGAGGCTACTTCATAACGGCAAAAGCCGGGCACTGCCTTTTGGCAGTGCCCGGTGGAGCTTTTTGCGGTATCTGCGGTATGGCTTATTCGGTGTCATCCAGGAGGGCGATCAGATACTGGCCGTACTGGGTCTTCTCCATGGGTCCGGCGAGCTTCAGCACCTGCGCCTTATCGATCCAGCCCTTACGGTAGGCGGTCTCCTCCGGGCAGCCCAGCATCTTGCCGCTGCGCTCTGCCGCGCGGATGGCCCCGGCCGCGTTATAGAGGCTGTCGGCATTGCCGCAGTCGAACCAGGTGTATTCCTCGCCCAGTGTGACCACGTTCAGGGCCCCCTGCGCCAGGTAGATGTTATTGACGGTTGTGATCTCCAGCTCGCCTCTGGCGGAGGGCTGGATGTTGGCGGCAATGCTCACCACCGAGTTGTCATAGAAATAGAGGCCGGGGACGATATAGTTGGACTTGGGATGGATGGGCTTTTCTTCAATGGAAACCGCCTTGCCGTCCCGGTCGATCTCCACAACGCCAAAGGGTCTGGGGTCCGGCACATAATAGCCGAAGATGGTGGCGCCGGTCCTGTTGGCGATGGCAGAGCGGAGCTTCCGCCGCAGGGCGGGGCCGTAGAAGATGTTATCGCCCAGCGCCAGACAGACGGAATCGTCGCCGATAAAGTCCTTACCGATGATGAAGGCGTCCGCGATGCCCCGCTGGACTTCCTGCTCGATATAGGTGATATTGACGCCGTAGATGCTGCCATCCTGCAGCACATCAATAAAGGGCTGTGTATCCCCGGGCGGGGTAATGATCAGGATATCCCGGATGCCGGCGCTCATCAGGAGCTCCAGCGGATAAAAGATCATGGGCTTATCATAGACAGGCAGCAACGGCTTGCAGACGGGCAGCGTAATGGGATAGAGCCGGGTGCCCTTACCGGCAGCAAGAATGATACCTTTCATAAGTAAATTCTCCTTCAAAGCAGCGGCAGCAAAGACCCGGGTGCCAGCCCGGCCTGCATAAAACACCGCTGATACTCCGCAGGTAGGTCCCTGCCCCATCATCATACTATATAGAAAGCGTAATATCAAGAGACAGTGTAATTTTTCATATTCGGGCAGCTTTCACCACACAGGGGCCCGCCGGGGACCAAAAACCGCTCTAAATGCATAAAGAACACGAAAAAAGCAGCAGCATTTTTGAAAATTTATACACTTGTCAGTTTTTTGTTTTTGCGCTATAATACTGGCATAAAGGCAACGGTGTCTTTGGATCTTCGGGTCCTGACACCATTGCCTTTTTTTATTTTTCCGTTTTTTCGGGTTTTCCGGTTTTTCCGGGTTTTCCGGGTTCCGGGCTTTCCGAAGCTTCCGAAGCTTCCGGACTTTCATCTCACATTTATGTTTTCACACAACAACACGCGCGGTTCCGTATGAGCCTTCCGGGTGCCGGCAGATCCCACCGGTCCGGAGCTCCGGAGCCTATGGAGGGGCTGAAGTACTATGATTCAGGGACAGCAGTCAGAAGAGGAACAGCACATTCACGAGGAATGCGGTGTATTCGGCATCTATTCAGAGACGCGCCGTGAGGATCTGGCGCAGCTTGCCTATTACGGCCTGTTTGCCCTGCAGCATCGCGGGCAGGAGAGCGCCGGCATCGTCGTCAACGACTACGGCCTCTTTGCCGTAAAGAAGGACGTGGGGCTGGTGAACGAGGTATTCTCGAATCAGCAGCTTGAGAGCATGGGTCCCGGCAACATCTGCGTTGCCCATGTCCGCTACGCCACCACCGGCGCGGACAACCACCAGAACGTTCAGCCTCTGGTCATCAACCACAACAAGGGCCGCATGACTCTTGCCCACAACGGCAACCTGACCAACGCCTATGAGCTCCGCCTTGCGCTGGAGGAAAAGGGCGCCATCTTCCACACCACAACGGATTCCGAGGTCATCGCCTATACCATCGTGCAGGAGCGTCTGCACTGCGGCTCCATCGAAGCGGCCGTCTCGGCGGCCATGGACCGGATCGAGGGTGCCTATTCCCTGATCCTCTCCTCCTCCCGGAAGCTGATCGCCCTCCGGGATCCCCACGGCTTCCGTCCCCTCTGCTACGGCAGGACCGACAGCGGCATGTATGTCTTCGCCTCTGAAAGCTGCGCGCTGGACGCTGTGGGCGCAGAGTTTGTCCGTGACCTTCGCCCCGGTGAGATCGCGGTACTGGAGGACGGCGAGCTTCGCTTTGATACCAGCCACTGTGACCTGGTACCCCGCCGCTTCTGCTCCTTCGAATACATCTATTTTGCCCGGCCGGATTCCGTGATCGACGGTGTCAGTGTCAGTATTGCCCGGCAGCAGATGGGCGCCTGGCTGGCCATGGAGCACCCGGTGGAGGCAGACCTTGTGATCGGCGCGCCGGATTCCGGTCTGGAGGCTGCCGTGGGCTACGCAAGGCAGTCCGGCATCCCCTACGGCATCGGCTTTACCAAAAACAAGTACATCGCCCGTACCTTTATCGCTCCGAATCAGGCCATGCGCGAAAACCATGTCAACATCAAGCTGAACCCCATCCGCGAGGTGGTAAAGGGCAAGCGCATCGTGCTGATCGATGACTCCATCGTCCGCGGCACCACAAGCCGCCGGATCGTGGACCAGCTCCGGGCTGCCGGCGCGAAGGAGGTCCATATGCGGGTCAGCGCCCCGCCCTTTGTGGCCCCCTGCTTCTACGGCACGGACATTGACAGCGCCGAGCATCTGATCGCCAATCAGCACACGGTAGAGGAGATCGCGGAGATCATCGGCGCGGATTCCCTGGGCTACCTGAGCCTTGAACATCTGAAGCAGATCCCCGGCTGCTGTGAGGGCTGCTGCACCGCCTGCTTTGGCGACGCCTACCCCACGAAGATCTCCGAAAACATCGGCAAGGTCCGATTTGAGGGCCGGATCCGGGATATTAACTGACCGCCCCGGACCTGAAAAGAACATCCACCACAGGTGCTCCGGCACCGGAACCATTCCAGAAGGAGGCATGACCAATGAAATATTCAAAGGAAGAGCGCTTTGAGATCGGCCGCCGGATCTATGACGGCGAGCTGACCCGAAATGAAGCCGCAGAGGAGTACGGCATCAGCGTTGAGACCGCACGCAACTACGCCTATTATTACCGTGATGTGAACAACCTCCCGAATATGCGGCAGGCCCACAGGCTTGGCCTCCGGCAGACCGCCGAGCAGCTGACAAGCGCAATGACCGCTAACGCCACACAGACCACCGCGGAGCCCGAGCTGACCGGGCTTCTGGGCACTGAGGAATACGAGGCCATGTCCAGAGACGAGCTGATCCGTGAGCTGATCCGCATCCGGGTCAATGAAGCACGCCTAAAAAAAGGGTACGAGGTGAAAGGAGTTGGTGCGGCGAGGCGGTTCGTTCCTATCGGCAGCAGGAGTATCAGATAATCCTGGAGCTGTCCGGGGAATTCCCGGTCAAGCTGCTCTGCGAGATCATGGGTGTCCAGCGAAGCAGCTTCTACAACTGGAAAAAGACGCTGGAAAACCCCTCTGAACGCACAAAAACCCTGATGAACTGCGTAAGGCTCTTTTCAGAGTACCACGCACGCTTCCCCAGCCACGACAGCCGCTGGCTGAATGCCCGTCTGAAGCTGGATACCGGCATGGAACTGACGGACGCCTACGCCCAGAAATGCTGCAAGACCATCGGCGTCCGCAGCAGGGCCAAGCATTACCGCTACCGGAAGTCCGGTGAATCGGGCAAGCTCTACCCCAACCTGCTGCTTTCGGAGATGAAGCTGGACGGCCCCGACACCTGCCTGGTGGGCAACGCCCTGCCGGTAACGCTGCTGGGTAAGACCTATACGCTGTCAGTCCTGCAGGACCTGTGGAATTACGAGGTTGTCAGCGCAACCCTGACCCTCGGAGAGGTTACCGGCAACACGCTGACCCCGCCCGTCCCGGAGGACGATGCCTATAGCTGCCTGCTGCAGGGCTCTGCCTGCGCCCTTTACGCGAAGGAGAGCTTTGCCACCCTGCTGCCCATGTACAGCATCCCCCTGCAGAGCGGTCTCGCGGGCATGCCCAGTGAAACTGCCGCCATGGACGCCATCAACAGCTGGCTGCGCATGGAGCTGGAGGAGGATCTGGAGGCCGTAGCCGGTGAGGCGGGCGTACTGCCGGATACCTTCGCGGCTACCTTCCAGCACTTCTTCAACGCCGAACGGCCCATGTACGCCCTGGGCTACCTGACCCCGCAGCAATACCGGGAGCAGAACCTTACCCCTTCTGCTTCGGAATGATGGCGTAGGTCCCCACAGCGGTGCAGGCGGTCTTCCCGCTTTCCGGCACAATGGCCTCGCAGTAGGCCGTGGCGTTCCGCCGTCCGATGGAGGTAACCCGCGTGCGGATCAGCACGGAGCCCGCCATGGGCACCGGCCGCAGATAGTTGGTGGTCATGGATACGGTAGGCGGGATGGTCTCCCGGGAATAGCAGTAGATGACCATGCTCATGGCAAGGTCCATCATGGTGTTGATGATGCCGCCATGCAGGGTTCCAAGGCCGTTGACCTGCCAGTCCTGCAGCGGGAAGCGGAGGGTCAGCTCCCGGGCCGCATCATCGACGGATTCCAGCTCCGCCATCAGCCGGCCGTTTAAGGTGTGGGCCATGGTGCCGTTGATAAACTGCAGCTCCTCCCGGAGCCAGGCTTCATTCGCATTCTTGATGGTTTCCATAATATGCCTTCCTTTCAGGTTCCCTTCGGGGATATCTGTAAAGAACCCGCCGCCGGGTACCGGCAGCGGGTTCTGTTTTTTTAGCCTTCGCTTCCCATTGTGGGAGGAGTCCACATTTCCTTCTCCTCGTGAAGGGTGATGTTGTTCTTCTTGACGAAGTTCAGCATGTTCTTCTTCATCTTGTCCCAGGAGCCCTTTTCCTTGTTCTCGAAAGCGCTCTTGACGATGGGCATACCGTTTGCGCCGCCACCGGGGCCGGGCATACCGCCGCTCATCTTGATGATCATGACCTCAGACTCGTACTTCTTGAACAGCTTACGCTCCATGGTGGGCTGGAAGGTAACGGTCTGGATGTTCTCGGCCTTGATATTCATGGTCATTGCCTGCTTCTCGACCATACGGAGAACAAATTCCGTCTTGTCGAACAGGATATCAGCCTTTGCCATAATAGATTCCTCCATTACATTTTAAATAGACTTGTTGTATACTTGTGGGCTCTGCCCTGCCACGCAAATGCAGGCAGAATGCATACCACATCAGTATAAAGATATACCGAAAGCAGTGCTTTGTCAAATACTGTTTTTTACATTTTTTCGTTGTGACCGAAGACGCTTGCTACGGCCGGATTTTTTCACGTTCTCAGGCCTTCAGTGCCTCCAGCGGGATGGCCTCGCCCTGGCAGAAATCCTCCTCGCTGCGGAACATGACATAGCCGGTGCAGGTGCCGTACTGCTTCTCGTTCTTCTCAATGAAATGCTGCAGCTCCGCAAGGACCTGCTCCTCATCCGCGCCGGCCAGCCGTGCGGGGATACCCATGGTCACGGTGCTGTACTCGTGCTGCAGGGATACCACGCCAGAGGCGGTGGCCTTGTGGTCGTTATACTGCTTCTGCATCTCGTTCAGCCAGCGGAATCTGGTCAGAAGGCCCTCCAGATCCATGCCGGCAGCCTCCAGCTGCGCGCAAAGGGCATCCTCGGAATAGCCGCGCATCATAAAGAGCTGGGTGAAGGTCTCGCCCTCCTGCCCCTCCTTCTCAGTCTGGAAGGAGGCAATCTTTTTGCCCTCCAGATAAAAGCTGCCAAGCTGCAGGCTTACCTTATCCTCTGTTGTTTCCGTGCGCAGGGCACGGAGCTCAATACCATTGATCTTAACCATATTGGGATACGCTCCTGTTCTTTTTTGTTTTGTCTATTATACAATAAGGCGGTGCAAAAGGAAACAAGAGTTTTCACTTATCAGCATCGAAAGGCCCGATTGTCGGACACATCCGCCGAAAAGGAAATAAAATTGCTACCATTTTGTAACGTCATGTGCTATACTAACTAATAATGGTTTTTTGTTTTGTAACCACCGCGCGCGGGGTCCCGCGCCGCAGGTGGAATCCACCGGGAAAGGAGCCGGCTGCATGAAACAGATCCGGGCCCTTGCGGCCGCATTGCTCGCCGCGGGGCTGCTATCCACAGCCACGGGCTGTTCCTTCTCCGGCGGAGAAGCCCTCTACTGCCTGCCGGACGCGTCCGAGGGCTATTATGACCTGCAGGATGCCTTTTCCCAGGTCACCGATCTTGGCTACGATTATCTGTCGCCCGTTTCCGGCAGCCATCAGGAGCCTGCAGAGCTCATTGACCTGACAGGGGACGGCACGGATGAGGCCGTGGCCTTTTTCTCCGGCAGTGACGGCTCTGTCATCGCCTGCATCTTTACGGAGGCGGACGGCTCCTATCAGCTGACGGCCCAGCTCAGTCTGGCCGGCACCGGCGTCAACAGCGCGGAATACAGCGACTTAGACGGCAACGGCACGCTGGAGCTGCTGCTCTGCTGCTCTGTGGGCGATGCCGCGCCGCAGGTCCTTCAGGTCTTCTCCTGTGACAGCGGGGAGGCCCTTTTAGAGGTTGTCTGCAGCCGCTATGAGCTCATGGCCCCGGACGAAACCGGCATGACGGACATCATCTGTATCAACAGCGGCGCCACCTCGGCAGAGGCGGTGCGCTTCAGCGCCCGCAGCGGCAGCCTGACCGCAGACGGAAAGCTCCGCCTCAGCGGTACCCTTGCGGACCTGCTGCAGGTAGCGTGCGGCACCCTTGCGGACGGGAAATCCGCCCTGCTGGTGAGCTTTTCAGAGGGCGACGGTCTGGTCACCGACGTCCTTACCGATGTGGACAGCTGCTTTACAGCGGTCACCACAGCGGATGACAGCCTGCATACCCCGGCGCTGGACGGCACGCTCCTTTATCCGGACGACCGGACGGAGGACGGCCTCACGGAGTTTCCGGTCCTGAAGGCCCTGCCCGCAGCGAACACCGGCGCCACGGCACAGCAGCTGGTCTGCTGGGAGCATCTGGACAGCAGCGGTAAAATGACCCGCTGCAGCACCGTCTACACAAGCCCCGGCTCCGGCTGGGAGCTGACAGTCCCGGACATCTGGGCCGATATGATCTGCGCACAGCGGAACAGCATTGCAGAGGACGACTGTCTGGTCGGCTCTGTAAGCTTCTACCGCACAGACGCGGACGGTCAGGCCGGTGAAGCGCAGCTGACGGTCTACCGGATCATCGGCGAAGGCGGCCAGCAGTACGCCGAGGCCCAGGGGCTCACCGTCCTTTACAGTGACAGCGACAGTCTGACGGCCGTATGGATCAATGACGGCGCCGAGAGCTGGGCAGGCAGCATGAACCTGGCAGATGTGTCAGCGAACCTGCGCCTGACCGGCAGCAATGAAACATAACACCCCGCTTTTACGGGATTTCTACAGGAAGGGATAAGCTATGAAGAAAGTACTGATTCTTGAAGATGAAGCCAGCATCCGCGATTTTGTTGTGATCAACCTGCGGCGTGCCGGCTATGAGGCCATCGAGGCAGGCAACGGCGAGGAGGCACTGGAGCAGCTCCGCCGCAACCCCGACACCGGTGTGGCGATTTTTGATATCAACCTGCCCGGCGGCATGGACGGCTTTGAGGTATGCCGCCAGGTCCGCGCCACCAACAAAGCCATCGGCATCATCATGCTGACCGCCCGCACCCAGGAGATGGACAAGATCACCGGCCTTATGACCGGCGCCGACGACTATGTCACCAAGCCCTTCTCTCCCGCGGAGCTGACTGCCCGCATCGATGCCCTTTACCGCCGCATCGGTGGCGATACCACCGCCTCCAGCGACGAGCTGAGCCAGGGCCCCTTCACGCTGAACACCCGCAACCGTACCCTTGAAAAGGCCGGCCAGCGCATCAAGCTGACCCAGGTAGAATATTCCATCGTCAAGCTCTTCATGCAGAACCCCGGCCGGGCAATGCCCCGTGAGGAGATCCTCGCGGCAGTCTGGGGCCGTGATTACGACGGCGAGCTGAAGATCGTGGATGTCAACATCCGCCGTCTGCGCATCAAGATCGAGGACGATACCTCGAACCCGGTCTATATCACCACTGTCTGGGGCTACGGCTATAAGTGGGGCGCATAATTTGGATAATGCATTCGAAAAAAGTTCAGGGAAGCAATTTGGCATCCGCAGACGCTGGCTGACGAAAAGCTTTCCTGTGGTATCGCTGGCAGGCCTGCTGCTGGCGGTTCTGGTGGTCCTGATCGCAGCGCTGGTAAATCTTCAGGCCCTGCGCAGCAGCATGGAAACTCTGCTGATGACAAACACGGCTTTTTTTGGCGACTATATCGACTCCGCGGACGGTGCCTTTTACGACAGCGTTGTGGACCTGACCCGGGAGTTTGAGAAGAAAAACAGCCTTGTGCTGGAATTTCTCGGCACAGACGGCGATATCGTAAGCTCCTCCTTCGGTCTGGTATCCGGCAGCCACCCCGGCACAAAGGATGTGGACCGGGCCCTTTCAAATGGGGAGCTCAGTGTCTATCGCGGTGCCGACCCGGCCACCGGGAAGCGGATCCTCTCTGTTTCGGCTCCAGTCACCCTTTCGGACGGAAAGACCGCCGGCGTGCTGCGGGTGGTATCCTCCCTGAAGCTGGTGCACCGGCGCATCCTGATCTGGGCGCTGGGCGCGCTGGGCGTCTATGTCCTGCTGCTGCTGACGCAGCTGGCCACGGCGATCTGGTTCCTGCGCAACACCGTCACCCCCATCACGGAGATCAACGAGGTTTCCGGACGCATCGCGGCCGGCGGCTACGGCGTGCAGATCCAGAAGGACTTTGCCACCGCCGACGACGAGATCGGTGAGCTGACCCGCACCATCAACAACCTTTCCCTGCAGATCAGCCAGACGGAAAAGCTGCAGACGGAATTCCTCTCCTCCTGCTCCCACGAGCTCCGCACGCCTCTGACCGCCATCGCCGGCTGGACCGAGACGCTGCTTGGCGGCAACGATCTGGACGATTTTACCCGCCGCGGCATGAACACCATCCTTTCGGAGACCCAGCGGCTGACCTCCCTGGTCATGGAGCTGCTGGAGTTCACCCGCATTCAGGACGGCCGCTTCAAGCTGAACGTGGAGGACTGCGACCTGCGCACCGTTTTTGAGGACACCATCTTCATGTACGGCAGCCGCCTGAGCCAGCAGAACATCACCCTCAATTACGATTACAACGACGAGGAGATCCCGGAGATCCGCTGCGACCCCGAGCGCATGAAGCAGGTCTTCCTGAACATTCTGGACAACGCCGCCAAATACGGCAGCGACGGCGGCCGCATCGACTGCAGTATGCATGCCGATGAGGACACCCTGACCATCGAGATCCGTGACTATGGGCAGGGCATCCCCGAGGACGAGCTGCCTCTGGTCAAAAAGAAATTCTACAAGGGCACGGCCGGCACCCGGGGCAACGGCATCGGTCTGGCCGTATGTGAGGAGATCGTCACCGTACACGGCGGCACCCTGACCATCGCCAACGCGGATGATGAAGAAGGCGGCTGTCTCGTCACCATCGAGCTTCCCTATCGGTAAAACCGGTAAAACAGGAAAAAATGCGGCAGGGTCCTGCGCCCGGCCGTAAAGTGACATTTTTGGGACTTCTTCTGTGATATACTGCATGCAGTCAGGGATCACAGGGCGGTTCCCACTACGGAACGCGGCAGGCACTGCCGCCTCTCAGAAAGGAATCTACTGTGGCAAATACCGAACATTCTCAAAGCACCCCCAGGCAGGAAAAGCGCACCAGCATCGGCGGTCAGGCACTGATCGAAGGCATTCTGATGCGCGGCCCCTACAAGCAGGCCATCGCGGTCCGCGCCCGCCCGGGGGATGAAAGCGTAAAAACAGCGCTGGAGCAGAACCCCGACGCAACGGTCCTGCCCCGGGATAACGGCGATGTGATCATCCTGACCACAGAGGAGCTGCACTTCATCAAGGACCGGCACCCCGTTCTGGGCTGGCCGCTGGTCCGCGGTGTGGTCAACTTCGGCGGCTCCATGGTGGCCGGCGTCAAGGCACTGATGTACTCCGCCTCCTTTTACCCTGAGGAGGAGGGCGGCACCCAGGGCCAGGAGCCCGGCAAATTCGAACAGTGGCTGGAAAAGCACATCGGCTCCGAAAAGCTGGAGGAGCTGGTCATCTATCTGGCCGTGCTCATGGGCGCAGCCTTCTCTGTTCTGCTCTTCATGATGCTGCCGACCTTCCTGGTTGGCCTGATCCGTCCCATCCACAATATCATCTGGCTCCGTAACCTGCTGGAGGGCATTGTCAAGCTGGTCATCTTCACCGGCTATATGATCCTCTGCTCCCGCATGAAGGACATGAAGCGTGTCTTCTCTTTCCACGGCGCGGAGCACAAATCCATCAAATGCTATGAGCTGGGCCTGCCCCTGACGGTAGAAAATGTCCGGCCCTGCACCAGAAAGCATCCACGCTGCGGCACCAGCTTCCTGTTTGTGGTCATCTTCATCAGCATCCTCTGCGGCAGCGTGATCCAGGTCAGCAATACCCTGCTGCGCATCCTCTGCCATCTGGCCCTGCTGCTGCCCATTGTTGCCATCAGCTATGAGTTCAACCGGCTGGTCGGCCGCCATGATAACAGGCTCACTCGGGCACTTTCCGCCCCGGGCATGTGGTTCCAGAACTTCACCACCAACGAACCGGACGATGCCATGATCGAATGCGCCATCGCCGCGCTGGAGGCTGTCATCCCCGAACAGGAAGGGGCAGATAACTGGTGACCTATACCTATCAGGAGCTGTATCTGGCAACCAAAGAAATGCTGCGCCAGACCGAGGGCGAAAATGCGGAGTTTGTGGCCCGGGAGCTGGTTGCGGCGGCAACTGACCGCACGGTCAGCCAGCTTGTGGCGGATTTCCGCATGAGCGTCTTTCAGCGGGATATTACCCGTGTGGACGAGATGGCAAAGCGCTATATCAAGGGTGAGCCCATGGCCTATATTCTGGGCACCTGGGATTTTTACGGCCTGAAGCTGAAGATCACGCCGGATGTACTGATCCCCCGGGATGACACAGAGCCCGTGTGCGCCCTTGCCATCGAGATGGGCAAGAAAAGCGCCGCGTCTCCCCGGATCCTGGACCTGTGCTGCGGCTCCGGCTGCATCGGCCTTGCCATCGCGTCAAAGATCCGCACCGCGAAGGTCACCCTGGCAGATGTCTCTGCCCCGGCCCTGGCCATCGCCAAGCGCAACGCGCAGGACCTGAAGCTGGGCAGCCGTGTCAGCTGCGTTGAGGTGGACGCCCTGAAGCCCGCCCCGAAATTTCTGGGCAAGTACGACCTGATCGTATCGAACCCGCCCTATGTCACCGCCCGGCAGATGCAGGAGCTGGCCCCCTCCGTAAAGGATTTCGAGCCCCATCTTGCCCTCTACGGCGGCGAGGACGGACTGGATTTCTACCGGTCCATCGTAAAGCATTATACTTCCGTGCTGAAGCCCGGCGGCTACCTCTGCTTTGAATTCGGCATGGGACAGGAGGCGGATGTCTGCCAGATCCTCATGGACGGCGGCTACCGGCTTCAGCGCCTGGTCCGGGATTCCGGCGAGCGCGCAAGGGCAGTCCTGGCACAGCTCCCACCCGAGGACGAGGACCTGCCGTTTCATAAGTAAACGCTGCGGAGCGTAAACCCCGGAAAGACCGGAAAGACCGGAAAGACCGGAAAGACCGGAAAGCCGAAAAGGCCGGAAAAGGGCAGCTCCGCTTTTCAAGGAGAAAGGAATGGTAAGCTATGGCAAAGAGTAAGGGCGCCTATGAGGCAGCCGCACCGGCAACGGATAAAAAGAAAGCGCTGGAAACCTGCATCGCGCAGATGGACAAGACCTTCGGTAAGGGCTCCATCATGCGTCTTGGTGACAAGGCAGACATGACGGTTGACGCCATCCCCACCGGATCGCTGGTGCTGGACCTGGCACTGGGTGTCGGCGGTCTGCCCAAGGGCAGGATCGTTGAGATCTACGGGCCTGAATCCTCCGGTAAGACTACGCTGGCACTGCATGTTCTGGCCGAGGCCCAGAAGCAGGGCGGTGAGGTTGCCTTTGTGGACGCTGAGCACGCGCTGGACCCTGTATACGCCGAGGCACTGGGCGTGGATATCGACAACCTGCTGGTATCTCAGCCGGACTATGGCGAGCAGGCACTGGAGATCACCGATGCGCTGGTCCGTTCCGGCGCCATCTCCGCCATCGTTGTGGACTCCGTCGCCGCGCTGGTCCCCCGTGCCGAGATCGAGGGTGAAATGGGCGACTCCGTTGTGGGTCTGCAGGCAAGACTGATGTCCCAGGCCCTGCGTAAGCTGGCCGGCTCCATCTCCAAGACCAACTGTCTGGTCATCTTCATCAACCAGATCCGTGACAAGATCGGCGTTATGTACGGCAGCTCCGAGACCACCACCGGCGGCCGTGCCCTGAAGTTCTTCTCCTCCGTCCGTCTGGACATCCGCCGGATCGAGGGTCTGAAGGTCAACGGTGAGGTTGTAGGCAACCACACCCGTGTCAAGGTTGTCAAGAACAAGGTTGCGCCTCCCTTCCGTGAGGCCGAGTTCGACATCATCTACGGCGAGGGCATCTCCCGTCTGGGCGAGCTGGTAGACCTGGGCGTCAAGTACGATCTGGTCACCAAGAGCGGCAGCTGGTTCTCCATCGGTGACGAGCGCATCGGTCAGGGCCGTGACAACGCCAAGCAGTTCCTGCGCGACAACCCCGAGACCGCCGAGGAGCTTGACCGCGCCATCCGCGCCGCTGCCCTGAAGGAGCAGGAGGCCAAGAGTGCCCGTGCCAGGAGCCAGGCCGACGCGCCTGTTGCGGTTGCCACCGGCGCTGTGAGCATCTCCGCGGACGACTTCGACGACGACGAGCTTGACGTATGATCCTCACCCGGATCACCGCCGTCGGCACAGACGGCAGCCGGGTCATGCTCTGGTTTGACGACGGCAGCAAAATGCGGGCCAGCACCTCCATGGTAGCGGAATTCGGCCTTTACGGCGGAATGGAGCTGGAGGAGCAGGATCTAGAGCACCTGATGGACGCCGCCCAGCGGGCCTCGGCGCGAAACCGTGCCGTGCGCATTGTCTCCACCACCGCCGTTTCGGAGCGGCAGCTCCAGCAGAAGCTGATCCGCAAGGGCGAACGGCCCGAGGACGCAAAGGAGGCCACCGAGTGGCTGCACAGCATCGGCGCCCTGGATGACCATGCCATGGCCGGGCGCATCACAGAAAGCTGCATCCGCAAGGGCTACGGCAAAAACCGCATCCGTCAGGAGCTGATCCAGAAGGGCATTCCCCGGGAATACCGGGACGAGGCACTGGAGAACCTGCCGGACCTTTCGGCCTCGGTGGACCACTTTTTAGAGCGGAAGCTGGGCAGTCAGGCCCCCGACCAGAAGGAGCTGCAGAAGGTCTGCAACGCACTGGCAAGGCGCGGCTTTTCCTGGGCGGAGATCTCCGCCGGCCTGCGGCGCTGGCGTGAGACGCTGGAGGAGCTGCCGGACGACCTGCCGGAGCTGCCGGAGCTCTATGACTGAGGCACCTGAGGCCACCTTCTCTTCTTTAACATTGTGTAAACAGTCCGTACAGGCCCCTGTGGCCTGTACGGATTTTCTGCGTAAGGGCACAGCTTTACCCTGCAGAATACAAATTGACCCTGCAAATTAGAAACTGTGCTTGTAATTCGTATGGCAATTTTGTAGAATAAAAAAGGTTAATACCAAAATATTTCCTGAAAGGAGAAAGAGCAAATGAAAAAAATGTCCCGTATCCTGGCAATGCTCCTGGCAGTCTGTATGCTGCTTGGTGCCCTGTCAGCCTGCGGCAGCTCCGCGGCTTCTGCCGCTGCAGAGTCTGAAGCAGAGGCCGCTTCTACCGAAGCAGCAGCTGAAGAGGCTCCCGCAGAGGAAGCAGCACCTGCAGAGGCAGCCGATGACGCAGCTTCTGCCGCCGAGCCCGCCGCTGAGGGAGAGGCTGTTGCATGGCCCGCAAACCCGCTGGGCAATGTTGACCTCCCCCTGTGTGACGAAGAGACGACCATCACCATGTGGATGGGCGTCAACCCCAACGTTCTGGCCATCACCGAGGATATCGGCAACGACTGCGTGATCTGGAATGAGCTTGCAGAGCGTACCGGCGTCCGCGTAGAGTTTACCGCTGTAAACCCCGACTCCCAGAGCGAAAAGTTCAACCTGCTGATCGCCGGCGGAGACCTGACCGACGTCATCTCCAACGCAACCAGCATGTACACCAACGGCGGCGAAGCAGCCATCGCCGATGAGATCATCATCGACCATCTTCCTTACCTGACCGAGGAGCTGACTCCCCAGATCTGCAAGCTGATGGAACAGTATCCCGATGCCATCGAGAACGCCCTGACCGACAGCGGCTGGCTGGCAGGTATGCCTCAGTTCAGCATGCAGACCGAGGGCTCCGACACCTTCGGCCCCATGATCCGTGAGGACTGGCTGGACGAGCTTGGCCTCGAGGTCCCCGAGACCTATGACGAGCTCTACGAGGTTCTGGTTGCCTTCCGTGACCAGATGGGCGCTGACGCTCCCCTGGCACTGAGCTATGCAGGCACCGGCATCAACAACGGCATGCTGAAGGGCTACGGCATCTACGGCATGGTCGCAGAGTCCTCCGAGAGTGGTCAGCCCTTCTATCAGGTTGACGATCAGGTCCAGTTCGGCTGCATCCAGCCCGAATTCAAGGAGTATCTGAGCATGATCCATCAGTGGTATGAGGAAGGCCTGCTCTGGTCCGACTTCATGTCCGCTACCGACATCCAGAACCCCCAGACCGATATGATCCTCGCAGGCCGCACCGGCGTCTTCTATGCTGAGGTTACCTTCATCGCAACCCTGGCTAAGACCTCCGACGAGGAAGACTTCAGCCTGCTGCCCGTGGCGGACTTCGTCCCCAACGAAGGCGACACCATCCCCTTCGGCGCTGAGAGCGAGTACACCGCTTCTACCCCCTGGTCCATCACTGTGGATTGTGAAGATCCCGAGCTGGTCATGCAGTGGTGCAACTACTTCTACACCGATGAGGGCGCTACCCTCTGTAACTACGGCATCGAGGGCGAGAGCTTTGAGTACGGCGAGGACGGCGCACCCGTTCTGACCGACCTGGTCCTCAACAACCCCGACATGTCCACCACTGTTGCTCTGTTCATGTACTGCATGGACCGCGGCCCCTTCTACCGTGATGAGAACCGTGAGCAGTCCGGCTATACCCCCAACCAGAAGATCGCCAGCGACACCTGGCAGAGCAATCTGGTCGTCGGCCGTGGCCTTGGCTCCACCACCCTCAACACCGAGGAGTCCGACGCCATCAACGTTGTCTATGGCGACATCAAGACCTATGTTGAAGAAGAGGTCCTGAAGTTCATCACCGGCAGCCGCGATCTTGACACCTTCGACAGCTTCGTTTCCGACATCGAGGCTATGGATATCGATCTGGTCCTCGAGCAGTATCAGGAGGCCTATGAGCGCTACCTGTCCGGCGAAGAGGTCGTCGAGGAGCAGGGCGATCCCGGTCCTCCCCCAGATGATGCAGCTCCTCCCGCCTGATCAGGCAGAGGCTGAGCCCTGCGTCTGACGCAGCGTCTTTTCAAAGGATATAACCCTTCCCCGGGCAGCGGCTGCTGCCCGGGTTTTTTCGCACCTTTCGCGCCTTTCGCGTCTTTCGGACCTTTCGCGTCTTTCGGACCTTTCGCGTCTTTCGGACCTTTCGCGCCTTTCTCATCCGGCTGGCCGGGCCGCACCTCTGACTATGGGTAACCCGACGCCCCTGAAAACGGTAAGTACCCGTTTAGAGCAACCTTGACCCGATTGGATTATTATTTTTGTTTTTCGGAACAAAAACATGCATAAAATCGACGTTTTTATGCTGTTTTATTATATTTAGCTAACTTTTATTGCCATTGACTAACAGGGCAGGGCAGTGCTAGAATGTGGCTGTAAGGGGCATCAGCTCCGGATCAGGACCCACACGGTTCCCAGACAGACATTACACTTTCAGGAGGTAATATATATGACAAATCTGAAAAAGGCTGCATGGTTCATCGGCGGTACCCTGTTCGGTTCCGCAGGCTTCAAGCTGCTCTCCAGCAAGGACGCTAAGAAGGCCTACACCCACACCACCGCAGCTGCCCTCCGTGTGAAGGACAGCGTTATGACCACCGTCAACAACATTCAGGAGAACGCAAGTGACATTCTTGCAGATGCCAGGGACATCAACGAGCAGCGCGCCGCTGCCGCCGAGGCCGAGGTCATCGAGGAGATCACCGAGGACGCTGCCCCCGCCGAGGCCGAAGAGACTGCCGAAGAGACTGCCGGATAAACCGGCACCAGATCAGCAGATACGTTCTGACAGGGCTGCGTCAGCAGTCCTGTTTTCTTCGGAGGTAAGACTATGAAATTTCAGATCAGGCACGAGAGCAGCCGCCGGATCCGCGTTCAGGCCGTGCAGAAGCGCATGACCCCGGCGCAGGCCGACCTGCTGGAGGCCTATATTCAGAACATTCCCGGTGTCCTGCAGGTCACGGTGCATGACCGCACCTGCTGCGCCATGATCAGCTACCGCTGCGGCCGGACCTCCCTTCTGCGGGCGCTGGCGGTCTTCTCCTACGCGAAGGCAGAGGAGGAGGGCCTTGCTCCCCTGAGCAGCAGCCGCCTTATGAACCGCAGCTATGAGGAAAAGCTGGTGGGCAAGGTCGCCTTCCATTTTCTGCGGAAGCTCTATCTACCGGCACCCCTCCGCACAGCCTGGACCATTTACCGTTCCGTTCCCTATGTGCTGCGGGCCCTCCGCTGCCTGTGGAACCGCAGGATCGGAGTCGAGCTGCTGGACGGCATCTCCATTACTGCCTCCATGCTGCAGGGAGACTTTTCCACCGCGGGCTCCGTCATGTTCCTGCTGGGCATCGGTGAGCTCTTAGAGGAGTGGACCCACAAGAAATCCGTGGACGATCTGGCCCGCACCATGTCGCTGAACGTGGACAAGGTCTGGGTGAAAACCCCGGAGGGCGATGTCCTCATGCCCGTCTCCCGGGTGCAGGCCGGCGAGCTGATCACCGTGCACATGGGCAACACCATCCCCTTGGACGGCCGTGTGACTGAGGGCGAGGTACTGGTAAATCAGGCCTCCCTGACCGGCGAGTCCATCCCTGTGGAAAAGCGCCCCGGTGCCTCCGTCTTCGCGGGCACTGTGGTGGAGGAGGGCAGCTGCACCATTCAGGTGCTGATGCAGCAGGGCACGGGCCGCTATGACCGCATTGTAAAGCTGATCGAGGACTCCGAGCAGCTGAAGTCCGCCGCGGAGCAGCGGGCCTCCAGCCTGGCAGACCACCTTGTGCCCTATACCCTGGCCGCCAGCGGACTCACCTGGCTGGCCACCCGCAATATCACCCGGGCCGTGGGCCTCTTAATGGTGGACTTCTCCTGCGCCCTGAAGCTCTCCATGCCTCTGGCGGTGCTCTCCGCCATGCGGGAATCCGGCGCCCGGCACATCACGGTAAAGGGCGGCAAATACCTGGAGGCTGTGGCCACCGCGGATACCATCATCTTCGACAAGACCGGCACCCTGACCCATGCCTGCCCCACTGTGGCAGAGGTGGTCCCCTTTGGCGGCAATGACCGGGACGAGATGCTGCGGGTTGCCGCCTGTCTGGAGGAGCACTTCCCCCACTCCATGGCCAACGCCGTTGTGGCTGCCGCCGCGGCGGAGGAGCTGGCCCACGATGAAATGCACACGAAGGTAGAATACATCGTCGCCCATGGCATTGCCACGGAGGTCAACGGTGTGCCTGCCATCATCGGCAGCCGTCACTTTGTCTTTGAGGACGAGGGCTGCACCATTCCGGAGGGCGAGCAGGCAAAATTCGACGCCATCCCCGCCCGCTACTCCCACCTCTATCTGGCCATCGGCGGCGTTCTGGCGGCAGTCATCTGCATCACCGACCCCCTGCGGACTGAGGCCGTGGCCGTGCTGAAGGAGCTGAAGGCCCTTGGCATCCGTAAGACCATCATGCTGACGGGCGACAGCCACCGGACCGCCGCTGCCATCGCTGCCGAGGTGGGTGCGGATGAATTCCACGCGGAGGTCCTGCCGGAGGATAAGGCCCGCTATGTCAAGGCGGAGCAGGCTGCCGGCCGCCGGGTCATCATGATCGGCGACGGCATCAACGATACCCCGGCCCTCTCTGCCGCGGATGCCGGCATTGCCATCAGCGACGGTGCCGCCATCGCCCGGGAGGTTGCGGACATCACAATTGCCGCGGATGATCTCCATGAGCTGGTGGAGCTGAAGCAGATCGCCGACGCCCTGCAGCGGCGCATCGGCCGGAATTACCGCTTTGTCATGGGCTTTAACGGCGGACTGATGGGCCTGAGCGCCCTGGGCCTGCTGACCCCGGCCACCACAGCCCTGCTGCACAACGGGTCTACCATTGCCATCAGCCTTGGCAGCATGACAAACCTTCTGCCGGAGCGCACGGCAGAGGCCACATAAGCACACCTGAGCACACAGGGCGGGACCGGAAAGGGCCCCGCCCTTTTTATTCCCGTTTTTTCGTTTACCGCTTTTTCTTTTCCGGCACTTCCCGCACTTCCCGCACTTCCCGCACTTCCCGCACTGCCCGGGCCTTCCCGCGCTTCCCGCTCCTTTCGCGCCTTCCCACGCCTTCCCGCGCTTCCCGGGCCTTCCCGCTCCGGCTCCCTTTCACGGCAGCGGCAGCAAAACAGCTTGATTTATAGGGTGCATTCCGCTATAATCATTCTGATATACAGCTTTCCGGCAGGACGAAAAGATCAAAAGATGAAATTTAATCGGAGGAACCGTTTATGGGTAAAAAGGTTGCTATGGTATCCCTTGGCTGCGCCAAGAACCAGGTGGATGCGGAGCAGATGCTATGTCTGCTGCACGAGGCCGGCTATGAGATCACCACAGAGGTAGAATACAGCGATGTCACCATCGTCAATACCTGCGGCTTCATTGAAAGTGCTAAATCCGAGGCCATTCAGGAAATTCTGGAGCTGGGCCTCTTAAAGAACGAGGGCAAGATCGGCAAGATCCTTGTGACCGGCTGTCTCAGCCAGCGCTATAAGGAGCAGATCATGGACGAGCTGCCGGAGGTTGACGGCATTCTGGGCTGCGGCAGCTACACGGATATCGTATCCGCTGTGGACGATGTGCTGGGCGGTGACCGCCCCTACCGCATGGGTGACATCAACGCCGCGCTGGAGGAGGTCGGCCGCGTGCTGACCACGCCGGATTATTACGCCTACCTGAAGATCGCGGAGGGCTGCGACAACCACTGCGCCTTCTGCGTGATCCCCCAGCTGCGTGGCAAATACCGCAGCCGCAGATTTGAGGACCTGATCGAGGAGGCCCAGCTGCTGGCAGACGGCGGCACAAAGGAGCTGATCGTCATTGCGCAGGATACCTCCCGCTACGGCATCGACCTCTACGGCAAGCGCCGGCTGGCCGAGCTGCTGCGTGAGCTCTGCAAGATTGAGGGCTTCCACTGGATCCGCGTCCACTACCTCTACCCCGACGAGATGGACGACGAGCTGATCGACACCATCGCCTCGGAGGAGAAGATCTGCTCCTATCTGGATATCCCCATCCAGCACTGCAACGACAGCATCCTGAAGCACATGAACCGCCGCGGCAACAAGGCCTACCTTGACGAGCTGCTGCCCCGTCTGCGCGAAAGGATCCCCGGTCTGGTGCTGCGCACCAGCCTGATCGCCGGCCTGCCCGGTGAGGGCGAGGCGGAATTCCAGGAGCTCTGCGAATTCCTGAAGAAGCACCGCATCGAGCGCGCGGGCTGCTTCGTCTTCTCCCCGGAGGAGGGCACCGCCGCCGCGAAGATGGACTACCCGGACACCGAGACCGCCCAGCACCGTGCGGACATCGTGGACGAGCTCCAGTCCCGCATTATGGACGATTACAACGAGAGCAAGATCGGCCAGACGCTGGAGGTCCTTGTTGAGGGCTATGACCGTCTGGCAGAATGCCAGTTCGGCCGCACCTACGCCGACTCCCCGGAGATCGACGGCATGGTCTATTTCACCGGCACACAGCGCATCAAGGCCGGCAATTTCGTAAAGGTACTGATCGACGACGTCATGGACGGCAATCTGCTGGGCACCATGGTTGAGGAGGAAGAAGCATGACAACCGCAAGTAAGATCACTCTGGTCCGCGTGGCCCTGATCCCCGTATTCATGGTGTTCCTGCTGCTGGGACACAACTACATTGCGCTGGCAGTGTTTATCGTTGCCTCCTGCACCGACTTTGTGGACGGCTATGTTGCCCGCCATTACAATCAGGTCTCCAATTTCGGCAAGTTTCTGGACCCTCTGGCAGATAAGCTTCTGGTCATCGCCTGCATGCTCATCTTTTTAGAGGGCGGCCGCATGGCCTCCTGGGCCGTTATGCTGGTGCTGACCCGTGAATTTGCCGTCACCGGCCTGCGTCTTGTGGCCGTTGAGGGTGGCCGTGTCATTGCTGCCGGCTGGCTTGGCAAGATCAAAACCGCCAGCACCATGGTCGGCCTTTGCATCATGCTGGTGCTGACCAATATCCCCGTGCTGGATCTGGTCATTGAGATCATCATTGTTGTTACCACACTGGTCTCCGGTCTTGAATATTTCATCAAGAACTGGGACGCGCTGGATATGAAGAAATAAGTGTTTGCGGGCGCCGGCTTCGGTGCCGAACAGGCCATAACAGCGCATCGGTATAAAGCACCGTACCCGATCGTGCACGATCATCCACAGCTGTAAGCTCTGAGGCTGCCTCTTTGCGGATCTTCCGCCTTGAGGCAGCCTCTTTGTGCAGCCCGGCTGCATTTTCCTCTTTACATCATTTCTTTAATATGCTAATATGTTAATACGCTGATGTATTCAGCAGTAAAGTCTGATTCTAAAACGAAAAAGGAATGAACGATCATGAAAAAATTTCTTGCACTGACACTTGCACTTGCTATGCTGTGCTGTATGTTTGCCGGCTGCGGTTCCTCCGCCGCCTCCACTGCCGCTACCTCCGAGGCGGCATCCTCCGCTGCCTCTGCTGCCTCTGCAGCTGACGCTGCTGCCGCCGACAGCGATCTGGCCTATATCCAGGATAAGGGCGTTCTTGTTGTCGGCATCACCGATTTCGAGCCCATGGATTACAAGGACGAGACCGGCACCTGGATCGGCTTTGACGCCGACATGGCAAATGCCTTCGGCGAGAGCCTGGGCGTTACGGTTGAATTCGTTGAGATCAACTGGGACAATAAGATCATGGAGCTGGACGCCAAGACCATCGACTGTGTCTGGAACGGCATGACCCTCACCGATGAGGTCACCTCCGCCATGGAGTGCTCCAACCCCTACTGCAACAACTATCAGGTTGTGGTGCTGCCCGCCGACAAGGCAGACCAGTACGACTCTGTCGACAGCATGAAGGATCTGACCTTTGCCGTGGAAGCCGGCTCCGCCGGTGAGGCACAGGCCCAGGCCAACGGCCTCAGCACCACCCCTGTTACCTCTCAGGCAGACACCCTGATGGAGGTCTCCGCCGGTACCTCTGATGCTTCCATCATCGATTCCCTGATGGCAGGCGCCATGGTCGGCGAGGGCACCAGCTATGCTGACCTGACCTACACCATCTCCCTGAATGCCGATGAGGGCGAAAAGTATGGTGTCGGCTTCCGCAAGGGCTCTGACCTTGCAGCCGCACTGAACGATTTCTTCGTCTCCTGCTATGCCGACGGCTCCATGCAGACCTGCGCCGAGACCTACGGCGTACAGGCTGCCATCATTGAGCAGAAGTAATTTTTGCGGAACTCTTTCCCGTATTCCCGGTATTTCCGGTATTTCCGGTATTCCCGGTATTCCCGGTATTCCCGGTACTCCCCACATTCCCCGTAAATGCTGAGATCCATCAGAAAGCGGCCTGAAAACCGCTTTCTGATTTTTCCTGAAATGATTCCAACAGAAAGCAGGTGGTACGATGGAGCTGATCCTGCAGCAGTTTCCCATCGTCGTACAGGCCCTGAACGAAGGCTTTGTACAGACACTGAAATTATTTATGGTAACCCTGATCGGCGCGCTTCCGCTGGGCCTTGTCATCAGCCTTGGCTCCACATCCCGTTTTAAGCCCCTGAGCTGGCTCTGCCGCTTTATCGTCTGGGTCATCCGCGGCACACCCCTGATGATCCAGCTGCTGATCGTCTACTATTTCCCCGGTCTGGTGATGGGCCAGAACATCTGGGGCAGCGGTGAGGCAGGCCGCTTTACGGCAGCCTCCATTGCCTTTATCATCAACTATTCCTGCTACTTTTCAGAGATCTACCGCGGCGGCATTCAGGGTGTCCCGGTGGGCCAGCAGGAGGCCGGCCTTGTTCTGGGCATGACGAAGACACAGATCTTCTTCCGGATCACCCTGCTGCAGATGGTCAAGCGCATTGTGCCGCCCATGTCCAACGAGATCATCACACTGGTCAAGGATACCTCCCTTGCCCGCATCATCTCCCTGCAGGAGATCATCTGGGCCGGCCAGGCCTTTATGAAGGGCTCCATGGGCATTTCCGGTGCCATCTGGCCCCTGTTCTTTACCGCAGTTTATTATCTGGTCTTCAGCGGCATCCTGACGATCCTGCTGGGCAGACTGGAAAAGAAACTGGATTATTTCCGCTGAGGAGGTGCGTGCTATGCCTATTCTGGAAGTCAGAAATATTCGAAAATCCTTTGGCTCCAATGAGGTCCTGAAGGATATCAGCTTTTCGCTGGAGCAGGGACAGGTCGTCTCGATCATCGGCTCCTCCGGCAGCGGCAAGACAACGCTCCTGCGCTGCATCAACATGCTGGAGACCCCAACCTCCGGCAAGGTCCTGGTCAAGGATGAAATGATCTTCGATTCAGAGGACCCCTCCACCCAGCGCGAAAAGGACCTGCGCCGCAAGCGTCTGCACTTCGGCTTTGTATTTCAGGACTTTAATCTGTTCCCCCAGTATACCGCGCTGCGCAATGTCATGCTGGCGCCGGAGCTGCTGGCAAAGGAGCGTCCGGATTACAAGAGCAATAAAAAAGCCATACAGGAGCAGCTGAAGGCAGAGGCAGCAGAATACCTCCGCAATGTGGGCCTTGGCAGCAAAATGGATTTTTATCCCCACCAGCTTTCCGGCGGACAGAAGCAGCGCGTTGCCATCGCCAGAGCCCTGGCTATGAAGCCGGATATCCTCTGCTTCGATGAGCCTACCTCCGCGCTGGATCCGGAGCTGACCGGTGAGGTCCTGCGTGTCATCCGCGAGCTTGCCGACCAGAAGACCACGATGATCATCGTGACACACGAAATGGCATTCGCCAGAGACGTTGCGGATAAGGTGATCTTTATGGATGGCGGCGTCATTGTAGAACAGGGCGATGCCCGCCAGATCATCAACAATCCCAAAGAGCAGCGTACCCGCCAGTTCCTCTCCCGCTATTCGCAGGATCAGGAAGCCGCGGACTGAAGGCGCATATCCAAATCGCGGTCACAGCCGCCCTGCGGCCTGCGTATTTCAGCAGAAGCCGGGACACAGCGGCAAAAAAGGACCAGACGTTTACGGGCACCGGCTGCGGTGCCCGTTTTTTTGCCCCTGCGGAGCAGGCAGGGCCGCACAGGGAAGTAAAGAAAGTGCGGGAATAAAAATACATAAATTGTTTAAATTGCTAAAATTGCAAAAAACATAAAATTTTTGTAGGAATACAGCCGGATTGCTGATACAATACAGGGTGGAATTGTACAGAATCAAAATTTGTGTGTCCGAATTCTGCCCCGGTGTGCCCGGGTTCCGGCAGACGCGTGCTGCATAATTATGCAGTTGCCCTCCGCCTGACGCAGCCCTGCGCGTGCGGAGCTCCGGCGGCCCATGGCCCGGCCTGAAGGCCGAAAAGGCCGAAAAGGCCGAAAAGGCCGAAAAGGCTGAAAGCCCGGAAAGCCCGGAAACCCCGGAAACCCCGGAAACCCGAAAAGCCCGAAAAAGCGGCCAGAGCATTTCGGAACACCGAAAAGCTGTTTTTTGAGAGGAAGGTAATCGATCATGCCCAAGAGAACAGATATCAACAAGGTACTCATCATCGGCTCCGGCCCCATCATCATTGGTCAGGCCTGTGAGTTCGACTACTCCGGCACCCAGGCCTGTAAGGCCCTCCGCAAGCTCGGCTACGAGATCGTGCTGGTCAACTCCAACCCCGCCACCATCATGACGGACCCCGAGACAGCCGATGTCACCTATATCGAGCCCCTGAACGTGGACCGTCTGGAGCAGATCATCGCCAAGGAGCGCCCCGACGCTCTGCTGCCCAACCTGGGCGGCCAGTCCGGCCTGAACCTCTGCGCCGAGCTGAACAAGGCAGGCATCCTTGACAAATACAATGTCAAGGTCATCGGCGTTCAGGTTGACGCCATCGAGCGCGGCGAGGACCGCATCGAGTTCAAGCGGACCATGGATTCCCTTGGTATCGAAATGGCCCGCAGTGAGGTCTCCTACAGCGTAGAAGAGGCTCTGGCCATTGCCGACCGTCTGGGCTACCCCGTTGTCCTGCGTCCTGCCTATACCATGGGCGGTGCCGGCGGCGGTCTGGTCTACAACAAGGAGGAGCTGGCCACCGTGTGTGCCCGCGGCCTGCAGGCAAGCCTTGTGGGTCAGGTTCTGGTCGAGGAATCCATCATCGGCTGGGAAGAGCTGGAGCTGGAGGTTGTCCGCGACAGCGAGGGCAACATGATCACCGTCTGCTTCATCGAGAACATCGACCCCATGGGCGTCCACACCGGCGACTCCTTCTGCGCGGCCCCCATGCTGACCATCTCTCAGGATGTCATGGACCGTCTGCAGGAGCAGGCCTATAAGATCGTTGACAAGGTTCAGGTCATCGGCGGCACCAACGTGCAGTTCGCCCACGATCCTGTTACCGACCGTATCATCGTCATTGAGATCAACCCCAGAACCTCCCGTTCCTCCGCGCTGGCCTCCAAGGCCACCGGCTTCCCCATCGCGCTGGTTTCCGCCATGCTGGCCTGCGGCCTGACCCTGCACGACATCGAGTGCGGCAAGTACGGCACGCTGGACAAGTACGTCCCCGACGGCGACTATGTGGTCATCAAGTTTGCCCGCTGGGCCTTTGAGAAGTTCAAGGGCGTTGAGGATAAGCTGGGCACCCAGATGCGTGCTGTCGGCGAGGTCATGAGCATCGGCAAGAACTTCAAGGAAGCCTTCCAGAAGGCCATCCGCAGCCTTGAGACCGGCCGCTATGGTCTGGGCCATGCCAAGGACTTCGATACCCTCTCCAAAGAGGAGCTGCTGAAGAAGCTGATCTTCCCCTCCAGCGAGCGTTACTTCGTCATCTATGAGGCGCTGCGCAAGGGCGCTACCGTGGACGAGATCTACGGCCTGACCCGCGTTAAGAAGTACTTCCTGGAGCAGATGCTGGAGCTCGTTCAGGAGGAAGAGGCCCTGATGGCCTGCAAGGGCAGCCTGCCCTCTGACGAGGCCCTGACAAAGGCCAAGAAGGACGGCTTCTCTGACCGTTACCTGAGCCAGATCCTTGCCATCTCCGAGGACGATGTCCGCAACCGCCGCCTTGCCATTGGCGTCAAGGAAGGCTGGGAGGGCGTGCATGTCTCCGGCACTAAGAACAGCGCCTATTACTTCTCCACCTACAATGCCCCGGATAAGAGCGAGGCTTCCGATAACCGCAAGATCATGATTTTGGGCGGCGGCCCCAACCGTATCGGTCAGGGCATCGAGTTTGACTACTGCTGCGTCCACGCCGCCATGGCCCTTAAGAAGCTGGGCTTCGAGACCATCATCGTCAACTGCAACCCCGAGACCGTTTCCACCGACTACGATACCTCCGACAAGCTCTACTTCGAACCCCTGACGCTGGAGGATGTCCTCAGCATCTATGAGAAGGAAAAGCCCCTTGGCGTGATCGCGCAGTTCGGCGGCCAGACGCCCCTGAACCTTGCCGCTGATCTGGAGCGCAACGGCGTCCGCATTCTGGGCACCTCTCCCGCCGTCATCGATCTGGCAGAGGACCGCGACCAGTTCCGCGCCATGATGGATAAGCTGGGCATCCCCATGCCCGAGTCCGGCATGGCCACCACCGTGGAAGAGGCCATCGAGATCGCCAACGGCATCGGCTACCCCGTCATGGTCCGTCCCTCCTACGTGCTGGGCGGCCGCGGCATGGAGGTCGTCTATGACGATGAGAGCATGGCAGATTACATGCGTGCCGCAGTCGGCGTTACCCCCGACCGCCCGATCCTCATCGACCGCTTCCTGAACCACGCCACCGAGTGCGAGTCCGACGCCATCTGCGACGGCACCCACGCCTTTGTGCCTGCCGTTATGGAGCACATTGAGCTTGCGGGCGTCCACTCCGGCGACTCCGCCTGCATCATCCCCTCCGTCCACCTCTCCGACGAGAACGTGGCGACCATCAAGGAATACACCCGCAGGATCGCCGAGGAGATGCATGTACAGGGCCTGATGAACATGCAGTACGCCATCGAGAACGGCAAGGTCTTCGTGCTGGAGGCCAACCCCCGTGCTTCCCGTACCGTGCCGCTCGTCTCCAAGGTCTGCAACATCCGCATGGTGCCCCTGGCCACCGAGATCATCACCGGCGACCTGACCGGCAGACCCTCTCCTGTCCCCGCGCTGCAGGAGCAGGATATCCCCTATTACGGCGTCAAGGAAGCCGCCTTCCCCTTCAACATGTTCCCGGAGGTTGACCCCATCCTCGGACCCGAGATGCGTTCCACCGGCGAGGTCCTGGGCCTTTCCGTCCACTATGGCGAGGCCTATTGCAAGGCACAGGAGGGCATCCAGTCCCCGCTGCCCACCGGCGGCACTGTGCTGATCTCCGTCAACCAGCGCGACAAGGCAGAGGTTGTAGAGATCGCGGACAAGTTTGTTGAGGCCGGCTTTGCCATCATGGCCACCGGCAGCACCTACGACCTGATCACCGCCTCCGGCATCGCAGCCGAGAAGGTCAACAAGATCTATGAGGGCCGTCCCAACATTCTGGATATGATCTCCAACGGCAAGATCGACCTGATCGTCAACACCCCCAGCGGCAAGAGCGCCGTCTATGACGACAGCTACATCCGCAAGGCAGCCATCCGTGAGAAGATCCCCTACATCACCACCATGGCAGCTGCCCGCGCCGCGGCAGAGGGCATCCACTATGTGAACGTGGCCAAGGCCGGCGAGATCAAGTCATTGCAGACCCTGCACAGCGAGATCAAGCCCAAGGCATAAGCCATTCAGAAGGACCCACAGAGGGCACCCAGGGCGGGTGCCCTCTTTTCTGTCTGCCGGCTGCATGGCGGGTACGGGGCCCTGCCGGCAAAACAGGCTTGACAGATTTTCGTGCCCGTGTTAAGATGTTTTGTAATCGAATATCGCGAAGAACGGGAAGAGTAACAGTGCAAACCACATCAGAGAGCTGCGGTCACCGGCTGAAAGCCGCGGCGGTGCAGGTGCTGCGAAGGTGCGCCCGGGAGCGAAGGGTCAGTACCCCGTGAGGCCGCGTCAGTGCCAGAGTGATAAACCGGAGTGGAACCGCGAGCTATTCGCCTCCTGAAGCAGTGTCTTCAGGGGGTTTTTGTTTTTCCGGAGGCCCGGCACGCCACAACCCTATGTAAACTATCTGAAAGGAAGTAGATCCTATGCAGCTTTATAATTCCATTACCCGCAGCGTTGACGAATTTGTCACAAAGGAACCCGGCAAGGTCAATATGTATACCTGCGGCCCTACCGTCTACCATTTTGCCCACATCGGCAACCTCCGCTCCTACATCATGGAGGATGTTCTGGAGAAGTACCTGCGCTACAGCGGCTATGATGTGAAGCGCGTCATGAACATCACCGACGTCGGCCACCTCTCCTCCGATGCCGACACCGGCGAGGATAAGATGCTGAAGGGCGCAAAGCGCGAGAACAAGACCGTCATGGAGATCGCCAGATATTACACCGACGCCTTCTTCGCCGACTGCGCTGCCCTGAATATCAAGACACCCGACGTGGTGGAGCCCGCCACCAACTGCATCCCGGAGTTCATCACCATGGTGCAGGGCCTGATGGACAAGGGCTATGCCTATTTCGCCGGCGGCAACGTCTATTTCGACACCAGCAAGCTGGAGAAATACTATGTCTTCGGCGACCACGAGGAGGAAAATCTGGCCGTGGGCGTCCGCGATGACGTTGAGGCCGATGACAACAAGCGCAACAAGACCGACTTTGTGCTCTGGTTCACCAAGTCCAAGTTTGAGGATCAGGCCCTGAAATGGGATTCCCCCTGGGGCGTCGGCTATCCCGGCTGGCACATTGAGTGCTCCGCCATCTCCATCAAGCATCTGGGCGAATACATGGACCTGCACTGCGGCGGCATTGACAACCAGTTCCCCCACCACACCAACGAGATCGCCCAGTCCGAAAGCTACCTGGGCCACAAGTGGTGCACCCACTGGTTCCACGTGCAGCACCTGCTGACCGCCGGCGGCAAGATGAGCAAGTCCAAGGGCGAATTCCTGACCGTCTCCCTGCTGAAGGAAAAGGGCTATGACCCGCTGGCCTACCGCCTCTTCTGCCTGAAGGCCCACTACCGCAAGCAGCTGGAATTCTCCTGGGACCGTCTGGACAACACCCAGAACGAGTATAACAAGCTGATCGGCCGCATTGCTGCCCTGCAGCCCGGCGAGGTCAGCCCCGAGGATGCCGAGGGCATGGACAAGCTCCGCGAGAACTTCAGGGCCTCCATGGACCGCGACCTGAACACCGCCCTGGGCGTCACCGCCGTCAACAACGTGCTGAAGGCCAAAATCTCCGCCCCCGCGAAGCTGCAGGTGCTGGGCGAGTTTGATACCGTCCTCTCCCTTGGCCTTTTGGAGGCCGCAGCCGCAAAGCGCGCAGCAGATGCCGCCGCAAAGCAGGCAGCAGCCGCTCCCTCCGAGCATGACCCGGAGATCGACGCTCTGGTAGAGGCCCGCACCGCCGCCAAGAAGGCAAAGAACTTTGCCGAGGCCGACCGCATCCGCGACCAGCTGACCGCCATGGGCATTGTGCTCGTAGACACGAAGGAAGGCACCACCTGGCACCGCTGAGCAGCCCGGCTCTCAATCCATCCGAAACCGTAAAGCCGTAAAAACCGTAAAAACCGTAAAAACCGTAAAAACCCCCGGCAGCTGCTGCCGGGGGTTTTGTGTTTTATTGTCAAGGGGACATTGTCAAGGGGACAGGTACCCTGACATGATCTGGCGGGGTGCAGTTTGTCAAGGGGACAGGTACCTTGACATGTTCTGGCAGTTGTCAGGGGGACAAGTTGTCAGGGGGACGGGTACCCTGACATGTGGCGGGGCAGCGGAGTTGTCAGTGGGACGGGTACCCTGACATGTTCTGGCGGGGCGGCGGGTGTCAACGTACCTGTCCCCTTGACACGCTGACACGCGAAAAATCCCCCGGCATTCGCTGCCGGGGGATTGGTGCACTTATGCGGTTTTAAAGCGGTAAGCCGGGATCACTTTTTCTTCTTCTTTACCACAAGGGCTGTGCCGGCGCCAAGCACTACCACCACAGCGGCGGCAATACCGGCGATGCCTGCAGTGGTGATGCGGTTGCCGGTACCGGTGGCGGGTTCTGCCACGGCCTCTGCCGGGGTGTCTTCTTCAGTTGCTTCCGGCTCTGCCTCATCCGCGGGGGAGATCAGGGTCTCGGCGGCGCTGCCCTCAGCCTCAAGGGTCTCGGCAGCGGAGTCCTCCTCAGCGGCAACGGGCTCTACAAAGTCTGGGTCCTCGGTAATGGTCAGGACGATCTCGCCCTCATAGGTGCCGGCCACAGGCTCCACCTCTTCGCCGTCCACAGTCATGGTCAGCAGGTAGCCGATCTGCGGGGCCAGGGTGGCGGTATCGTCAAGGGTCAGGCTCATCAGGTAGCAGTCCTTGTCCGGGATCCAGCCGGCGCCGTTCTGCAGGGTGACGTTGAGGGTTGCCCAGGGGTTATACTCCAGAGAGGTTTCGGTGATGACGCCTACGTCCTCAATGTTGTCCATGCTGATGTTGCCGTCATCGATGGCAGGGGTCAGCACCGCGGAGGAGATGGCGCCATAGATCCAGGCATTATCCACCGTGACATTCATGACGGATTCGGTCTTGGCGGAGCTGCCGCCCATGCCGCCGCCACCGGGGCCACCGGGACCCATGCCTTCGCCGCCGTCACCGGGACCGCCGGGGCCCATGCCCTCGCCGCCCATATCGCCCATTTCGCCCATTTCGGCGGGATTGGCTTCGCCCTGCTCCGCAGGATTACCGGCGGCTGCATCGGGCGCGGCTTCTCCGGCTTCTCCGGCTTCTCCGGCCTCCGCAGCTTCAGCAGTTTCCTCTGCCTCATACTCGGCGCCCATGCCCTGAATGATGTCGCCGTAAAGGTCCGTATCGCTGATGGCTACGTTTACCACCTCGGTGCCGTCCATGGTGCCGGCGCCGGTATCGTCGTTGATCTGTGCCCGGATCAGCACTCCGCTTTCGGCGTTGACCGCGCCGCCGTCGCTGATCTCAATGTCCGCGCCGCGGCCCTTGGCAATGATGCCGCCCAGCTTTGCGTTCAGCTGGGTGCCCGGGCCGGTGACAGTGATCTTCGAGTTGGTGCCGTTGAAGGACTGGTGGGTGACCACACCGTAATAGCCGTTGGAATTGGCGATGGTGCCGCCGTTCAGGATGACCTCGGCGCCGTCACCGGAGGCCGCGTAGGCAATGACGCCGTAGTTGACCTCAAAGGTGCAGTTTTCAAAGGTGTCGACGCACTTGCCGATGGCATAGGCGCCGTAGCCCTGCTCATCAATGATGATGGTGGACTCCTTCACGGTCAGGTGGCCGTCAGTGATGTCGTCCACGCCCAGGGCGCCCCAGTTCTGGGAGATGATGGTGCTGTTTGTGATGTTGACGGTGGCCTCATCCACCATGTTCATGGCGCGGCAGTTGCCCCAGACGCCAAGGCCGTTGGGGGGCGAGGCCATGCCGGCGGTATCAATGCTGACGTCCGCCTGGTATTCGCCGGGCTGGCATTCCACCGTGACATTCTCAAGGTTCAATGTGCCCTGATCCCCCGCGAAGATGGCAGAGCGGATGATGCCCTGGGTGTAAACGTTACTGTCAGAGACGTTCAGGGTGGCGGTGTCGGCCGCGCCCAGGGCGGAGCCGATGCCGGTAAAGTCATCGCCGCCGTCGCCGATCAGGCTGATGTCCGCCCCGGTGACGGTCAGTTCTCCGCTGCCGCCCACACGGATGGCCGCGGTGTCATCGCACTCGGACCGGATGGTGATGTCTGAAAGCTCCGTGTCACCGGCCATGACGCTGCCGCTGACTCCGGCCAGAATGGAGTGCTCCGGGTCCACGCCGCTTTCATCGGCATAGATGAAGCAGGAGATCCAGCGGGCGGTCTCCTGCCCGTGGGAGACGTAGTAGTCCAGCACGCCCTTCAGCAGGGTAACGGTGTATTCGCTATCGGTGCTGAGGGTGCTGCCCTCCGTGATGGGATACTCCGTGACGGTCTCGCCGTCAGAGCCGGTCAGTGAGAGCTTATAGGCGTCGCCGTCTTCGGCATAGAGGCCCGGCGCGGAGACCTGGCCGCTTTCGCCGGGAGCGATGGAGAGGTCGCTCTCCTCGCCAAGGGTCACCACATGGATGGTGACGGTGTCTTCGGTGTTGTTCTCAAGCGTGATGGAGGCCAGCTGTTCATCCGCCTCTACCAGGGTGCCGTTGGAGCCGGCCGTGATGGTCAGCCCGCTGCCGGTGGGTGGCAGGATCAGCCCCGCGTCGCCCGTTGCGCCTGCGGCCGCGGGCAGCACGCCCACCGCCAGGAAGGCCGCCGCCAGCAGGGATGCCGCCAGTTTTCTTACAGTTCTTTTCATAGTGTCCCTCTTTTCGTTTGTTTTGGGTTGGTCTGAGGCCATTATACCACAGAATACTACGGGATGACAACAATCCGTTCAGTTACTAAATTCTGGCAAAATTACAGTATTTTTACCGTACAGGTATTTTCATACCACGGCATTTGTGCTATGATATAGATTAGTGTGTTATGCGCTTTTAACCCTGCGCGGGTGAGCGCCGGAGGATCGGAGTGAATGTTATGGGGGCAGAGTCCTTTTACGCAAGGCATGTGAAAAACTGGATCGACAAATGCATTGCAATCGTCGGCCTGTTGCTGTTCTGGTGGGTCTATGTGATCTGCGCAGTCGCAATTAAGCTTGAAGACCCCAAGGGCCCGGTCATTTTCAAACAGGAGCGCCTCGGGCAGAACGGCCGCGTTTACTGGATGTATAAATTCCGTTCCATGCGCGTTGGCGCCGAGCACACCGGCAGCGGCGTTTATTCCGATGAACACGATAACCGTGTGACAAAGGTCGGCCGCATTCTGCGCGCCACCAGTCTGGACGAGATCCCGCAGCTGATCAACATTCTGAAGGGCGACCTTGCGCTGATCGGCTTCCGCAGCCCGCTTACCTACCACCCCTGGCCCTGGGAGGAATATACCGAAGAGCAGCGCCGCATGTTTGCCCTGCGCCCCGGCATTACCGGCTGGGCACAGGTTCACGGCCGCAAGACCGTTGAATGGCATGACCGCATTGCGTTGAATGTCTGGTACGCCAATCATGTCAGCTTCGCACTGGATATTAAGATCTTCTTCATGACCATTTTCAAGGTCCTGCGTAATGACGACAATGAAAATGTCGGCGCAACCGTAAAAAAGTAAGTTACCGGAAACGAGGCAATTATGTCTTTAAAACTGATGTATATCACAAACCGGCCTGAGGTGGCAACAATCGCGCAGGATGCCGGTGTTGACCGCATTTTTGTGGATATGGAGTATATCGGCAAGGCCCTGCGTCAGGGCGGCATGGACACCGTCCAGTCACACCACACAGTAGAGGATGTTGCCGCACTCCGGCCCCTGCTGCACAGCTCTGAGCTTATGGTCCGGGTAAACCCCATTCACGAGGCCACAAAGGATTACTGCAGCTCTAAGGAAGAGATTGACGCCGTAATTGAGGCCGGTGCCGATGTGGTCATGCTCCCATATTTCAAAACCACCGATGAGGTTGCAAGGTTCCTTGAATATGTGGACGGCCGCGCAAAGACCTTCCCCCTGCTCGAAACCCCCGAGGCAGCGGCAAAGCTTGACGAAATCCTTGCCCTGCCCGGTATTGATGAAATGCATATTGGCCTGAATGACATGAGTCTGGCACTGAAGCTGCCCTTTATGTTTGGCCTGCTGGCCGATGGTACTGTCGACAGACTTTGTGAAAAGCTGAAGACCGCCGGCATCCCCTATGGCTTTGGCGGCATTGCTTCCCCGGGCAAGGGTGCCCTGCCTGCCGAATATATCCTGAGAGAGCATTACCGTCTGGGCAGTTCCCGCGTGATCCTCTCCCGCAGCTTCTGCAATACCGCTGTGATCACTGACCCTGCACTGATCCGCAGCATTTTTATGAACGGTGTACCGGAGCTCCGGGCCCTTGAACGTGAATGTGAAGCCTTTACCCCGGAGCAGTATGCCGCGAACCATGCCGAGGTTGTGCGCCGGGTAAACCATGTGCTGCACCCGGAAGCGGAGGTTTGAGAAATGAACCTGCTGATCACCGGCGCCTGGCAGCAGGCCGCCCAATATATGCCCACGCTGCAGGCAATGGGCCACGAAACCGCCTTTCTGCAGTGGGAAAGTGATGCCCTGCCCTGCGACCCGGCATGGGTTGTGGGGATCATCGGGAATGGGATTTTTCAACACCATCCCATTGAAGCCTTTCAGAACCTGCGCTATATCCAGCTGACCTCAGCCGGCTATGACCGGGTGCCCATGGACTTTGTTCAGGCGCACAATATCACCATACACAATGCCCGTGGTGTTTACAGCATCCCCATGGCAGAATTTGTTCTGGCCGGTGTGCTGGATCATTACAAGCAGCTTGCCGCATTTCACGCTTCACAGGCAGCGCATGCCTGGGAAAAGCGCCGTGGCCTTGCAGAGCTTTACGGCAAGAAGGTACTGATCATCGGTGCCGGCAGTATCGGCACAGAATGCGCCGCCCGGTTTCAGGCCTTTGGCTGCACGGTGATCGGCATTGCCACCCGGGCGCGCACGGCCTATGGCTATGACGCAGTGACCACACCCAACCGGCTGCCAAGGCTGCTGCCAGGGCAGGATATCGTGGTGCTCACCGCACCCCTGACGGATGCCACCCGCGGCATGATCGGTGCGGAACAGCTGGGCCTTATGAAGGACGGCGCATTGCTGGTGAACGTCTCCCGCGGCGGCCTTGTGGACCAGGCGGCCCTGACCGCAGCACTGCAAAGCGGCCGCATCAGCGCACTGCTGGATGTATTTGAAGCGGAGCCACTGCCGGCAGACAGCCCCCTGTGGGCCCTGCCCAATGTCATGATCACTCCCCACAACAGCTTTGTGGGAGAGGGTAGTCAGGAAAGGCTCAGCAACATAATTTTTAACAATCTGGAAGTATACTAACTAAGGCTACCAAGCGAGGTCGACATTATGAAGATACTTTATACGGCGTCTGTCTTAAGCCATATCTGTCAGTTTCATCTTGCCGTTATGGCACTGCTGCAAAAGGAAGGGCATGAGGTACATGTTGCCGCCCGCGATAACCTTGCCGAGAAGAATGGCCTGCAGTTAAAAAACACTGACAAATATTTCAACATCCCCTTCCAGCGTTCACCAAAGGACAAACGCAATCTGGAAGCCATGAAACAACTTAAGCAGCTCCTTCAGAATGAACATTATGATATCATTATATGCAACACCCCGGTATGCGGCGTTCTTACCCGTCTTGCCGCAAAAGAGGCCCGCAAGCAGGGTACCAAGGTAATCTATATTGCCCACGGTTTTCACTTTTATAATGGTGCGCCCAAGAAATACTGGGCTATTTATCCGATTGAAAAGTACATGGCGGAACACTTTACCGACCTGTTAATTACAATCAATAAAGAAGATTATGAACGCGCTACACGCAAATTCAAATGTAAAACGGCGCATATCTGTGGCATTGGTGTCAGTTCTGTCAGATATAAGCCTGCAACACCCGAACAGCAGTATGAAATGCGTACCCGTGAGGGGCTTACTGATGATGATTTTGTAATCACCTGCTGTAAGGAGCTTATGTATGATAATAACCAGAAGACACTTTTAAAGGCTGTCGCAAAAATTCGGGAACAAATTCCCAATGTCAGGGTACTGATTGCCGGCAATGGCCCAGATGAGCAGATGCTAAAGGACCTGACTGAAGAATTAAAGCTTACTGATGTAGTCCGCTTCCTGGGTTACCGTATTGACCTTGAACAGGTTGTACCTGCAGCAAATCTTGTTGTCTCCTGCAGCTATCGCGAGGGTATGCCCTTTAATATCATGGAAGCAATGCTGAGCGCACGGCCTATTGCCGCCTCACATAATCGTGGACATGATGAGTTGATTGATGACGGTGAGACTGGTTATCTGTTCAGTATGCTCGATGATGATGCGCTGGCAGATGCAATCCTTAAAATTTACAACAACCCTGAACAGGCTGCTGCTTTCGGTCAATGTGCCTACAAAAAGGTACAGGACTATACTGCAGACGCTGTAGCCGCGCAAATGGATACGATCATAAAGAGTCTGGGGGAATAATACTATGAAAATCATGGCAATCGGTGCCCATTTGGATGATATTGAAATTGCATGCGGCGGAACTCTGGCCAAAGCAATTGAATCCGGCCATACCGTCAAGGTCCTGATCATGAGCAAATCCGGTTATACCAATAAGGAAGGACAGGTACAGCGCTCTGACGATGTTGCCGTTGAAGAAGGCCTTAACGCACTGCATACACTTGGTCTCGAGGACATTGAGATCCTCGATTTCGAAACTAAGGATATTCCCTTCCGTTCTGACGTAGTAAACGCAATTGATGTCAGAATGGCCGCTTTCCACCCCGATATCATATTCACGCACCACCCCTTTGATACGCATCAGGCTCATGAAGGGGTTGCAAAGGCAACCATTGCCGCTGCAAGACGTATGAATACCGTTTTCTTCTATGAGCCGATCACCCCCTCCGGCCGCTCATATGTCGCCTTTAAGCCCGCACTTTACGTTGATATTGAAAGCACTCTGGACAAGAAAATCGCCTCTTTAAAATGCCATAAGAGCGAATATAACAAGTTTGGTGCTGAAGACTGGATCGAGGGTGTACGCTGCAGATGCGGCTTCCGCGGTTATGAAATCGGGAAAAAATTTGCCGAGGCATTTGAGATCCTCCGTCTTGAAATGTCCTTTGACCCGGAGACTGCACTTTGATGATCTACACTATGGATGAAATCCGGCCACTTGTTGACCGGTACGGTTCCCCGTTCTATCTTTTTGACGAGCAGGGCTTTGTAGATAACTATCACTCGCTCGAACAGAGCCTTTCAAATATCTATGGCAATTACCACATTGCCTATTCCTTCAAGACCAACTACACACCCTATATTGCAAATGTTGTCCGGCAGTTAGGCGGATACGCCGAGGTTGTGTCCGGTATGGAATACGATATAGCCAGACGAATTGGCTATGAAAACAGCAAGATTGTTTTCAATGGGCCTGTCAAAGGTACTGCCGGTGAAACAGCCTTTTTGAATGGCTGTATGGTCAATGTTGACAGTCTCGACGAACTCCATCGATATTGCCGGCTTGCCGCTGCATACCCTTCACAGCGCTTTAAGCTTGGTGTACGTATCAACCTGAATATCGGACAGGATTTTATTTCCCGCTTCGGCATTGAAGAAACAGAACTCCCGGAGGCCTTTCGCACAGTTGCAAATACCGGTAATGTTACCATCAACGGGCTGCATTGTCATATAAGCCGCTGCCGCGGGCTGGATGCCTGGCGACGCAGAGCAGAGATCATGCTACGGCTTGCCGCAGAATATTTTGAAGATGTACCAGAATATATTGATCTTGGTAGTGGCATGTTTGGCACCATGGAGCCGGAGTTTGCTGCACAGTTTGACAATATACCAACCTATGCCGATTATGCAGAAGCCGTTGCACGGCAATTTGTCCGGGAATATCCAAATGGCAGCCGACAGCCTATGCTGCTGACCGAGCCGGGCACAACTCTGATCAATCGCTTTATCGACTGCTACAGCAAAATCGAAGCAATTAAAAGCATCCGTGGCAAGGTCTTTGCAATGCTCGACTGTAGTTACCATACTCTGGGGGAAACCTGCACCCTGAAGCAGTTGCCTATGCAGATAATCCCCAGCGGCATGGAGCAAACTGACTATACCAATGTTGATTTTACCGGTTATACCTGCCTTGAGCAGGACCTGATGCGGCAGCACTATAATGGTGCACTGGCTGTTGGTGACTATGTACGCTTCGGCAATGTAGGTGGTTATTCCAATGTGTTAAAACCGCCCTTTATCAGGCCGAATTGCGCTATGCTTGCACGGAAACCAGATGGCAGTGTTCAGCTGCTGAAGCATGCAGAAGACTTTAATGATCTATTGCACACCTACGAATTCTGAAATGAGGTAATCAAATGGCACAGCTTAAAGATATCACGGTACTGATCACAGCTGCAGGCAATGTCTATATGCCTGGTACAACGCGCTGCCTGCGTGAAAACGGCGAGCGTAACATCCGACTGGTCGGCGCCGATATGAATGATGATCCAACCATGCTTGAAATGTTTGATGTGTATTACCCCGTCCCCAGAGGCGACAGCCCGGAGTATGTGGATGTACTGCTTGACATCTGTGCCCGGGAAAGGGTTGATGTCATTCTGCCGATCATGTCAGTTGAGCTTGAAGCCCTGGCAGCAAACCGCAAAAAATTTGAGCAGATCGGCACACAGGTCTCTGTCTCTGATCTTGTCCCGCTCAGAATTGCAAATAACAAGCTCTCTCTGTTTGATTACATGGTTGAAAAAGGGTTCCCATGCGCCGGCTACCGTGCGGTAAAAAGTGCCGATACGCTCTATCAGGCAGCGCTGGACCTTGGTTACCCTGATGTGCCGGTCTGTGTAAAAACCACCTCCGGCAGTGGTAGCCGGGGCTTCAGAATTCTGGACGCAAAGCTTTCAAAATATGATATTCTCTTTCATCAAAAGCCTACATCCTGTTATACAACGCTTGATGAACTGATGGAAATTCTGCGCAGCGCAGAAAGTATCCCTGAAATGATGGTCATGGAATACCTGCCGGGGACGGAATATACCGTGGACCTGCTGGCAGACCACGGCAAGGTACTTTATAATTGCTGCCGTGAGGGCCTGCTTATGGAAAACAGCATTATGCTGGACGGCATTATTGTTGACGCAAAGCAGGTGCTAGACCGCTGTGCAGAGGTTGTTGAAGCACTTGGCCTTGATGGTAATATCGGCTTTGATGTGCGTGAGCGAGCCGATGGCACTGCCATGATCATGGAATGCAATCCACGTATCACCGCCGGCATCGCTGCTTTCCATGCAGCCGGTGTAAACCTTCCCTATCTCTGCATTAAAAAGCTGCTAGGTGAAGCTTTGCCTGCCGTAGAACCGCGCTTTGGTACTAAGATGAAACGCCGCTACACCGAGATGTATTGCTGATTACTTTACTGAATAAAACTATCTGATGAAAGGGTTACATATGCTCAGTGTTATCATACCCCTTTATAATTGCGAAGATTATATTGAGGACTGCCTTGAATCCGTCATTGCACAAAGCTATGAGGACTTTGAGGTCATCCTGGTAAATGACGGCTCAACTGACCAGTCTGTTGAAGTTGCCAAACGAGTTCAGGATTCCAGGATTAGAATCATCTCGCAGAAAAATCGCGGTTTGTTCCATGCACGTATTACCGGTTTGCGTGCAGCAGTCGGTGAATACTGTATCTTTCTGGATGCAGACGACCTGCTCCGAGCCAATGCCCTCGAACTGCTAGTTTCTTACTTTGATCAAAGCTATGATTGCGTTATATATACGCTTGCCAATTTCTATGATGGAGATACCACCATTGTAAAACCTGAGCCATTACCTCTGCCAGATCAGACCACATATACTGGTGAAAACCGAAATCAACTATTAAAACATCTGTTAACTACAAATAAGTTCAACAGTATTGTCTGCAAGGCTTTTCACCGCAGTCTGATCAACCTGGAAACGCTTTCGATATATCCGCGCATTCAAAGCGGAGAAGACGCCCTTTTCACGCTCGAACTTTTTCAACATACTAGGGCAACTATCTTTGTTGATCAACCGATTTATTTATATCGTCAGCGCATGAACAGTATCTCTCGTCGGCTGACCTATAATCTCTACACTGATAATATCTTCCGCTATCAGTTGTATCACAATGTAGCCCTAAACTATTATATTGGCACTGAATACACTGATGTTGATCACACAATCGATCATCAGACCTTTCGACTAGTCATCTCTCTAATTTTAAACAATCGGTACAAAATTGAAAATTTTGAGGTCTTTCGGAATATATTCGTATCTGTGCAGGCAGATAATTATTTTTCAGGGCCGCTTCGTAAAAAACTATCACACGAGAAATTACCCTATCGGCTGATACTAACGCAGCTGTACAATGGGCGCTACCGACTATTATACGCTGAACATAAGGCTGTTAATCTACTTCTAAAGCTACGTAGGCAATAGGCTTTAGACTGCAGCCCAAACAAATTATTTTGGGGGCCATATATGATCTTTTATATTACGGTACTGCGCGCAATTGCCGCATGTCTGATCACCAATGCACACTATACAGGTGTCTACCCTACCGATCTAATTGCAAACGGCGGCCTGCTTGGCGATGTAATTTTCTTTGCCGTATCCGGCTATTGCCTTACAAATATAAAGCTTAGCCCCTTGCGCTGGTATGCCAAACGGGTAATACGCGTATATTTACCGCTTCTTCTCGTCACAGCCGTTTATGTTCACCTTGGCTTTTATGTAATTTACGGAGAGCATTCATACATCTGGTGGTTTATATACCCCACCAATTACCACTTCGCCACATCAATCGTTATTCTATATATCCCATACTATCTTGTTATGAAGGTTGATTATCTGAAAAAGCACCTGCCAATGGTTATGGGTGCAGTGTTGCTTGTATATATCCTGATATATATTTTTGCCTATGATAAGTCTTATTATCATATCGACGATGTATGGGAAGCAATGATCCGCTTTATGTTTTTTGAATGTATGCTCCTAGGAGCTTATTTTCGGTGCAATGAACAAACAAACAAAACCAGTAATGCTTTGCCTTATATTATAAGCACTTTTATCCTGCTAATTCTTTATTTTGCAAGCAAGCTGATTTTCGTGAAAATCGCGGCAGTCTCCGTGCTGCAAATTCTCAACCAGTTTGTCCTGTTTGCACTACTGTACAGCATATTCAGACTCTTCATTGCCTTGGCAGACAGGCTTGATTCCATGCCGACAACACTGAAAAAGTTAATCACCTTTATTTCTGATATAACACTCGAAATTTACCTTGTACAGTATGTACTGATTGACCACTTATGTGATCGTGCAGTATTCCCGATAAACTGGCTGCTGATCACGGTCAGCATCATCATAGCAGCGTACATTGTCCATATAATTACGCATTACCTTGTTGACAAGCTCAGCCAACTTATTACCGTGTAATCACACACTGCATTTGCAATGAACTTTGGACATAGAAACGGAGCGCTTCTTAATGCAATTATATTTTATTTTTTTCTTTTATGTACTGATTGCCGGAACCATTCTCCATACATCAGGCCAACTTGATACCAGCCTAAAGCGATTAAATAATACACCCTTGTGGGCAGCAATTATAATCGTGTTTGTACCAACCCTTTATGTGGGGCTGCGCAGTGGCTATAACGATACTTACGCCTACATCATTATGTTTAATAATTTCGACAGCACACTGCAGAATATTATGGCCAGCATGTCAACTGACCGTGGTATTGGCTGGTCTGTATATGAGTGGTTCATTAAAAGCTACATTACACAAAATGCAACTACCTTTCTGATGATTACCGCAGTGATTCAAATGGGTGCCATAATAAAGCTCTACCGTAATTATTCTACAAATTACGGCCTCAGCATGCTTTTATTTTTCATATCCATGTGCTTCGTTAATCTGATGGGTGGTGTCCGTCAGATGATGGCAGCAACCTTAATCTTCTATTTTTCGGACTTGCTGTTTGAGGGAAAAAATATCCGCTTCTTGATTGTAATATTCTTTGCATTTACAATTCATTTTTCTGCATTAATCTGGATTCCAATTATGTTCGCTGTCAAGGGTCGCACTTTTGGATTGAACACTTTGCTGATTGGACTTATTACAGTTATCATAGTAGTCTACATTAACCGATTTACAGATTTGCTTACAACAACACTTGAGGATACGCTCTATGAGGGCTACACAGAGCAGTTTGTTAATGACGATGGTTCCAATATTATACACGCGCTTATTGCTGCTATACCTGTTATTATCGCTTTTATTGGTAATGCGCAACTTCGGAACTTAGATGATAAGCGTATTAATATACTTGTCAATCTTTCCGTTATAAATCTGATGCTGAATATCCTGGCACACTATACCAGTGGCATTCTAATTGGTCGTCTACCTATGTATCTGGATGCATATACTTATGCATTGTATCCAATTCTTTTTGATACTATTTTTGAAAAGAATACACGTCAATTTGTTTCTGTTGCAAGCGTTGTTGGCTATCTGACCTATGGTTGCTATTATATTTATACCATGGGATTTGATTACACGAGCCAGATTATGCATTTTTAAGAGGCAAATAATGAAAAAGATTCTTTTTTTAATCCATGATTTGGGCAGCGGCGGTGCGGAAAAGGTGCTTGTCAACCTGGTCAATAATATGGACAATACAAAATTTGATATAACCGTCTGCTCCATGTTTGCCGGTGGTGTTTACGACAACGCCTTTGTGCCGGAAGTACATTTTTACACGGTGTTCAAGAAGTTCTTCCCTGGTAACAGTAAGCTTTTAAAGCTGCTATCCCCTGAACAGTTACACAAATTATTTGTAAGGGGCCATTATGATATTGAAGTATCATACTTGGAGGGACCAGCGGCAAGGGTGATTAGCGGCTGCCAAGACGAAGCCACAAAACTTGTATCCTGGATTCATGTTGAACAACACAACTTTAAGGCGCTAGCTTCAAGCTTTCGAAGCAAAAACGAGGCGCAAACCTGCTATAACCGTTTTGATCAGACTGTATGCGTTTCTGAATATGTAAAACAGGATTTCACATCGATACTGCGTTATACACGGCCTTGCTGTGTAATCTATAACACTGTAGAGTCTGACAAAATTCGTGAGTTAGCAAAACAGGATATATCCATTGATTTTAAAAGCGATGAAATCAATCTGATTTTTGCCGGCACATTGAAAGCAACAAAAGGGCAGGATCGGCTTGTTAATATTACGGCGCAGTTACGTAATGCCGGATATCCAGTCCACCTGTATCTTCTTGGCGAAGGGTCGTTCCGTACAAATTTGGAAAAACAGTTTACATCATTGTCTTTGCAGAAATATGTGACCTTACTCGGTTTTGATTCAAATCCGTATAAATATGTCGCAAAATCCGATCTCTTTGTATGTGCCAGCCACGCCGAAGGCTTCTCTACGGCAGCAACCGAAGCTTTGATCGTCGGCACGCCTGTATGCACCGTTGAGGTCTCCGGCATGAAGGAAATGCTGGGTGAAAATAATGAATACGGCATAGTTACAGAGAATACTGACGAAGCGCTTTATCAGGGCATAAAGACACTACTTGATGACCCTGCCTTATTAGAACATTATAAACAGAAAGCTGCACTACGCGGTAATGCTTTCAGCACTACAGAAACTGTTGCTGCTGTTGAAGAAATGCTGCTCGCTTTATGAGGTAAGTAAACCTGTGAATAATACACCATTAATTTCAGTTGTTGTCCCTGCGTATAATCTGGCGGCTTACCTGCCACGCTGCCTTGACAGCATTTGTAGCCAGACCTGGCGAAATATAGAAATCATTGTCATTGATGACGGTTCAACTGACGATACATATACCATCATGAAAGCCGCAGCAGCAAAGGATGACCGCATTCAAATTTGTCATCAGGCGAATGCCGGAGTAACCGCAGCACGTACAGCAGGAATCAGGATTGCAACTGGTGACTATATCGGATTTGTTGATGGCGATGATGAGATTGAACCAGATATGTATGAACGGCTAATAAATAATGCCTTGAAATATCATGCAGATATCTCACACTGTGGTTATCAGATGTGTTTTACTGACGGGCGTATCAATTATTTCCATAATACAAATCAGCTGCTGCAGCACAGCCGACAGGTAGCAGTTACCGCGCTGCTATCAGGCGACATGATCGAACCAGGTATCTGTAATAAGCTTTATCGTGCTGATCTTGTAAAACAGGTCGTTGCTATAATGCCAGACGATATTAAGATCAACGAAGATCTGCTAATGAACTATTACCTCTTTCTCCGTTCAGAAAAATCTGTTTTTGAAGATATCTGTCCTTATCACTACATTGTCCGCTCTGGCTCTGCCACACGACAAACGCTAAATCAGCACCGGATATATGATCCTATCAAGGTAAAGCAGTTAATCATACAGTCTGCACCGGATTGGTTTGAAAAAAAAGCGCGGGCCGCCTATTTGACAACCTGCATTAATGTCTATAACGCAATCATCACATCAGGCAGCAATGCTTTCGCATCAGACAGGCGTTCTGTCCGCAGCACAATTCGGAATGCAAGGCAATGGGGTTGCCTGATCAGTAAAAAGCAGCAGTTGCTGATGAATTTGATTCTATACGCACCTGCATTCTATCCATTTATCTATAAAATATACAGTCGTTTTTTTCGGCACAATCCATATGTGTGAGGACAATTATGTGTAAAATCAGTATTATAGTGCCGGTATATCAGGTCGAAGCGCTGCTAGATCGATGCATAAAAAGCCTTGTAGCCCAAACTTATTCCAATCTGGAAATTATCCTGGTTGATGACGGCTCACCGGATAACTGCCCGGCCATATGTGACAGCTGGGCAGCAAAAGACAACCGTATTCACGTTATACATAAGGCAAACGGTGGTCTGTCCGATGCACGTAATGCCGGTATGGCTATTGCACGTGGAGACTATATCGGTTTTGTTGATTCCGACGACTGGATTGCGGAAGATATGTACGAAAAGCTTTACGATAAAGCAATTTGCGACAATTGTGATATTACCGCATGTGCTGTCGAATTACAGTATGAAGATGGTACCCCTTCTTGCATGCTGACACATAATTCACAGGAGGCCGTCTATACACGTACTCAGGCCATGGAAGAGCTACTCCGTGAACGTGAGCTGCTGCAACCCGTGTGGTATAAGCTTTACCGCACAGACATAATCCGCGGGCTTGAATTTCCCACTGGTAAGGTGCATGAGGATGTATTCTGGAGCTATCGTGCCATTGCAGCGGCTGATCGAGTTGGCGTAATTTGTGATGTCGGCTATTATTACTGGCAGCGCAGTGGCAGTATTATGGCTGCAGGTTATTCTCGTAAACGGCTTGACTCTATTGAAGCTAAGCACCAGCGACTTGCATTTTTAACTGACCACATGCCCGAATTTACAGATCTTGCAACGCTTGACCTGTGGTTTTCATGTATGTATCAGGGTCAGTGCGCAATACGCAACTTAACCGACAAACGTGAATGCAATTTTATTTTGCGTGAACTGAAAAAGGCTTTGAAACAAACCAATTTAAGTAGCGCAATACTTTCCAGTCAATCACTACCACATAAATTTTGGCTGCATCTGGCGCAGTTCTCATTACCCCTGGCCTGCCGTATACGTAACAAGCTAAAAATTGGTACCTAAGGTGATCTACCATGAATAATTTAGTCAGCATAATTTTGCCGGTCTACAACGGCGAAAAATATCTGTGTGAGAGCATTGACAGTGTACTTGCACAAACCTATACAAACTGGGAGCTTATTATTGTAGATGACTGTTCTACGGACTCCAGCCCGGATATTTCAAAAGCATATGCTGCAGCTGATCCACGTATACATTATTACCGAAATGAACAGAATTTACGTTTACCCCGCAATCTGAACCGGGGCTTTACGCTGGCAAAAGGTAATTATCTGACCTGGACATCTGATGATAACCGCTACCGCCCCACCGCAATTGAGCGTATGATCAACGAATTACAGGCACAGCGGGCAGATTTTGTCTTTGCATCCTGCCGCATCATCGATGGCGATGGTAAGGCAATTGAATATATCATGGTCAATGAAAACAGCCATAAGCGGATTGTTGGCGAAAACCCCGTCGGTGCCTGTTTTATGTATACCCGCCGCGCCTATGAAACGGTTGGCGAATATGATCCAGACCTGACACTGGTAGAGGATTTTGACTACTGGCAGCGCATTTATGCAGCTTTCGGTGCAGTGACCATCAGTGATATTCTTTATGATTACCGCTGGCATGACGGTGCTTTAACCAGCACTATGAAAAAGGATCAGTTTAACCAGACGCTTGAAAAAATGCTACTGCAAAACAGGCCTCTGTTTGGCAAATTGACTAATACGCAAAATTATTACTATTATGCAGGGCTCTATAATTGCAAAGCAAATTTGGGTGTATCACCAAATCCTTACATTCGCTTATATAAACATTATTCCAACATCTATTTGTTACAAGTACGCATACCAAATAAACTGAAACGTATGTTTAAAAGGTGTTAAACATGTACAATTTATATTATCATGGCGGTAGTGCAAACCATGGTTGCGAAGCTATCGTACGCTCAACCGTCAAAATATTAAATCAAGCCATTACACTTTATTCGAGCTCTGTCGACGAAGATCATTTATATGGTGTTGATCAGTTAGTTTCAATTATGCCCGATGTATATACCACAGTGAATAAAGGGGACCCACATTACCTGCGCTGTGCATTAGATCACAAGCTGCATAAGCATGACTACCTGTTTATTAAATATGGCCATCAGAAGCTTGTATCTGAAGTTAGGCCAGGCGATATCTGGCTCTCTATAGGCGGGGATAATTACTGCTATTCCGGTGTTGATAAGCTTGGCTATTACAACCGCATGATTCATGAAAAAGGTGGCAAGACCGTACTCTGGGGCTGTTCCATTGAGCCTGATGTTTTGACCCCTGCAGTAGTTAAAGATTTAAAGCAGTATGAACTGATTACAGTCCGTGAACGTCTTAGCCGTGACGCGCTTTATGCAGCAGGCATAAATGACAATGTTGTATTCTGTGCAGATCCGGCATTTCAATTGGATAAAGGTGCACTACCACTGCATGAGGATTCGCCTGGCACGACCATCGGTATAAATATCAGCCCGCTTGTAATGGAATGTGGTAATCTTGTCCTGCAGAATTATGAAGAATTGGTCCGTTATATCCTGACTGAAACGGATTATAATATTGCCTTAATACCGCATGTTGTCAAGGATGGTAACGATGACCGTGTACCTCTGCGCTATCTCAATGACAAATTTAATAGCAGCCGCATAACCCTTTATGATGATCATAATTGTCTGGAATTAAAAAGCCTGATCTCACAGTGCAGGATGTTTGTAGGTGCACGCACACACGCTACCATCGCTGCTTATTCAACCTGTGTCCCAACTTTGGTGACAGGATACTCCATCAAAGCACGCGGGATTGCAAAGGATATTTTCGGCACCGATGAAAACTATGTTATACCCGTTCAGGGCATGCATACGCCTGACCAACTGACAACTGCATTCAAATGGCTTGCCGCGAATGAAAGTGAAATTCGGACACACCTTAATGCATATATGCCTGAGTATAAGCAACGCGCTTATCTGGCAGTAAATGCGTTGAAGTCATTATAAGGGGGATTGCCAATTGGCTGTACTTATCGTTTTTCTTATAGTATTACTGTGCATATTTGTTCTTATATATGCATTCGATTTTATTGCCTATCTTAAAAACAGATATTGTCGTTTTCACATTGGCAGACGCAGCAGTGATGCATGGATTAATACTGTCGAAAATATTGCAGTCAAATGGTTAAAGCATACACCTACAGTTAAGATTACTGACAATTCAAGATATGTGCTCTTAGATATGCTCACAGGTAAGTACCGCAGCAATACGATTCAATCCTGGCAAAAAGCGGCCCTTATTCTGGGTTTGATGGAAAGTACAAAGAAGGATTCAATCACTAAAGCACGTGCCACAGCAGCAGCACTTTTGGACGAAAGCGGTAATTGGAAAACCGTACCTGTCGCAGTGGATGCCGGGATGATCTCATATGCTGTTTTGCTAACTGCAGATGACCCGCATAAAATTAAACCCGCTATGGACAAAACACTTGAAATAATTCAGGCAAACATAAATGATGCCGGAATGATTTCCTATACAGGTGGTTGTAACAACGCTGCTATGTATGTTGATACACTTGGCCTTGCCTGCCCATTTCTCGCACTTTACGCACGTATTTATGGCCGCAAGGAATTGTCTGACATTGCTGTACATAATTTGCGAATGTATCACGATTATGGGCTATTACCCGATAAAGCACTGCCAAACCATGCCTTTGACATTCAAACAAAACTGCCTTTAGGTGTATATGGTTGGGGACGCGGCACCGCCTGGTATGTTATAGGGCTTCTGGATACACTACCAGAATTAACCGATGATAGCCAAAAGATTCTAATCACTGATTATCTGCAGGAAGCTGCTGAATCATACCTTAGTTTTCAGCATACAGATGGTGGTTTTGGACCTATATTACAGCGTTATGGACTTTACGACAGTTCTGCTACCGCTGTGCTTGGCTGGTTTTACTACCGGTGCTATAAGCTATTTGGTGATATACGCTATAAGCAGGCTGCCGATGCCTGTCTCAGCAAGCTTGCATCCGTTACACGTTTTACCGGTGCCATTGACTGGTGCCAGGGTGATACCAAAGACATAGGTGTTTTTTCACAGACCTACGATATTATGCCCTTTGCCCAGGGTATGGCGCTGCGGGCAATTTATGAAAGCAAGAAAGTTTGAGTGAAACATGGCAAAAAAATCCCGAACTGCATACTCAATATTGAATATTGTCACCGGCTTGGGTGGATATGCACTTAACACCATAATTGGGCTTATTTGCCGTATGGTTTTTACGCGTACTCTCACTGCTGAATATCTGGGTGTAAGCGGTTTATTTACCAACATCATTTCCATGCTCAGCCTTGCCGAGCTCGGTATTGGCAGTGCGATTATTTATGCACTTTATAAACCACTTGCTGAAGAGGACCATGAAAAAACAGCTTCTTTAGTAAAATTCTACGGGAAGTGCTATTGTGCAATTGGGCTGGTTGTGGGTGTAATCGGTATTGCACTTATGCCGTTTCTGAATTTATTAATTACTGAGCAGCCGGCAATCAAAGAAAGTCTTTATGTAATCTATGCCATTTATCTGTTTAATACTGCAAGCACATATTTTTTCAGCTATCGCAGTTCACTGATTATAGCCGCTCAGCAGAATTATCTGGTCACAGGGATTAATTACATTGTAACGATCTTGCAGAGTCTGTTGCAGATTTTGTGGCTCCTTATAACGCACAATTATCTGGGCTATTTGGTCATCCAGGCAATCGGTATTTTACTTTACAACGTTATCATCTCTTATATTGCAAAACGTAAATTCCCTTATATTGTCGGCAAGCACATCAAACCGCTTGAAAAGTTTGAAAGGCACGGGCTGATCCGCAATGTACGCGCCCTGATCATTTGGAAGCTTTCCGGGCTTCTGGTTAACAGCACCGATAATATTATCATTACATATTTCAGCGGTTTGGCTACCGTCGGTCTTTCATCAAATTATACATTGCTTTCTTCAACACTTAATTCTATGTTGAACCAGCTCTTTAACGGTATCACTGCAAGCATTGGCAATCTGAACGCCATAGAAAGCAAAGCGAAAAAGATGGCAATGTTCAATGTCATAAATCTCGCAAATTTTTGGCTGTTTGGCTGGGCATCAATCGGAATTTTTGTTGTATCAACCGATATTGTACACCTTATGTTTGGTGCAGATTATATTCTTTCTCAAAGCATACCCTTTGTAATCGCTCTTAATTTTTATATGGTTGGTATGCAGAATGCCGTATGGACATATAAAAATACACTTGGACTTTTCCGCCCGGGCAGATACTTATTAATACTCACAGCAGCAATCAATCTGGTGTGCTCTATCTGGCTTGGTAAGCTATGGGGTTTATTTGGTATTTTAATCGCCACTGCAATTTCGCGTGCATGTACCAACACGTGGTATGACCCCTATGCTGTTTTTCGCTACGGGTTCTGTGAAAGCGTAGTCCCCTACTTTAAGCGTTATGGGTTTTTCGCAGTCATATTAATCATTGCAGGTGGTCTCTGCTGGCTGCTATGCTCTTGGATTCATATTAACCTGTTTGCGGACGTTGTTTTAAAATTTATCATTTGCTGCATCATACCAAACCTGATATTTTTACTCTGCTTCCACCGGCTGGAAGAATTTCACTATTTTAAATCACTTGGCAATCGTCTGATAGCAAAAATTCTCAATCTCCGCCATTGATTAGGTGCATACCAGATTCTAAAAAGCGGCAATGTAGACACTCTCCCACACATTTTTAGAACTAATTACCAAAGGATGTTTTCTCATGCATATACAAAGCCCTATCAAGTCTAAGCCACAAAACGCCATACCGTTAACAATATTACCTCGTAAACGCATTATACTAGGCATAATCCTTTTATTTGTAATAACTGCAGTAGGTGTAATAACAGGTTGTTCTCTTAAAGCACTCATATTGTTGGATACAGCAACAATATTCTTGAGTGCTTTCGAGTTTAATCAAAATACACGCATTATTAATATATTTGTCGTTGCAGTAATACTAACCTCAAGTGCTGTAAGTTTATTTCTAACTCAATTTTGTCTTAACGAAAGTTTGCTTTCTATTGGTATATATCATATTTTAACCGGTATGATTTTAATTCTAGCGCTATCTTTCTTCTTAGCTACTATAATAGGTAGTTGGCGGCACAGTACTACTATCACCATGTTACTTGCAATGCTATTGGCAACTGCATGTTATTATGTATACCAATTTAGAGGTTCAGAACTTATGCCTGTTGATATACTGTCAATTGGTACAGCATTAAATGTAGCCTCCAACTATTCATTTATATTTCCTGCTTTTCTGTTTTATGCCTGGGCACTTCAGATATTATGGATTTTTGCAATCTATACATTACCTGAGTTAAATATCAAACCGCTAACTGTTCGCATAGCTTCATTCTTGCATACCATCATACTAATTCTTCTTTTTATTTGCATGGCAGTAAAATTTCCACATTACATTTTGAACAGGGTGGTTCTGTTCAAAATGGCTATATTTTAAATTTCACACTGGAAATACCTGAAGCACATCTCCAAAAGCCCGAAGATTACTCGCTTGAAACAATTGCAGCTGCGGAATATAGTAGCACAGATGATGGTAATGTCTACGATGAATTGCCCGATATAATCGTAATAATGGACGAATCTTTTGCAGACCTTAGTATAATAGGCGATAATTTTAATACAACTGAAGACGTCCTGCCATTTTTTGATTCTTTAGCAGAAAATACAATAAAAGGCTATGCACTAAGTTCAGTTTATGGTGGTGGCACACCAAACTCTGAATATGAATTTCTTTCTGGGAACTCTCTGGCGTTTCTTCCAACAGGCGCAATCGTTTACCAGCAATATATCAAAAGTAATAGCTACTCCATGCTTTCAAATCTTAAGCAGCTAGGCTATTCCTGCTATGCAACACATCCTTATTTGTCAAGTGGTTGGATGAGGTCAACTGTATATCCATTACTTGGATTTGACACATTTACATTTTTAGATGATTATCCACAGCAAAACCTGGTCCGTGATTATGTGAGCGACCAGGAAATGTTTGATTACATTATCAGATTATATGAAAATAATATTGAAATGAACTCTCATCAATTTATTTTTGGTGTAACGATGCAAAATCACAGTGGCTACGACTATACCGGTGATAATTTCACCGAAACCATTAAGCTCAAATGTTACACAAATGCTTACGCTGATGTCGAACAATATATAAATCTTATTCATGAAACAGATACTGCACTTCATAATCTTGTTGACTATTTAAGTACTATCGACAGTCCAATTCTCCTTGTTTTTTATGGGGATCATTGGCCGGGGTTAAATACAGATTTTTATGAAGAAGTCCATGGTTCGGCACTTACCTCACTTAATGAAACTATATATGAATATACCGTACCTTTCTTTATTTGGGCAAATTATGATATAGATGAGCAATATGTCAATCTTACAAGTCTGAATTATCTTAGCAATTATGTGTATAATGCAGCTGGAATAGCATTACCTGCATATAATCAGCAATTAGCTCAGATTCAACAACATATCCCGGCAATAAATTCTCAAGGCTACTATTCTATGGATAATGGCAGTTTTATACCAATTGATGATGCAACAGGTGAAGAAGCATATTGGCTCAATTTTTATAATCAATTGGAATACAATTGCATGTTTGATTCCGAACATCGTAGCAATATATTATTCCCTACATCATAGGCATTCTAATTTCATTATTTGTTGCGCATTCAAACGTAAAAACTTCTGCCCTTATATATAATAACAAGCCTATGCAGCGATGGCAGCGGTGAAGAACCCCTATGGCGACGGATTTGCTACTATCCGGATCGCGTATATTCTGGAGAGAGAACTGTCGAGGTAACCTTATGAATATTCTCAAAAAATTTACAAACATATTTTCAAAACAGAAACAGACTTGGAACGGGCATATCGTTTAGGATTTACATCCGGCAAGAATTTTGTTTGCTATTCCCCCTATGCAATTGACGCAAATTGGCCTTGGTTGATATCCTGTGGAGATGATGTACTGATTTCCAGTAACGTCACAATTCTCGCACATGATGCAAGCCCCTGCAAAGCAGGTGTAAGTACAAAAGTCGGTCGTGTTGTGATTGGTAACAACGTATTTATTGGTGCATGCAGTACAATATTATGCAATGTTAAAATCGGTGACAATGTTATCATTGGTGCTGGTTCGCTGGTATCGCACGATGTACCTTCAAATAGTGTATATGCCGGTAATCCCGCAAAGCTGGTATGTACATTCGAAGAGTTTCAGGCTAAGCATAAAGCTCAGCATGTGACGCATTATATTGCTAACGAGCATCGCTGGGATCAATGGACTGATGCACCTGTTACTGACCGTATGAAGCAACGTGAAAACCTGGAAAACACATTTGGTTATCTGGATTAAACCACCTTATATATCGTTACATAGGTTTGTATTCTGACAATATAACGAGGTGTTAATTTGCCTTCTCTTTATATTATTTTTCATGCAGTTTACTGTGCAAACATCTCATTTCTAATCTTAATTGCGTTACTATCAGGCTTAGTCTGGTCATACCTGTCGGCTTACCTGATCCCCACAAAAACACGTTTTATACATACCTATAACTTCGTTTTGCTTTTCATCTTTACCCTCGCAATCGTATTTTACACAATGTTGGACCGTTCTAATAATGTTTATACACTGCACCTGACCCCATTTCATTCTTTTCGGGACGCCCTGCAGAATCGTGAGCTCTACCGATCCATGTTCATGAACTGCCTGCTCTTTTATCCCTTTGGTCTTTTCTTCGGCTGTCTGCTCATGAAGCACCCGCTGCCCGGGCTGGCTGCGCTGCTGGGGCTGGCAATCCTGCTTTCCGGTGGTATTGAGGTCTGGCAGTACCTGGCCCACGCCGGGGACGCGGATATTGACGACGTCCTCTGCAATGTATTCGGCGCGCTGGTGGGCTATGGGGTTGCGGTGGCGGGCATCCCGCTCCTGCCCCGGCTGAAGGCCCTTGCGGCAAAGCTGCAGCCGTTTTTCAAACGAATCTTTCACTCGCAATAAATCCGGAGGTGCCAACCATGGACCACGTTCAAATATTATTCTTAGAGGCCCTGCACGCGGCCCTGAAGGGGCGGCAGGTGGACTGGACCTCCCTGACAACCGAAGAATATACTGCTCTGATGCAGCTTGCCGGCACCCAGTTTGTGCTGCCCATGGTCTATGAGGCGGTCTACAGCTGCCCGGCCGTAAGGGCGCTGCCCCCGCAGATCACCCTGCCCTACCGGCAGCAGACCATGTATCAGGTGGCCATTCAGGCCCAGAAGACGGCGGACTTCCTTGCCCTCTACCGGGCGCTGGCCGGGCAGGGCCTGAACCCCATGGTGGTCAAGGGGCTTTCCTGCCGGGTCCTCTACCCCAATCCGGACAGCCGCGCCTCCGCCGATGAGGATCTGCTCATCGATCCGGCGGAGTTCCGCACCTATCATGCCGCGCTGCTGGGCTGCGGCTTCAGCACCGACCGGCCGGAGGACCAGCTGGAGCAGGGGCATGACACCCCCTACCGCTCTCAGGAGGATCCCCTCTTTATGATAGAGCTGCACCGCTATCTGTTTGAGCCGGACGCGGAGGCCTTTGGGGGCCTGAACGACTATTTTACGGACGCGAAGGACCGCAGCACCACCATAGAGCTAAGCGGCGTCACCCTGCGCACCATGGGCCATAACGACCACCTCTTCTATCTGGTCCTGCACGCCTATAAGCACTTTCTGCACAGCGGCTTCGGCCTGCGGCAGCTCTGTGATATCTGCATGTTCGCCACCCACTACGGCAGTCAGCTGGACTGGGTGCAGTTTTCCGTGAACCTGCACAGCCTCAACCTTTACCGCTTTGTTTCGGCCCTCTTTACCATCGGCCGGCAGTACCTGGGCTTTGACCCGGAGGCCGCCTGCATGCCGGAGGGCTGGATCAGCGACCACATTGACACCGATCACCTGCTGCAGGACCTGCTGGGGGCGGGCGTCTTTGGCAACAGCAGCATGAGCCGCAAGCACAGCGCCAACATGACCCTGGACGCGGTGGCCGCCGAAAAGACCGGCACTAAGCAGCGGGGCATCATGAAATCCCTCTTCCCCTCCGCGAAGGAGCTCTCCCACCGCTACCACTACCTTGAAAAGCAGCCCTGGCTGCTGCCCTTCGCCTGGGCCGACCGCATTGTGAAATACGGCATGGAGACCGCCTCTGCCGACGCGGACAACAGCGCGGCGGAGAGCCTGCGCATCGGCCGGGAGCGCATTGAGCTCCTGCGGGAATACGGCATCATTGACTGAGGAGGCAAGGCCTTTATGTATGATTATCTTGTAGTCGGCGCCGGGCTCTTCGGGTCCGTCTTCGCCCAGCAGGCAAAGGCCTGCGGCAGGTCCGTCCTGGTGGTGGAAAAACGCCCCAACATTGGCGGCAACGTCTACACCGAGGACATCGCCGGCATCCATGTGCACAAATACGGCGCCCACATCTTCCACACCAACAACGGCCGGGTCTGGCGCTACATCACCGGCTTTGCGGACTTCAACCGCTTTACCAACACGGTGGTTGCCAATTATAAGGGCGAGCTTTACTCCCTGCCCTTCAACATGTACACCTTTAACAAAATGTGGGGCGTGGTCACCCCGGAGGAGGCCGAGGCAAAGCTGAAGGAGCAGCGGGCCGAGATCACCGGCGAGCCCCAAAACCTTGAGGAGCAGGCCATATCGCTGGTGGGCCGGGACATCTTTGAACGGCTGGTCAAGGGCTACACCGAAAAGCAGTGGGGCCGCGACTGCAAGGACCTGCCCGCCTTTATCATCCGCCGCCTGCCCGTGCGCCTGACCTTTGATAACAATTACTTTAACGCCCTGTATCAGGGCATCCCCATGGGCGGCTACACCCGGCTTGTGGAGCGGCTGCTGGAGGGGATCGAGATCCGCCTGAACACCGACTACCTTGCCCACCGGCAGGAGCTGGACGCACTGGCCGAAAAGGTGATCTATACCGGGCCCATTGACGCCTACTTCGGCTGCAGTCTGGGCAATCTGGAATACCGCTCCGTCCGCTTTGAGACGGAGCTGCTGGACATCCCCAATTTTCAGGGCAATGCCGCCGTCAACTACACCGACCGCGAGACCCCCTGGACCCGCATCATTGAGCACAAGTGGTTTGAATTCGGCAAGGACGATGCCGGGCAGGATCTGCCGAAAACCGTCATCTCCCGGGAGTATTCCTCTGAGTGGAAGCCCGGGGACGAGCCCTATTACCCCGTCAACGACGCGAAAAACAGCGCCCTGTATGAGCAGTACCGTGCCCTTGCGGCCGGTGAAAGCAAGGTCATCTTCGGTGGCCGGCTGGGCGAATACAAATATTACGACATGGACACCACCATTGCCGCCGCACTGGACCTGTGTGACCGGGAGCTTCGCCCCTGAGCCCTGCGCCTGACCTTTACCCTGTAAGCCACCCCCGAAAGGAGCCCCCATGCCGAAAATGCCGAAAATGCTGAAGAAACCCATAAGCCTTCTGCTGACCGCCGCCCTGCTGCTGGGCCTCTGCCTGCCCGTAGCGGCCACCGATCCCGCCACCGCGGCCGAAGCCGAAAGCGTAGCTGAAGCACAAACCGAAGCC
>R14__coassemble_79_pt1 | contig 78638 bp, 71 predicted proteins | sample R14__metabat2_high_PE_043 | metagenome-assembled genome bin R14
ATGAGCGTGATATCAAGGGTGCTATCGATTCTCCGCAGACGGTTGATATCTATTTCAACTTCCTGGGCAAATTTGAACTGCCGAAGGACGATGCCCAGCCCACTCCGGAAGAAATTGAACTGGCACAGAGAAAGGCTGCCGTTCGTGCAAAACGCCATGAGGAGTACATGCGCAGAAAGTCCACCGGTTGGCAGGCTACCTATTATCAGAAGACTCGCAGGGCAAAGAAGGCAGCCATGGATGCAGCCAAGGAATCGATCCGAGCAGAGGACCGGGCGAATGGGGTATATTATCTGCCGAATGCTGATAAGGCAGAAGCATCTGCGACCCCATAAAATGTCTGCCGTTGGTTTCAATTCCCCCAAAACATGCGGTCTTGACCGGCATTTTTGAAGCAGACTATCACAAGTGAATAACTTATCCATAGCGGTTGTTGTACTGAAAAATCCACGGTCAACACCCGCTATTTTTATGCCTGAAGGAGAGTGAGGACACGTCTATGCATCTTACGAAATATGAGAAGGAAACAATCCTGCTGACCAGCGAAGGTGATGATGTTTGGGAAGTCTACACCTTCAATCCCGGTCTGAAGCGCCGATTGAAAGAATTTGCCGAGAAATATCCGGAGCAGTGTCATCTGAGAAGCAGTACTGCAGAAGGCAGCATGACCTATGTGGTGGATAAGGCAAGGCTTAGTATCCGCTTGACAGCGCCCTATTCCGAAGAACGGCGAGATGCCGCCAGAGAGGCGGCCAGAAAAAACGGATTGAATGACAAGAACAACAGAATATGAGGTCAAAATATGCAGTGTAGACAGTATGTTTTGAACCTTGCAAAGAGCAGTCTGCAGAGAATACCGCAGGCTGCTTTTTCTTGCAGGAAAACGATTGGGAGGAAGGATTATGGGAAATATTTACGGTTATATCCGTGTCAGCAGCACGGATCAGAATGAGGACCGGCAGCTGATTGCACTGCACGAGGTTGGTGTGACGGATAAGAATATCTACATGGACAAGCTGTCCGGCAAGGATTTCAACCGGCCGCAGTATAAGAAGCTGGTAAAAAAGATGAAGCCCGGCGATCTGCTCTATATTCTGAGCATCGACAGGCTTGGAAGAAACTATGAGGAGATTCAGAATCAATGGCGGATCCTGACAAAGGAGATCGGTATTGACATCTGCGTAATCGATATGCCGCTGCTGGATACCAGAACTTGTAAAGATTTGATGGGAACATTCATTGCGGATCTGGTGCTGCAGATCCTTTCCTTCGTAGCGCAGAGTGAAAGAGAAAACATCAAGAAGCGCCAGGAACAGGGCATCGCAGCGGCTAAAGCCAAAGGCGTTCATATGGGAAGGCCGGTCAAAGATGTGCCGAATAATTTTGGGCAGCTGGTGAAGCTTTGGGAGAAAAAGAAAATCCCGCTGGAACAGGTCCTGCAGGAATGCCAAATGGCGGAAGCCACATTTTATCGGAGACTCAGGGAATATCGGCTGATGAATCGGAAATAAAAAACTATCAAAAGGTGTACCTTTTGATAGCCCAATAATTCTTATCCATTATAATCCAAGCAAGCCCATAAATCAACGATTTCCGAGGCAAACTGTCTGAAAATTTACAGCTGTATGCTGCCGCATAATGCCGGAATAAACCATTATCAAAAGGTACACCTTTTGATAATATCCCAACAAAATAACTTTGTGGAGGAAAATTATGGGACTGTTTAATGACTTCAAACGGTGTGATGGCTTTTCTGGAAGTGTTCCGCAAAAATTTTATGATGCTAACATACCAACATGTCCGCTATGTGGAAGCAAGAATCCGTATTGGACTTTGCGCAATAAAATGGAGATGACGTCAACGCGTGTTCAGTGCAAATGCAAGGACTGTGGGGGCATTCTTTCTGCAACTATAGATGACTTTTCGGGCCAGACTAAAAGCAAAGCCAGAGCCGTGCTTACAACGGGAGGGATGGTTAACGCACTAGTTAAAAAGCATCAGGGAAAAGATGTTACAACCGTGTATGTGCGCATTGATGATTTAGGTACATCCAATGCATCAAAGGATTTATTGTCAAAAGATCTCCCTATTGAACAAATTCAGGCAATGGGGAATGCATTTGATATGTTGAGATGACGGGGAGGAATTTATAATGGCAACCAAAGAAGAAAAGATTTCTGCACTTACTAACCTGATGATTAATGGCATTTTAACTGCTGATGAGTTTTCAAGAGTTGTTGCAGTGTTAGATGGATCTGCAGCTCTTGAACCTGTAAAAGAGAAAAGCCCGCTTGAAATCCAGTATGACGAGGTGTTTTCTAAGCATATTATTAATGCGTTCAAATCTCCTGCATCTTGTAAATGGCCTGAGTTGGAATCAAGCATGATAAAGAAAGGCATAATTAAGATTAGCAGTAAGGAAACGAATTGCACCTATATTGAGACCTATATTGATGCGCCTAATTCCTACGGAGCAATGCTTCGTAAAAAGCTGAGATTGGTCATTAACGATGATGGGAAAATTACAAGGGCACTTCAGGAATTACAAACTAGTGGCGTGACATTACTTGGTGCGATTGCAAATGCAGCAAATAAAGATAACTGGACTGATATTGTTAAATTTTAAAATTTTGTGCAAGAATAATTGAAAAAATCTTGCTAAAAGCGGGTGAAGAAATGGCAAAATGCGAGAAATGTGGCTGCGAGTTAGATGGTAACAGCCCAATTTGTATGAATTGCGGTGCCGCTGTTCCTGATGCTAATATTAATCAAGAAACAAAAGATAGACTAAAAGCAGAGGAGCATGATACTCATACTGCAAGTGGTGCATCGTCTACAAGAGCACTGGGCGCAACGCTGCTCATTATAGGAATAGTGATAGATGTTATATCAATGTTTATGATATTCTCTTCAGATGTTGGTGCTTTTAGTGCAATAACAATAGCGGGAACCATTTGTTTCTTGATTGGTATTCTGCTATTTGCCAATGGTTGATTCAAACAGTATAAAAGGCTAAAGTGGAGAATATTATGTCGGATTATGCCGTAGCCTTGATTAATGCGGCTATTTCAATAATTGTTGCTGCTATTGTTGGATGGGTATCTGCAAAGCAATCATATAATAAAGGAATTCGAAAGACAATCTATGAGGAACGTCAGAAACTTTATATTGAAACTTTTGAATTGCTTGAACAGTTACAGCATACGCCGTATATTATGTTTAATACAGAAAAGTTTGTGCAACCATTTCGGAAAATTAAAGCAAGAGCAAATTTATATGCATCAAGAGAAGTATTAGATATTCTAAAGCCCTTCAATGACAAGATAGTTGATATTAGGGATAGATACATCGAAGCGTATGAATCCGAGGCTGCCTTAAAGGAACTGGAAGGAAGAAAGTTAATAGCTGAAGAATCTGGGGACACTACAACCGAACAGGTTGAGTGGGAGTTCCAGCAAGAAGCAGATGCATTTATGGAGAGAAACGTAATTCATCAAGATGAAATAGATGAGGTTTTGCGAAAACTTGCGTTTCAAATCAGAGCGGAACTAAAAACGGAATAATAGTCAAGTCAAAGCCGACCAGCAGAAATGTTGGTCGGTTTTGTTTTGCCCACCCGCTGGATCGTATGGAGTTCCGGTGGGTAGAATATGACGAAAGCCAAGGCCGACCCTTCCTCCATGGGGCTGCCCTGGCTGATGTCAGGGTGATGAGCCGATGAACGGACGCTCGTATGGAGCGGACGGATCATCGACTTATTTTTTTCGGAAATGTCCGGCGGACAGTTTCGGAAAAACCGGCGGAAGCTGCAGCAGATGAACGGCAAATAATCGCTGCAGCTTTTGTCGGGCAAGAGTACAGAGGGACGCAATCCCTTTGTGCAGGAGATGCAGAGGGGTGCGGGTCTCCAGTGGAGACCTCTGTGCGAAGCACAGAAGCACCGACCGAGCCGACAGGCGAGAACGCAGCTCCTCGCCGGGGTTTGCCAAGCATGCATATCAACAGTCCGGTGGACTGTTGATTGTAGAGGGCGAGAAGTCCTCAGCAGGTCAAGGGCGGCAGCCATTGCCCAGCGGCCTTGGCCGGATATGATGCTCTGCGTCATATCGTACTGGGTATTACCTGACGCTAAAGTGGCAGGGGTTCGCACGCTTCGCTGCTCATTTTTGAAAAACCGCATCAGCGGAGAAAGGGAAAAACAGTCTATGAAAGCAACAAGGCACAATGGCAGAGCCGGGAAAAACGGTGTCTACAATCCAAAGCACAATGACCGTGACTTCGATGTATCCCATGCGGATCACATCGATGCGGCCAGGGAGAAGCAGAACATTTACTGGGACTGCTTCCAGGGCTTCCGGACCGGCATGACGGAGGATGAGGAACGAGCTTCCTTTGCAGATGTGGAGAAGCAGTTCTACTCCCTCTTCTATCATGATTCGGTGGAAGCGCAGAACGAAAGAAACATCCGGACCAGCCATCCGGAACGGAACAAAACCACAGACAGTCTGCTTCAGGATAAGCGGACCTGTCCGGAAGAATCCATTCTTCAGATCGGCAACATTGATGAATCGGTGGACGGAGAAACGCTGGTGAAGATTGCCTGCGCTTTTATCTCCGAACTGGAAGAAAGGTACGGTGAGCATATCCACTTCCTCGACTGGTCACTGCACATGGGAGAAGGAACTCCGCACATTCATGAGCGGCATGTTTTTGACACTGTTGACAGTTACGGATTCCGAAAACCCCAACAGGAAAAAGCATTGGAAGCACTCGGCATTCCTCTTCCGGATCCGGACAAAAAGCCCGGCGCAAAGAACAACCGAAAGATGACCTTCGACAAGATCTGCAGGGATCTCTTCCTGGATATCTGTGAGCAGCATGATCTCTATGTGGACCGGGATCCGACCTACGGCGGCCGGACCTATATGGAGAAGCAGGATTATATCATCATGGCTCAGAAGCAGAGACTTGCTGAACTGGAAGCGGAACTGCAGGAAAAGACTTTGCAGATTCAGGATGTCGATGCGATCGTGGAAGAAGTCAGCGAAGCTGCTTATGAGAAAGCCTGCGAGGTGGTGACGGAAACAGTCCAGGCAGAAACGGTCAAGGCTGATCTTGAAGCGATCGATGATTATCGGACCTGGGTGACAGCACCGGAGAGAAAATCTTCTCCGGAAGCAAAAACACTGATCGGCAAGGTTCTCGATGCCGTGCAGAGCAAGCTGAAGAATGCAGCAAGGAATATTCTGCAGCGGGTATCTGAAAGACTGCACGAACCGGCAGTGAAGGAGGCAAACAAAGCGGAGATCAAGTCGGTGACGAAGAGGTCCATCATGGAAAGGCTTCACATGGCCCGACAGGAAGCAGCTGCACAGCCTGCGAGTGCGCCGAAGAAAAAACTGAATAAAGGTATGGAACATTGAGCATCCGATATTTTCACGAACGAAGATACCGGGTGCTTTTTCTTTTGAAGGGAGTGATGTGTATTGAGTGAATTATTCCGGACCGTGAAAGCAGCGGTCACGGCAAGACAGGCCGCCGAAGCTTACGGCCTGAAGATCAATCGTGCCGGCATGGCCTGCTGTCCTTTTCATCAGGACAAAACGCCCAGCATGAAACTGGATGAGCGGTATTACTGCTTCGGCTGCGGTGTGACCGGTGATGTGGTGGATTTGACCATGCAGCTGCTTGGCCTTCCGGCGAAAGACGCAGCGCTGCGGCTGGCTGCCGATTTCAATATTCCGGTTGAGGAGCATCCGAAGAGATCAGTCCGGTCAAAGCTGAACCCGCAGGCCCGGCCTCGTGCCGATCCCGAAGGGGAACTGACCGACTGGGCAGATCATGCGGTGAAGATTCTGATCGAGTATCGCTGGCTGCTCCGTGACTGGGAAACGGATTATGCCCCGCAGGTCACGGATACGGACTGGCCCCCGTTGTTTGTCGAGGCCCTGCAGAAAAAAGAGTATATCGATTATCTGCTGGATGAGTTTGATCAATGCAGCAAGGATCAGCTCGGAGAAATGAGGAATTGCTGCGGGAAGGAGGTTGAAAGAATTGGCAAAAGATTGGAGCGATATGTCAGAGGAGGTGCTGGCGAAGATCGAAGCGCTGAAGGAAAGCCTGGATCAGAACAAGAAGGGAGAGATTTATTCCACCAAGGCCAACTGTGTGAAAGTCTTCCGGGAAGATCCGCTGCTCGGCGGAGCGATCCGATTGAATCGTCTGACAGGGCAGAAAGTGATCGTCAAAAATCTCGGATGGCCAAGGGACAGCGGCCCGATCTGTGATGAGGACATGAGTCAGATCCTTTATTACCTGGAAAAGTTCTATGGGCTGAAGAATGAGAATAACATTCGTCATGCGCTGAACATCATTTGTGCAGAGAACAGCTTTCATCCGATCATCGATCACCTGAACACGCTGCAGTGGGATGGGAAGGAACGGCTGCGATATGTACTGCAGCATTTCTTCGGCGCTGAGGTCAGTGAGCTGAATTACCAGGCGTTGAAGGTATTCATGTGCGGAGCCTTGGAAAGAGTATTCCATCCGGGCTGCAAGTTTGAGATCATGCTTTGCCTGGTCGGATCCCAGGGCGCCGGTAAGAGTACCTTCTTCCGGTTCCTGTCCATGAAGGACGAATGGTTCTCGGACGATCTGCGTAACCTGAGTGATGCAAAAGTTTATGAGAAAATGGCCGGGCATTGGATCATAGAAATGGCGGAGATGGTCGGCACTTCCAGCGCCAAAAGCGTGGAGGAGATCAAGGCTTTTCTTTCCAGGCAGTCAGAGAGTTACCGTGATCCCTACGGAAGATTTCCCAAGGACCGGCCAAGGCAGTGCGTCTTTGTCGGATCCACCAACACGCAGAGATTTCTGCCGCTGGACCGAACCGGCAACCGGCGATTCTTCCCGATCCAGACCGGCGTGACAAAGCCGGATGTTCACATCCTGGATAATGAGAAGGAAAGCCGGGAATATATCGAGCAGCTTTGGGCAGAGGTCCTGACCATGTACCGTGCCGGAGATTACTCACTCAGTCTCTCACCGGAGATGGAGCATGAGATGAATATCCGCCGGATCGACTTCATGGCCGAGGATACCACGACCGGCATGATCCAGTCCTGGCTGGATTCCTACAATGGAGATCATGTCTGCACTTATCTGATCTACAATGAGTGCTATAAGATGTTCGGCAAGCCTGATCCGAAGGCCACGATCGAGATCAATTCCATCATGAATAATACGATCGAAGGCTGGAAGTCGGGCAAGCAGCATCGTTATCCTCAGTACGGTCAGCAGCGCAGCTGGGAGCGTGTCAACGAACCTAAACCGCCGGATCCTCCCGGCGATGGGTTTGTGGACCTCTCCGATATTCCCTGTGAGCAGCTCGAGATGCCGGAAGAGTGGCTGAAGGAAGCAAAGTGACGATTCCCGTTGACATCCCGGTTGACAGAGAAAAGCCCGATATTCTAAGGCTTTGGGGGCTATTTTTCTTCTGTCAACAGACTTAAAAGACTTTAGTAACAACACAGATAACAACCGAATAGGAGAAATAAATGTTTTGGGCCTCGTTGACAGTTCTTGTTGACAGAGGCCCTTTACATTTTCCTTCCCTGTCGGGCGCTCTGTGCCGCCAGGCACAGACAGAAAGGACGAATATATGGAAAATAAAAGTATCGTTGAGACGCAGGATCGACAAATCCCGCAGATTGTGAGGGTAATTGATGGCACGGTCTACACCGTGAACATCCATTTCAAGTCAGATGCGAAGGAATCGGTCAGGGATAAGATTATGAGGTTGATCCGGAAGGAGGTGGAGGCCGGATGCCTGGCTGAATAAAAAAGTTATCGCTTGTTTTTAAAACAAGCGATAACAAAGGGTTAAAATGATTGATTTTACTGGATTTCGCGGCATTTTCAGGAGATTTTATCGCCTGTTTTATCAGCCTGCGTTGATTTTTTGCTCCAGGTCAGCAATGAAACTCATAATGGTATCAAAATCAGGATACTCCCCATAAATCATGGCTTTCATCTTCGCGTAATCGGACCGGAGCCTGTCAATGCTGTGAGAAGAAGGAACCAGTTTCAATGTGCCGATACGGGCTTCTTCATATCTGGCCCATTTACGTGGATAAAACTTTCTTTTGAATTCGGCAACCTGAATGAGAAGGTCGCCCTGAAGCATGGCTTTTTCAAGAATGCCCTTATTCGCCATGCAGTACAGATCATAATAATGGCGGGAATATCGTTCCGGAACCTTGGATGTCTCCGGACGGTACGCCTCCTGATGCAGGATCGTCGCCTTCTCCCAGAAAGTCCGCTCCGCAGTTGTTGTAAGAATCTGTGTAGAAGCCTGTTGGAAAACAGAAGGATAGCACTCCGCAGCATAGGATTGGATATTCGCATATTGTGTGGGAGTCCATGCGGCTAATGCTCCGATTTCAAGACGGATTTCCTGCAAGATAGAAGCGTTTTCAAATGTGCGGGGATAAGCAAATTTTACGGTCCCCGGATCATCGTCATCAATATAGGTTTTGATATCCGTGTTGATCAGCTCAGACAGTTCGGCCCTGAAAATCGGAAGGAATTCATTCTTAAGGTACTGGAAGACCCGATTTTCCGATTCCTCAATGAACTTTTGCTGCTGTGTATTGGAACGCTCTTCCCACGGCTCATGATAGGAATATCCGACAGTGCGCCAGTCAAGAATCAGGTCGATATCCTCAGAAAAGCGGTCGATAAGACCGTAAACCTTGGAAAGTGATGTGCCTCCTTTGAAGGCGAAGGCCTGTTTCCATTTGCAATAGTGAAACAGATAATCCAGTGTAAGACATACCCAGAAATCCTTCTCGATAATAGCAGCATTCATACCAAGCTTGGCTGCAGTATTTTGAAAAAGAATCTCTCTTTCTTCTGAGGGAAGCTTTGCTATTTCGTACATGATAATTCTCCTTATGCCTTGCAGATTTCTTTGATGGCGGAATAAATCCAGTTGATTGTCCGGCGGGATTCTTCGAGGATCACAATTCGTTCTTCAGGAGAAAATCTCTTTCGGAGTAAGCTTATTGCTTCTTCGGTGACATTATCCTGTCCAAGTGCTTTCAGAGCCTGAATCAGGAGAAGTGTATTTGCAGACATTCCGCTCAACTGGTTATCCGAACGATGGTCAAACTCAAGCAGAATGTTTCCAATCTCATATTTTTTGTATGGACCGCTGCTGATATAGGACCAGTTTGCCGGAACCTGTGTGGAAAGGCCGAGCTGGTTCAGTGCAGTATTGCCGGTGGCAGATATCGTCCAGTTGTAGTTTCGGGCGATTGCGTGCGCTATAGTGTCCGGATTCGGTGCGGCATATTCCTGGAGAAGTGTGCTGAACCGAGGTCGATCATACACACCTCTTACGACTCTCCGAAGCGCACCTTTCTTTTCAAGACGGGCAACCGTCTTTTTTGCGGTTCCGTATTCTGCAAGATCCGTGAAGTCAGAAACAACAAATGCTGATCCGTAGGGTGCATTTTCAATCCGTTCTGTGATTAAAGAAATTCTGCTGTTATCATCCATATCAGCACCTCCTGTCCCCAATATTATATATTATTAGGGACAAGAAAGCAAGGAGAATGTCCCTAAAAATATATATAATTAGGGACAAGCTAAGTTTCCGTAAGTTTCATCTGGCCTGTTTTTAGCCTGTCCCACTAAAAAACTATTGACATTTTGTTTCAGGTGCTGACAGTTTGTACTTTGTGTTTTGATCAGACAAACATAATCGGAAAAAAGGTAACAAGTTACGCTAGAAGCGAATGCATGCCTGCTGGGTAAAATCAGCAACATGCGCCCGTGCGGCAATCGCTTCCAGACAAACATTCTCCATAGGACTATCCAATTAACTCCCTTAATTCCGATATCGAGTCAGCTTTGACAACGAAGGTTTCGCTCAGCCCATCAATGGCGGTATCGAGTTCGAATGTACTGCTGCCGTTTGTTCCCGAAAGGTCTGCTGTTTGTGCAAAGCAAAGCTGATACGGCTGACTTGTGGGGTAGTAGAACCCATCGGACTCACTGTATAAGAGGAACAGAATCTTATGATCATCCGTGGTGGGTTCCAGATAGGTGTCTTTTACCGCAAGCTCAGAAGATCCTGCCGGACGGATGCCATAGGAAAGTCCAACACGGATTTCATCAACGGAGCAGTTGCCTTTCAGGACCTCCTGAACATGGAAGGTGAACACGTGGCACTCAGCATAAACGTCCCTGGATTCTACCAGAGGATTTTCCGCGTCTTTTGCGGTATTTACAACATCCGGATCTTCGTCACCATACTGACCTGTAACAACAAGGACCGAATCTGCAGCCAGGGCTTCCACATCAGCATAGGTCGGAAACTCAGATTCGATAATTTCCGTGTGATCTGTATCTGACGGTTCCTGAATTGAGGCAGATGCGGACGGATATGCCTCTGTACCGGATGTCGGCACCTGATTAACAGCAACACATCCACTGAAAGCGGATACTGCAATGGATATGACAAGAAACAGCAATATTATCTTTTTCATCGGTATTTTCCTTTCATCCGCAGATCGTTGTATATGCGTAGTTGATTGCAGGAACCTCATCGGCCTGTGCGGCGTAAAGTGAAACGCACTTCCTTTTTTATGCGCTTTGGGAGAAAGCATTTTTCCCCTAATAGAAATAACGTTGAAATACAATCTGAATGGAAATATTTGGCGTTATCTGAATCCTTTGACAAAGTTATTCTGTTTTTTTACTCATGGTAACATCTACAGTCCAGTCTGAAGTACATTATCAGCACACCCGACCTTATTATAAATCATGTTTTCGTGATTGGCGATCTCTTTCTGATTTTTCTCAGCAGAGCTCCGGCCGGCAATCAGGGAGGCAAAGACATCGGCCGTGTCCCGGTCACCGTCAAAAAAGTTTTCATTGTAGGGGTGCTTTCCTTTTTCGCAACAGACATTGATTTCCTTCCTCAAATGTTTTACACGGCAGACAGTGGGCGCACTGATCGGTATCCCCCGATACTGCTGCGATTGGCATGATTTGTCTGAAGAAATGTGTCGTAAGATACAAAAATCCTGCGGCGGCTGAGAATCGCCAGCTTGACAAATTAGCGGAGACTAACTATAATTCAAACAAGGTATTTATATTGAATTCGGAAAGAAGAATTAAAGATGGCAAGATCAAGTAAAGAATATAAAGAACTCTCCATAAGTGAATTTACCAAAGCAGCAGCGAAGTACGAAAGCGATAATGCGGGTGTCTACGAGACCTGTAAAGAGGATTATCCTGAGATCATAGAAATTCTGAAAAAAAGGGAATTCGACACACTTCTTGATGCAGGCTGTGGTCCCGCACCGCTGATCGCACTGTTATCCGGTATGTATCCGGATAAACATTTTACGGGAATAGACCTTACACCTGCCATGATAGAGAAAGCAAAGGAAAAGGATTTGCCAAATGCGGAATTTTTTGTGGGAGACTGTGAGAATCTGCCCTTTGAGGATAACAGCTTTGATGTGATCGTCTGCTGCGAGAGTTTCCATCATTATCCCAATCCGCAGGATTTCTTTGACAGTGTTCGGCGTTGTCTTAAGCCGGGTGGAATTCTCTTCCTGAGGGATTATGCGGCAGACGGCTTCATTGCGTGGTTTGCGAATCATCTTATGATGCCGCTGGCCAACCTTTCGGGGCACGGAGATGTAGGTGCATATTCAAAGGAGAAGCTCTTCTCAATGTGCAAGGAAGCCGGCCTCACGGTTGAAGAGTTCCAGATGGTAAGCAAGGTTAAGATGAACCTCATTGCAAAAAAATAAATCACAGTTATTGCGCCATTTCAAAGCAGCCGCTCCTGCTGCACAACAGCAGTGCGGAAAACCGGAGTATAAGAACCGGGTACCGAAGGGGATGGCCGCCGGATGCGCTGCCGGTACAGCAGCGCTCGGATTGGCTACCGGCGAAAGCAAGGAAAGGCAGAAAGCCTCCTGCAGCAAAATCCGGAAGTAATCCTGGTAGAAGGTGGCATCATTATAAGCACACAGCGGGCAACTGATCCCTTATGGGACGGTTGTCCGCTGACTTTTTGCTTAGCATAACCATGTGCATCGCCAAAATTCTGTGAAAACAGCCCCGAAGCTGCCAGACTGAACGAGGCTGGAATGCAGTTGACCGCTGTGGTATAATCATGCTAAAGACTGCCGGTAAAGCTTTGAATGTAACAAATCCCCGCTTCCCTTAAAATAGCAGGTGTTTGGGAGACGACATTGGATTTTTAATGAAAGAAGGAGAATGCAGATGACTACTGTCAACAACGAGCCAAACGTTTTTACCATCCGACATACAACAACTGAGGACCTGCGAAAGGTGATGGAGATTTACAGCTATGCCCGGTCCTATATGGCAGCCCATGGTAACCCGCGACAGTGGGGGATCAATAACTGGCCGCCTGAGCAGCTGATCCGTGAGGATATAGCTGCCGGCCGGAGCTATGTCTGCCTTTGTGGTGAGGAGATTGCCGCAACCTTTTGCTTTGTAATGGGGGAAGGAATAGAACCTACCTATACACAGATCAGCGAGGGCGGCTGGCAGAGTCCGGAATACTACGGCGTCATACACAGGATCGCTTCTGCGGGCAATATTCGGGGCGTGGGTGGCTATTGCATTGAGTGGGCTTTTGAACGTTGCGGTTGCATGCGGATTGACACGCATCCGGACAATATGCCAATGCAGCGCCTGCTGGAAAAGCATGGCTTTACGCGCTGCGGCGTGATCCATGTAGAAGAGGACAACGATCCGCGCTATGCGTTTGAGCGCTTTATACCGGGGAAAAGATAATGGGCTATGAATTCCAGCTTTTGAGTCTGACCGGGGCAGCGCTTTTGCTGGTCTTCTTCCTGGCGGGCTTTGTGGACGCTGTATGTGGCGGTGGTGGACTTTTGACCGTACCGGCAATGCTGGTGGCCGGAATCCCTACAGGGCTGATCACAGGTACAAATCAGTGCGCCACGATCATTGGCAATTTCACTGCCATGGGACGGTATATGAAAAGCGGAAATATCTGCTATCGGGCTGCACTGGTCACAACTCCGTTTGCTATAGGTGGTGCCTTGCTGGGCTCCCGGCTGAATCTGCTGGTACCGGAAAAATATCTGCAGCTTTTTATGCTTGCAATGATCCCAATCCTGGCTGCAGTGATGCTGTTGAAGCGGGATGTTGGCAGCCAAAACCACATGGATACGCTCAGTAGCAACGCAGTAATGTTTTGGGCCGCACTGATCGGTCTGGTGCTGGGCACCTATCAGGGCTTCTACGGTCCCGGGGCAGGTATGCTGTTCGGACTTGCTTATATGCTGCTTGTACGACTGGACTGCCTGAGTGCCACTGCCAGCACAAGATTTGTGGTTGCATTTGCCTCTGTCTCTGCAGGACTCAGCTACGCACTTTCCAATGCTGTGATTTGGCCGCTGGCGGCATCTGCGTGCGTGTTGAATATTCTGGGGAGCTATGTCGGGGCAGGATTTGCCATCCGCTTCGGCGGCAGCATCATCCGGCCGATGATGCTGGCAGTTATTGCGTTGCTGTTTCTGCGTATTTTATTTTCTGTGCTGTGACCGGAAACGCAGCTGCGCAGTGTTATACGATGATCAGGGAAATGACGATACTCTGGAGATATTTACAACAATGCAGGCCTGATTGCAAAAATAGTTGAAAAAATAAGTATATACAACCTTCAGTTTCAAAAAATCAACTAATTTGAAATTGAAGGTTGTATATTATTGCGTATAATAAAGCTACAGGGCCCGGACCAAATACAATCCTATAAGGTGTGGGATTGCAACGAGAGAAAGGAGAAAGTAGCAATGGACGCAAATACGATTGGAAATAAGATCAAGGAGCTGCGCAGAGCCAGGGGCATGTCACAGGGGAATCTGGCCGATGAGCTTGGCATAACGAGTCAGGCGGTCAGTAAATGGGAAACCGGAACATCAGCTCCGGAAATTACCCTGCTGCCTGATCTGGCCGGAATCTTTGGAATTGCGATTGATGATCTGTTCGATTATTCTACAGAAAAGCGTATGGAGAAAATTTGCAGTATGATCGAGGTCGGCCGTGTGTTCAGTAATACAGAATTTTCACAGGAGGAGTCCTTTTTACTGCATGAGGTCGATACGGATCCGGACAATTATGCTGCGATTTCACTTCTGGGGGATCTCTATCGTCATCAGGCCAACTGCATGAATAAAAAATCCGCGCATTTTGCCAGGCGGGCTCTTGCCCTCCGGCCAAACTCCAAAGGGGATATCAATAATATCAATAATGCGCTTTGCGGTAAAAGGTACGACTGGGATGTGGCAAACCATCACGAACTGATCGATTATTGGAAGCAGGTCCTGAAGACGGAGCCTGGAAATACTCGCGTTTATTTTTACCTGCTGGATAATCTGATCGATGACGGCCGCTTCGCGGAAGCAGAAACTGTCCTGTGTGAGGCGCGTCATAAGGCTCCGGATGCACTCAATGATTATTATGCGCTCTTTATCCGGGAAAGCCGGGATGGCATGCATACGGTGGAGGCAGAGTATGAGGCTCTGGCAGAAAAATATAAAGAAGACTGGCGCGTCCTGTTTGGACTGGCAAACTCCTATTCGCATCATGGCGATTATGAGAAAGCGCTTGATCTATGGCAAAAGGTTTTTGATTCTATGCCGCATCCACGTTATACAGATGCCCTTGAGGCTATGGCGCAGATCTGCCTGCTTATGGGCGAGCCCATGCGTGCGGCTGGATATTATGAAGCGGAGCTGAAACTGCTGCGTGAGGAATGGGAGATCAGGTTTGGTGCGGAGGTTGATACCTTAAAGGAGAAAATTTCCGCGTGCAGGGAGCACACGGAGCCTCAGACGAAACGCTGATGCAGGTGGTTGACCGGACCGCCGGGAAGAATTCAATCAGATCTAACTGTTTCCCGGCTTCCCGGCTTCCCGGCTTCCCGGTGTGACAAACCGGGTATAAAAGAAACTGACGGGACCTGGTCTCGTCAGTTTTCATGTTGCGGTGCTGGTTACAGCGCATAGCTTCAGATTGAAAAGGCATGTCCGTTGGGGTACAATAAAGCAGAAAGGCGAAGCTGTGTCAGGCTCAGCTGTACCTGTGAATTTTACCACAGCGTCAGGCGGAATTACTTTGCACTGCTAAAAAAAGCTGAGCTTTGCAAAAACTCGCTGATCCGGGTGGGCACCTACCGACAGTCAGGCCGGATATTTATAAAGGAGGAACATCGCATGTTCAACTATCTCTGGCCGTTTGCACTGGTCATCATATCAAATACTGTTTATCAGATTTGCACAAAGTCCACACCAGAGGGAATGAATCCATTTGCCTCACTGACGGTGACTTACCTGATCGGTGCGCTTGCCTCGGCGGTGCTGTATTTTATCCTTGGTGGACACGGCGGCCTTCTTTCGGAATACAGAAAGCTGAACTGGGCACCCTTTGTGCTTGGGATTGTGATCGTCGGTCTGGAGGCCGGCTGGATCTATGCATATAAGGCAGGCTGGCAGGTCAGTACGGCGCAGATCATCCAGAGTGCGGTACTGGGCACGATCCTGATCTTTGTGGGTACGCTACTATATAAAGAAGCGCTTACCTGGAATAAACTGGTCGGGATCGCAATCTGTATGGTTGGACTGGCACTGATCAACCTGAAGTAAGAAGGATCATTTTTCCAGGATCCGCCCACTGACGGGCATAAAGCTGCGGAAGCAGGGCTTAATGCCACAGGCAAAACCAACAAGCTGGTCTGTGGAGTCACTGAAGGCAAGGACATATCGGAAGAGCTCGTCACCGCCGGAACCGGCAAAGGCAGTGAAGCTCAGGCTGAAGGGGCTCTCTACAAGGTCGTCAATCTTCTGACAGCCGTGCTCGGAACGGAGCACACCTCTGAGGCCCTGTCCACACTCTGAGAGCGTCAATTCAAATTCCTGCGGTGGGACCGCTGATGCATTGGCAGGAGGATCCTTGGGGTCAGACGGCTTACATCCCGGCAGGTAATCTACAGAGGCGGGGGTCATTGCGAAGCCCGGGAGACTCTGGCCGAAAACCATGGAAAAAGCAATTTTTCTTGCGATCATAATACATTACTCCTTTACAGTTTCCTGTGCTTCTGTTATTTTAGCATTGCGGTGGCAGGCTGTAAAGTCAGGGAAGCAAAATGAACACGGACGGTTGTGCGCTGACCGGCGCAGGAACACTGACCGTGCGCTTATATGAAAATGCAGATTTAAACGGGACGGTTGCTGAACCGTTCCATTACATGCCGGCGAAATCCCGATCGTTCATAGCTGTTTATAAGGTAAGCGCAGGCGCTCCCATCAGGGAACGCCTGCTTTTTCAGGTGGTCAGGATTGTGCAGTGGCCTTTTTCTGTGCCCGGTAATGGGTGAGAAGCTCACGGGTCAGACGGCCCAAAGCCACAACACACAGCAAAATACCGGACCCAAAGGTAACATAACGCATGGTATTGAAGGGGGCAACCAGATTCCAAAGGGCCACAAACCACAACAGCACTGCCTCACAGATCCGGATCACCCGTATGGCGCTGCCCTTTGGCTTTTTCCCGGCAGAGCCGGAAGCCTTGTAGGCCAGAAAGAGGAGCACCAGACCGTAAATCAGGTCAGATGTCAGCAGAAGGGCGCTTTCCTTGATCAGCAGAACCGCATAAACCGCAACGGAAAGCAGGCAGATATTGGCCTGCATCTGCACTGCGCTGAAATCCCAGCCGGATTTTTTCAGCATTTTTACTGTGTTGATGACAATGCCAAGAGTCCAGAGGCTTAAGGCAATGGCAATCGTCAGCGTCAGCAGATGATTGGGAAGGAGCAGGCAGCCGATGCCGCACAGGCCCAATGCTCCGGACTGGACATAGCGGTTGGTCGTCAGCAGGCTCAGCAGGCGTGACAGCCCTGAACGGGCCTTTTTAGCACCCTTTGCGCCGATGGCAATCACCAGTGGAAGGGAGGAGGCAGCCTTCAGGGAGACCGGGTCAATATGGGTGATGCCGGACAGAATGCTTTCAAACTCTGAGCGGCCCAGCTTTCCCAGCTCATTGAAGGACTCAACACCTGCGTTGGCGATGGCATCAAAAAGGTCATTGACCAGCACCTCACGCTCCTGTGTTGTGACATTGCTGAGCCAGTTGTCCAGTACGGTACCGATCCAAATACTGCCGGGGGCCTGGGCCGGCGCAAGGTCAAGGTGCCCATCACGGATCTGCCAGCTGAGCATGTCATGCTGCATCAGACCCTTCTCACTGCTCTGCACGATCAGACTGTGGCTGATAGGCATTTCGAATACCTTGCCAATCACATCATATTCCGGCACGATTTTGGTGCTGATCGTATCCAGCAACGCTATGGCGGAGGTGTCCAGCACATCCTCACAGAGACCGGGGGCGTCATTGATGTAAAGATGGACCAGACAGTCCTGCAGTGACTTTGGCAGCTGAGATGCCGCATACAGGACCAGATTGCCGCCCTTGGAATGGCCACCCATATAATACCGACGTTCCGGATCCAGCATTGCTGTCAGGTACTCCAGTGCCGCCTCCTGGGCATCGATCCTGCGGAAGGAGAGCATAAAGTCCTCCTTCCAGCCCACCAGACTGGCATCCGTCCCGCGGAAGGCGATAAAGGAGGTTTGCCTGTCAATCCGAAAGCTCATGGCGGCGAACTGGATTTCCCGCTCCCGGCCCGGGTCATATTCTTCACGATAATGCTCGATCGTCAGATCACCGAAGCGCCGGCTGTCAGCTACAGCACGGGCAAACTCAGTGAAGACAGCCTCATAGTCTCCGAGCACCATGGGGTTCAGCCCATCATGGTCCAGCAGAAAGTCCACCAGTTCCCGAACCGTCATGGAGGTCTGCGCCTGAAAGGCCGGACGCATGTCCAGATAGGTCAGCTGGCAGAATACCAGGTTGTCCAGCTCATTCAGAGGCCGTTCGGTAAAATCCAGATCGCCCCGCCACTTTATATAAGATATCATGTTTCCCATGAGTTCCATCACATACCTTCACTCCGGATATTATCATTATAGCACAGATGGAGCGGGAAACAAAAAATCTTCAAGGTTTTGACAATTTTCACAAATAATACGGGTGCGTATTGTTTTTGCGGACAGTTGCAGTATAATTGCCGTATAGCTGCAGACAGACCGGCTGTGGCTGAAATATTTAACAGGAGGAAAGAACATGAAAAAATTGTTAGCCATCATTCTGGCACTGGCGCTGCTGACAGCCCTGTTTGCGGGCTGTGGCGCTGCTGCTTCTTCTGAAGCTGCATCTGCTTCACAGGAAGCAAGTGTGGCGGAAGTGTCTGAGGCTGAAGCACCCGCAGAGGAGCAGGCCGAGCCTGCACCCGCCGAGGAAGCTGTGGAGCCGAGTGCAGCGGAAGAAGCTGCATCGGTGGAAGAGGCCGAAGAGGCTGAAGAGCCTCAAGAGGTTGTGTACGAGAATGTCGCGGATAAGTACATGGCTGAGTCTGTTGAGACCAATGCGCATTACTACGAAATGGTAGAAGGCGTTGAACCTGCAACCGAGTATCCGCTGTCCGACGGCAGCGAGACGGTTAGCATTTACCATACCTTCTCAGCCTTTATCTGGGGCGACCTGGCAGCCAGCTACTCGGATTTCGCCATTATGCCCGCTGTAGAGGAAGCAACCGGTGTTTCACTGGAATTCGTTGAGGTTTCCGATTCTGCCGCGTCTGAGCAGTTTAACCTGCTGATCGCATCCGGAGATACGCCGGATCTGATGGGCATGAACAGCTATAGCGGCAAGGCCGTTTCCGCCCTTGAGGATGACGTGATCTACGACCTGACTGACATGGTTGCTGAGGATATGCCCTATTATGCGGCCCTGGTGGACACCATGGATGACTACACAAAGAAGACGCTCTATACCAGCGATGACAGCATTCTGGAAATCTATACCCTGGCTTCCAATGTGATCGGTGAGCAGGGGCTCAGCTATCGCTCCGATTGGGCAGAAGAGGTTGGCATCACGGAAATTGCCACGATTGATGATCTTTACGACTATCTGATGGCAGTTAATGAAATCTATGACTGCACCTACCCCATCTTTATTGATGGATCCGCTGTGCTTGAGGGCTTTACCGGTGCCTTTGGTACCCCCGGTATTACCTTGGAATCCACCGATCTGGGTATGAAGATGGACGGTGATACCGTGGTTGCTACCATTGCGGATGAGACCTTCCGCAATTATGTGGAAAACTTTAATCGTTTCTACAGCTCCGGCCTGATCAAGGACGACTTCTATTCTGAGAGCTACGGTCCTGATTACATCAATGCTTATATTATCGACGATAAGTGTGCCGTCTCTACTATCCGTAGTGATAAATTTACAACCCTGCAGGAATCTGCTTCCGCACCTGACTTCAAGTTTGAGGCACTGGCTCCGCTGACATCTGAGGGGATTGACGAATATGCCTTTAATCAGAAGCGGTCCATGGTCGGTAACGGCAGCTATTCTATTACTACAAATTGTGAGGATCCTGAACTGGTCTGTCGATTTGTAGACTGGTTCTTCTCTCCCAATGCTTATATGCTCAACAACTACGGCGAAGAGGGCGTGAGCTTCGAGTATAATGAGGATGGCAATCCTGTTTATACAGACCTGATCGTCAACAACCCCGATGGCTATAATACCATGAGCATCCGTAACTTCTACACCCAGCCGCTTTTCCCCTTCTATCAGAATGCTGTCTCCCTCTTCTACTCCTATGATGAGGTAGAGCTCAGTGCTTTTGATATGTGGAATAACAACGGCACAGATGCATGCAGTATGCCCACCCTGAATCTCACAACAGATGAGAGCTCTGAGTATGCGGATTATGCGTCAACCATTTATACCTATGCTTCCGAGCAGATCCTCAAGTGGATGATCGGCGAGGAGGAACTGACAGATGACAGCTGGAACACCTATGTAGAGCAGTGCGAAGCGATGGGTCTGGCTGATGCTGTTGCAATCTATCAGAATGTTTACGACCGTATGTACAAGTAATGCCCGCAGGTTTGTACATCTGATCTGATACAAAGCTTAGAAAGCCCCCGGATATCATCCTGGATATCCGGGGGCTCATGTTATGGAATTTGGGTTGATCGGCTATGGTCCTGTATAGGAACGGGCACAGGCTTAAAGACTTTGTCTGCATTTCCCGTTTGGCAGGGACCCTGACCCGGTTGCCGATGGCAGACCAAAATCAGCGGGCGAGATAACGGTCGTAGGCAGACTGGTAAACCTCAATGCAATCCTGCAGGCCAAAGCTGTCAAGTGCTTCCTTGTAGGCTGCCCAGTTTTCGTCGTTAAGCTCCTCGGCACCGGTGATAAACTTCAGAACGGCTTCATCCAGATAGGTGTCGATATCACCGATCCGCTCGCCGTAGATGGCGCTTTCGTCGGCATTCAGAGCAGCGTAGCCGGGATAGTTGCAGATGGTGTCAGCATTCTCCAGCCAGTGGCTACGGGCCTCAAGCTGAACATCGGTGTAGTTACCGTCGGTCTTGGCGTTGAGTACATAATAACCGCCGCCGTTGAATTCACAGTAAACAGAAATGGTAATATCAAAGGCCATGTCGGGGTTGTTGACGATCAGGTCAGTGAACTGGGGATTGCCATCAGCGTCATATTCCCAGCTTTCACCCTCAATACCGTAGTTGGCAAGCAGGGTGCCTTCATCGGTGTACCAGTAGTTGCACCATGCCATGGCAAGCTCAACATCCTCGCAGGTGCTGGAGATGAAGTTACCACTGTTGACCTGGACCTTATCAGAGATGGTGGAGAAGTGGGTGGTGTCACCCTCGTTCTGCGCGGGAACATACAGACCGGAGATGGTGAAATTGGGGTCTGTAGAGGTTTCATTGGTATACTGACTCATTTCATTCAGGGAGTTGTACCAGATACCAACCTTATTGTTGTTGACAAGATCGCTCTCGGGGAACTGCTGGGTAGAGCTCTGGGAAGCAAAGTCATGATAGAGCAGACCCTCGTCATACCAGCGGTTCATCATTTCCATATAATCGCGGAAGCCATCCTCATATGCGCCGTACTTGACAACACCGTCATCTACATAGAAGGAGATGCCAACGCCATAGCCGCCGGTCATCTCAATGACGTAGCCGGAAGGATTGGACCAGTAGGGAATTTCAAGATCCAGCTCGTCACGGAAGGCCTTCAGAACCTCTTCCATACCATCGTAGGTTCTGGGCATTTCCAGACCGACAGCATCCAGAAAGTCAGTGCGGATGATCAGACCACCGGATACGCTACGGCCCTCATCATTGATACCTGCAAAGGCGGGGACATAGCCTGCATCCGTGTGAACAGCCAGATTGACCTCTTCGTCAGAAAGCAGATAGTTGGTATAGTCGGGAGCGTACTCCTCCATGTAAGGAGCGAGATCAATGATGATATCATCCTCAATTGCGCCTTCGATGGAACCGGAATAGTTGGAACCAAAGGAATAGATGATATCGGTGTAATCGCCGGAGGCGATCATCAGCTGGAACTGTTCACTGGCATTGACCAGAGAATAGCCGACAACCTGAATGTCTACGCCGGCTGCCTCATCGATGGCACGGTAGATTTCCTTATCGGAAACATCGTCCAGAAAGTTGGGCACAAAGGGGGGATAGCAGTACCAGTAGGTAAGGGTCTGGGTTCCATCGCCAACAGGGTAGCTGAGGGGCTCAAGCAGCTCAACCGCTTCCTCAACAGGCTCCTCTTCGACAGCGGAAGCAGCTTCCTCTGCAGCGGATGCTTCAGGGGCTTCAGCTTCTTCTTCAGCAGGAGCGGGCTCCTCAGCAGGCGCTTCCTCGGCGGACTCCTGAACAGCGGACTCTGCCACTGTATCAGCCTCAGAGGCTGACTGAGCTGCTGCAGAATTGCCGCAGGCTGCCATGGAAAGGACCATGCAGAGTGCAAGCAACAGTGCAAATACTTTTTTCATAACAAAACCTCCATTTCTTTATCGTTACAGGCGTACGCCGCCCTTTACGATCTCCTTCAGTGCGGAATACCGCAGGGAAATATTGTTGTGGCCGGGTGCATAGGAATTGTTGTCGTCCAGTGTTTTATAGGGCTCCGGCCAGGGGACTGTATTCTGTACAGTCTGCGTCATGGACGCGTTGTTGTGCAGCGGACCGACATCGGTGCAGGGAGGACCACCCAAAGCCCCGCGGGGCTTTACCGGACGGTAACCGCCGGGTGCGCCGCCATGGCCTTCGCCGCCGTCCTTAGGCCCGTCCTTTCCGCCTTCCGGCCCGGGACCGCCGGGGCCCTTGTCGCCTTCACCGGCCTCCTCGGGCGGTGCGCCAAAGGGCATACGGCCACTGACCTCCTGCTCATACATTTCCTGTGCCCAGTTCTTTGTGCCGTATTCGGTACCGATATCCGGGCAGACATGCTCGTGGAAATAATACCACTTGCCATCCTCTGTGTCAAAAGCAAAGTCGGAGCCATAGCGCTCCCAGAGGAAGCCACCGTTCCGGACCTTGTTGGGGCTCATTCTTGCCATCATCGTACCGGGGGTCAGGTAGCAGCTACGGCCGGACATGCCGTCCTCAGCCACTTCAATGACACCGGAGGCCAGACAGTGGAGCGCTGTGCAGCCTACGCTGCGGGCGTCAAAGTAGGAAGCACCACGGTAGTTCAGAATGTGGTTGCAGTAACGCTCATAATAGCCGTCCTCGGGATTGATGACGGAGCCAAACCAGACCTCGTCCCAGCCGACCATACGGCCGAAAAAGTGTGCCCAGGTGACATCCTTACCACGGTACCAGATGGCATCCCATTCCTCCTTGGAATAGCCCATGCCGTGCGTATAGGCGTGCCAGGCCTTGACCTGTTCGATTTCCTGTGCGCCAATGGCGTTGTGGAGGCGCTGCTCAAATGAAAGGTTCTGATAGATCATGCTGCATACCTCCTTACTTGTACAGGCCAATCTTATAGCACTGGGGCTTGCCCTCAGCGGTATAGGACTTGCTGTTATCGAAGCTGTAATAGGGACGGGGCAGACGCTCCCACACATCTACCCAGCCGTAGAGAGAGTCATAGGCCACATCGCGGATCGTAGGATCGCCACAGGCCTGCTCTACAATGTCTGCACCCCAGGGAGCCTCGGGATCCAGGTCACCGTAGCTCTTTCCTGCGGGGATGATGTGATCATAGGTGATGAGCAGATGCCAGATCTTCCACTGATCATTTTCCTTAGCCAGGTCGGCATAGATCTTTGCAAAGGTAAAGTTGCTGTCAGAGCTGCCATCCGGCTCACCAACGCAATAGAGACCGCAGTCATAGCCGATATACTTTGCGGTCTTGCCGTCACCGGCTACTTCAATATAAGGGGTGTTCATGGTGTGAAGGAAAGAAGCACCATAACCGAGATTCTTTTCAGAGAGCTCTACGCCTGCAGCCTCATGGTATTTCTTCAGGTTCTCAAAGCGCAGGTCCGCTGCGTCCACCACATAGTGCCGGATGATATTGTCAAGACCGGTGTAATAGCCATTGTTGTAGCCCAGAGAAGCGGTTTTGCGGTTGGCATCGGTGGCGACCCAAAGCTCACTGATGGCACGGCGGCGGTCGTCGTTTGCAGTGTAATAGGCGTTACGGTTCATGAGATCCTTGATCTCTTCCTTGTCCCAGAGCAGCCATACCTGCTCTTCCTGCGTCAGATTTTCAAAAGACATGGTCAGTACCTCCTTTACGCACCATAGCTGAAGGTTTCAGCAAAGGTTTTATAGGGCTCCGGCACGCGAGGAGACGGAGTAAACGGCCGGTCTGCGCGGTAGGTCTCGCGAAGTGTGCAGGGAACATTGGGCGCAGGGATCGTGACAGATGCCATTTCGGCAAAGGCCGGATCTTCAGGCAGCGGAGCGGGGATATCCGTGAGATTGACGCCCTGTCGGGAGTTCACTTCGGCAAGGTCCAGCATATGCCAGATCTTCCATGCGCCATCCTCCAGAATGAAATCTACAGCCCAGTAGCTGAAGTCCCAGAAGGATACCGGACCAGCGGTGGTGATCTTTTCCACAAGACCACGCACGACCCAGAGGCCCTTGGCAGTTTGCAGGTCGTCCGCAACTTCAATTACTGCGGTGTCAATGGGACGGTAGGAGACCTGACCGACACCAAAGAGTTCGTCCTCTGTTTTATCGCCCAGCTTTTTGGGGAAGCGTGCTGCGATCAGCCGGCTGGCAAGCGCAATCTCTTCCTTCAGGGCAGCGTAATAGCCCATAACGGCGGCCTGTCCGGTGTAATATCCGGTGTTCAGGCCCAGGCTGATATCCTCTCGGGAGCTCCAGAACTGCCCCAGGTCACCTTCCCGTTTGATGCAGTAGCTCTGGGAATACTTGCCCATAATATTCTGCACCTCGCGACGGATCTCCCAGCGTGTCAGAAGCTGTTCCGAGGTAAAGTCTTTTTTGTTCATAGGTTACCTCCAATCGGGGTCATAAAAATTTAGTATACAAAGAATATAGTCTAAAATGAAGGAATAGTAAACTCATTCAAATGAAATGAGCAGAATGCTCCGTAAATGATATAAACAAGGGCCGCCCAGATGGGCGGCCCCAAGATTTGGATAGAGATGCTCTGTCAGACGGCTCAGCTGTTCAGATAATCGTCATAAGCAGCCTGCTTGGCACTGATCGCGGTTTCAATACCCATATCATACAGGGTATCCACAAAGGAATCCCATTCGTCCATTTCCTTCTCACCGTAAATGAACTTCAGAACATTTTCGGAGATGTAGGTAGCGATATCGGCCGCAACAGTATTATACTCAGCAGTCTGATCGGTATCCAGGATTGCACCGTTGGGATAATCCAGCTCATGGGTGCAGTCGTTGGTATAGATTTCAACAGCCTCCATAGCAGCCTCGGAATAGGTAGCGAAGCAACGGGCATAGTCGGCTACGAAGGGCAGACGGGTACGGTTGGAGGTTGCGAAGAAGTAACCGGCATGCGCAAAGTCATAGCCATCGGGGTTGTTGAGGATCATATCGGTGTAGACGGGGTTACCATCGGCGTCGTACTCAAAGGTGACGCCCTCTTCACCGTAGTTCATCATATCGCTGGCTTCATCGGAGTACATGTAATCAATGAGCTTCAGCAGAGATTCGATGTCCTCGGTGTTGATGTTGATGGACCAGGTGTTGGCATCCATGATGCAGGAGCTCTCGCCGCCGCATACCTGGATCACATCGCCTTCATTCTGAACAGGTGCGGTCATGGGAACCATGGTTGCACCGACAACTGCGGAAGCAACCTCGATGATCTCAGGAACCTTCGTGGTAATGGAAATGGCACCACTGAAGAGGTTGGAGAGGTCACCGTTATCGGTGTTAATGAAATCAGCGTAGATGATACCCTCGGCATACCATGCCTTTACCATCTCGAGGTAATCCTTGAACTCGGGCTCCAAAATGCCCATTTTGACCTCATCGTTGACCACGTACCAGCCACCCAGGTCGCTGTCGTCAAGACCGCAGTTGATGCCGAAGCCGGCACCAAGCAGACCATCGCCGCCGCTGGAGCCCAGGTCCAGAGCTGCGCCGTTCACATCGTGAATGGCAGTCAGCACATCGTGCATTTCATCATAGGTGGTGGGAACCTCAGTGATACCGGCCTCGTCCATGAAGTCCTTGCGGATCATGTAGCCGTCCTCGTCGCCCACGTCCTTATAGAGCTCAGGGAAGGAGACCATGGCACCGGACTGTGCGGAGGTAATGCGCTTTCTTGCCTCAATGAAGCGCTGCTGATGGAGCACTGCGTTGAAGTTGGTCATCAGAGTTTCCAGATCACCGGAGTAATCATAGAGGAACTCATCCTCAAAGACAGCGTCATCAATGGAACCGTTGTAGTAATCCATAGCGTCTGTGATCACATCGGGCAGGGAATCAGCGGCAAAGAGCAGCTGGAACTGCTCGCTGGCGGAATCAACCGTAACAAGGGTGAAGTCAAAGTTGATGTTGGTTTTGTCAGCAAGCAGACCGAAGATTGCGACATCCTCAGCGGGGTTGTCAACATACTCGGTGAAGGGCTCGGAATACCAGATGGTATAGGTAACGGGCTCGTCAACGATGGGAAGCTCAACAGGGACAGCCTCAATGGTAGCTTCCTCAGTGGCGGCTTCTTCTTCAGCGGAAGCTTCTTCTTCGGCGGGAGCCTCAGCAGGGGCGGCCTCCTCGGCAGGAGCTTCGTCAGCAGCTTCGTCAGCTGCAGCCTCAGCGGCGGAAGTGGCTGACTCTTCCGCGACAGCAGAGGAGGCAGCAGTGCTGCCACAGGCGGCCAGGGAGAAAACCAGGCACAGCGCCAGCAGCAGGGCAAGCAGTTTTTTCATTTGTTACATTCTCCTTTCAATTGAATACCGGTGAGCAGGCTTATTTGCCAATCTCATCCATGTATTTTTTGATGAAATCAAAGTCCTCGGTCCAATCCTGAGGCAGGAAGCTCTTTGCCTCTGCCAGCGTGGTGTAGGGCTCGGGGGGCATGGGGAAGTAGGGGATGCCACTTTCCTTATCCAGCTCGTAATGCCAGGTGGTGGGGGCGGAAGGCTTTGCACCGGGCTTGGAGGGACCATCCTTGGCAGCGTCAATCTGGTCCTGGGTCATCCAGGCACGTGCCTTCTTGGCACCGGACTTGACATTGCGGAGGAAATCAGTCTCCAGCTCAGCGGTCCAGCGGTCGCAGACATGGTGATGCAGGATCCACCATTTACCGTTGTCGTCCTTGACAAAATCCTCTGCATAGTAGGCAAAATCAATACGGAAGCCACTGCCGGGCTTGGCACCGGGGCCGCCGGGACCACCAGGGCCACCCTCCTTGGGTGCACCGTCCATGGGAGGCATCTTCGGGGGCTCGGGCATCTGTGCGGGCTTTTCATCATCAGGGCCGATCATGGGGCCCATATACATGTCGCCACCCATGAGCTCGCCGCCAATGGACAGCCAGGTACCCTTTGCGGTTTTGCCGTCATCGGCAATCTCGATGCAGGGAGTGGTAACCTGATGAATGATGGCGTTGCCGGCTGCGGGCTTATAGAAGGTGCCATCGGTCATCATGCAGGACTGGTTATCAAAAAAGTCTACAGAGCCCTGCGCATCAAATACGCCCAGAGGGCCGTATTCGGAGTTTGCGTCCGGATGCCAGTAGGCAAAGAGATTGCGGGCAATGTAGGAATCCTGTCCGCAGGAGTGGAAGAATTCATAGCGGCCCATCAGATTCTGGATTTCGTTGTAATCCTTGTTGCGCTGTACCTGTTTTTCCAGTGCTTCCAGGCGTTCTTCAATAGTCATGATAATGACTCCTTTCAATTAAAGATGATCCTTCCCGATAAAGGGAGTATAGGTGTTGTTGTTATCCATGGTCGCATAGGGTTCCGGCCATGGGCAGGTGTTCTGGATAGGCATGAAGAATTCATATTCCTTATGCAGGGGGCCGGGGTCGTCCAGCATCATGTCACGGGGACCTGCTCCACCGGTATCCGGAGGGGGACCTTCCGGTGCTGCGCCACCGCCGGGACCACCGGGACCACCGGGACCACCAGGGCCTTCACCACCGGGAGCGCCGGGACCGGGCTTAGCGTTAACACCGTCAGGATGTCCGGCAGAATCTGCGTCAGGGGGAGGCGCTGCGGAATTGCGGTGTGAGGGATCTGTTGCGGACTGATAGGCCTCAAGGCCCCAGTTTACATCATCATAGTTACCCTGAAAATCGGGGCAGACATGCTCGTGCAGGTATTTCCAGTTGCCGTCCTCGTCACAGACAAAGTCTGCACCATAGCGTTCCCACATGAAGATAGCACGTCTGCGCTGCTGAGGCTTCAGATATTCATAGATATTGCCGGGAGTCAGGAAGGCGCCACGGGCGGATTTGCCGTCATCGGCAACCTCGATGATATCACTGGAGAGAACATGGACAGGAGAGAAATTCAGGGGTCTGGGGTCCATGCCCATCACATCGGGATACAGCTTGTACACCTTCATGTAGTTAGTATAGGTGGGGATATCCCATTCGGTTACGGAATTCAGATAGACCTTATAGCCGCCTCTCCAACGTCCAAAGCCGTGTGCCCAGGAGCAGTCATCGGAAAGATCCCAGATGTTGCTCCACTCTTCAACCGGCCAGTTGCGGGCATGCGTGTATGCATGAATGGCCTTCAGGTTTTCAATCTGCTGGCTGCCATCTGCATTGTGAATACGGTCATGCAGGCTCAGATGTGTCTTCATTTTCTGCCGGCCTCCTTCAGATATTTTTTATAGTTGGGATGTCCCTCCGGTGCCAGACTGCCGGAGATCGTCCAGGTGTCGTAGGGCAGAGGCATGGGAGGATAGTTGTCAGAAAGGTTGTAGCGTGGGTTATGCACGGTCATGGCAATATCGGGGGTGCCGAATTCGGCGCGGAAGGGGTCATCGGGGTCGGTCAGGGGCTCCAGTGTACCGGTCTTGAAATCTGTGGAGGCCTGTACAAAGAAATCACTGCATACTACCAGATGCCAGATCTTCCAGGAACCGTTTTCCTTGACAAGCTCTACGCCCATGTTGTCCATGGTGTGGTAGGCCTTTGCGGTTCCGTCTGCCTGCATAATGGTCTCCTGGCCTGCCAGGTACCAGAGTCCCCTTGCGGTAACACCGTCACCGGAGATGTAGAGCATTGGGGTAGTCACGGTATGGAAGGCTGAGCAGCCATAACCCAGCATGGTGTTGTCAACAGGAACAGAAGGGTTCTGGGCATGAATCGCCTCGAGAGCAGCATACTGCTTTGCCTCATGATCGATCACGTAATACTGTGCGATGGAGTCCATACCCACATAATAGCCCCAGTTGCGGCCATAGGAGGCGGTAGCCTTATATTCGGGTGTTTTGACCCAGAGCTCGTTCAGCTCACGACGCCGCTCATTGTTGGCATAGTAGAAGGCTCTGCGGGCCAGAAGCTTTTTGATCTCTTCCTTATCATTGATCCGGATGATCAGTTCATCATCCGTATATTTTCTGTCCTCATAGTAATTCATATTTACGCCTCCTTTTCATAGCCGTAGGAGAAGGTCTCGGCAAAGGTGGTATAGGGCTGGGGAGGCTCAGGAAGCCGGCTGAAGGGACGGCCGGGGTAATATGCCTCATGCAGCGTAACGGCAACGGTCGGCTCAGGAGCGGCAAATGCGTGTGCCTCTGCGAATTCCGGAAGGTCGGGATAGGGCTCATAGGCAGTACCCCAGTCCTTGCCGCAGGGAACAACAATATCGGAAAGCCGCAGCATGTGCCAGATCTTCCAGCCGGTCTCCTCGCGGACAAAATCACAGGCGAACACTGCAAAATCCCAATAGGATACAGGGCCCTGCGGAGTAATATCATTGTAGGTACCGCGGGAATACCAGATGCCCTTTGCGGTTGCGCCATCCTCGGCGACCTCAACTACAGCGGTATCCATAGGCTTGACATCCATGGAACCGATGCCATACTGCTCCTCCTCGGTGAATCTTGCAAGCTGCTGAGGGAAGGCCTTTTTAAGGACTTCGGTGGATGCCAGTGTGTGCTGATATACAGCGTTATAATAGCTCTTAACAGCATCACGGCCGAGGTAGTAGCCCTTGTTGATACCCAGGCAGATGTCTTCTCTGGCGGCCCAGAAGCTGTCGACCATTTCTTTTTCGTTTTTCAGCAGAATGGTATAGCATACCTTGCCCATCAGGTTCTTCAGATCACGCTGATCCTCAAAGATGCCAACCAACTGCTCGCTGGTTTTCTTTGCCATTTCATAGCCTCGCTTTCTGTATGATCTCAATCTTAATTTACATTGATTATGCAGACTTGTAAACTCATTTGAAGAAAATGAGCAGTTTGCGTTCAAATTGATATAAAAAATGACGGCCCGAGGGCCGTCAAAAGGTTCAGGATGGAGTGTCGGAATCGGGGCGCAGCTTTTTCCTGTACTGACCGGGATACAGCCCCTCGCTTTTCAGAAACGCACGATTCATGGTGGCAATGCTGATATAGCCGGCGTTCAGGGCAATTTCCTTCACGGTCAGTGTAGAGTGTAACAGCTCATGTCGGATATAAGAGATCCGCTTTTCATGGATCATAGCCGGGATGGTCTCGTGGTAATAATCCCGGAACAGGGCCGAAAGCTTTGTTGGATGGATACGGAAATTTTCAGCAATGGTCTGGATCGACAGCGATGTATCCGACAGATTGCGGTCGATATACTCGGTAATCTCGTGCATCAGCTCCTGTTGATTCTGGGCCTTGCGCTGTTGTGCGTAGTCCCAGATCACATCCAGCTGTGTGTGAAAGGTGTTCCGAAGCGCTTCTTCGTTTTCAGTCTCAATGACCTGCTGCACGAGCCGAAGCTTCTGCACACACAGCCGGTCGATCAGATCAGCCCCGATCAGTGTCATTTCCAGTGGTTTACAGAAGTGGATCGCCCGCATATGAACACCGGAGACCCGCGGAACCTGGGTGATCATATAATTTAGTGCTTCATCCAGATTCTGGTGCATTCGCTCCCGGCTGCCGATGATCATGGAACTGCAGATTTTCTGTGAGATCTCACCGAAGAAGGTATCGTTATCCGAATCCGGGGGCTGCAGCTGACCATAGTACAGATAGAAATCTGTCGGTTGGACAATAACACCGACATTGCGGGAGAGAAAGCGGCCAAATACACGGGCGTCCTCATTTTCCTTACAGCCGCGGCTGATATCAAAGGCATCGAGGCAGGCACTGCTGATGGCGATGACCGGCGCGTGCGGGTCCGCTTCATTTCCCTGCAGTAATTTCAGGGAGGCATAGATCGCAGAGAGTGCGTCACGGTCCGGCACATGAACAATACCCTGGATCCGGCTGTTGATATAGTAGAACAGTCCATTTGCCTGCAGGTTTGCCTGCAGCCAGCCAGTGGTATGCCCCGCAAAGGTCCGGGCTGCGTTCATGTCGAAGGGTGTATCCGAAAGTCCCGGCGAGATCGTGATGACACGCAACGGAGGTGCCGGGAGATCAACACCGTTCTCAGTCAGCTGACTGTAGAAGTGGTCAGAGAGACCATCAGAGTGTGTGAACATTTCGTCCAGAGCCTCTCTGACTGCAATCGCATCCCGAAAGACGCAGCTGACATGCTGGCCGGTATAAAAAACACATTCAGATAAACGCATAGCTTACACTCCTGTGTGCGGCAGGGGCTGTCAGGCAGAACCCCATATCAGTCCTCAAAGGGGAAGTGATACTGGGTCAGCCCCAGCTCGTCACGGAGCTCCAGAAGCTCCTTTTGGATGGATTCGCTGACCGGGACACCCTTGTCCTTGCGCTCCTGCCATGCAAGGTACTCTTTTTCGCCGGCGGTATAGATCCGTTCAGCGCCAGGTGCCTTTTCAGAGGCACGAAGCGTGCGGCAAATGCTGCCGGCGGTCTTCCGGAAGGTGTCAAGGCCCATAAAGAATTCCGGATTGATCACAAAGAAGAAATGACCAAGGCGGTACATCTGAGGATTGCCGTCGGCATCTACACCGCTGAGTGCCTTCATAAAGGGGCCGCCTGCCAGAGCGGCAGAAAGGATTTCAACAATGGTGGTAAAGCCGTAGCCCTTATAGCCCGCGGTTTCCTCGCCAAGGCCGCCTAAAGGCAGCAGCGCGGCCTGCCCGGCACGCATATCCTTCAGAATCTTACCGGATTCGGTCATGGTCTCGCCGGTGCGGCTGACAACACAGCCGGGAGGGGTATCCTTTCCCTGACGCTCATAGAATTCAATCTTGCCGTTCTGAATGATGCAGGTGGCACAGTCGAAATTAAAGGGGAACTCCTCATCGGTGGGCATTGTAAAGGTCAGCGGATTGGTGCCCATCATGGGCTCAACACCGAAGGTCGGTGCTACGGAGGGCCTTGCGTTTGTACCGGAAATACCGATCATGCCGGCTTTTTCGGCCATACCGGTCCAGTAACCTGCAATGCCGTAATGGGTAGAATTGTATATGGTACCGCCTGCCATGCCGTAGGTGCCGGCCTTTTCAATGAGCTTTTCCATCATGAAGTGGCTTGCGACCATGCCCATGCCGTTATGCGCGTCGATCACGAGGGTGGTAGGGGTTTCCTTTACAACCTCAATCTCGGTTTTGGGGAGCAGGGTTCCTTTTTTGATACGGTCTAAATAGATGGGTTTAAAGCGGTTGCAGCCGTGGCTCTCGATACCGCGGCGATCGCTTTCCAACAGAACGTCCGCACAGATCTTTGCGTCCTCCTCCGGGACACCATAACGAACGAAAACGTCGACCATGAAGTCGTTCATGAGCTTCCAGTCAACATAAGGTCTGGTTTCTGCCATGTGTAAGTTCCTCCTTTTGTGTGCTGACAAACAGGTATGTGTTTTATGAACAGCCGTGCACAGACTGAGCGGCCATGTCAGCTGCTGACCGTGCTGTGCGGCGACTGCGTAGAGAGCGTTTAGCAGAGCAGAGGCGAAAGCTCGGCCTCCAGCACAGCGCAAAAGCTGAGAAGCCCGTCCAGATCGGCCTGACTGAAGCGGGCAGGAACGGGACTGTCGATATCCAGAACGCCGTAAACGCTGCCACCAATGTGGAGCGGGATCACAATCTCCGAATTCGAAGCGCTGTCGCAGGCGATATGCCCCGGAAAGCTGTGGACATCCATGACCAGCTGTGGGGTATCCAGGCTGGCCGCGGTACCGCAGACGCCCTTTCCCAGGGGAATTTCGATGCAGGCCGGTTTCCCCTGAAATGGGCCCAGTACAAGCTGCCCGCTTTCCATCAGATAGAAGCCGGCCCAGTTGATCTGTTCCAGTGAGTTCATCAGCAGCGAGGAAGCATTGGCGAGGTTGGCGGTAACATGGGGAACCTGATGGATCAGAGCGCAGAGCTGCCGGGTCAGCAGAGCATAGTCGGTCATACGGAACCTCCTGTAGCGTGTGAAATGGGGTTTGAAACCTGGAATGGTAAAAAGCGTGCCCCAGGGGAGCGGGGCACGCAGTGAATTTTGGAAAAAGATCAGACGCGTTCCTTGGTTTCCTTCTGAACCTTTGCGATGAACTCATCCAGAGGCATAGTGGTGCTTTCACCAGTATCGCGGTTACGGCATGTAATGTTACCTGCCTCCACTTCTTTTGCACCAAGGACCAGCATGTAGGGAACACGCTCAACCTGCTGTGCTTCGCGAATCTTATAACCGATCTTCTCGTTACGTTCATCCAGCTCAGTACGGATGCCGGTGGCGCGGATCTTGTCATAAACCTCGGTGGCGTACTCAAGACTCTTCTCCGAAACAGGCAGTACCTTTACCTGTGTGGGCGCAAGCCATACAGGGAACTTGCCGGCGAAATGCTCGGTCAGAATGCCGATAAAACGCTCGATAGAACCAAAGCAGACACGGTGGATCATGATGGGACGCTGCTTGCTGCCGTCCTCGGCAACGTATTCCAGGTTGAAGTTGAGGGGCATCTGGAAGTCCAGCTGGATGGTACCGCACTGCCAGGTACGGCCGAGACTGTCACGCAGATGGAAGTCAATCTTGGGACCATAGAAGGCACCGTCACCCTCATTGATAATGTAGTCAAGGCCAAGGGATTCCAGTGCATCCTTCAGGCCGTTGGTAGCTGCCTCCCAGTCCTCATCGGAGCCCATGGAATCTTCGGGACGGGTGGAAAGCTCCATAAAGTATTCGAAGCCAAACTTGGTGTAAACTTCGTTGATCAGATGAACAACGCCCTTGATCTCATCGGCAATCTGGTCGGGACGCATGAAGATATGGGCATCATCCTGGGTAAAGCAGCGGACACGGAAGAGACCATGCAGGGCTCCGCGGAGTTCGTGACGATGGACCAGACCGAGCTCTCCAACACGCAGGGGAAGCTCACGATAGCTGTGGGGCTGACTTGCGTAAACCATGACACCACCGGGACAGTTCATGGGCTTAATGCAGTAAGGCTCATCATCGATCATGGTGGAGTACATGTTGTCCTTGTAGTGATCCCAGTGGCCGGAGGTCTCCCAGAGATGACGGTTCATGATCATGGGGGTGGAAACCTCAACATAGTGATCGCGGTAGTGAATCTCACGCCAGTAGTCGATCAGGGCGTTCTTGAGTGCCATACCCTTGGGCAGGAAGAAGGGGAAGCCGGGACCCTCATCACGGAGCATGAACAGCTGCATTTCACGGCCAAGACGGCGATGATCACGCTTTTCGGCCTCTTCCATAAGCTTCAGATACTCATCCAGCTCTGCAGCAGTACGGAAGGCAATGCCGTTGATACGGGTCAGCATCTTATTATCCTTGTCATTCTTCCAGTAGGCGCCTGACTGCTGGGTGATCTTGAAGGCCTTCAGAGTCTTGGTATAGGTCAGGTGGGGGCCAACACACATGTCAATGTATTCACCTTGCTGATAGAAGGAAATCACGGCATCCTCGGGCAGGTCGCCGATATGCTCAACCTTATAGGTTTCGCCGCGGCTTTCCATCAGGGCGACAGCCTCCTCACGGGGCAGAGTATAGGCCTTTATGGGCAGATTTTCCTTACAGATCTTCTTCATTTCATTTTCGATAGCCAGAAGATCCTCGTCAGACAGCTTTTCACCGTCGAAGTCGACATCATAGTAGAAGCCGCGTTCGGTAGCGGGACCATAGCCGAACTTTGCCTGGGGGTGCAGTCGCTTGATTGCCTGAGCCATGATGTGGGCGGCGGTATGACGGATGACATGAAGCTCCTGCTCCTTCTCAATCTCGCCAACGGTGCCGTTATTGTAGATTACCTTCATGTATAACAACTCCTTGATTTATTTATAAAATAAAACCCTTATGAGCTGCTTTGCAGCTCATAAGGGTGCAGTGCACGGTTCCACCTTATGGTTTTACTCATTTACTCCTTAACGCGGAAAACGGCTGCGTTTCACCGGGAGGCTCCCCGCAGCGGCTCAGGAGTGGTATTCCCACCGAAACAAAGCATAGAAGAGTCTCAGCCGTTGCTCTTCTTCTCTGAAATGCTGTCTCAGGGTACTGGTTCCTTCTTAGCCGATAACTAAAGAATATTGTAGCACCGGAAACTGGGATTGTCAATCCTGCCAGGTCATTATACGGATTGTTTTCCGTGATTGATTGCCGGATGGATGCTTATTTCAGCAGAGCAGCAACTGCGGCACCCTGCATATTTGCCTGATCTACAGTGATAAAGCGATAGTGACGCCCATGCTCCAGCACTGCGTACAGATCCATGTAATGGATGATCTTCTGCTGATACACAGCGCTCTTATGGAAGGTGGAGCCCTCCGCAACGATGCAGGCGGGGCGCAGCGGGCTTTTACCCATATCGCCCTGAATCAAAACCGCAGTCAGGTTTATGGCAACCAGCTTTGCCGCACGGTCAGTCAGCCGCTCCAGTATTGTGTAGAGGACCTCACGGTCTTCTTCGGTGGCACACAGTCCTGAGATGGGACCTTTGGCGCAGGGAAGCAGCAGAAACTCGCCGACCTCCTTTGTGGTAAAGGTGTCCGGGAGGGCAGCAACGAAGGCACTGGAGAAAAGACCCTCCGCACAGGCGCCGCGTACTGTCTCATAGGCCAGGTCACCAAAGTATGCACCGGAGACCATTTTTTCATAGGGATGATTTCCGGGAATCACACTACGGGCATCAAAGCTCCGGTCAAAATCACCCTGAGGGAAGCCTGCAAAATCAGCGGATTCCATGTTGATGACCATATTCCCACCGGCCGGCAGACCGGGAACCTTGAGAATATCTTCATTCTGCTCAGTATAGCAGCAGTTGACACCGGTTCCGAGAATAAAGCCGATGTACCCGTCATAGGCCCATGTGTCTACAGAACCATAGCCGCCCAGCAGGGCAGCGACGGTATCATTGATCAGTGCATAGGGGGGTGGAGTCAGTCCACGGGCGGCAAGGGTATCACAGAGCTCACGACAGACACGCATGCCCTTGTCATTTGCTACGTGGATCTCTTTATTGAAGCCCTGAGAGATACCGTCGAGGTCCGGAGTAATCTCGGCAGGGAAGGAAAAGCAAAAACCGAGTCGGGCAGCCTTTGCGAGCAGTGGAGCCACAAGATCGGCCATTTCGTTCAGATACTCCTGCTTCTGAAGGGGCACCAGTGTTCCGGGCATTGGTCCGACAGTAACATCGGATATGGTAACCTGATTGTTATGAAAAACGCTGATACCGGCACGCAGATTGGTACCACCGGCATCCAGCACAATTGTGGGCACATCCTGCGGAACCGCAGACCCCACAGAAACATAGGTGGGGATCATCTGCAGACTTAGCGGAGTACCGGAGAGACCGGCGTCCATATGTTTGCAGAATTCGCTGATCAGCGCGGTGGAGTCAAGACTGTCGGTGTCCATGCCGTGTGCAGAAAGAAAATCAATGGCGGTTTTATTCATAAGATCAACGCTCCTTAATACAGCTTCAGGCCTTCTTTGCTGTGATACCCTTATCCTTCCACTTGCCGGTCAGATAACGGATGAATACAATGGAGGTTCCGAAGAACCAGCCGACAGGGATTGAGTAGAAGATACTGCGATAGCCAATCGCCGGAACTATTGCTAGCAGATTGGCAACGATGACACGGACCGCAAGACTGGTCATACTGCCTGCGGTGGGGTACATCACGTCGCCGCTGCCCTGCAGAACGCCGTTTGTGATGTACATCAGGCAGAAGATCAGGAAGAAGCCCGCAAGAGTCTGCAGATATTCAATGCCGATGGCGGTTGCGGCCTCGTTCATATGGTAAAGACGGATCGCGAAGGGACCAACAAAGATCAGCAGCAGAATGATGATGGCACAGGTGATCATGGCCATGATCAGGGACTGATGGTAGCCGCGGCGGATCCGGTCCAGCTTGCCGGCACCCATATTCTGACCGGTAAAATTGCTGAGCCCCATATAGAACATCATGATCGGTACCATAGCGAAGGACTCCAGCTTCATGGCAGCAGTGACTGCAGAAATGGTGTCAACGCCAAAGGAGTTGATAAGACGCTGCATCAGTACCATGCCAAGGCCGACAGAGCACTGCTGTACAGAGGTGGGAACGCCGAGCTTCAGGCTCATCTTAAACATTTTTGCGTCAAAAACAAACTCCCCGGACTGAAAGTGGGCGAGTTCGATGCGGCTGAAGAGATAGATGCCGGCAATCACGGCAGAAACTGCCTGTGCAATGACGGTGGCCCATGCCACACCGGCAACGCCCCAGAAACGGACAAAGATCAGGTCCAGAATGATGTTCAGCACGGTGGAGACCAGCAGAAAATACATGGTGGAACGGCTGTCACCGATAGAACGCAGTATGGACGCAAAGGTATTATAGGCAAACTGGAAGATCAGGCCAACGCAATAGATCCGCAGATACAGCAGGGCGTCGCTGAGGATTGAGGCGTCCGCACGCAGCAGGCCTGCCAGCAGAAGCCGGCTGGCTGCAATGCCCAGAATGGTGATCAGGATGCCGGCACCGGTCAGTGTAAAGCAGGCGGTGGAGAGATTGCGGCGGAATGAGGTCCGGTCGCCGGCGCCGTAGAACTGCGCGGCCATGACGCCTACACCATTGGTCATGCCGGTGGCAAGCGCCAGCAGCAGATAGGTCAGCGGAAAGCTGGTGCCGACAGCAGCCAGCGCCAGCTGGCCTGCAAAGTTGCCGACGATCAGCGTATCGGCCAGTGAATAGATCTGCTGCAGCAGATTGCCGCCGATCAGCGGAAGTGTAAAGGAAAGGATCAGCTTCCATTCCTTGCCATTTGTCATATCCTTTGCCATAAAGGGGCCTCCTTTGGATTACTGCGTACAGCCTGCAGCCTTAGTTAAGCGGATAAGGCTGCAGCAAACAGCTGTGAAAAGGGTGGAGCGTGCAGGCAGACAGCCTGCTGAAAATTGCAAAACAGGAGCGCTTACGCGCTCCTGTAATTGTAGCATGAAAATAAGAAAAAGGGAAGTTCGGGCCGATTATTTAATGACACGCAGCCGAAGGACACCGTCAAGCTCGCGGACATGCTGCAGGGCAGTCTCGGGAATATTCTTGCCGAGGTCGATCAGAGTATAGGCATAATCACCGCGGGACTTGTTGGTCATGTTTTCAATATTGGCACCTTCATCAGAAAGAACCGTGGTGAAGTTGGAAATCATGCCGGGGGTGTTGCGGTGAATGATACCAAGGCGCGCAACGCCACTACGGGGCATCTCTACGTTGGGCATATTGACAGAATTCACAATATTGCCGGTGAGCAGATATTCGCGAAGCTCCTGTGCAGCCATGATGGCGCAGTTTTCTTCACTCTCGGGCGTAGAAGCGCCAAGATGCGGGATGCAGACGACGCCGGGCTGTCCGACCAGTGTGTTGTTGGGGAAGTCGGTAACATAGCGGGCAACCTTACCGCTTGCAAGGGCGGCGAGGATATCTGCGTCATCTACCAGACCGCCACGGGCAAGATTGATGATGCGGACGCCATTGCGCATGGAAGCAATGGAGGTCTCATTGATCATGTGCCGGGTTGTGGGCAGCAGGGGAGAGTGAACAGTGATGTAATCACTCATTTCATAGATCGTTTTCAGATCTACAACCTTGACAGCGGCATTCAAAGTCAGGGCGTTCTGAACAGAGAGATAGGGATCGTAGCCATAGACATTCATGCCCAGGGCAGCAGCTGCATTTGCAACCTTAACACCAACAGCGCCAAGACCGATAACGCCCAGATTCTTACCCATGATCTCGGGACCGACGAACTTGCTCTTTTCCTTCTCGACGAGCTTTTCGACATCGCCGTCGGTGCCAACCTGGCTGTTGCACCACTCAATGCCACCGACAACATTACGGGATGCCAGCAGCAGTGCGCACATGACAAGCTCCTTTACAGCATTGGCATTCGCACCGGGGGTGTTGAAGACGACGATACCGGCTTCTGCGCAGCGGTCCAGCGGGATGTTGTTGGTACCCGCACCGGCACGTGCGACTGCACGCAGATTGGAGCCGAATTCCATACTCAGCATATCTGCGGAGCGGACCAGAATGCCATCGGGATTTTCTACTTCATTCGCAATGGTGAAGTCCTTCTCGTCCAGCTGGCTGAGGCCCAGCGGGCTGATCTTATTTAAAGTCTGAATATTGTACATGACGGATCCTCTTCTTAATCAGTTATTTTTATCAAAGGTTTTGATGAAGTCGCAGAGCTTTTCAACACCCTCAACAGGCATTGCATTATAGATGGAGGCACGCATGCCGCCGACCTTGCGGTGACCCTTCAGGTTAGAGAAGCCTGCTTCAATGGACTCGGCAACGAATTTGGCGTCCAGGTCTGCAGAAGCGGTGCGGAAGGTGACGTTCATGTCGCTGCGGGAGCCGGGCTGTGCTGCAGCAGTAAAGAGCCTGGAGCTGTCGATCACATCATAGAGCATCTGTGCCTTGCCGTGCTTGATCTTCTCCATACCGGCAATACCACCCTGTGAATCCAGCCAGTCAAGAACGAGGCCGAGCATATAAATGCACCAGCAGGGAGGCGTGTTGTACATGGAATCCTTCTCAATCATGGTCTGATAATTCATCATGAGCGGGGTAATGGGAAGCTCATGGCCTGCAAGATCCTTGCGGATGATGACAATGGTCAGGCCGGCAGGTGCCAGGTTTTTCTGGGCACCGGCATAGATAATGCCATATTTGCTGACATCGACCTGACGGGAGCAGATGTCGGAGGACATGTCACAGACCAGGGGAACGTTACCTGTTTCGGGAACATACTGCCACTCGGTGCCATAGATGGTGTTGTTAGCACAGTAATAGAAGTAGGAAGCGTCGGGGGAGAGGCTCAGCTGGTCCTGTGTGGGAATATAGGTGAAATTCTTGTCTTCTGAAGAGGCGGCCAGATGAATTTCGCCGTACTTCTTTGCCTCTTTATAGGCGATGTTGGCGAAGTTACCGGTGACGGCATAGTCTGCCTTACCGGTTGCACCGATCAGATTCAGGGGGATCATAGAAAACTGCGAGGAAGCACCGCCCTGCAGAAACAGGATCTGATAGTTATCGGGGACGTTCATCAGCTTGCGGAACTTGGCCTGGGTGTCATCAAAAATCTTCTGGAAGGCCTTAGATCGGTGACTCATCTCCATTACTGACATGCCGCTGCCGCCGTAGTTCATCATTTCTTTTGCGGCACGCTCAAGCGCGGGAAGGGGGAGCATGCTGGGACCGGCGGAAAAATTGTAGATACGATCGTATGCTGCCATTGATAAGTCACTCCTGATATATTAATTTTCGGCACCAAAAAAACTGTACCGTTTTCTGTTCTTTATTATAGTAAAGTATTATTCCAATGTCAACGAAACGGGTGTTGGGGAAATACCCAAAGATATGGTTGAAAGACAAATGTTTTTCGTGATATAATGTAAAATAAGGTTTGTGTATACACCTGTCAATCTGCAGCAGAGCTTCAATGCTGCTGCCGAGGGGGAATTTGATGCAACTGTCACAGCTTCGTACCCTGCTGTCGGCCGAGCTCCTCTGTGGGGAAGAACGGCTGGAGGAGGAAATCGAGTCGGTATTCGGCAGTGATATGATGAGTGATGTCCTGGCATGTCCGGATGAACTCGAATGTCTTCTGACCGGGCTGGTAAACGGTCAGGTAATCCGCACCGCGGATATGATGGATATCGGAGTGATTGTATTTGTCCGGAATAAACGTCCTACGGACGAACTGATTGAAATGGCGCGCCAGAGAGATATGGTTGTTATGGTAACACCATGCCGCATGTTTACGGCCTGTGGACGGCTCTATGCGGCCGGTCTCGGTCAGCGTTAAGGAGGAGCATTATGGAAACAGTAAAGATCAGCTATGAGATAGACGGCGAGAACTTCTCTGCAGCCGGTGAGGCATCCACTGCAGTAAAGCGTGTACTGAAAAAACTGAAGCTTCCACCCAAGGTTGTAAGGCGGGCGGTGGTCTGCATGTATGAGGGCGAGATCAATATGGTGATCCACGCGGACGGAGGTACCGCGGAACTCTATGTAGACGAAGAAAAGATCGTTATGACGCTGAAGGACCGTGGCCCCGGAATCCCGGATATTGATAAGGCAATGGAGGAGGGCTGGTCGACAGCCAGCTCCGAGGTCCGTTCCATGGGCTTTGGCGCAGGTATGGGCCTGCCGAACATGAAGCGTAATTCTGATGAAATGAAGATTGATACAGAAATCGGTGTCGGCACAACCGTTACCATGACACTTTATATTGGTGGAGATCAGCTGTGATGCATTCCATGCTCTTTGATCCGTCCCGCTGCACAGGCTGCACAGCCTGTGTTAAGGTCTGTCCGACAGAGGCAATCCGTGTGTCCAGAAGCAAGGCGGTCGTGTATGACCGCCGATGCATAGACTGCGGACGCTGCATGCAGGCCTGCACACATCACGCCTTTTCCGTGCGCTCCGACGGGTTTGAAAAACTGAAGGATTACAAATATAATATCGCCATGCCGGATTCGGTCCTCTATGGACAGTTTAACAATCTGGATGACGGAAACATTGTCAATGAAGGGCTTATTGCCCTGGGCTTCGACGATGTCTGGCCCTGTGCAATGGGAGCGGAGCTGTTGACGGCTTACTACCGGAAGAATCAGACGAAGCTCCTGCATGCGGGCGAGCCGCGGATCACCTCCGAGTGTCCTGCTGTGACACGGCTGATCGCCATGGAATATCAGGAACTGATCCCCAGCGTAACGGACCGGATCTGCTCCTTTGAGGTGACAGCGATTGCGGCCAGAGAGGCGGCTGTGAAGAAGACCGGCCTGCAGCCTGAGGAGATCGGCATCTGCCTGATCTCACCCTGCCCGGCAAAAAATACCCGGGTCTATCATCCGATCGGTCTGGAGGAGCGAGTCGTAGACTATGTCCTGCCTGTCAACGATGTTTATGTTGCGCTGCTCAGCCCGATGAAGCGGGTCGGAGAACCACGGGACTTTATGCGCTTTGGCAGCACAGGGCTCAGCTGGTCAAGGACCGGTGGACAGTGCGCAATTGTTCCGGACTGTCCGGCACTGGCGGTGGATGGGGCAACAAATGTGGAATCCATACTTGGCGAGCTGGAGGATGAGAAGATCGGAGAGGCTGCCCTGGTAGAACTGAGCCTTTGTACCCAGAGCTGCTTTGGAGGCTGCCTGACTGTGGAAAATCCCTATACAGCCAAGCTCCGTATGCGTGCAATCGATGAAAAAATAGCCCGTGACCGGCTTGAAATCTCCGAAGAGCTGGAGAATCGGCTTGAATGGGATTTTGAACTGGAAGAGATTGATACAGATATCGCGGAGACAATTTCGCAGGCACTGCAGATTGAGGCGGCGGCAGAACGTACCTACAAGACGCTGCCGAAGTTTGACTGCGGCAACTGCGGCGCACCCAGCTGCCGTGCCTTTGCAAGGGATGTGGCAGAGGGCTTCGCGGAAGAGGGCGACTGTATCTTCAATATTATCAAGGCCATGCGTGGCGGGATCGGCTATGAAGAAGAGCTGGACGAATTTGTTCCGCCACCGTTCCGGCGACCACTGAACTGACTGAATACGGAGGGATATCATGAACGTAAAGGAACTGACAGAGGCCCTTGGGCTGAAGGTTTTTTATATGGAAGAGGAAGATCGTGAGATTGAATGCGTGTATTGTGGCGACCTGCTGAGCTGGGTTATGGGCAGATGCCCTGCCGACGCAGCCTGGATCACGATCATGTCCAACCAGAATGTAGCTGCAGTTGCGGTATTGTGTGATACAGCCTGCACGATCCTTTCTGAAAATGTACAGCCGGACGCAGAACTGCTGGACCGTGCCGAAAAGCAGGGTGTGACATTGCTGGGCAGTGAGCTGGATGAATACCAGCTGTGCTGGAAGCTGAAAGAAATCCTGGGATGAAAGTATATTACGATCTTCATATGCATTCCTGCCTGTCCCCCTGTGGCGCTGACGACATGACTCCAAACAATCTGGTGAATATGGCAGCGCTGGCCGGGCTGCAGGTGATCGCGGTTGCCGACCATAATACCACAAGAAACGTCCCGGCGGCGACTGCTGTAGGCGAAGCGGTTGGGGTCCTTGTTGTGCCGGCCATGGAGTTGACTACCAAGGAGGATATCCATGTGCTGTGCCTGCTTCCGGACCTGGAGCAGGCGGAAAGCTTCCGCCAGTATGTATATGAACGCCTGCCGCAGCGGAAGAACCGTCCGAAGGCCTTTGGCCACCAGCTGTGGATGGACGAAAATGACGAGCTGATCGAAGAGGAAACGCAGCTGCTGTCCTTCGGCTCCAGCATCGGTATTTATGAGGTAAAGGATCTGCTGCCAAAGTTCGGCGGGATTGCGATCCCGGCACATATTGACCGTGCCAGCTATTCACTCATCGGCGTGATGGGTCTGGTGGATACTGAAATGGGCTTCCGCGTCTACGAAACCACGATTGACTGTGACCGTCAGGCACTGATGGAGAAGTACCGGTTTTCCGGCGGCTTTATCTCTAACTCCGACGCCCATGACCTGATTGCAATCCGGGATGCGGAGCGGACGCTGGAAATAGATGAACTGACACCACAGGGTGTAATCCGTGCAATTCAAAAGCTGGGGGAATCATAATCCCCCGGCTGTATTTTTCTTAAAATGGAGTGTGATCAATATGTCACTTCTGAGACGGTTTCTGTCCTATTACAGGCCCTATAAAAAGCTGTTCTGGATGGATACCTTCTGTGCAGTGGTACTGTCAGTGATCGACCTTGCCTTTCCGCAGATTCTGCGGTGGTTGCCGGAGGGCCTGTTTTCCGGTTCCGCGGAAACGATCCTCCGGGCGCTGGCCTGGTTGCTGCCGGTCATGCTGGTCATGTATCTGGTCCGGGCGCTCTGCCAGTTTTATGTGACCTCCTGGGGCCATATCATGGGCACCCGGATGGAGACGGATATGCGGCAGGACCTCTTCGATAAATACATGTCTCTGAGCTATGCCTATTATGACCGGAATAACACCGGTGAAATGATGTCCCGACTGGTTTCTGACCTGTTTGATATCAGTGAGCTTGCACATCATGGGCCCGAAAACCTGCTCCTGTGCAGTCTGAAGATCATTGGAAGCTTTGTGATGCTCATGCTTATCAATGTCCCCATGACGCTGATGCTGCTGGTGGTGACGCTGGTGCTGGTCCTGTTTACAGTATTCCGGCAGATCCATATGCAGCAGGTATTCCGGGAGAACCGTGAGCGGATCGCAGATGTCAATGCCGGGGTACAGAATTCTCTTGCCGGAGTTCGTGTGGTAAAAACCTTTGCGGTAGAGGAAGGCGAACGGGCCAGCTTCCGGGAATCCAACGGCCGCTACCGTGCCTCAAAGGAAAAGAGCTATATGCAGATGGGCATCTTCCACGGTGGTAATAACTTTTTACAGGGAATGCTCTATGTGGTTACCGTAATTGCCGGTGGTTATTTTATTGCTCGCGGGGGCCTGAAAGCGACAGAGCTTGCAATCTATGCCATTTATATTGGTGTATTCATTGCGCCGATCACCCAGCTGATGGATTTCACTGAGATGCTGCAGAAGGGCTATGCAGGCTTCCGGCGCTTTGCCGAAATCCTCGAAACAGAGCCCGATGTACAGCAGGCACCGGATGCGGCTGTGCTGACAGAGGTTCATGGGGCGCTGGAATATCGGAATGTATCCTTCTCCTACACGCCTGAGGAGCCTGTTCTTAAGGACCTGAGCATTTTCGTACCTGCAGGCAGCACCTGCGCTCTTGTGGGACCTTCTGGCGGCGGTAAAACGACCATATGTTCTCTGCTGCCACGATTCTATGATGTCACAGAGGGGGCTATCCTGATCGATGGCAGGGATGTGAGAGAGCTTACTCTGAAATCCCTGCGTGAGGCAATCGGAATAGTCCAGCAGGATGTTTATATTTTTGCTGGCACTGTGCGGGAAAATATTGCCTATGGAAAGAAAAACGCGACTCAGGACGAAATTGAGGCTGCGGCCAGAAGTGCGAATATCCACGATTTTATCATGAGTCTGCCAGATGGCTATGATACCTATGTTGGAGAGCGTGGCACGCGTCTTTCAGGCGGACAGAAGCAACGTATTTCCATTGCGCGCGTATTTCTGAAAAATCCACCGGTCCTGATCCTGGATGAAGCGACCTCCGCGCTGGATAATGAATCTGAAAAGCACATTCAGGAGGCTCTGGACCGGCTGAGCACCGGTCGTACGACCATCGTCATTGCCCATCGCCTGTCTACCATCCGCGGCGCGGAGAAGATCATCGTGATCGATGAGGGCGGCGTAACAGAACAGGGCTCGCATAGTGAGCTGATGGAACTGAACGGAACCTACGCGAGATATTTTAACATGCAGTTTGAGGGATTGGATATCCGGATGGATGACTGAGGGGAAGGAGTAGAAAATATGGGAAATATGACGTTTGTGGGGCACAAGGTGCGTATTACAGTGGTGAAGGTGGCCTGCTATTCAGATTTAGCGCAAAAGTACAATCAGGTTCGCCCCGGTGCACCGGAGGGAACTGTAGAGCCCTGTAATTTCTTCCGGGAGGGCATGGTTTTTGAGGTGGAGCTGAATCCCTTTGAGAACTGTAAGCCGGAAGGCTTCTGTGACTGGGCCTGGGCGGACATCTGGAAGGACTGCCTCCTGGTTTGCGATCGTGCAGGCTTTGCGCCGGACGATGATATCACGGCATTAAAACCGCATTTTACCTGTTGCACAGACGGTCTGCGTCCGGTAACCTTTATGCTGGAAGCAATCGGCTGAGAACAGAGAAAAAGCCAAAGCCCCAGGTACCACGGGCTTTAGTGGTATGTTTTTTACAGGTAGAAACACAAAAAGCGGGCACACCATTCGGTGCGCCCGCTTTTAACTATTTCAGGGATACTGTGTAGTAAGATTATGCTCAGCGTGCCAGATAGCGCTCGTAAGCGGCATCGTAGTAGGCGTTCAGAGTTTCAAGACCCATGGCCTCAATTTCTGCGCAGTAGGCATCCCAGGTCTCATCGGTGAGATCCTTCTGGCAGGTCATGAACATGGAAATCTGCTCAGAAACATAGGTGGAAATATCAGAGTTAACTGCAGCCATATCCTCAGCTTCCTCAGCGGTGAAGCTGAGTGTGGGGGAAGAGGTATAGAGAGACTCAGAATAATCGGTATCCAGCCAGATCTGCTTGGCTTCAATTACGTAATCCTGCTGTGCGGGCATCTTCTTGTTGACCAGCAGCAGGCCGGGACCCTCGTCCAGTGAGTAGAGGACCTCATAGTTAACCAGATCTTCGTTGCGCTCAATCATAAAGTCCTTGATCTCTTTGACGCCGTCAACGACATCGTAGGTAGCGTCATCGCCTTCGCCGTAGAATCCGAAGTTGCAGGCAGAGGAACCATCGGTGGAGTAGAACCAGTCGAGGAACTTGACAGCGTTTTCTACATCCTGGCAGCAGGTCGTGATGACAACGTCCTTTGCGCTGGAGGTACGCTGATAGTGATACTCGTAGCTGATCATATTGGGGGAGACAGTGCCTTCGACGGTCGTACAGGGAACAGCGGCCAGATCAAAGCCATAGTCCTCCTTAAAGGTGACAAGGTCGGTCTGCATGCCGCCAAACAGTGCGTTGGCACCGGAGGTAACACCGGAGGTGTCAAACATCTGCAGGTTCATGTAGTCGGGATCGATCAGATTTTCGGTCCACAGCTCACGGAAATACTCAACAAAGGCGCGAAGCTCATCAGAGGTTCCGTCATAAACCAGCTTGTTGGTGGCATTGTCGATTTTGTAGGCATGGCCGGCAGAGGTACCGAAGGCGTTAGCAAACAGACCGCCTCGGATATCACCGGTGCTTGAGATACCGGCGGGGTAGGTAACACCGTTAGCCTTCATAGCCTTGAAGACCTCCATCCACCCGGTGGTGGTGGTGGGCATATCCTTTCCGGTGGCTTCCAGGTAGTCGGTACGGACAAGGGGACCCTCACGGACACCCTGAGCCTGATCATAGATCATGGCAATGCCATAGAGCTTTCCGGTATCGGTGGCAAGGTCGCGCTGCAGGTTTTCATCAGCGGAGACAATTGCCCAGTAGTTGGGGGCATATTCCGGGATGATGTCGGTAAGGTCAACATAAACATCATCCTCAATGGCCTTATCATAGCCGCCTGTGTAGACAGAGGTTGCGCCTCTGGCACCGCAGTTGGACTCCCAGATCAGGTCGGTCATGTCACCGGAAGCTACCATCAGGTTGTACTGCTCGTTACCGACGGCCTCAGAGGCCTGCTTGAAGTCGAGTTCAACACCCAGCTCCTCCTGTACTGTCTGCCAGAAGGGAAGGTCATTTTTCAGGGGCTGCTCTGCGCCACCCATAGCGCCCAGCTGGATCCACCAGCAGGTCAGAGAGAGCTCGCCTTCCTCGAACATGGGCAGGTCGTAATCAACCACGCCGTAGTGCTCGGCATAGAATTCATTAGCCGGGCCCTCAGGGGCAGCAGCTTCTTCTGTAGCGGAGGCTTCCTCTGCAGCGGAGGCTTCTTCAACAGGAGCAGCTTCGTCAGCTTCTGCAGGAGCAGGCTCCTCAGTTTCTGCAGGTGCAGCTGCCTCGGATGCTGCGGCTTCTTCGGCCTCAGCTGGTGCGGAGGAGGCGGTGTCCGCAGCAGAATTTCCGCAGCCCGCGAACAGACAAAGTACCATGCATGCGGTAAGAAGCAATGCTAACAGCTTTTTCATCATGGATATCTCCTTCCGTTGTTACGAAATGTTTCTTTGAATTTAACATAATCGTAATATTTTGATAGCTTCATTATATAAACTGTTGACCCTTTTGTCTATTTGGAAATCTATATAAATTTCTATAATTGTGATTAGTGAAGTTACATAATTCATACACGCAATAGTTATAAAATGCATACAAAAATAACAAAAACGGCGCAGGAATTTCCTGCGCCGTGAAAGCTATAAAAGTTTTATAACGGAGCTGCTGTCTGCAGTAGCTGACGGGTTTCCTCTGCATTGTGGAGAATTTCGGCCTGCAGCTCGGAAAGCCCGGAAAATTTCCTTTCACCGCGAAGCCGTTTTATAAAGTCCACACGGATCTGTTTTCCATACAGGTCGCCATCAAAATCCAGAATCCAGGGCTCTACGGTCACAGAATCCGTGTCAGCTACGGTAGGACGTACACCTACGTTGGTAACTGCTGCTTTTACGCTGCCATCCGGCAGGGTTACCTGCGTAGCATAGACACCAAAGGCAGGTGTGATAACCCCTTCCGGGATCAGCAGGTTGGCAGTGGGGGTCCCGATCGTCCGGCCCAACTGATGGCCACGGACAACCTCACCACTCAGACAATGGGGATGCCCAAGAAATCTGGCCGCCTCAGCTACCTTGCCATCCTGCAGAAGGGTGCGTATATGGGTGGAACTGACGGTAATACCGTCTATGTCAAAGCGAGGAATCACATCGCAGCTGATCCCGAGCGCGCTGCATTTTTCGCGCAGAAGCTCCGGCGTGCCTGCGCCCCGGTCGCCAAACCGGAAATCATAGCCGCAGACCAGGTGCCCGGCTCCAAGCCTGCCTACAAGATAATCCTCTACAAACACATCCCAGGGCGTGTGCATCATGCTGTTATCAAAATGCGCAAGTACGACATCGGTGATCCCGTACACCCGGGATATGATATCGATTCGGTCAGTAACAGAATTGATAAGGGCAGGACGATTGCCTGCAACCAGCTGATCCGGATGCAGATCGAAGCTCAGGACGGCGGGTGTCAGTCCAAGCTCCGCAGCACGTAGCTTTGCCATATTTAAAAGTCCGGCATGACCACGGTGCACGCCGTCAAAAAAGCCGAGAGCAATTACCCGGCTGGCCAGAAAATTCAACCTTCGTTCACCTCAAAAAAACTCTTCACAGTTTTCATTGTTCCTCCGGTGCAGCGACCAAGCAACAGAAAGCTACCGTCCCGGCTGTAAACCCGGTAGGTTCCGTCATCAGCTCTGCACGGAAAATCATTACCGTTTCTGCCACGCTTTTCGCAGGCAGCGTCGACCGTGACTGCGGGAAACTCGGCGAATACCGTGTCAACCGGCTGTACCAGTGACAGATGGGTATTGTTTAAGCGTGCTTCCTGCACAGAATCCAGTGTTACAGCGTCGGCAAGCGTGAACCTGCCGGCCATGGTCCTTCGCAGAGAGGACATGCAGCCACCGCAGCCAAGGGCACGGCCGATATCATGGCACAATGTACGGATATAGGTGCCCTTGGAGCATTTGATACGCAGTGTGCACGTTGCACCCTCACGCGACAGAAGCTCGAGCTTGGAAATTGTAATATTGCGGGGCTTTCGCTCTACGGTCTGCCCGTTTCGGGCCAGATCATAGAGCTTTTTCCCGCCAATCTTAATGGCCGAATACATGGGCGGGATCTGCTGCTGCGGCCCTGTGAATCGGGTAAGCGTCTGAAGCAGTGCTTCATCAGAGACCTCCACTGGGGATGTCTCCAGCACAACGCCGGTAGTATCCTGCGTATCTGTGACCATCCCCAGGGTAAGCTCTGCAATGTATTCTTTTTCGTCATTTTCGCACAGCTCCACAGCTCTGGTACCACGTCCCAGAAACACAACCAGAACACCGGTGGCCATGGGGTCCAGGGTACCGGTGTGGCCGACTCTCCGGGTCTGGTAGATCCCGCGCAGCTTGGAGCACACGTCCTGCGAGGTCCAGCCCTCCGGCTTGTCTATGATCAGGACTCCGTTCATAGAGCAACACCACTATCGGCAATTGCCTTAAGTACCATGCGCCGGGTTTCCGCAAGAGATGCCTGAACGGTAGCGCCGGCTGCAGCGGCATGGCCACCGCCACCCAGAGAAGCACAGATCCTGGTTGCGTTATAGCCCGCCTCGGTACGAAGGGAGACCTTGGATCCACCCTCACGCAGGTCACGGATCATGACACCGATCCCAACGCCCTCGATGGACCTGGGAAACCCGGAAATATTGTCGATATCATCCTCTGTCGCGCCAATCTCGTCCAGCTTGGAGTTCTCGAGTGTGCATACGGCCACAAGACCGGCGGCATAAAATTCCACGGTGCTGGTCAGCAGCGCTTCCACACGGAGACGCGCAATGGTTTTGGTGTCAAACATAACCTTGTTAATGGCATAGGTATCGGCACCGGCGGCCTTCAGTTCTGCAGCGGTATGCAGGGTAGCAGGGGTAACATTGGAATATTTGAAGCAGCCGGTATCTGTGCTGACGGCTACGTAAAGTGCATCGGCAATTTCCTTTGTGAGCGAAATGCCCAGCAGCTTCAAGATCTCAAGTATGATTTCACCGCAGGCAGCGGCATCCGGATGCACATCTGTAACAGTGGCATAAAAGCTGTTGGAGGGGTGATGATCGATCGCCAGACTGACCCTGCCGGTAAAACTCCTGCCGTTCAACGGGAACATAGTCTCCGAGGCAGTATCCACGGTGATCAGACAGGCTTTTTCCGGCTCAGATGTTACCTCCAGTCCGGACAGATAGGGAATATAGCGATCGGTGGTCTGGGGATTTTTCCAGACCGAAGCTGTCTTTCCCAGCGCCCGCAGGCCGAGACACAGGGCTGCAGCACAGCCAACTGCGTCTCCGTCCGGGCGGATATGATTGATGATCAGAAAATTGTCATGGCTGCGGAGAAAGTCCGCGGCCTCCTTATTCGAAATCGGATTCGGCTGCATTGTCATTTTCATCGTCCTCGGGGATATCGAGCTGAGAGAGCAGCTCAAAGATCCGGGTGCCATGTTCAATGGAGTGATCCTCTTCGAAGGTCAGCTCAGGGGTATAGCGGAGCTGCAGGGTAGAACTCAGGTGATGGCGCAGGAAACCGCCGGCCGATTTCAGTCCCTTGAGAACATCCTTGCTGCGGCTTTTATCAAATACGCTGACATAAACCTTGGCAGTATGAAGATCCGGGGCAGTTTCCACTGCGGTGATCGTGATCACACCCTGGACCCGGGGGTCCTTCAGGGTGCGTACTGCGGTGTTGAGCTCGCGCATGATCTCCTCGTTGATGCGACCAAGTCTCAGAGATGCCATAATGGTACCTCCTTATTCCGGCTTGACCTGCTCCATAACGAAGCATTCAAACACGTCATCGACCTTCAGGTCGTTGAATTTTTCAATACTCATGCCGCATTCATAGCCTGCGGCAACCTCCTTGACGGAATCCTTGAAGCGCTGCAGGGAGCCCAGGGCACCCTCATGCACGACAATACCGTCACGGACAACACGAACGGAACCATTCCGTGTGATCTTACCGTCATTGACATAGCAGCCTGCAACTGTGCCCACAGAAGAGACCTTGTAGAGCATTCTGACAGTTGCATGGCCGGTAACAACCTCCTTGAAGGTGGGATCCAGCATGCCCTTCATAGCCAGTTCAATCTCTTCGATGCACTCGTAGATAATGCGATAGGTACGGATATCCACACCGGAGCGTGCAGCGCTTGCGGCAGCGGTGGAATCAGGACGTACATTGAAGCCGACGATGATTGCACCGGAGGTGGAGGCCAGCAGTACGTCAGACTCGTTAACCGCACCGACACCGCTGTGGATGACCTTGACCTGAACCTCGTTATTGCTGAGCTTCAGCAGGCTTGCCTTGACGGCCTCTGCGGAGCCCTGAACATCTGCCTTGACGATGATGTTCAGCGCCTTCATATTGCCCTCCTGCATGTGAGCAAAGAGGTTCTCGAGGGTAACGGTACCGGTCAGGCTCTTCAGCTGGGAATCCTTGGCGCTCTGCTTGCGCTCATCGGCGAGCTGGCGGGCCATACGCTCGTCGCTGACAGCGCTGAAGGAATCGCCGGCCTGCGGGACCTCGGCCATACCGATGATCTCTACGGGCACAGAAGGACCGGCTGCCTTGATCGTACGGCCACGGTAATCTGTCATGGCACGGACACGGCCGACAGCGGTGCCTGCGATAATGACATCGCCCTGATGCAGGGTGCCGTTCTGAACCAGCATGGTGGCAACGGGGCCACGGCCCTTGTCAAGCCGTGCTTCAATGACAGTGCCGCTTGCTTCACGGTTGGGATTCGCCTTAAGCTCCTTCATCTCTGCAGTCAGAACGACCATTTCCAGAAGGTCCTGAATGCCCATACCGGTTTTTGCGGAGATGGGGACCATGATGGTATCGCCGCCGTACTCCTCGGGAATCAGGTCATACTGCATGATCTGCTGCTTAATGCGGTCGGGATTCGCGCCGGGCAGGTCCATCTTGTTGATCGCAACGATGATCGGAATGTCAGCGGCTTTTGCGTGGTTGATGGATTCAATTGTCTGGGGCATGATGCCGTCATCGGCAGCTACAACCAGAATAGCAATATCGGTGCACATGGCACCACGGGCACGCATGGAGGTAAAGGCCTCATGGCCGGGAGTATCCAGGAAGGTAACAGGGCTGCCATTGACCTCTACCTGGTAAGCACCGATGGCCTGCGTGATGCCGCCTGCTTCGCCGGCAGCGACATGGCTGCTGCGGATGTAGTCCAGCAGACTGGTCTTACCATGGTCAACATGGCCCATAACAACGATAACGGGAGGACGGCTCTCAAGCTCGTCTTCAGTGTCCACATGGTCACTGAACAGCTTTTCCTCTGTGGTGACCACAACCTCATGCTCGACCTTGCAGCCCATTTCCTCGGCAATGATGGCAGCTGTGTCAAAATCGATGATCTCAGAGACGGATGCCATAATGCCGTTGCGGATCAGGCACTTGACAACCTCAGCACCGGTCTTCTTCATACGGGAAGCCAGCTCGCCGACACTGATCTCATCGGGGATGGAGACCTTGGTGGGCGCCTTTTTGGCAATTTCAAGCTGCAGGCGGCGCATCTTCTCCTGCTCCTCGTTCCTGCGCTTGTTGCCATAGTTACCGGTATTTTTCTTGTTGTTTTTGCCGCCGACGCGTTCCTTTTTGCTGGTATATTTCTGGGCACGTTCGGGAACCAGGGCATCAACACGGTCATCAAAACGGTCGGCATTGACGGTTACCTTACTGGTATCGACTACGCGGCGTTCCTTTTTATTCTTTTTGGGCTGAGTGCTCTGTGTGTTCTGAGCAGGCGCAGCCTGTGCAGCGGACTGGCTCTGTGCCTGTGCGGGAGCCGGATTCTGCCCGTTCTGATTGCGGTTCTGATTCTGGCCATTCTGATTACGGTTCTGGTTCTGACCGTTCTGAACTTTACTCTGGCCATTCTGCCCGCGGTTCTGGGCATTCTGGTTCCGATTCTGACCGTTCTGCCCACGGTTCTGATTCTGGCTGTTCTGGCCTTTGTTCTGGGTGCCTGTGCTTGCCGCGGCCTGTGCCGGAGCGGACTCCTGACGGGGCGCTTCTGATGCCTGGGGCTTAAAGCGGGCGGCGAAGACCTCATCCAGGGAAGAAATCTGATTTTTCTGTGTGATCACATCGAAGACCACGTTCAGCTGCTCGTCGGTCATGACCTGAGAGCTGGAACGGGGAGCCTCAAAGTGCTCCTTCATAATAGCGGTAATATCCTTGGCGTTCATGCCCAGGTCCGTTGCGACATCTTTGACTTTATATTTCACGAAACTGCTCATAGAGCCACCTCCAAATTCGATTAATGCTTGCGGTTATTTTTACTGCGGCGACCTGCTTTCTCTGCTTTTCGCTGTGCCATCAGGGCAGCCTTTGCGCGAACAGCTTCAGACTGCTCGGCGTAACGCGCCGGATCGTCCATAGCTGCCAGAATATGAACAGCCAGCCGGATATCTGTGACAGCGGTCATTGCGACGCTGCTTCGTCCAAATACTGCACCGAGCGACGCCTTGTCATTTTCAATGCTGACAAGTGGCGTTGTGTGCTGCGCGGCAAGACCCTCCGCGCGTCGAACAGTGTGGTCTGCTGCGTCTGAGGCAAGGATGATCAGCCGGGCATGGCCGGAGGCTACTACCTCAGAAACCGGATCTTCGCCGATCTGAACAAAACCGCCCTTTCGCGCGATCCCCAAAAGACCCAAAGCTTTTTCATTCATGCTCGGCTTCCTCCAGCTGTAACTCCAGCTGCGCATAGATTTCCTGGGGGATCGCGGTCTCAAAGCCGCGGGAGAGTGCGCCGGATTTGATAGCCCGCCGCAGGCAGTCCTGACTGTGGCAAATATAGGCACCACGGCCGGGGGCTTTACCACGGAGATCGATGGAGATCGTTCCCTCCGGGGATTTTACGACACGGACCAGCTCCTTCTTCGGCTTCATTTCTCTGCAGCCAACACACTGCCTCATAGGTATTTTCTTCATGTTGCACCTCCTGAAAATCTCAGCTGCGCTTCAGTAAAAATGGTAATAATCAGTCGATCAGATCCTCGTCATCCGCGACGGGGGTATCCTCATCAATCAGAAGCTCTTCGTCAGACTCCGCTGCGTTTTCGGCAGCAAGTGCTGCTTCTGCGTCCAATGCAGCGGCAGCAGTTTCGGATTTGATATCGATCTTATAGCCGGTCAGACGGGCGGCAAGACGGGCGTTCTGACCTTCCTTTCCGATGGCCAGGGAAAGCTGATCATCGGGAACTACAACACGGCAGTTCTTTGTGCCGGGCATGGTGGTTACTTTGATGACCTCTGCAGGGGAGAGGGCAGCTGCAACAAACTCCTCGGGAGTTTCGGAGTACTTGATGATGTCCATCTTTTCACCGCCAAGCTCATTGACGACTGCGCCGACACGTGCGCCTCTGGGGCCGACACAGGTACCGACGGGATCCACATCCTGGTCAGAAGCCCAGACTGCCAGCTTGGTGCGGCTACCAGCCTCACGGGCAATGGATTTCACCTCTACGGTACCGTCAGCAATCTCAGGAACCTCAAGCTCGAACAGACGCTTGACCAGACCCGGATGGGTTCTGGAAACGATCACCTGGGGTCCGTTCTTGCTTCTGCGGACATCTACCACATAAACACGAATGATCTCACCCTCGGAGTAATATTCCCCCTTGACCTGTTCGCTTTTGCTCAGCAGCGCATCAGTCTTATCATTGCCTGTGCCGATGCGGACGGTAATGTCGCCACTCTCGGGCTCGATCCGCAGCACAGTACCTGCGAGCATTTCGTGAGACTTGGAATTGAATTTGCCAAAAACAACATCGCGCTCTGCCTCACGGATGCCCTGAATGATAACACCTTTCGCAGTCTGTGCGGCGATCCGACCAAACTGCTTGGCCTGAATCTCCACGGCAACAATGTCGCCCTCCAGGGAACCGGGGGCATATTTCTGTGCATCCTCGACGGAGATTTCAGTAGCGGGGAACTGAACCACGTCTACAACTTCCTTTTCGATGAAAAGGCGGATCTCGTTGTCAACAACACGTACGCTGACATTTTCGGTATAGCCGGTGTGATCTTTTTTGTAGGCGGCGAGCAGTGCCTGGGTGATCTTCTCCAGCATGTAATCCTTCGGGATTCCCTTTTCGCGCTCCAGCTGCTCAAGAGCGCCCATGATTTCTGCATTCATTTTTTTCTAAATTCCTCCAATCAGAATTCAACATAGAGACGCACCAGGGCAATCTCCTTGGGTGGAAATATTTTTGTTTCATTTGCCGTTTCCAGTTCAAGGCCATCGGCGGAATAGGCTTTCAGAACGCCGATGAACTCCTTCTGACCTGCGACAGGCTTATAAAGCTTGACCAGAACATCAGATCCGAGAAACTGCTCAAAATCAGAGGGACGCTTGAGCGTGCGTTCACAGCCGGCAGAGCAGACCTCAAACGTATAACTGTCCGGGATTGGATCTTCTTCGTCCAGAACCGGATCCAGTGCGCGGGATACTTTTTCACAGTCATTGATATCTACGGCACCGTCCTTGTCAATATAGACGCGAAGATACCAGTCACTGCCCTCGCGAATGTATTCGACATCCCAGAGCTTCAGGCCAAAGCCCTCAACAATGGGGGCCGCGAGCTTCCATACCTGATCGGTGATTTTACTCATAACTGTCCTCCAATGCAATAAGAAAGAGCGGACCCGTCCGGGTCCACTCTAAATCTACCATCTTACTTACTGTGTCATTATAGCATTTCATTTTGAAGAAAGCAAGTGCTTTTGGAAAATTCGGCTGTTTAGCACAGAAAATCAACCGTCAGGAGCACCTTGACGGGTTACAGCTCGCCGCAGGCATGCCGGGTTGCATGACAGGACATGTTCATGACACAGGGAAGACCGGCAATATGCGTTGCAGTCGGACGGATATGAACCGCAAGTGCCGTAACGCGGCCGCCCATACCCTGTGGACCAATCCCAAGGCGGTTGATCTTTTCAAGCAGAGAGGCTTCCTTTTCGGCGTAGAAGGGATCGGGCGCAGGCTCATCCGCAGCCATCAACAGCGCTTTTTTTGCCTCCAGAGCGCACTTTTCAATGGTGCCTCCGATTCCGATGCCCACAACCACAGGAGGACATGGATTGGACCCGGCTGTTTCCACGCAGGAGACGATCCAGTCTTCGATGTTTTCCCAGGTTGCGGCAGGTGTAAACATTTTCATGGCACTCATGTTTTCACTGCCGAAGCCCTTCGGGGCAACCGTGATCCGGATTTTATCGCCGGGCACGATTGTTGTGTGCAGGACTGCAGGGGTATTATCACCGGTGTTGACGCGTCGCAGAGGATCACTTACAACACTGCAGCGCAGACGGCCGTTCAGATAGCCGTTGTGGACACCCAGATCAATGGCTTCGTTCAGGTTCCCACCCGTGATATGAACCTCCTGACCCAGCTCAAGAAAGATGACCGCCATACCGGTATCCTGACAGATGGGGATATGCCGGCTGCGGGCAAGCTCAAAATTGTCCCGCAGATCGGTCAGAATGCTCCTGCCGGTTGGGCTTTCCTCGCGCTCATAGGCATTGATGATGGTATGGCACATATCGTCTGGCAGGATCGTAGCTGCCTCCACACAAAGCTTTTCGACCAGCTCCGTGATTTCAGCACAGGTAATTTCTCGCATCTGATGCATCTCCTTACAGGGAATATTAGCTATTATATTATATCGGCTGGCATCGCAGGAATCAAGTGTGAAGCACCAAACAGGGCGTGAGGGTCAGGGAAAACAGAAAATTCCCCACTGCCGGGTGGCAGCGGGGAATGATACATTACAGGGATCAGCCTCTGCGGCGACGGCGTCCGCCACCTGCTGCAGCGCCACCCTCGGCACCAAAGGAGCCAACGGGAACGGGATCAGCGGGTGTTCTGGGCTTGACGGGACCACCGTACTTCTTGATGGCACCATTGGGGCAGGAAGCGATAAAGGCGTCCGTTTTAAGTGCGGAATCATCCTTAATGACACTGATCATACCTGCAGCGCCGGCTACTGCACCATTGGGGCAGTTCTTCAGACAGGCACCATTGCCCTTACAGACAGCGGGATCAATATACAGACTGTAGAAGCAGCTGAGGCTTGTGCAGCGCTTACGGCGGATGTGCAGATCCCATTCGTCAGCATAGGTGGCGATGGTAGCCAGGACCAGCTCGGCAGCCTTCTTGGAATTGGGGCAGCCAACGGTCTTCATGGCGGTCAGAGTTTCCTTCATGACCTCAAAGTCCTCAGAGCTGGACTGGCCGGCAATTACAGCCTCGAGCATCAGCTGCAGCTGCCACAGACCATCACGGCACATGACGCTCTTTCCACAGGCTTCGGCACGGGCAGCCTTGATGATCTCAAGAGACCATTTGACAGGGCAGGTGCCCTCAGGCAGAGCCTGTGCGGCAGAGATTTCAGGAAGCTTATCAGCACGCTCAAGGCAGGCTTCCTTATTGTTTTTCAGCAATTCCTTGTCAATCATCGTAAGAAACCTCCTTATCTCTTGCTGTAGGCGTTGAAGTTTTCAACCTTCTGGATCGGCACACGGAGGTCACACTGCAGGCAGCGGGAAGCCTCACACTGGCCAACCTCGCAGCTGAAGCCCTTGAAGATGGGTTCGAAGTTGTTCTTACGGACCTCAGCGGGCTTCTCCTCAAGCTCATTGCGGGCAATCTGACCGAAGTTCTCGATTGCACCGATCTCGGGGTTCAGAGTACGGTCGACCAGAATCTCATCAATGTTGCCGTCGCCGCCCAGATACTGATCCATGAGCTGCGCGCACTGACGTGCGGAGGCAATGGCATCGATGACAAACTTGGTACCGGTGATAACATCACCTGCAGCGAATACACCCTCAACGGAGGTGGTGAACTCGCTCTTGCCGGTCTTCGGGTCGATGGGGTAACCGAAGCGGTTGAGCTCCAGACCGAAGTCAGCAGTCAGACCGGTTACCTGGCCCGCTGCGAAAACGATCGCGTCGCAGGGGATGGTATAGGTGCTATCGGGGATAGCGTCCTCTACCAGCGCACGGGTCTCGGGATGGAAGTAGAAGGAGTTGATCTTGTGTACCTGCAAGCCGGTGACCTGCTCTTCAGTACCGAGGATCGCTTCGTTGGAATGGCTGTCGAAGAGGTTCGCACCCTCCTCCAGAGCCAGATCACGCTCTTCGGCGCTTGCCTGGGAGGCGTCCTTCTCAAGGCAGACGACATTAACAGTCTTGCCCATACGGATCAGAGTACCTGCAACGTCAAAGGCAACATTACCGCCGCCGATGATGTTAACGGTCTGGCCGAGGTCAATATCACGGCCGAGCCGCTGTGCCTGCAGGATATCCAGAGCACTGTAGACCTGCTTATAGGTAGCGCCGGGCAGATACATGAGCTTTTTACCGACACTGGTACCGATTGCAACCAGAACTGCGTCATAGTCCTTCTTCAGCTCTGCAGCGTTGGCAATAGGATGATCACAGATCAGCTTGACGCCGGATTCCTCAATAATCTTAACCTCAGCGAGGACATCCTTTGTGGGGATACGGTACTCAGGCATACCGGAGGTCATATGGCCACCGGCAATCTTCTTGGATTCGAAGACAGTCACATCATGACCACAGCGGTTCAGATAGTAGGCTGCAGTCAGACCGGTAGCGCCACCGCCGATGACGGCAACCTTCTTGCCGGTGCGGGGCTTTACGGGAGTCGTATATTTTTCCTTCCAGGACTGAGTGGTATCATTCTCGACTGCGAAACGCTTCAGGTTGCGGATGGAGACGGGATCGTTGACAGCTCTGCGCTTACAGCCGGTCTCGCAACGGTTGTTACAGACGTAGCCCAGTGCATGGGGGAAGGGGAGCTTTTCTCTGATAACGCCAACAGCCTCGTCGCACTTGCCGGCAGCAATCAGACGTACATAAGCGGGAATATCGGTGTGAGCAGGGCATTCAGCGCTGCAGGGAATCAGGGCCTCATTACGGGGCAGGTCAGAGCGGAAGAGACCTTCCATATCGACCAGAGCACCGGTGGGGCAGACCTCAACGCATGCGGAGCAGAAGCGGCAGCCGGTCTGGTTGAGGGGCAGGTCATCAGGTGTAGAGATGTAGGTCTCCATACCCTTCTTCTGATAGTTGATCGCGCCGACCTTACGGAGGTCATTGCAGGCACGGACACAGCGGCCGCACTGGATGCAGCGGTCATTCTCGCGGATGATCGCCTGTGCTCCGGTACCGATCTTCAGAGTGGTCTTTTCGGGGAACTCATCCTTCATACGGGCGTGCAGAACGCCGAGATACTGCCACATAGCCTGCAGCTCACAGTTGCCGTAGGCACGGCAGCCGGTGCAGTCGTGGGGGTGACCGGCCATGATGAGTTCCAGTGCGATCTTGCGGAGCTGGGTCAGCTGCTCAGACTTTGTGCGGACGACCATACCCTCTGCGACCTCAGTCACGCAGGAGGAGACAGGTGCTTCCTCGCCGTCAATCTCAACGACGCACATCTTACAGCCGCCGGTGGCAGGCAGATCGGGATGGGAACATAGATGCGGAATATAGATGTCAGCAGCAAGGGCTGCATCCAGGACGCTCATACCCTCATCGGCCTGGATTTTGTAGCCATCTATAGTTAAAGAAACTTTAGCCATATGCGAATCTCCCTTATATAGATTTTGCGCCAGAGGGCATAAAATCCCCCCAGACAGATTTCCTCTTGTAAATTATATCAGACGTTTGAACTCTGTTCAACATGATATTTTGTCGTTTTCTTTGTCCAAATGTGCGGTTTGAAAAGACTAACTGGTCGCTGGAATTATGCAGGTGACACAAAACCGCCTCCGGATTTCCGGAGGCGGTAATAGAAGGATATGGGGAAAGCGGATTAGCCCGCGTGCTTGGACTTTCCAAGGTAGAGCTCCTTGACGCGCTCGTTGGCGAGAAGCTCCTGACCTGTACCCTTCAGCGAAATGCTGCCGGTTTCCATAACATAGCCATAGTCTGCGGTCTTCAGTGCCATATTGGCGTTCTGCTCGATCAGCAGCACGGTTGTGCCCTGCTTGTTGATCTCGCGGATGATATCAAAGATACCCTGCACAATGATCGGGGCCAGACCCAATGAGGGTTCGTCCATCATAATAAGCTTTGGCTTGGACATCAGGGCACGTCCGACGGCCAGCATCTGCTGCTCGCCACCGGAGAGTGTTCCGGCTGCCTGCCAGGAGCGTTCCTTCAAACGCGGGAACAGGTTGTAGACGTTTTCAATGTCGTCGTCCAGCTTGTCCTTGCGAAGATAGGCACCAATCTTCAGGTTTTCGAGTACTGTCATATCCGGAAAGACCTTACGGCCCTCGGGCACCAGAGTAATGCCCTTTTTCACGATATCGACTGTGGCAAGCCCGGTGATATTTTCACCATCCCAGGTAATGGTACCCTTAGCGGCCTTTACAAGTCCTACAATGGACTTCAATGTGGTGGATTTGCCGGCACCGTTGGCACCGACCAGGGTGATGATGGAGCCGTCGGGAACCTCCAGTGAGATACCCTTGACAGCCTCAATACCGCCGTAGTTTACAACCAGGTTATCAATCTTCAGCATCGTCACTTACCCCCAGATATGCGTCAATGACCCGCTGGTTGTTCTGAATCTCCTCGGGATTGCCGGAGGCGATCAGCTTGCCAAAGTCAAGGACATAGATTCGTTCGGAAATCTGCATGACCAAATCCATATGATGCTCGATCATGAAGATACTCAGGTTGTATTTGTCGCGGATCTCATGGATGAAGTCCGTGAGCTCCTGGGTCTCCTGTGGGTTCATGCCTGCAGCGGGCTCGTCCAGCAGCAGCAGCTTTGGATCCGTGGCCAGCGCACGGGCGATTTCCAGACGGCGCTGGATACCATAGGGCAGGGAACCGGAAACCTCGTCCTTCAAATGATAGAGGTTCTGCTCCTCCAGAAGGGCTTTGGTTTCCTCGCGCATACGCTGCTCCTCCTTATAGCTCAGACGGAAGGTGGAAGAGAACCAGTTGTGTTTTGCGCGCATGTGCTTTGCGATGAGCACGTTGTCAAATACCGTCAGGTTGGAGAACAGGCGGATATTCTGAAAGGTGCGGGCGATGCCAAGCTTTGTGATGTGGTCGGGTGTGGGAGAAATGATATTCTTATACATCCCGGCATTTTCACCGGCGTACTGCTTTTTCATTTTGCCCTGGGGATGGTTTTCTACCATGGGACTGCCCATAAAGGAGACCCGTCCGTTTGTGGGTTCATAAACGCCGGTGATACAGTTGAACGCGGTGGTCTTACCGGCACCGTTGGGACCGATCAGGGCAACGATCTCGCCCTTGTTCACATCCAGAGACAGGTTGTTGACTGCAACAACGCCACCAAACTGCATGGTTACGTTTTCGACCTTCAGTACATTTTCGCTCATGATGCGGCCTCCTCTGTCTCAGATTTTACGGTACGCTTTTTAAACAGATCCGGCAGCTCCTTGGTGCCCATGATGCCGCGGCTGAAGAAGAGCACGATGATCATGATGATAACGGAGAAGACAACCATACGGAAGCCATTTCTGAGCAGCGGTACCTTGGTCTGCCCGGTTGCTGCGAAATAGGCCAGCCAGGCAAGGAACGCGGCGCAGACGCCGGCACCAACGCCGTAGGCAGTGCGGCTCTTTTTGGGCTTTACCAGTCGGTAGATCATACCGGCCAGCAGCACAACAAAGATGATGGCCATGATGATGATGAAGACGGTGCGGCCGGAGGCGGAGAGTACAGTTTCGTTGTCGAGTCCGCGGAGCCACCACTCACTGCAGGCGACATACAAAAGCGATGCGATGACGGAGCCGGAGATGGAACCGATGCCGCCGATGACGACGATCAGCAGGATTTCATAGGTCATTGCGGATTTGAAGATGGAGGCCTGAATGGAGGTCTGGTACATGGCCAGCAGCGCGCCGCCGACGCCGGCGAAGAAGGAGGAGATGCAGAAGGCCAGCATCTTGTGCTTGCTGAGGTTGATGCCCATTGCCTCAGCGGCAATTTCATCCTCGCGGATGGCCTTGAAGGCCCGCCCGTAGGAGGAGTTGATCAGCAGCAGGATGATGGCAACGCAGATACCCACAACGATCATATACATGATGGTGCTGCTGAAGTATGGGAATTTACGCAGCAGGTTGGAGCCGTTGGTGATGGGGCCCAGTACGTTCCACTGGAAGATGGCACGGATGATCTCGGCGAAGCCCAGGGTTGCAATGGCCAGGTAGTCACTCTTCAGGCGGAGCACCGGAAGACCGATCAGGTAGGCAAAGAAAGCAGCCACAAGACCGGCAAGGATGATCGCCAGCGGGAAGGGAATGGTAAACTGAATCAGGCCGCCATCAAAGTACTGATAGACAGCCGCACGCTCGGATACGGGAATGGTAAAGATGCCGTAGGTGTAGGCACCCAGCAGCATGAAACCTGCCTGACCAAGGGAGAACAGGCCTGTAAAGCCGTTGAGCAGGTTCATGGAGACCGCGATGAGAGCGTAGATGGAGCCCTTCTTCAGTACGGTATACAGCATGGCCCAGGAAGCTGGCGCGATGGGCTCGGAAATCGCTACGAACAGATAGAATGCAATGATGATGATGGCGGTGATGAGAAGACCGCGCTTGTTTTCTAACTTTTTCATGGCACGCACCTCAAACTTTGTCGGTGGCCTTTTCACCGAACAGGCCGGTGGGCTTGACCACAAGGATGATGATGAGCAGCGCGAAGGTAACTGCGTCAGAGAAGGTGGCAATGCCGATGTTGCAGCTGATGCCCCAGACAGCCAGCATGGACTCGAGACCCTTTACCAGGTTTTCACAGATACCGATGATAAAAGCACCGATCACAGCGCCGGGAATGGAACCGATACCGCCGAAGACGGCAGCGACAAAGGCCTTCAGGCCTGGCATGGCGCCGGAAGTGTAGGTAACTGCGGTATAGTTGGAGAAATAGAGCACAGAGCCGACGGCTGCCAGGAAGGAACCGATGATAAAGGTTACACTGATAACAACGTTGATACGGATGCCCATCAGCTGTGCGGTATCATAGTCCTTGGCGACTGCACGCATAGCCATGCCAACCTTTGTGTGGTTGATCAGCATCACCAGGGCGAATACCAGTGCAATGACCAGGAAGGGGGTTACGATGGTAACGACCTTTGTGGTAGCACTGCCGATATTGATGGTGTCGGAAATAATGGGGATCGTTGGATACTGCTGGGCAAGGCCGCCAGTGATGTAGGCACACAGGTTCTGCAGCAGATAGGAGACGCCGATGGCAGAGATCATAACAGACATACGGGGTGCCGAACGCAAGGGCTTATAGGCAACACGTTCAATGGCAAAGCCAATGATGACAGTCAGGATCAGGATCAGCGGCATGGAAACAAACCAGGGAAGGGTGGTGGTCAGATAGACCATCATAACGCCGGCAATCATAAAGACATCGCCGTGCGCGAAGTTAATAAGACGCAGGATACCATAGACCATGGTGTAGCCAATGGCAATCAGTGCGTACTGTCCTCCGACTGAGATGCCGGAGAGCAGGTAAGGGAGTACAACACTCATGATGATCCTCCTAAATCAGTATTTGAGCTGTCTCGGAAGAGACTGCAATCCATTTACACGGCCCCTTTCGAGGCAGCTCAAAAGGGAAGGCGAAAGGTGTGAAAGCAAAGTAAGTTGCTTTCTGAAAAGCCGGAGACCCGATGGGCCTCCGGCCTGACGTCTTTATAAAATTTAAAGATCAGTTGATGGTTGCCTCGGTGACAAAGTCCCAGGAACCGGACTCGGTGTTGACCTTCTTGACAAATGCGGAGCTGCGGTCAGCATCACCGTTCTCACCGAAAGCGATCGCGCCGGAAACGCCGGTATAGGTGACGCCGGGCAGAGCAGCCTTAACAGCAGCGGCATCAGCAGAGCCGGCAGCCTTCAGAGCCTCGAGTGCGACATAGTAAGCATCATAGCCCATTGCAGAAACAGCAGCGATCATATCGTTACCACCGTTGTTGGCCATAGCGGTAGAATCGGAGTTCAGGTAAGCACGGAAGCCCTCATCAAAAGCAGTGTTTGCACCCTCCTGATAGAAGGTGGTGACATAGATGTCAATGGCCTTGCCGGTGGCAGCCTCGGTGATAACGTTGGAATCCCAGGTATCGCCGGCCATCAGAGGAATGGTAAGACCCTGTGCGTTGACCTGATCGATGATGTTTGCAGCGGCTTCAGTGGAGACAGGCGCAAAGAAGACATCACAGCTCTGGTTCTTCGCGTTAGAAACGTAGGAGGTGAAGTCGGTATTGCCGTCGGGGAACTGCTCCTCAACAACCTCACCGCCGAGAGCCTTGAAGGCCTGTACGAAATAGTTGCAGAGACCGACAGAATAGTCGTCGCCGAGCTTGCTCAGGCAGTATGCCTTGCGCAGACCGAGGTCGTTGTAAGCATAGTTTGCAAGGACAGTGCCCTGGAAGGGATCCAGGAAGCAGATGCGGAAGTAGTGATCGTTGCCCTCAGTGACCTGGGGGTTGGTGCAGGTGACGCCCAGTGCAGCTACGCCACCATCCTTGAAGATGTCGGAAGCAGCGATGGAAACGCCGGAGCCGTAGGAGCCCAGAACGATGGAGCATCCATCGGAAACCAGCTGCTGTGCAGCGGAGGGCGCCTTATCGGTGGAGGACTGGTTATCAACGATGTCGAGCTCGACGGTGTAAGTCTTACCACCAATCTCGACGGTGGGGGTCTCCTGATTTGCATACTGGATGCCCAGGGTCTCCTGCTTGCCGCCGGCACCGTTATCGCCGGATGCGGGCTCGAAAACGCCAATCTTGATGACATCGCCGTCAGCAGTGGTGGTTTCAGCTGCGGAGGCAGTCTCAGTGTCTGCATTATCGGCAGCAGAAGCAGCAGAGCTGCCACAACCGGCGAACATGCAGAGCATCATGGCAACTGCAAGAAGCAGAGCCAGAAGTTTCTTGGAAATGTTCATGCTGAATTTCTCCTTATGAAATTAATTTCTGTACATTCTGCACAGATGATATGAGAATTATAGCGCAGACAGGGCTATGAAATCAACGTCTTTTTGAATAAATTATGAAGTAAATTTTTGAAAAAGGGGGTCAAATTTACAAGAAAATCGAACGTTTTTACACAGAGAACAAAATACGGCGAGAATGTACATGGGTGGCGGACTCTTACTAAAAATGAACAGTCAGGACTGAAATCCTGCATTTTAGTCCAATCGGCCAAAGTGGCTGCCGGAAAAGAAAAACTCCCGGGAGCGAAGCAGCTCCCGGGAGAGAATCCTGTGCGATACAGACTTATGCTTCAACAACGATGGCACCGCTCCAGCTGCCCTCGCCGTAGACAGCCTTGCCGTCTACCGTGATGGTACCGTTTACGGTGCAGCCGGCGCCAACAGTCAGACCGGCGAGATAGCTGATACCGGTGGGAGTCCAGGTGGAGCCCTCGACCAGAGTCAGGGTAACCGGGTTGTTGACGGCGGGAGCTGCAGTGTTCAGCAGTCTGCCGGCATAGGTGTAGGCCATGGCGTCGTACACCTTGTAATCGGCTGCGGTCTTAGCATCCCAGTGGTTGTCCATCTCAAATACGGTGCCGCCGGGCGCGACTGTGGTCCAGTCGGGCATCAGGTGGTTTGCGTTAGAGGAGGAGACCACACCGGTCAGGGTAGAGCTCTTCAGGGTAACGGCCAGACCGTGCTTCCTGCCGTATACAGAGTTGAAGATGTCGCCGGTCAGAGTCTCGTTTGTAAAGACTGCTGTGGAGTCGGGGACACTCTGCGCAGCGGGCTGAACTGTGGACCAGTCATTCTCCTGCATGGGAATCTCATATTTACGGGTAACAATGCCGCCGGCATCGTCACTCTCAAGCTGCTGGAGCAGGACGCCGCCCTTACCCAGCGTGATCTCGGCATCCTTTACGTCGATGTCGACATAGGCACCGGACTTGATCTGGAAGCCGCAGTGGTTCAGCTCGTACTTGCCACCCTCAACAAAGAGCTTGCCGCCACGGGCCTGATGCCACATGAATGCAGCACGATCTGCAACACCGTGAACATTCTTAAAGGTCATGGGCTGAACGCCGGTGATGATGAAGAGATAGTCGGGGGAGTAGACATCGGAGTCCTCGAAGGTATCCACAACGCCGCCGTCGCCGTAGGCGATGTAGCCGCTACCGCCCATGGTGTAGCCCCAGGTCTTACCTGCTACGGTCTTGGTGGCGGTATATTCCTTGCCGGGGACAGCCTCTTCCACGCGGCCGACACCTGCAAGTGTGTTCTTAACAGTCAGAGATGTGGGAGGATAGCCGGAGTCGGTGGAAAGCGGTGCCCAGTTGTCAGCGACGACCACGCAGTTATCATAGACAACCTGGCCGGCATCCAGAACATTGGTGGCACGGCAGTTGCCGTTCAGGCCCAGCGCGAAGGGGACGGTCTTCATCATGGGGACGGAGAGCGCACGGAAATCCTCGCTGAAGGGATCGGCATCAATGGAATCAATGACGGAGTCGGTTACCAGCATATGGCTTTCGCCGCCAACCCAGACTGCGGAGCGGATGGCGCCTTCAACATGGACACGGGAGCCGGTCATGGTGACATCGGCATCGCCGGTGGTCATGACGCCTGCGCCGTAGCCCTGGAAATCGTTGCCGCCGTTACCGATAAAGGTCAGGTCAGCGCCTTCAATAGCATACTTGCCGCTCTTGATCATAACGCCGTTGAAGAGATGCTGGTGGTCTTCAATCTTCAGACCCTTTGCAGCAGTGCCGGTGACCTCACCGCCCAGAATAGCGGCGCGGACGGACTTCTCCTCCACAATCTCGCCGTCCTTAACATACAGGGCAGCGCGGTAATGATGGGTGTGCTGGCCGCCGGGGCCACCGGTGGTCTTGAGCTCAGCGTCGGTAACGGTGAGTACGGCGTTTTCATAGGTGCCGGGCTTCATGTTGGTGCCGATGCCATTGATGGTCATGGTCAGCTCCTTGCCGGCGCCTGCGGTGTAGAGCTCGTTTGCAGCGATGGTCAGACTGTCATAGGCGGTGGTCTCGGGGACGACCTTCAGGACGGGCAGATCCTCAGCACCGGCCTTCAGAGCTTCAACCAGCTTTGCGCAGGCCTCGTCAGTGGTGCCGGAAACGACATAGGTAGTGGTAAGACCGCACTTTTTTGCAGCCTTCTCAGCCAGATCAGGCGCAGCTGGTGCAGTGGGCTTTGCAAAGAATTTGTCGCCCTCCTGTACGGCGGAGACCAGCTCCAGCGTGTAGCAGAGGGAATAGGCTTCCTTGTTGACGACAGAAGCGAAATCTTCCAGGTCCTCAGCTGCAGCAGGAGCACTGGCCATCATGGGAGGAGGACCGCCAGGACCGCCAGGACCACCGGGACCACCGGGACCACCAGGACCATCCATAGGGCCACCGGGCATACCACCGGGACCGCCGGGACCACCCATAGGACCACCAGGCATACCACCGGGACCGCCGGGACCACCCATAGGACCACCGGGCATACCGCCGGGGCCACCCATGGGACCATCGGGTGCAAAGAATTTATCAATCATAGTTATAAACCTCCTGTGTTAGGATTTTCTAATATGGTAGCATAAATTGGTTTTATATGCAATATTATGCAGCCAAAATAACCGCGTGAGCACAAATGGTCCTTTTCCTTCCTCAGGGAATATGTTATAATAAAAACATCAGAAACGCGGTAGCGGCCGCAGCTGTATATTCTTCGTGCCGCAGGCACATGGAGGGCTTGAATATGGAAAAGAAAGGCTTCAATAATTCCGAAATCATCCGCTGGCTTGCTTATTTCTCTGTGGAGCAGGAACTGGATCTTGCGACCATGCGGATCCTGGATATCACCCGTGCAAACAAAAATCTGATTCCGGCAGTCCAGACAAGACGGCAGGTCATGGTCCTGACGGACGCCGGCCATCCCGATATCTTCTATGATATGTGGAACGCAGGCCTTGGTGACTGTACTATCATATATAATGAAGGCAGTGAGCCGGAGGGACCCATCAAGCGCGATAAGGTGCAGGATATGATCGACCGCGGCATCAACGCGCCTGCTGCAATGCTGGTGCTCAACGATCAGGCGCGCAACACCTACCAGATCGGTCTCAAGAACCAGCGCTTCTGTGCAGGCACCATCCGTTATGTTTCCAGCGAGATCCGTTCCGTGATCATGTCCAAGCTTCAGGTAGAGCTGCGCGACTGCCTTTTGACTGTGGGCGCGGCCAGCATCGCTGTGGAGGCTGCCCTGGTTGCAGCGGAGGGCTCAATCTATGCTGTGGAGCACAGCAAAAAGGACCTTGCTACCATGGAAGAAAACACGAAGAGCTTTGGCCTTCACAACGTTAGCTGCTTTAGCAGCGTACAGGAGGCTGCCGGTCTTCGGGTACCGGATATGGCCTTCCTGGTTGCCTCTGATTATCTGGAGGAGGAGATTGCCTGGCTTCTGGAGCAGAACCCGAAAATGTGGATCTTTGTCTACACGCTGGATTACCGCTATCTTGCGGCTGTGCCGGAGATTTTCGAAAGAAACGGTCTTACAACGCAGGATATGGTACAGATTGGCGTCTCAAGGCTGAACGCAAAGGGAAGCTTTGACCGGGAGCCTGCCCCCTGGCTGATCACAGGGATCAGGGTCTGATCCTGCTATAAAGTGGTTTTGGCGGCGTCTTCCATCCGGAGGCCGCCGCCTTTTTCTCAGTTGTTGCCTGAAACGAAAAATATCGTGCCGAAGGATGGAGATTTTTTGCCGGATTTTTCCACAATTGTTCATTTTTGTGCAAAACGGCAGGGAAAGGGCGAGAATTCATTCGGATTTTGGTCAGTATTCAGATTGACGGAAAAAGCTGATGATGGTATCATATGACCGTGGATGAAACGTATGAAACAAGTGGTACATTAGGTATCACCTCGTATGCCAGTGCGAGACGTTTTCATTCATTCATATCTCCTTCTTTTTGTGTAGGGGTTTGACAGTGCCAGATGTCGAAACCCGGTCAGTTCCGAGCCTTGCCAGAGGCCCGGAGCTGAATTTTTTTGCAAAATATACGATAGGCCCTGCCCACCGGGCAGAGCCTTTTGCCGTAAACAGCAGAATGCTGTCAGGGAATCTGCTTCTGCCATGAGCAGCAGCATCAGCCGGCAGACTGACCGCTGCCTGCGACCTCCAGCCAGTACCAGGCGATGATGGAACCGGCTACGGCGCCGTAATTGTTGATCCCGTCCGACTGGTTGAAGGTCTTCAGGTAGGAGCTGTTCAGATTTTCGGCAGCCTTTTTCACACGGCCACGGGTACCGGTACTGAAGGCAGCATAGTGTGCATTTGCGGCCAGAACATCTGCCTTCACCCGGTCGTTCATGGCTGACCAGAGCCTTGACTGTGCATCCTTGTCGACCTTTGAGATCGCGTTATATACATAGATAAAAGCCGAATACCAGCCGGAGTACTGATAGATGGCCAGATCTGAGTGAATGCATGCAAGAAAGGCAACAAAATTCGCATCGTTCTCCTGGGTTACTGTGGTACGATGGGCGCACTCATGACTCATGACATAGGGCAGGGACTGGTCCGGAGTGTCTGCATTGATGTTCATTTCACCGGTGTAGGCGGTGTAGATGCCGGTAAGCCCGATGCAGTCCATAAGATAGGAGAAGGTCATGGGTTTGGCAGTAACATTTCCGATTGCGAAGCGGCTGCCATAGGTATCCTCCAGCCAGCGGTAGCCGCTTTCAAGGCCGGATTCCATATCTGAAAAGCTGCCGAAATCCGAGACGCCACTGCTATCGGACGGGACCTCGCCGGACCAGTAATTGGCCATCTGCAGCAGATAATCTGCAGCGGCCTCAGCCTGTTCAACCGTATAGCTGTGCTCCTGATAGGGAGTTGTGCTGAGAAAGGTGGGGGCAAACTGATCCGCACCCCAGAGCGCTACAAACAGAAAGACCAGCACAGCCGAAACATTTACGGCGGTGCTGAACAGCAATATCGGGCTTTTCCTGCTGACGATCAGGCGGATCACCCAGCCCAGCACCAGCCATACGGCACCAAGGATTCCCCATTCCAGCAGGGAAAAAGGGAAGAGGTCGGTCAGGTGTGACCAGAGCCCCAACAGGGTCGCGGACAGGTCCTGATACCAGGGAAACATCAGCCCGGGGGCAAAGCGCGCAAGCAGATAGATCGCGCAGGAAAGCAGAAAGAGGATAGCAGAGGCAATGGACATACGCAGTGCGCGACGGCGGCGCAGTGCCTTTTCGTGGGAGGGAGTCACAGAAACACTTCCTTATATAATAGACAAAATGATAAAATTTTTGTGGCAGTATTTTTCCCTTTTGTATTTTACCACGAAATATGTTGAAAGAACAGCAAATCGGGCAAATCTTCGTTGACTTTGTACGGTTTGCGGATATAATAGACACAATGAAATTTCAGCCCCCGCATGCCACGCGGGGAGCAACAGGAGGATCATAAAATCATGAAAAATACCGAAAAGACCATGGACAAAATTGTTGCGCTCTGTAAGAACAGAGGCTTTATTTTTTCCGGCAGTGAGATCTATGGCGGTCTCGCCAACACCTGGGACTACGGCCCTCTGGGTGTTGAGCTGAAGAACAACGTCAAAAAGGCATGGTGGAAGAAATTCGTGCAGGAGAACCCCTATAATGTGGGCCTGGACGCTGCCATCCTGATGAACCCCCAGACCTGGGTTGCCTCCGGTCATCTGGGCGGCTTCTCCGATCCCCTGATGGACTGCCGTGAGTGCCATGAGCGTTTCCGTGCCGATAAGGTCATTGAAGACTGGGCAGGCGAGAACGGCGTAGAGCTCGGCAAGCCGATCGATGCCTTCTCCCAGGCAGAGATGAAGGATTATATTGAGGGCAACAATATCTGCTGCCCCTCCTGCGGCAAGCACAACTGGACTGATATCCGCCAGTTCAACCTGATGTTCAAGACCTTCCAGGGTGTTACCGAGGACGCAAAGAATACTGTTTATCTCCGTCCTGAGACTGCGCAGGGCATTTTCGTCAACTTCAAGAACGTTGCCCGTACCACCCGTAAGAAGCTGCCCTTCGGCGTCTGCCAGGTGGGTAAGTCCTTCCGTAACGAGATCACCCCCGGTAACTTCACCTTCCGCACCCGTGAGTTTGAGCAGATGGAGCTGGAGTTCTTCTGCAAGCCCGGTACCGACCTTGAGTGGTTCCAGTACTGGAGAGGCTTCTGCCGTGAGTGGCTGCTGAAGCTGAACATGAAGGAAGAGAACCTGCGCCTGCGTGACCACGCACCGGAGGAGCTGTGCTTCTATTCCAAGGGTACCACCGATTTCGAGTATCTCTTCCCCTTTGGCTGGGGCGAGCTCTGGGGCGTTGCCGACCGTACCGACTACGATCTGACCCAGCATCAGAATACCTCCGGTCAGGATATGACCTACTTCGACCAGGAGACAAACGAGCACTATATCCCCTATGTCATCGAGCCTTCTCTGGGTGCCGACCGTGTAACTTTGGCCTTCCTGCTTGAGGCCTATGATGAAGAGGTTGTCGGCCAGGATAAGAAGGGCAATGATGACGTTCGTGTGGTCATGCACTTCCATCCCGCTCTGGCTCCCTTCAAGTGCGCAGTCCTGCCCCTGAGCAAGAAACTGGGCGACAAGGCTATGGAGGTTTACAATGAGCTCTCCAAGGAGTTCATGTGTGATTATGATGAGACCGGTTCCATCGGCAAACGCTATCGCCGTGAGGATGAGATCGGTACTCCCTTCTGCATCACCGTGGACTTTGAGACCGTCGGCGACGAGAATACGCCTGCCGATAACTGCGTAACAGTCCGTGACCGTGATACCATGGAGCAGGTCCGTATGCCCATCGATCAGGTAGCAGCATATATCAACGAGCGCATCAAGTTCTGATCAGATCCGTGAAGAAAATGAAATGGAGCCGCTGCAGCCGCAGCGGCTCCTTCTGAAGGTATGGAGGGACAGCATGAAGAAAACGTTACTGGCAGGGCTGCCCGAAGCCGGGCTGACGCTGACGGATGCGCAGGCAGAGACCTTTTGCCGCTTTGGCGAGGCATTGATCGAAAAAAATCAGGTGATGAACCTGACTGCAATCACGGAGCCGTCTGCGGTGGCGCAGCTCCACTTTCTGGATTGTATCTGCCTGCTGAAGGCAGCGGACTTTACAGGAAAGCGTGTGATCGATGTGGGCTGCGGGGCAGGTTTCCCCGGCGTTCCGCTGAAGATTGCGGAGCCGACCATTCAGCTTACGCTGCTGGACAGTCTGAAAAAGCGGATCGACTGGCTGGCTGAAACACTGCCGGCACTGGGGATAGAGGCGGAATGTGTCGCTGCAAGGGCAGAGGAATATGCGGCGGGGCATCGGGAAGCCTATGACCTTGCTGTATCCAGAGCGGTTGCAAGGCTGAACGTTCTGGCAGAGCTTTGCCTGCCTCTGGTTCAGGTCGGTGGTGCCTTTGTGGCTATGAAGGCAGTGGACAGCGATGAGGAGATTTCAGAGGCTGCCCATGGGATCGCTATGCTCGGTGGGAAGGTTGAGAGAATTCTGGATTATACGGTCCCTGGGACTGATACTGTGCACAGGGCCGTGGTCATCTGCAAGCAAAAGGCAACGCCGCAGCAGTTTCCAAGGCGCTTCGCAAAGATCAAGCAGAGCCCGCTCAGATAAAAACAGAGATCATAAAACCGGCCCAGACGGCGCACGGCATTTTTGCCAGATGTGCAACGGTGGGGCCGGTTTTTGCTTATTGATCGCTCAGGTGCGCAAAGTAATTGCATTTCAGGGCAGCAAAGGCATTGTTCAGCGTAGTGGAGACCTGTGCCGACAGAGCAGCTTCCGAATCGTCCACAGTCTCCGCTGAGGCATCATGGTAGGTGCTGCCGTTGTACCAGCTGCCATTCGCAAACATGACAAGTCCCTGATCTCCGGATACACCAAGCACATCCTGCCCGGGATAGTACTGATATTGTGTATCAAGCCCCCACAGATTTGTAATGGTGGGGGCAAGGTCGGTAATAGCAGCAGCAGTGTCTATGGTTTGCGCCTCAAACCCGGAACTCCAGAAGAAGCAGGGAGTCCGGCGCAGAAGCCAGGCATTTTCGCCGTCGGCGCTGCCGGAGATTCCCTTCAACGACATGACAAGGTCGGTATCGGTCATATATTTGGCATAATGGTCCGAATAGATGAAGAGCACCGTGTCATCAATATGACCGTCTGCGGTCAGGGCATCCAGCAGCGCACCGATAAAGGCGTCGGTTTCCATAGCGTGGGCTACAGCCCGGTAAAGCTCCTCCGAATCGTCTCCGGCAAGCGCAAGTGTCGCTTCGTCAACGGCTTCGTAGGCGGCATCCCAGTGGCCGTCGCAGATATTGTCCAGTGCTTCCGTATATGGGCCGTGGCCGGAATAGGTGACAATAAAGGTCATAAAGGGAGAGTCGCTGACCATCAGGTCATAGCCACCGATCATCTGCGAGTCCCGCATATAGTCCTCCATCTGCATATCGGTTCCACTGTGATAGGCTTCATAGCCCCAGTTCCGGTGGATGGCTGCACGATTATAAATTTCACCACTGGCAGAATGAAAGCTGTTCACGGTATAGCCTGCTTCCCTGAAGAGGTTTGCCAGACTGTAGGGGAAGGCGTATTGCGTGTAAGCCTTCAGGGAAATGCCGGAGGATGGGATCACCATGCCGGTGTTCGCCGTGAATTCAGAGCTGAAGGTGTAGGCGCCACTGTAGCTTGGAGTGAAAAACCGTGAAAAGTTCACACCTTCCTGCTGCAGGCCATAGAGGTTTGGCATGATCTCAGGGGTGAGCAGCCATGTGTCAATGGATTCCAGCTGGATCATGATCAGATTTTTGCCTGCAAAGGCAGAACTCCAGGCGTTATCCGTGTGGGGCGAGGAATCTGCCCGCTCTGTATAGTATGCATCCAGCTCCTCATAGGTCTGCCCGTTCTGAAGGCGGTCATCCAGACCAGAGGAGACCAGCAGACTTCTGAGCAGGTACTGGTAGCTTCCGGTCAGGGCAAAGCTGCGGTTGATGTCCGTGAAATCCGTATAGACTGCAGTAGGCGTTGTAGAATCATAGACGGAATTGTCCCAGCCAATCTTTGCAGTGTCGCTGTCGCGCAGGCGGTTGTCCTGCAGCCACAGGCCGGAACCACAGAGCACAAGCAGTACAAGGCAGACCAGAAGCCGGGGCCCTGTGCAGCGACTGCCATCCATAAACCTTGCCGCAGCGATGCAGCAGATGATCACCATCAGCATAAGGAGCAGAAGCACAGCAGGAAAGTGGAGATAGGCAACGCTGAAAAATTGCATGCCGGTTTCCGCAAATGAAAGGTCGGCAGTTGAGAAAAAGCTGCCTGTCAGATTGTACATGACGCCATGGACCAGCAGAAGCAGACAGCTGAGCAGAGGCAACAGCACTGTAAGGCCGCGCCGCAAAGGGCCTGGCAGCAGTTGTACCAGCACAGTCAGCAGACAGGACCAGCAGACTGTGAAGCAGAGCGCCGTCAGATTGTACCAGGAGGCTCCGCCGGTAACAGGATATAAGAAACGAAAACACAGATCCGGCAGCAGCAGACCGAGAAAGCAGACGAGCGCCGGCAGCAGGCAACGAAGGACAGTCCGTCTGCAAGAAAAATGTCCTCTGGAAGACGATTGCCCGGCAGCCTCATCCGTAAGAGCCGGGGAATGCGATAAGCGAAAAAAGTTCATAGTAGCACCTGAATTGGGATGGGGATTTACAGTAACTTTGCTCAGTATACCACAGAAGTGGCAGACATTCAACGCAGCCCTGTTGGAAGCGGGGCCCTGTATTTTCACTTTATTTACAGACAGTGTTGCAAATGTGGTGTATAATAAAAAACAAAAGAACATGTATGAAGGTGATGTAATGGATGAGCTTTTCTACTGCAGTGGTCTGACAAAGGCCTACGGGGTAAAGCAGGCACTGCGGAATGTGAACCTCAGTGTGGGCAGAGGAAAAATCGTCGGCCTGCTGGGGCCCAATGGCAGTGGCAAGACCACACTGCTGAAGCTGGCCAACGGTCTGCTGACGCCAACCTCGGGCGAGCTCCGGATCTCAGGGCTGAAGCCCGGCCCTGAGACGAAAAAGCTTGTGAGCTATCTTCCGGATGCCAGCTATTTGCCTGCGGGGATGACGGTCGGCCGGATGCTGCGTATGTTTGCCGACTTTTATCAGGATTTCAACCAGGCCAAGGCACAGGCCATGCTGCAGCAGCTGGGAATTCGATGCGAAGACGGTGTGAAGACCCTGTCAAAGGGCAACCGTGAAAAGCTGCAGCTGATCCTGACCATGAGCCGGGAAACGGAGCTTTATCTGCTGGACGAGCCAATCGGTGGGGTAGATCCGGCGGCGAGGGACTATATTCTCGGCACGGTCCTGCGCAATTACGCAGGTAATTCCACTGTGATCATTTCCACGCATCTGATTGCAGACGTTGAGCCAATCCTGGATGATGCCATTTTCCTGAAGAACGGACAGATTGTACTGTATCAGCCGGTGGCAGATATCCGGGCAGAAACGGGTAAAAGTGTGGACCAGTATTTCCGGGAGGTGTTCCGATGCTGAAGAAACTGCTGAAATACGACTTTCTTGCCTCGGTACGTTACCTGTGGATGGCCTGGGTTGCACTGCTGGGCGCTGCGACGGTGTCCGGCCTGTCAACCCGGCTGCAAAGCGACAGCAGCTATGCCGGGCTGGCGATGGTGCTCACGACAATGCTGATCCTTCTTCTGCTGCTGGCAGTCTGGGTTCTTACGCTTGTACAGGTGATCCTCCGCTTTCACACAAACCTGCTGAAGGATGAAGGATACCTGATGCATACACTGCCGGTACACACCTGGCAGCTGGTGCTCAGTAAGCTGCTCTGCGGTACCGCAGTGCTTTTGCTGTCAGCTCTGGCCTCCGCCCTGGCGGCCGGTGTATGGGCATTCTGTTCCAATGCAATCTGGGATTATGGGAATGCTTTTCAGCGTATTGGGGCGGTGTTCCGCTTTTATGGTGTGTATTTTGATGGCTGGACAACGATTCTGCTGTGCTGTACCTGGCTGGTTTCTGCGGTGAGCCTGATCCTGAACTGCTATGCTGCGCTTTCACTGGGGCAGCTCGCAAACCGGAATAGAATCCTGTTTGCGTTTTTGTGGTTCCTTGGGATCCGCACAGCTGTGAAGCTACTCAATACGATGATAACGATCGTGACCGGGCTTGTGAGCAATGCTGGAATGGGCGTGACAAATACCAATGGCGTAACCTTTTTTATGAACACTTCCAGCCTGACACAGCTTATCGTGAAGGTTCTTGTCGGAATTGCCTGCTTTGTCATAACAGAAGAGGTCCTGAAACGGAAGCTGAACCTGCAATAGAAGAAAACGGCCCGGGCCTGCTGCAGCTTTGTGCTGTGGCAGGCCCATTTGCATGCGTTCGATGGTCCACGGCAACAAACTTCCATTTGCGCGGAAAGTATGGTAAACTTGAAGGGCATGAATGAGAAAAACGGGAGGCTGATCCCATGAACAAGAATGAAATTTTTACCGCTGAGATCACCGGCTTTACCAGTCAGGGCCTTGGCGTTGCCAGATATGAGGAACGGGCTGTATTTGTGAAGGGCGCAATTCCGGGGGAGCTTTGTGAGATCAGGCTGGTGAAGATCACAAAAACTGCGGTCTATGGCCGGTTGGAGAAGGTGCTCAGGGCTTCGCCACACAGAATCGAGCCACTATGTCCCCACTTTGGCCGTTGCGGCGGCTGCGACCTGATGCATATGGACTATGCACTGGAGGCTGAGCTGAAGCGGCAGCATGTCTGTGATGTGTTGCGCCGGATCGGCGGTGTAGATCCCGGGGAGCTTCCCATGCACGGGGCACCCACGGACGCGGGCTATCGCAACAAGGTGCAGTTCCCGGTGGGGATCGCGAACGGCGAAGCGGCCGCGGGCTTTTTCCGGGCCCGAACCCATGAGATCATCCCCATCTCCCACTGCCATATCCAGCCGGAGGAGGCCGAGCGGGTAGAGCGGGCGGTGCTCAGATGGATGCAGCAGTACCACATCCTGCCCTATGACGAGCAGACGCACCGGGGCTATATCCGCCACATCTTCGTCCGCAGGGCAGTGGTGACCGGCGAGCTGATGGTCTGCCTCATCGTCAATGCCGAAAAGCTGCCCAAAACAAAGCAGCTGACACAGGTCCTGCTGGAGCAGGTGCCGGAGCTCACCACCATCCTGTACAATGTCAATACCCGCCCCGGCAACGCAATCCTGGGCGAGGTCTATCATACCGTCTACGGCCCCGGCTATATCGAGGATGTGCTGTGCGGCCTGCGCTTCCGGCTGTCCCCGGCATCCTTCTATCAGGTCAATCACGATCAGGCGGAGCTGCTCTACAGCCGAGCCATCGCCCTGGCGGACCTGCATGGCACGGAAACAGTGCTGGATCTCTACTGCGGCACCGGCACCATCACGCTGGCCATGAGCCGCAGCGCCGGCAGAGTCATCGGCGTGGAGGTCATCCCCCAGGCCATCGAGGACGCGAAGGACAACGCCCTGCGCAACGGTATCGAAAACGCCGAATTCTTCTGCGCAGACGCCGGAGAGGCCGCCGAACGGCTTGCCGCGGAGGGCATCCGCCCCCAGGTCATCACGGTGGACCCGCCCCGCAAGGGCATTACCCCACAGGTCATTGACGCCATCGTCACCATGTCCCCGAATCGTCTGGTCTACGTCTCCTGCGACCCCGCAACCCTCGCCCGGGACGTCAAGCTGCTGGAGCAGCAGGGCTACCACTACATCAAAGGCGAGACCGTGGACCTCTTCCCACGCACAAAGCACGTTGAAACGGTATGCCTTTTGTCCAAACTCTCTGAGGCGAAGCATAGTATCGATGTAAAGCTGGATATGGATGAGCTGAATGTGACGACAGCGGAAACCAAGGCGACATATGAAGAAATCAAGGCTTACGTGCTGAATCAGACAGGACTGCAGGTCAGCAGCCTGTACATCGCACAGGTGAAGCGGGAATGTGGAATTATAGAAAGAGAAAACTATAACAAGCCGAAAGCGGAAGATGCAAATCAGCCGCAATGTCCGGAAGATAAGAGAAAGGCAATTGAGGAGGCTTTAAAGCATTTTGGAATGATTTGATAAAGTT
>R14__coassemble_80_pt1 | contig 77714 bp, 59 predicted proteins | sample R14__metabat2_high_PE_043 | metagenome-assembled genome bin R14
GTGGAGAACGGCATCACCACCGGTACCAGCACCACTACCTTCAGCCCCGGGAAGAGCTGTACCCGTGCACAGATCGTGACCTTCCTCTATCGTGCCGTTCAGAATGTGGGTAATGTTCCTGCCTGATCGATAACAGCAATGCTTAAACGTGCCGGGATGGGCTTCCATCCCGGCCTTCAGGCAGGGGCAGGGATGTCCTGCCTCTGCCTGAGGGAAGTACAGATGCAGACCGAAAAGGGGGTGCCGCCATGGCCGGGAAAAAAAGAATCGTAGCTGTGATGGCGGTCCTCTGCCTGCTTATGTCATTGCTGGCCGCCTGCCGAAGCAGCCCCGTCCTGATGGAGACGCTTTATGAGCAGGCTGCGCCGGAGGTGGATGAGACGCAGGAAATGCTGGATCCTGACGAGGAAGGACAGGAGGATGAGCAGTTTGATCAGGAGGAGCGGGACGATGTGGATACACAGAGAAACGCAAATCCCGATCAGGGGATTCAGAATGAAAACGATGATGGACAGGCAGAAAAGTCTGCAGATGTGGACTATGATGAGAATCATAACCTGCAGAATTATGCGGGAGAAAGCGCAGCGGCTGAGGCTTCTCCATCTCCATCTCCGGAATCTGCACTGTCTCCTTCTCCTGCTGTAAGTGCTGAACCGGATCCTTCATCAGCCGCGGATGCTTCGGAGCCGGATCCGTCCCCTTCAGAGACTGCAGAAACACCGCAGAGTGACGGAGAGACAGAAGGCGGGCAGATATCGGACGGAGGAGAGGATCCTTCCACGGTCAGTCCATCCCCGGAGCCCAATCCGGAGCCCTCAGAGGAGCCGGAGATACCGCCGGGCAGAGAAATTACAGATGCCGGCGGAAGCACCGTAACGATCCCGGAGAATGTAAGCAGGGTAACTGCGGTCGGTGCTGCGGCCCAGATGGTTGAGATTGCCGGGCAGACAGGCTCTTTGCTGGGAAGCAATTCGGACCTGCTGGAATCTGACCTTGCACAGCTGGCCTTTTCGGATGCTGCAGCCATACAGACCTGGTGGTACGGGGATGGTTCAGCGGCTATAGACGAGGGCTGCTTCTCGCAGCTGCTTGAAGCGGCACCGGAGGTCTGCTTCGTGATCAGCGGCCAGTATACCTTCAGTGATGAGCAGCTCTGGAGCCTGAATGATTATGGGATTTCAGTGGTCACACTCTATCCCTTCAGTACCTTTGACAACATGAAGGCAAATATGCGGATCGTCGGACAGGTGCTGACGACGGATGAGCATAACGCGGAGGAGATCGCGGAGCGCTATTGCAGCTGGATCGATGAGGTCCTTGCGCAGACAGAAAGCCTGGCATCAGAGTATAACGGCCACACCTACACCGTATCCAACAGCTCCGGTGAGTATGAGGTCGTCGGAACAGTAAATTCCCTGTACATTGCCGGCTGGGATTATGACGCGTCCTACAGTATCGGCGGTGTCAATGGCAGTGTGCTGGCAGCGGAGGCAGGCGACAGCTATGGCTATGGGCTTGCGTATGCGTATTCACCTTTGCATAAGGAGTTTGTGTCCGCAGCTATGACGGCGGCCGGAATCTCCAACGAGTCAACCAGAGTCCGAAACCAGCACAGGGCCAGTGACTATGTCTATGTCACACCGATGTTTCACCAGTTTGTGCCATCTGTTTACGGAAGCAGAGCCTCCTATTACGACAGCAGTGAGGTGATCGCGTCAGCGGATCTGTTCGTCTCGAGAATGGTTGACAGTAATGCCTATCAGCTGGGTACTACCAGTGGTATGTGCCAGTTCCCGGCAGTGGTCGCAGCCACACAGGAAATTAAGGAAGCAATCGAAAACAACTGGTTCTGGCAATATCATGGTCAGGAGGTCCGGATCACCTATGACGGCAGCACCTACAGCTATTACCGTGGGATTTCCGGCGAATATGAGATTTATGTAAATCCACAGGGAATGATCAGCTGGGCGGAGGGCAGTGTGGAGTCTCCGCTTGAGAGCCTCTGGCTTGCCTGCAAGTTTTCGGGAAATACGATCGATGAAGCATGGAACGAAACCTGTGCCTTCTATCAGGAATTCTTTGAAGTAACCCTGGATGATGGCTGGCGTTATTCCATTTTCGGTGAATAAGCGATTCAATGACCATGTGGAAAGAAAGGAATGAAAGTATGGCTGAATTCAATATTATGAAGGCACCGACAAGTGCCGAAGCAGTGGCCGGTCTTCTGAAGGAATGGCACTATGAAAGGGAGACGGAGTATGTACCGCTGGCAGAGTGCCTGGGCAGGGTTACGGCAGAGGATGTCCGTTCCGTCAATACCCTGCCTGCCATGCGTGTTTCCGCCATGGACGGCTTCGCGGTAAAATCCTCAGCCTTTGCGCAGGGAACACCGGAGCTCTCCGGATGGGTATTGGGCAGGGATTATGCGCCTGCGGATACCGGTGATGATTTCCCGGATGACTTTGATACGGTCATTGCAGTGGAGAAGCTGCATTATGACGCACAGGGAAAGCTTGTGCTGGAGCCGGACTACCAGTTTAAAAAGGGAGCCAATATCCGGCCTGCGGGCAGTACCATGGCGGCAGGCGACCTCCTTCTGAAGAAGCATACACAGATCACCATTGAAGCAATGGTGAATCTGGCAAATGGCGGCCTGCGTACAGTGCCCTGCATCCGGAAGCTGCGGATCGCCTTTATTCCCACCGGAAGCGAACTGACACCGGTCGGGACCGAACCCCTCCGAGGCATGAACATTGAGACCAACAGCATGCTGGTCTCCCATTATATCCGCCGGTGGGGAGCGGAACCGGTCTGCCTGCCCATTGTGAGGGATGATCCTGAAAAGCTGGAGGCAGCACTGGATGAGGCGATGAAGCTTGCGGATATCGTCCTCGTAAATGGCGGCTCTTCGAAGGGCGGAGAGGACTACAATACCCGTATGCTGGAGCGCAGAGCCTCTTATTTCCATCACAATGTCCGGGCAGTTCCGGGCAGGCCTGTTGGAATCTCTGTCATAGAGGGCAAGCCTGTTATCAATATGCCGGGCCCGTCACTGGCCGCGTTTGTTGTAAATGATTATCTGGTGCACAGTCTGATCTGCAGCTACTATGATATACCGGTTCATAAGCGTCAGACGATCGAATGTATTATGGATGAGGATATGAAAAAAGGCCCGCCGATGGAGGTCTATAACCGGGTCGCGATTGAAAAGCGCGGAGACAGCTATTACGCAAAGCCTTTCGGCCGCGGCGCAAAGGGCTCAGAATCCCTGCGTGAAGGGCTGGGCATTCTGATCGCGCCGGTGGGAAGCTTTGGTTATCAGAAGGGAGAGAAGGCGCCGGTACAGCTCCTGACAGGGGAGGAATGCATTCCGGTGGGTGAGACGCCGGCAGACAGCGATGCACCGGAGCTCCCCGCAAACTGTGATCAATGTCCCAATGCATGTCCTGCAGACCGGCTTAGCTGCGGCAGAGGCATGGCACATTTTGCCAGACTCCGGAAGGGTGAAAAGCCCTTCACCAGTGATAATCCTGTCGCACAGTATCTGGTCACCTGTGGGGATGCTGTCAAAAACAGAGCCGGCATGATGGCACAGCATGGAGCTGATGTGGGAAAGCTGTTTGGCGCACTGAACGAGCAGGAGCAGACGCAGCTGGTGGAGCTGCTGAAAAAGCTGAATGACCGCTGGAACGAAGAGCATTACGCCAGACACAGAAAGGATAAGACCTGAAGATAGCAAAATGGGCTGCGGATCTGACTCCGCAGCCCATTTTTTGGACTGATTGTATATGCGCGTTTTATACGGCAGGGGTATAGCCGCAGATGTCGCAGTACCACCGGACAAGACCCTCAGGGTCGTCATCCTCGCAGTGGCCACCATCCCAGATGATGCGGGCGTTGACATCCTTGCCCAGATTCTCAAGGGCAGTGGCGAGATTCAGAACAGTGGGGACAGAGGTTGCGCCGTCAACACCGCCGTGGCGGATCCACCAATAGGGAGCGCAACCGGCGTTCTTCTGCAGGACATGCCACATGGGGTTGAAAATGTCACAGATGTGCTTCAGCTCGGGATCCACCTTTGCGGCAGGGTCACCGGAAGCATGCTGCAGGGCAAAGTCGGTGAAGTGACGGGCATTCTCTGTAGCGGAGCCGAAGACCAGTGTTTCGGCATTGTTCAGCGGATACTCATCAAAGGCAGGCAGATCCTTCTCACGGCCGGCATGGGTGGCAAAATCGGCAAAGGTGAAGCTGTAGCCGTCACCGTCGCGGGTAAGCCAGGGATTCTGCGCCAGGTAGGCCTCCTGCTCTGCGGGAGACTTCTTGTCCATGAAGCGCTTTGCCTCGGCCAGCAGGTACTCCTGCATCATATAATCCGCCAGGTTATCGGTGGTAAGCTTGCCCCAGTCGCCGTGGCCGGTCAGGTTACAGGAATCCAGATAGGCTGTGTAGATCGCCTTGAGCTCGGCAGCCTGATCCTGATCTACCAGCTGTGGGTTGGCAACCCGCATGGGGCCACCGCTGTAGGGAACATGGGACCATTCATACTCATAGGCGCAGTCGCCGTTATCAAGGTTCATGACAGGACTGAAGGAAGCAGAGCCAAAGACCTTATCGGAGGTATCGGCAGCACCGATCTCCTTCAGGTAGCTGTCATACTCGGGGCTGTCGCCGGAGGCAGCGATCAGGCAGCTGAGACCACCGCCGGCGCTGCCGCCATGGGTAACGATATGGTCCATATCACCGGGGATCAGGTCTGCGTTGTAACGCAGATAACGGATGGCAGCCTTCAGGTCAACAGCTGCTGCGGGAGCCTTGCCATAGTACCTGCCGGCAGCGGCTCTGGGATCACCCTCGGGCCACTCGCAGTCACGGCCACGGCAGCCGGGATTTACGCAGACAAAACCGTAGCTGAGACAGAGGTTGGCAACATAGTCGGGACCCTTGCCGTCCATACCGGGAGGACCTCCGGGACCACCCGGGCCTCCGGGACCACCGGGACCACCCGGGCCACCGGGACCTCCGGGACCACCCGGGCCACCGGGACCGCCGGGACCACCGGGACCACCCGGGCCACCGGGACCTCCGGGACCACCCGGGCCACCGGGACCGCCGGGACCACCGGGACCACCCGGGCCACCGGGAACAAAGCCGTCCTTGGTATTCATCATGGGAGGACCACCCATCATCATGGCGTGGGGGCCCTTGTTGGCGCTGGCAGTATAGCCGGCAACGTTGGCTGCAAACAGCACAGGGGCCTTGCTGCAGTCAATCTCCTTACCGTTCACAGAAACGGGAATACGGAGATCCATGCTTTCATAATCATCATCAACGGGGCTGGCGCAGTAGCAGATGCTCTTATACTGCCTGTAGACAACCTTTCTGCCCTCAACCTCAAGGTCCTTCAGCTCATAGGCCTCCGGATTAAAACGCAGGGGATCTGACATAGGGACATCTCCTTCATATTACAGACTGCGCGGCAGTCTGTGGAATGATAATATGATACCACACTTTTGTGTGGGAAGCACGAACTTTTACTGCATCCATGTGAAATTTGCTGCAGTTCAGGTGCAGTCCACTGAAGGTCAGCCCCGGGAGTATCAAACCTGACGGAATTGCATTATCAGCTTTGACGATTCCCGGGAAAGGACGGATAAATATGGTATAATTAAATAAAAACAGTTGAAAAAGAGGAGCGTGAACCAATGAAACAGTCCTTTACAGAAGAATTCAGGAATGCAGTTGCGCTGCCCAGCGGTCTGTGGACCCGCTGGTGGTTTACAAAGGGCGACCAGAGCTATGAGGCAATCTACAGGGATATGAAGCAGAGCATCGTGGATGCCGGTATCGTACGGATTGAACTGGCAAAGGGCTTTGTTTGGACTGACGGCCCGGAAAATATGGCAGCCTTTTACTATGTACTGAAGGCTGCGGAGGAGCTTGGCCTCAGAATGGACATTGCAACGGGAACCCCTTACCCGGCAGAAAACGGGGTAAAGCCACTGGTCGTCAACGGGAAGACCTATTATGACCCTGCCGAGATCGGCTACCGGGCAGAGGACTGCAATGCCTATGCCCTGAAGTATGCCCTGAAGGAGGTCCCGGCAGAGCAGACAGAGCTGTCTCTGACAGAAAATGTAACTGCCTTCTTCCGGAATATGTTCTTTGAGCCTGCAAGGCTGACGCCGGGCCGCAATCTTTCTGTAGACGTAGAAAAGGGGGAGAGGATTGCCGGTGTGACGGCCATCTGTCTGGCGGAAGATGGGAAGACCATACTTCGGGCAATCGACCTGACAGGTAGTGTACGGGACCGGAAAATTGTGACCTCACAGCAGACGCTTTCAGAGTGTGCCGGTGGAAACTTCCGGGGGAACTGGCGCATCATGGTGTTTTATACGGAGTTACAGCCCCGTAACAGCGTGTGCTATATCAACTGTAATGCCACCCGTGCCTGGATCCGCTGGTATCAGGAGGGCGTGATCGACAATGATGCCTACTGGACGGAGGTGATGGGACTGCCTGCCGGAGAGGTTCGCCGGCTATTTGATCACGTAGTCAGCGGGATCTGGGAGGACTCTCTTGAGGCAATCCCGGTGGGCTACACGGCCCACGCGCTGCCTGGCGTGAATGGTGGGGAGGACCTTGATATCTTCGCCGCCTTCGAGCAGTTCTGCGGCTACTCCCTGACGCCGGACCGGTGGCCCGCACTCTTCGTAGGCGGTGATGGCCTCTACGCTATGGGCGGCGGAGTTGCCAATGATGCGGACTTTGTGGCGGATCCGGTAGCAGACCGACAGCTGCGACATGATTTCTTTAATACCCTGACAAGGCTATACTGCTGCAACCATCTGGATGTTTACACAGCGTGGGCACAGGCACAACCCGGCAGGCTGGACACCCGTGTTCAAACCTCTTACCTGTATGCGCTGGATCAGGACGCGGCCTTCCAGAGTGTGACCATTCCGGAGTACGAATCCCTGAACTCCTGTGACAGACCGGATTCCATCCGGGCGGTGGCGGGCGCGGCACATACCGGAGAAAAGCGCTATATCTCCTATGAAATGGGCGCAAGGGCGGTGTCCTTTCAGCATGAGACCTATTCCATGTCCTGGTACGACTGGCTCTGGCACAGCAATGTAGGCTTTGCCCACGGAATCAATGCCACTGTGCTCCATGGGGTGGAATATCTCTATGGAAACTGCGCGAAGGTGTGGCCGGGCCCGTGCATGGCGATGCCATTTGCGGCGCTTTCAGAGCCCTGCGGCCAGCGCATGCCCTACTTCCGCCTGATGAAGGATACGGTCAGCACCTATCTGGCCCGGGAGCAGTATATCCTGACCCGCGGAAGGCCCCGGATCGATCTGGCGGTCTACTACTACTACAATGAAGTACTGAACGACTATCTGGATCACTGGAATGACCCGGCACTTGCGGCAGCGGGTTACAGCTATGACTTTATTGGGGACAGCAGCCTTGCGCTGGCAGAAAAATCCTATGACGGAGAGCAGCGCCGCCTGCAGGCCGGTGGCTATCGTGCGCTGCTGATCAACCAGTACCGCTCCGGAAGCAGGGGCATGGCAGCGGGACCCGGTGCAGGGGAACGGAAGGCTTTTCAGGGGATGGGCTTTATGCCTGCCGAAACCGCCGGCCGGATACTGGCGCTGGCACAGAAGGGGTTCCCGGTGGTGATTGTCGGCAGAGCACCGGACCGGGCAGCTGCAGCCTCGGATAATGGGGGTGTCGCAATGGGTAGCGGTGACCTGATGGTACAGCACTGCTTTGCCGAGCTTATGAAGCTGTCCAATGTGCTGCAGTGCGAAAGAGAGGCGGATGCGCCTGCCGCACTGGCTGCGCTGCAGGTCCTGCCCGATGTCGCATTTTATGGAGAGAACACCGAAGATCTGTACAGCTTCCATCGGTCAGCCGAAGGGGCGGATTATTACATGCTCTTCAACCGTACCCATACAGTCCATTGGCTGGGTCAGGAGCGGGACGAGAGCCTGCTGATGGTCCATAAGGACCGTAGGATTGCTGCCGAATTTGTGCTGCAGGGGCAGGGAGAGCCCTTCCGGTTGGACTGCTGGACCGGTGAGATCCAGAGGCTCCCTTATGAACGGGCGTCAGAGCACAGTGTGCGTGTAGCGCTGGAGCTTAGCCCGTCCGAGGCAGTCATGCTTGCGGTGGGCGCACTGGACGGCAGCTCCATGCCGGGTGTTTATGGGGAACTGATCGCGGAGCAGCGCCTGCAGGACTGGACGCTGGAGCTGCAGCTTTACCGCCCTGATGAGGCCTGGCTTGCAAAGCCGGAGCTTTCCTCTGCCCTTGGCTCCGGGATGACAGAGCTCCGGATCGAGACACTGAGCGGCCTGAACCCCGCACCCGGGGGAATCCTGCGTCCGTGGACGGAGCTTGCCGGACTGGGGGATGCGCCAGAGCGTGCATCCGGGCTGGGCTACTACCGGACGGAATTTACAATGCCGCAGGACTTTGATCCCACCTGTGAATGGGCTGAGCTGGTCATCGAAGAAGCGACCGAGCTCTTTACCGTGAAGCTGAACGGGAGGGCAGTTGCGTTCCCACAGACAGCTTATCAGGGAAGCCAACAGGAGATCAGCGATGTGCTGCGGTCCGGTGTGAATACACTGGAGATATGTGTTGCCGGCGGCCTGTGGAATGCGGTGAAGTATTATAACGGGATCGCGCATGAAAATAACCCGGAGATCATGCCTCAGCTTTCCGCAGAGAGCTGGGTCTCATCGGATGGCCTGATCGGCAGTGTCCTGCTTCGGCGCTACCGGCGGTAAGAAAGCATATCATAAACAGAAAGCCGGCACCCTGATGGGTGCCGGCCTGATCTTGCGGGTTATTCGCCTTTTTCCTCAATGGCACGGAGAAACTGCTTTGTACGCTGATGCTGGGGATGGTCCAGCACCTCCCCGGGTGTACCCTGCTCTACCACAACACCGCCATCCATAAAGACAACACGGTCGGCAACCTCCCGGGCAAAGCCCATCTCATGGGTGACAACTGCCATGGTGATGCCCGATTTTGCCACGCTGCGCATGACATTCAGCACCTCACCTACCAGCTCCGGGTCCAGGGCAGCGGTGGGCTCATCAAAGAGAATGGCATGGGGCTGCAGTGCCAGCGCACGGGCGATGCCGACACGCTGCTGCTGGCCGCCGGACAGCTGCGCGGGATAGTGGTCCATGCGGTCGGTCATGCCGACCACCTGCAGGTAGTGCTCCGCGATCTCCCGGGCTTCTGCCTTGGTCTTCTTCTGTACGACCGTCAGCGGAGACATGACATTGTGCAGGGCAGTCTTATTACGGAAAAGATTATAATTCTGGAAGACCATGGTGCTGCGGGCACGCAGGGCATGAATTTCCTTGCGGGTATGGGCCTCGGCATTGATGGTCACATCACCCACAGTGATGATCCCTTTGCTGGGCGTTTCCAGATAGTTGGTGCAGCGCAACAGGGTGGTCTTACCGGAACCCGAGGGACCCAGAATACAGACAACCTCACCGGTTCCAATCTCAAAGTTGATGCCCTTCAGGACCTCCAGCTCGCCAAATACCTTGTGGACGTTTTCATATCTGATCATGTGCAGTCCCTCCTCAGTATTTCGCGCCGGCCTTCTGCTCGATCACACGCTGGATGGCAACAAAGATCATGTTGATGACCCAGTACAGCAGCAGGACGCACAGATAGACCTCAATAAAACGGTAGCTCTTGTTGGCCAGCATCTTGGCCTTCAGCATCATGTCGGTAACACCGACCATGGAGCACATGGCGGAGCCCTTGAAGGTTTCAATGAAATTATTCATCAGGGCCGGGATCCCAAGCCGGAAGGCCTGCGGCAGGACCACATGCCGGTACCCCTGCAGGCTTGTCATACCACAGGTGACGCAGGCCTCCATCTGTCCCTTGTCCACAGACAGGATGGCGCCGCGGATGGTCTCGGACATGAAGGCCGAAAAGCTGAGTGCCAGGCAGAAGATCGCCTTGCATTCAAGGCTGACGCTGCTGATGCCGGGGATCATGGGGAAGACACCGTAGACAAACAGGAACAGCTGGGCGATCAGCGGGGTGCCGCGGAACAGTGACAGCCAGACCTTCAGGACCAGCTGTAACGGGCGGTTCTTTACCATGGATAGGATCGCCAGTATAATGGCCAGTATAAATGCCAGCGCAAAGGAAGCGAAGGTGACGATCATGGTCATCTTCAGACAGCTGAGGATCGGGCCGAAGGCTTCGGTGAAATAGGATACCTCAAAACGATACATGGGCACAGCCCCTTTCAGAATTGCCCGTATACGTCACAGGCAGAAATGTCAGACAGAAATATTATGACATGTGCGCGGGTAAAAATCAATCGGAAGATAAAAGTGCCTGTCGCGGGATCGCGACAGGCACCTGTGAAAGAATGGTCTTTAAGCGGGGAGCGATCAGCCCTCGTAGCTCTGCCATGCGTTGTCGCCGGTGGTGGTGACAGTGTTGACCTCACCCTCGGGAACGCCGGTGACATCCATACCGAACCACTTGTTGGAGAGGTCGGTCAGGGTGCCGTCCTCATGCATCTGAGCAACCAGCTCGTTGATGGCGAGGATGATCTCCTTGTTTTCGTCAGCGCGGTTGAAGGCGTAGACGATCGGCATGTTCTTCCACTGAATGTCCTGAATGTTCAGGGTGTCCTGATAGCCAAGATCCTGTACCTTGTAAGCACAGGTGGAGGTGCACATCAGGGCGGCGTCAGCGGTCTTGTCCACAACGTTCTGGATCAGAACAGCGGACGACTCGGGGTACAGGCCGGTGATGGTGACGCCTTCCTCAGCCTCCTGGGCAATGATGTCCTCAAGGATGAGCGCGGGGTTGGAGCCTGCGGGGGTGCAGATGGTCTTGCCGTCCCAGAAGCTCAGGTCGCCGGTCTCGGGAACGCCGTCCTCGGTACGGGAAACCAGGCAGTAGGACTCCCAGGCGTAGGTGTTGGTGAACCAGTAGGAGGCCAGACGGTCATCGTTGACGGTGGTCAGGTTGGCGATGGTGTCAACCTCGCCGCTCTGGAGCATGCCCCAGATGCCGCTTGCGTCGACAACAGTCCACTCGATGTTGATACCGTAGTACTCGCCGATGTAGTTCATGACATCGATGTCCATGCCTTCGATGCCGTTGTTGCCGTCATCCTGGCTCCAGCCGGCCTGGGCGCCGGAGGTAGCTACACGCAGGGTGGTGCCGGCAAGGTCAGCGTACTTTGCGGCCAGATCGTCGGCAGCAGCCTCCTCAGCGGGGGCAGCCTCGTCCTGTGCGGAGGCCTCAACAGCGGCTTCGGAAGCAGCCTCAGCGGAGGCTTCGGTTGTCTCAGCGGCGGAACTGCTGCTGCCGCAGGCTGCCATGGAAGCGAGCATGGCCAGAGCCATGACTGCGCAAAGCAGCTTTTTCCAGATGGTGTTTTTCATAAGAAAAATCTCCTTTGTCTCTTTAGATGACTAAATTATACGTCAAATACCTACAATGTCAATAGGCATTCAGGAGGTTGGTGAATTCTGAACAGAATTTGCTGAAAATGAGCAGAAAAACAGGGGAATAACCACAAGCTCCCTGCGGAAATTCACAAGGGTTTATGAAGCTGGGGTGAAGCTGATGGAGGGCGGAAGGGACAAAGCAGCAAAAAACCGCCTCCGCCGGGCTGCGGAGACGGTAGCTGTGCTGTAAAGCGGTCAGGGCTCCGTTCTGGCAGAGCCCGGGTGGCTTATTTTCTGTTATGCTGGCGGTCGATGATATCCTGCAGGGTGATGCCGTCAAGATATTCCTTGGTTACCTTGTCAAGGCCCTCCCAGACAGAAAGCGTTGGGCAGTCGTTGCATTTACGGCAGCGGTTGGGCTTGTATTCCAGACAGGCGACCGGGGCCAGACTTCCGTGGGTTTTCAGAAGAATCTCGCATACGGTGTATTCATTCGGGGCCTTTACCAGACGGTAGCCGCCCTGTGCGCCGCGTGTTGTCTTCAGCAGACCCGCACGGTTCAGAAAGGGAACGATCTGCTCCAGATATTTTTTGGAGATTTCAAGCCGGCCGGCGATATCACTCAGTGGTACGTAGCCGTCACCCTGATGCTCGGCCAGGTCCAGCATCATACGAAGCGCATAGCTCCCTCGCGTAGAGATCATGTTGAACACCTCTTTTGTACAGTGAAATCTTCCTTTCTAAATTACCATATATTTTCAGGGTTTTCAAGTGGATGGACCCGAAAAGCGCAAATTCGCGCACGAAGCAAAAGCCTCTTGATGTATGTCGAGAAACGTGATAAAATGATAAAGTAATAATTCGCATACAAAAAATAAAGAACCGGAGGGATCCTATGGACCAGACACTGGAATTCATGGTGGAACGCTGGGAAGATCAGCGCACTGTGAAAAACCTGATGGGTAAATATGTGAACAGCCTGCTGCTGAACCGTCAGGGTGAGATCTACAAAAACTTTTTCAGCCGGCGCGATGATGTCTGCCTGACCTTTAACGATGGCAGCTATGTGGGTGCCGGGGCAGTCAGTGGTTACTTTGCCGCACTGGTAGAGCGCAATAAGCTGTCTGCGAAGCTGCTGCAGCAGCGCATGCCCGAAAAGCTGGGCGGAAAATCCGAGGAGGAGATCTACGGCATCGGCCCCTTCCACGTAAAGCCCCTGACCGCGCCGGTGGTGGAGGTTGCCGAGGATGGCGAAACTGCCAAGGGCCTCTGGTTCTGCCTGGGCTGTAACGCGGAGGTCACAGAGCGTGGACCCGAGGCCACATGGACCTGGGGCTACTTTGCCGGTGATTTTGTTTACGAGGATGATGACTGGAAGATCTGGCATTTGCAGTATCTGAACGATGTGGACTCCCTCTGCGGCCAGAGCTGGGGCAGAGAGGTTGTGCCCTATCCGGAGCTGCCGGAGTTTGCGGCGCTGAAGGACTTCGCTATGCCTCCCTATACAGTGGCAGAGCCCGTTCGTGCGCTCTACAGCGCAGACCGTCCCCTTACCGAAGCCCCGCGCATTCCCGAACCCTACCGCACCTTTGCGGAAACTTTCTCGTACGGAAAGGAGCTGGGATAAATGAAAGCACCTGAATATACCGATCTCCAGCGCATGCAGCGTGTCTGGGACGTGGAAGAGATCAAAAAGCTTGCTGCGAAGCGTACCTATTATATTGCCAACGACTGGCGCCAGAAGGAGCTGGACGAGCTCTGGGTTTCCGGCGAGGAAGCAAAGAAGCAGGCCTCCTTTGGACGCAACTGGGGCTACTATGTGGGTATGGATGAGATCCGCAAATATTATGTAACACAGCACAACGAAAAGCTTGATGCACTGCCCGGTGCCCGTGGAGAAGGCTGCCTCTTCCACCACCCCATTTCCACCGGACTGGTACGCGAGGCCTATGACGGTCAGTCTGCACGTGGCCTCTGGTACTGCATCTCTCAGGAAACCCTGCCTGACGGCACCGGCGAGGCAGATGCCCGCTGGTATATGGAAAAGCTGGGGATCGATTTCCTGAAGGAGGATGGCAAGTGGAAGATCCTGCATGTGGTGGTTGCCACTGACCTCCAGAGTGAGGCCGGCGCCAACTATATGGAGCAGAAGGTCTACCTGCCGAAGGAAGAAAACCCGGCCTATGTGGAGTTTGGCGACCCGACCATTTCCATGACGGTACATAACGAGCAGTATAACTGGCTGGACAACTATCCCGGTCCTCCCGCGCCCTATCAGACGCTGGATGAAGATAACAGCTATGGTCCCGAGGGCCATCCGGACTATGTGGAGGTGTAAGACATGAGAAAAAAGTATCTTGATCTGCACCAGCGGGTGCTCAATGCCGAGGCCAGCCAGGAGGTAGAGAATGTCAAGGCACTCCACTCCTACTATCATGGCCGCGCGGATGCCTACAGCGAGTGGCATAACATCTGGAGTAAGGATCCCTGGTGCTCCTGGGGCCATATCTTCGGCCGTATGCGTGGCTTCGAACAGGTCTGGAAGGGCTCTGTTACATCCTACGACAATATGGCCATGAACAACTCCCTGAATGTCCAGAAGATCTACCCGGAGATCGGCGGCCTGGATCCCAGACCCCTGATGGAGGCCTCGGTCCATACCCTCTTTACCGATATCATCGAGGTTGCCGATGACGGCAATTCCGCCCGTGGCATGTTCATCACGCCCGGTGTCATCTTCTGTCGCCTGAACCGGCATGAATATCCCTACTGCAATGTGCTGTGGGAGCGCTACGGCTCTGACTTTGTAAAGGAAAACGGCAAGTGGCTCTACCTGCACGAGCAGGTCTGCCCGGACATCATGGGCAAGCTGGACTATATGAATTTCGCGCATGAGGATTTTGAACGTCTGACTGCTCCGGTAGAAAAGGGCATTGGTCCCGTGACCCTGGGCGAGGATCCTGACACCACTGATCCCGGTCCTCTGCATCTGCCCTATTCCGTCGTGATGCCACCTCAGAATACGGTGCCATGGCCGGAGCCCTATGAGACCCTTGACAACGAGCACAGCTACTGCCCGGTAAAGACCTTTGCAGAGCTGCAGGCCGAGAAGGCCGCGGCAGAGGGCTGATTTGGGCCGCTGCGCAGAAGAAGCCTGAATGAAACAGAATGCCCGGACAGCAGTGAAAGCAGTTGCTGCCCGGGCATTTTCACGCCCCGACACGACAGACGTGCGGCGCCGGACAGAGGGGGCTCCGGAGCGCGAAAATTGTACGGTTCGGAAAAAAGTGGTGATAAAAAGCAGTTGTATTCTTATTTGCCCGTGTTACAATTAAATTGTAAATATGAAGCGCTGCTTTGTCTGTCCTGCAGAAATCCGGCAGCGGTGATCCGTGGACCCATAGTCCAATCAAGCGAAACGGAGGATACAAGTATGCTTGAAACAAAAGTACTCAATACCGAATGGCTGCTTGCCGAGAGCACCTGTCTCTATGATCTGACCATCGAAGAGGGCGGTAGCATTACTGCACCTCAGGGGAAATTTGTCACGATGACTGTCAACGGCATCGGCTGCGACCCGAAGCCCGGCCGCTATCACGGTGACATTCAGCTGACTGTGGCGGATTGCTACCATATGGCACCCCATGCCCTCATGCGCATCAACAACATTTCCCGTGATTTCAGTGATGCCATTGTGGTAGAGGATGGCGTTCTTTCTGCGGAGAAGTGCGTTCCCGCCATTGTGCAGGGCGGCAGCTATGACGGAGAGAAGACCGAGGGTGTCTATATTGCTACCAGCGCCGAGAGCTATAACGGTGTGCTGGTCACCGGCAGCAAGCCCTACACCGTAAAGAACAGCCGCTTCGAATTCGATGGCTTCAGCGCCAACGATTTTATGGGCGTGGGTGCTGCGGTCGCTGCCATTGATACTGTGGACCTGACCATTGAAGACTGCGACATGAGCGTCAACGGCGTCACCCGCTGCGCGGTCCATGTGGGTGGTGACAGCCATGTTACCGTCCGGAACTGCCGTATCGAGAACCATTCTCCCGATTCCGACTGGCTGGGTGACTTCAGCTGGGGCTGCGGCTTCACCGGCACCAACCGCCTCTGCCAGCTGACAGATAACGGCTCGGTTGTCTATGAGAACTGCGAGCTGAAGACCAACGGCTGGGGCATTCTCTCCATCGACGGCACCGACAAACACAACGAAATGGTCGTCCGCAACTGTAAAATGGAGCTCTCCGGGCCTCGGGCCCATGGCTATGGTGCCTTCTGCATTGGCGCCAACCATGTGCAGTTTGACGGTTGCGATGTCAATGTCAACGGCTACCCCCTGATGCTCCGCGGCATGCAGGATGCCGGCCGTGCCGAAATCCTCAATTCTAAAATCCGCAGCCGCCGCTTCGGTGTGCTGGCTATGGGTGACACCCATTCCATCCTGAACATTGAAAACTCCGATTTCAATACCGGCAGGTCTTCTCTGGTCTTCAAGGGCTCCGCAACCCTGATCAATATTCAGAATACGTCCATGACCGCCGGTAACGGTGTGATCATGCAGCTGATGGATAACGACGAGGGTGGCATGACCGCACAGAACTTCAAGGTTCCTGTGGGCGAGGTCGATACCGCCATTGAGGGCCGTGACCTCACTGTGGCAGGCGAGGATGACATCCGTATGAACCTGACCGACTGCGACATCACCGGCGATTTCCTCAACTCCACCACCAATATCCGTGCCTGCAAGCGTTCTGATCAGGGCGGCTTCGGTAAATTCCATGACACTGTGATCGGTTCCATGGCACATGCTGCGGGTGTAGTCCAGGAGAAGCCGGAGAAAGATGAGGGCGCAGCCCTGCCTGTTGGCATGAAGGATCTGGAATGCCCCAAGAATCTCGGCATTGTTATGAAGAATACGAAGATCACCGGCGTTCTCAGCGCAGCCACCGCTGCCTACAGAGAGGGCCTGACCCTGATCGATGAGTCCAACCGGCTTGAAATGGCCAACATCACCCAGACGCCTGCTGCTACCATTAACAACGGTGTCATTGTGGCTATGGATGCCACCAGCGTCTGGACTGTGACCGGTACCAGCTATATCACTGCTCTGGCACTGGCAGAGGGAGCGGTCATCACCGCCCCTGCAGGCAAGACCGTGACCATGACCGTGGACGGCACTGAGACGGCGATTGCTGCCGGCAGCTATACCGGTAGGATCGTGCTCACCGTCCGCTGAGTGGCAGTGGGCGAAGCCGGAAAGTCAAAAAGCCAAAAGCTGAATAAGACGTAAAAATCCCCGGCAGCCGTGCTGCCGGGGATTGGTGCTTTAGCGGGAGATTACATCATGGTGTAGAGGTTGCGCTTGTCAACAACGCGCTTTGCCTTGCCCTCGGAACGGACGATGGAGCCGGGCTCGACCACATGGACCTCGACCTTGATGCCGAGCATATCCTTCAGGCCGGAGACCAGCTTGGCCTCAGCCTTGGCCTGATCGAATGCGGGATCTGCAGCCATTTCGGGGGTCTTCTCAACGTTGAGCTCAATGCTGTCCTTAACGCCTTCACGGTCAACAACGATCAGGTACTTGTCCTGATAGCCCTGACGGTAGATGACCTGCTCGATCTGGGTGGGCCATACATTGACACCCTTGACGACCATCATGTCGTCGCTGCGGCCCATGATCTTGGACATACGGACATGGGTACGGCCGCAGGTGCAGGGCTCACGGGTCAGACGGCAGAGGTCACGGGTGCGGTAGCGGAGCAGGGGGAAGGCCTTCTTGTCAAGGCAGGTGAATACCAGCTCACCGATCTCGCCCTCAGGCAGGACCTCACCAGTCTCGGGGTTGATGATCTCAGCGTAGAAGTGGTCCTCCTGAATGTGCATGCCGGCCTGTGCCTCGCACTCAAAGGAGACGCCGGGGCCGGAGATCTCGGTGAGACCGTAGATGTCATAGGCCTTGACACCCAGCAGCTCTTCGATGTCCTTACGCATTTCCTCGGTCCAGGGCTCAGCGCCGAAGATGCCGGCCTTGAGCTTCAGGGTATCCTTGACGCCCATCTTCTTGACGACCTCGCCGATGTTGGCAGCGTAGGAGGGCGTGCAGCAGAGAATGGTGGATTCCAGATCCTGTGCGAAGGTGATCTGACGCTCGGTGTTACCGGAGGACATGGGCAGGACCATAGCACCTACCATGTGTGCACCGCCGTTGAGACCGGGGCCACCGGTGAAGAGGCCGTAGCCATAGCAGACCTGCACAACATCCTCGTTGCTGCCGCCTGCAGCGACAATGGCACGTGCGCAGCACTCATCCCAGATGAGCACGTCGTCCATGGTGTAGAAGGCGACAACGCGGCGGCCGGTGGTGCCGGAGGTGGACTGGATACGGACGACTTCCTTCTGGTCGCAGCCCAGGAAGCCCTTGGGGTACTGCTCGCGGAGCTCATCCTTCTCGATGAAGGGCAGCTTCTTGATATCGTCGATACTCTTGATATCCTCGGGCTTTACGCCTGCGGCATCCATCTTGGCAGCGTAGTAGGGAACGTTTTCGTAGACATGCTTAACCTGCTTGACGATCTTCTCATTCTGCAGGGCGACGATGCCATCATAGGGCATGGTCTCGATTTCGGGCTGGAAATAATTTTTCACCTTGATATCTCCTTAAAATAAATTTTTAACACATTGATCACTGTCTTCCCAGTGCAAAGGCACGAAGGTTCAGATCCACAAGCTTTGCGGGAACGCAGTCACGCACAGCCTGCAGCCATTTTTCCTCGGGAATGTCGAAATAGCGGGAAAGACGGCCCATCAGCACGATGTTGACAGCCTTGGAGCTGCCGGCCTCCTCGGCGAGGCTGAGACAGTCCATAGCGTCGATCTGAACACCCTGCGCGGAGAGCTTATCGAGAATGTCGGAAGGGTAGGCCATGGCACCTGTAATGACGGGCATGGGGTCAACCTCCTGGGAGTTTGTAACGATGCGGCCATCCTCGCGGAGGTATTCCACATAGCGGGCGGCCTCCAGCTTTTCAAAGGACACGATAAAATCTGCCTGACCCTTGTCGATGATGGGGGAGTAGACCCGGTCACCAAAACGGACGTAGGTGACAACACTGCCGCCACGCTGGCTCATGCCGTGTACCTCAGATACCTTAACATCATAGCCTTCGTCCAGCAGCAGACGGCCCAGCAGCTTGCTGGCAAGCAGGGAACCCTGTCCGCCGACACCGACGATCATAATATTTTTAACCATATCTGAGTTCCTCCTTATTCATGAGACTGCAGCGCGTCAAAATGGCACAGCTGCTGGCAGACGCCGCAGCCCACACACAGGGTGGGATCCACAGCGGCCTTCTTGCCCTTCATGGCGAGGGCGGGGCAGCCCAGACGCATACAGGAACGGCAACCCTTACACTTGTCCTGATCGACTGAGAGCGGCTTGTTGTGCCTGACATATTTCAGCAGGGCGCAGGGCCGGCGGCTGATGATGACGCTGGGCTCCTTTGCAGCCAGCTCCTCCTTCAGAACCTTATCACAGGCAGCCAGATCATAGGGATCTACCACAACGACCCGGCCAATGCCCATGGCATGGCAGAGGCTTTCCAGATCGATCTTACCGGCTGGATCGCCCTTGATGTTGTAGCCGGTGGTGGGGTTCTGCTGATGGCCGGTCATACCGGTGATGGAGTTATCCAGAATGATAACGGTGGAGTTGGACTGGTTATAGGCAATGTTGGCAAGACCGGTCATGCCGGAATGCATAAAGGTGGAATCGCCGATGACACAGACGGTTTTTCCCTCGCTTTCCTCACCCAGAGCCTTATTGAAGCCGTGGATGGAGCTGACAGAGGCGCCCATGCAGAGGCAGAGCTCCATAGCAGACAGAGGAGCAGCGGCACCCAGGGTGTAGCAGCCGATATCGCCAAGGACGGTGCACTTGTTCTTTGAAAGGGTATAGAACAGACCTCTGTGTGGACATCCTGCGCACATGGCTGGGGGACGGTTGGGCAGGGTCTCGGTCAGCGGGCGGTTTGCGGGAACGGGCATACCCAGCTTTTCCGCGATCAGGTTCTGGGAGTACTCGCCGCAACGGGGCAGGACATCCTTGCCGGTAACGGTGAGGCCCAGCTTTTTGCAGTGGTCCTCGATGATGGGGTCAAGCTCCTCGATGATGACCAGCCTGTCGACCTTTTCTGCAAAGTCGAGGATCAGCTTCTCAGGCAGAGGATTGACCATGCCCAGCTTCAGAATGCTGGCCTTCTCACCGAAGACCTCACGCGCGTACTGATAGCTAGTGGAGGAGGTGATGATGCCGAGTGCAGTGTCGCCCATTTCCACGCGGTTGATGGGAGCGGTTTCGGCCCATTCGACCAGGCGGCGGGTGCGCTCCTCCACCACGGGATGGCGGCGGATGGCATTGGCGGGCATCATAACATACTTGGCAATGTTCTTTTCATACTTTTTTACTGCAGGCTCCACACGCTCACCGGGCTCTACAATGCTCTGGGAGTGGGCGACACGGGTACACATTTTAATGATGACCGGTGTGTCGAATTCCTCGGACAGCTCATAGGCCAGCTTTGCGAATTCATAGGCCTCACTGGAATCGGAGGGCTCCAGCATGGGCAGCTTGGCGGCGATGGCGTGATGACGGGAATCCTGCTCATTCTGAGAGGAATGCATACCGGCATCATCGGCAACGCAGATGACCATACCGGCATTGACACCGGTGTAGGAGGCGGTGAAGAGCGGATCGGCAGCGACGTTGAGGCCAACGTGCTTCATACCGCAGAAGCTGCGCTTGCCGGCCATGGCTGCGCCGAAGGCAACCTCCATGGCGACCTTTTCATTGGGAGCCCATTCGCAGTAAATCTCAGGGAAGAGGGCGGCCTCTTCGGTGACCTCGGTGCTGGGGGTTCCGGGATAACTGGAAACAACGCTGCAGCCGGCCTCGTACAGACCACGGGCAAAGGCCTTGTTTCCCAACATTAATTGTTTCATGATATTTCCCCTTATTTTATGTGCCGTCGGCAGGGTACGCCGCGGCAGAATAGACACATTTTACCACAATGTAACCATGAATACCAATGAAAACTAATGGTGAATTAAATAATTTACATCGAAATTTTCGATTATGGGACACATACTTGCCTTGCTGTGATAGAATATCACTATCATACGGAGGAACAGGTGATCACAATGACAAAGAGAGAACGCTTTGATGGTCTGCGCGAGCTGCGCATCAATATCCTGACGGATGAGCTGCCGGAGGAATATCTGCCCTATGCCACCTTTCTGGCGGCCGACTGCGATGCGGATACCCTGCGTGGCTGCTATGACGGGCAGCGCTTTGTGTCGCCACCCTGGGAGGCCGGCGTCCTTGCCCATGAGGAGGACCCGGTGAACCTGCTGGTGATCCGCGGGATCGAGGCCCTTTCAGAACGGGCCCAGACCAAGTTTGAGCTGCTGCTGAAATATAAAAAATCCTACGTCACGGAGCTGCCGGACAACTGCGATATTGTAGTGCTGGCACCCAGGGAATTTACCCCCACCCGCAAGATCGCCATGCTGATGTCCAGAGTCTATGACTGAGCAGCTGCTGCAGAACAATATTAAGAGATTTCCGGAAAATTCTTCCTGTGGGCCGGATAGTACTTGCAACCTTGGTCCGGTCATGCTAGATTATGAGCAGGGAACACCCCTGTGAAGAAAGAATTGTTATACATGTAAGAAGGAGAATCCGAATGAAAATTTTCATCGATACCGCCAATGTAGATGAAATACGAAAAGCCAATGATATGGGCGTCATCTGCGGTGTCACCACAAACCCGTCCCTCATCGCAAAGGAAGGCAGAGACTTTAAGGAGGTCATTCAGGAGATCGCCGGCATCATCGACGGTCCCATCAGCGGTGAGGTGAAGGCCACTACCTCCGATGCCGAGGGCATGATCGAGGAAGGCCGCGTTATCGCAGCGATCCACCCCAATATGGTTGTAAAGATTCCCATGACCATGGAAGGCCTGAAGGCCGTCAAGGTCCTGTCGGACGAAGGTATCGATACCAATGTTACTCTGGTCTTTTCCGTGAACCAGGCGATCCTGGCTGCCAATGCCGGAGCCACCTATGTCTCTCCCTTTATGGGACGTCTGGACGACATCAACATGAACGGTACAGATCTGATCCGTGATATCGTACAGGTTTTCAAAAACTATGATTACGAGACAGAGGTCATTGCCGCTTCCGTTCGAAACCCTTTGCACGTGACGGAATGCGCAAAGGCCGGAGCGGACATCTGCACCATCCCTTATAAGGTGATCGAGAGCATGACAAAGCACCCCATGACCGATCAGGGCATCGCAAAATTCATTCGGGACTATCAGGCAGCCTTTGGTGACTGATCCATTATAAGCCGCTTACAGCAGACCGCCCGGAACCGGGTGGTCTGTATTTTACGGCCGCTGTGGCCTGCAGTTTAAAAACAGTTTATCATTTTTAAAGCTTAATTTAAGGCGGGGCAACACAATTGGCCGGACACGGTGCTATAGTAAAAACATAAACTGTACGCGTTGCACCCTGCCGGGCATCGGTGGCCTGTGCGGCGCATGGAAATGGAGAGGTGTTCCTATGAAAACACGTATTCTTGCCGCGGTACTTGCGGCCATGCTTTTACTGTCCTGCCTGTCCGGCTGCGGCGCAGCCACAGCCTCCACAGCCGAATCCGCAGCGAGCTCTGCTGCTGCAGAGTCCTCTGACGGCGTGATTACCCTGACCTTCCCCTGCATCTGGGTTGGGTCTGACTCCAAGGCAGAGGTCTTTGGCAAGATGGTAGAGGATTTCAATACCGAATATGCCGGTCAGTATCAGGTTGTGATCGAGGAGCAGACCGATTACGATCTCTATGAGGATAAGCTCCGTACCCAGATCACCACCGGCGACGCACCGGATATCTTTACTGTAAAAGATTTTTCTGATGTTGAGCTCTATGCCGAGTCCGGCAAGCTCATGGACCTGACTGCTTTCCTGACCGGGGATGACATTGCACCCCTCTTCATTGACGGTGCGGTGGAGGCTGCGCAGGTCGGCGGCGTCAGCTATGCCTTCCCCTATGAAAACGCAGTGGTGCCCATCATGTTCAACCGCTCCCTGCTGGAGTCCGCTGGCATCACGGAGATCCCCACCAGCTTTGAAGAGCTCTTTGAGGTAGCTGCTACCCTGCAGGAGAATGGCATCTATGCCTTTACCCAGTCCACGGCAGATAATGCCTGGTTCGCAATGCTCTGGTACTCCTATGCACTGGCTGCCTGCGGCGGCGAAAATGTCTACGATAACGGTCTTGACGATCCTGCCTTTGTAGAGGCGGCTGAGCTGGTACAGAAGATGTTTGAATACACCTCCAGCGACGCCATCGGCGCCGACGCAACGGTTGCCAACGGCCATTTCTTCAACGAGCGCTCCGCCATGTATCTGAACGGTACCTGGATCCTGGGCCGTATCAAGTCCGAGGGCGTGGAAGGCCTTTATGACAATCTGGCAGTTTCCACCGGCCTCAGCTATAATGGTCAGAATGGCGGTGCCTATATCAATCAGGTGCAGGCCTATCTCTGTGCAGCAAAGCAGGATGACCCTGCAAAGCAGGCCGCTGTAGAGGCGTTCTTTACCTATATTCTGAATCCTGACCGCGTAGGTGAGCTGTGTGCCTCCTCCGGTTCCCTCTTTGCCGTAAATGTGGATGCCTCTGTGATCTCCGACCCCGTGCAGGCTGAGATTGTTGCCCAGAGCAGCAGCGCATCCTTCACCATCGGCCACTTCAACGGCTCCATGTCCACTGCTGTTGCGGCGGAATTCCCCTCTGCGCTGGAGGCCCTGATCCTGGGCGATACCACGCCGGAGGAATTTGTCGAACAGCTGAAGGCTGCTGACAAGTAAGGAGAGGCTCCTATGAAAATGAACATGGAAACGCGGGTTGGGATCATTCTCTTCCTGCTCCCTGCGCTGCTCCTGTTCACGGTCTTCTTCATTCTGCCTGTGGGCTATGTTCTGGTCATGAGCCTGTTTGAATGGAACGGCATCACAGTCCCGTCCTTTAACGGGATCCAGAATTATATCGCCCTCTTTACGGATAAGGTCTTTATCCGCAGCATCCGTAATAATCTGATCTGGGCCGCGGCATCCTGTCTCATTCAGGTGCCGCTGGCTCTGCTTATGGCAGTGATCCTGTCGAAGAAGCCCCTGTTCTGGAAGCTTTTCCGCACCATATATTTTCTGCCGCAGGTCATCTCCAGTATCGCCATCGCATCCCTGTGGTCTGCTGTGTTTAACAGTGAATTCGGCATTCTCAATGGTCTCCTGAAGCTGGTGGGGCTTGGGGACCTGGCCACAAACTGGCTGGGCAATCCCAAAACGGCCTTCCCATGCGTGCTGATCTACGGACTGTTCTATATTGGCTATTACATGGTCATTATGATGGCCTCCATATCCGGTATTGATGAGACCTATTACGAGGCTGCAAAGATTGACGGAGCCGACGGCATCCGTCTGGAGCTGGCCATCACCATTCCCATGATCAAAGGCAGCATTGCCACCTGCATGACGCTGGCGGCGGTCTTCGGCCTGCGCTGCTTTGAACAGATCTATATGCTGACAAACGGCGGGCCGGCTAACCGGACCAGTGTTGTGGTACTTTATCTTTACAACCTGATGCAGAAGAACGACTACGGTGGCGCCAACGCTGCCAGTGTTGTGCTGATCTTTGTAGGTGCGCTGGTGATCACGATCCTGCGCAGGGTCTTTGCGGAAAAGGAGGAGGACTGAGTCATGAAAAAAATCCTCCGTTTTCTGCTGAAGCTCCTCATGTGGGTGCTGATCCTCTTTTTCGCCTTCTATACGCTCTTTCCGCTGCTATGGCTGGTAATGACCAGCCTCAAGACCAATGCGGAATATTTCGCGAATCCCTTCTCACTGCCGGCAATGCCACAGTTTCAGAACTATGTCAATGCCATGCGCCAGGCAAATCTGCTGCGTATGATCTGGAACTCTGTTTCAGTAGCTGTTGTAGCGGTCTTTATCAATGTTATGGCAACCTCCATGGCGGCCTACGCCCTGTCACGCTTCCGCTTTAAGGGCCGTGAGGCCATCTTCATCATGTTTGCCGCAGGCATTATGGTACCGCTGAACGCCCTGATGGTGCCCTATTACACGATCTTCGCAAAGCTGGGAATGCTGGATTCTCTGAATTCCCTGCGCATACTCTATGCTGCCATTGGTATCCCGGTCTCCATTTTCATTATCCGGGGCTTTATGGATTCCTTCCCGCGGGAGATTGAGGAGGCAGCCTGCGTGGACGGCTGCGGCTTCTTCGGCCGATTCTTCCGAATGGTGCTGCCCCTGAGCCGCACAGGCCTGATCACGGCGGCTACCTTCCAGTTCATTACCTGCTGGAATGAATTTGTCTATGCCAATCTGCTGACATCGTCCCCGGACAATAAGACTATACAGATCGGCATCCGATATTTTACCAACCAGTTTACCACGGACTATGTTTCCATGTTTGCTGCCATTGTGGTGGCGATCATCCCGTCCATACTGATCTATGTGATCTTCCAGAAGCAGATCATCTCCGGCCTGACTGCCGGAGCGGTCAAGGGCTGACTGTGTAAAGGTCTGCCGGCCGGAAAGCCGGAAAGCCGAAAAAGCTGAAAAGGCGGGAAGAGATAAAAAACGAAACCCGGACCCAAACCATGCAGGCAGGAGGTGCGCTTATGGGCATTTTTCATATCAGGAAGCTGCTACGGCAAAAGCATCTGACCATTCGTCAGCGGCTGACCATTTCCAATATGCTCATGCTGATCCTGCCGGTGGTCACGGCTGCACTCATCATCTCTGCTGCTGCACTGATCAACTGGCTGTGGACCCTGAAGGACTATCAGACGGGCTTCGCCAGAAGCGAGGATTTCTTCCTCACCTGTGAGGGGCTGACGGATGACCTGACTCGCCTGCTGGAGAACACGGGGGAGGATACCGCATCGGCTGAGCTGGCTGAGCGGCTGACAGCGAAGCTGGATGAGGAGAACATCCGACTCCTGCTCTTAGAGGACGGAACGGAGGTCTACTCCTATGGTACAGAGCGGAACCGGGATGCCAGCTTTCTGTCTGCAGCCGCGGAGCTGGGCGGCAACGGCAATTTTTCCATTGATAACCGGAACCTCTGTGCCCGGACGGTGGAGATCCACGGAACGGAATACGGCATTTACCTTTATGGCACCACCAGACGGCCGGTCTATCAGGGCATCCGCACACTGACGATCGTAGCCATTATCGTGCTGGTGCTGGGACTTGGCCTTACCGTATACCTGTCCAATAAATTCCTTTCGGATTTTGTCTTCCGCCATATTGCCGAACCGCTGGAGAGCCTCTCCTACGGAACCCGGCAGATCCGTGACGGCAATCTGGAATACCGGATCCAGTGCGGGACGGATGATGAATTTGCGCCCGTATGTGAGAACTTTAATGAAATGGCTGTGCGCCTGCAGGAGATGGTGGATCTGACCCGCCGGCAGGAGCGCAACCGCAAGGAACTGATGGCAGGCATCTCTCATGACCTCCGTTCCCCGCTGACCGCGGTCGGTGCCTATACCGATGGACTGATCGATGGTGTGGCCAGAACTGAGGAAGCGCGGATGCGCTATCTGACCATGATCAAACGCAAAACAGAGGAGATCATCCGTCTGGTTTCCCGCCTCTTTATGTTTTCCAAAATGGACCTGGGGGAATACCCGGTCTACCCAGAACGGCTGTGTCTGGATGAAGAGGTCCGGGAATTTATCGCGGCCCTGGGCCCGGAATACGAGGAGAAGGGGCTTGCGTTGCAGGCTGGAAGCCTTGCGCCGGCGCTGGTGGAGGCTGACCCGGAACAGTTGCACTGCATCTTCTCCAACGCGGCGGAAAACAGCTGGAAATACCGGCAGGCCGAACACGGTACCCTGAGCTTCGACCTGACCTGCAGTGGGGATACTGCGCGGCTGACCCTGACGGATGACGGGCCCGGTGTTGCGGAGGAGGCACTGCCAAAGCTCTTTGAGGTATTCTTCCGCAGTGACCCTGCACGCAAAAATCCGGGAACTGGAAGCGGCCTTGGGCTGGCAATCTGCAAAAAGGCCGTGCGGCAGATGAAGGGAACGATCTCTGCCGCCAATGCGCAGCCCCATGGCCTGATCCTGGAGATCTGCCTGCCCCTGATCTCCGGGGAGACAGACCGGAGTGCGGTGCCGGAGACCTCCGAAGCCGCACTGCAGACGCAGACCACAGATGAAACCACAGGGATGGGAGAGAGGGAGACAGATGGATAAGATCCTGATCATAGAGGACGACCTTGGCATTGCCGAGATCGAGCGGGACTATCTGGAGATTGACGGCTTTGCGGTGACCATCATCACGGATGGCACGAAGGGCCTGCAGGAAGCACTGACCGGTGACTATGATCTGATCCTGCTGGACCTGATGCTGCCAGGAACAGACGGGTTCCAGATCTGTCGGCAGGTGCGAAAGGCACTGGATATCCCCATTCTTATGGTGACCGCCCGCACTGAGGACATCGACAAGATCCGCGGTCTGGGCATGGGTGCGGACGACTATATTGAAAAACCCTTTTCCCCGGGTGTGCTGGTGGCAAGGGTCAAGGCAAACCTGGCCCAGTACCGCCGTGTCAGCGGCAGGGACCGGCCTCAGGAACGTCTGCTTACCCTTGGGCCGATCACCCTGGATACCGACCTGCGCACGGTCACGGTGGAGGGCCGTGAGGTGGATCTGAAGAACAAGCTTTATGAGCTGCTGCTCTTCTTTATGAATCATCCCAATCAGGTTTTCTCCCGGGAAGAACTTTACGAACGGATCTGGGGCATGAGTGCCCTGCGGGATTGTGCTACCGTTGCGGTGCACATCAACCGCCTGCGGGAGGCCATTGAGGAGAATCCTGCCAAACCGCGCTATATTCAGACTGTCTGGGGTGTGGGCTACCGCTTCCGGATCTGAAGCGCAATCAAAAAACAGAGGGGTAAGAATATGAATGTTCAGGACTGGATCGCGTCGCTGGAGCTGGAGGTAGGGCAGGGCGAAAACCACTTTACCATGGAAAAGGGCAGCTTCTCCTACAAGCAGAAGCTCTCCGGCAGGCGCAGCCTTCGGATGATCGGCCGGGAGGAACAGGCAGAGGGAAGCGTACTGGTATATCTGGATGGAACCACCGGAGATAAATACCGGCTGCTGGTCCACGAGACGGACAACGGCGCGGACCTTGCCATGACCGGACCGGTGCCTGCAGGGGTTAACCGCTTCTGGCTGAGCTTTGCCACAGATGACGGGGAGCATATCTACGGCTGCGGTGAAACCTATTCGGAGCTGGACCTGAAGGGCCAGAAGGTCCGTATCTGGGTGGCGGAGCACCAGAACGCCCGCCGCATTGCCCGTAAGATCCTCCGGGAGAAGCTCCTGGGCCGACACCCGAAGCATACCCTCAGGTTTTCGGCCTATGAATCCTATTACGCCCAGCCGACCTTTACCTCCAGCGGACGTTATTTTGTCCATGTGGACACCAGTGCCTATGCGGAGTTTGATTTTACCCGTCCGGCCAGGACCACCCTTTATCTGCAGGAGCCGCCAAAGCTCTTCCTGCGGCAGGCCGAAGATTTTGAGACTCTGTCCGGCATGCTCTCAGATCTGCTGGGGCATCAGGGACTGCTGCCCGACTGGACCTATGACGGCGGTATCATGGCAATTCAGGGCGGTACGGAGGTGGTGGACGAAAAGATCCACCGGGCACTGGAAGCCGGGGTCCTCCTGAAGGGTGTCTGGTGTCAGGACTGGTGCGGCTGCAGACGGACCGGCTTCGGCTATCAGGTCATGTGGAACTGGCAGTATGACGCGGTGCTTTACCACGATCTGCCGGAGATGATCGCGAAGTGGAAGCAGCTCGGCGTCCGCTTCCTTGGCTATATCAACCCCTTTATGGCGATTGAGAAGAACATCTATGCGGAGGCAAGCGCAAAGGGCTATACCGTAAAGAATGCCGCGGGGGAGGACTATCTGGTCACCATCACGACCTTTCCGGCTGCTATGATCGACCTGACCAACCCGGAGGCCTGGGACTGGTATAAGGCCCTGATCAAACGGAATATTCTGGACATCGGTATCTCCGGCTACATGGCGGATTTTGGGGAATATCTGCCCACAGACTGTGTGCTTTACAGCGGGGAGGACCCGGCACTGGTGCACAACCGCTGGCCTGCCATGTGGGCGCAGCTGAACCGGGAGGTGCTGGAGGAGGCCGGTATGCTGGAGGAGGTCTTCTTCTTCACGCGGGCCGGACACACCGGAACGGTGGCAGCCTCCACCATGATGTGGACCGGAGACCAGCATGTGGACTGGTCTGTAGATGACGGCCTGCCCTCTGTGATCCCGGCGACCCTGTCACTGGCTATGAGCGGCTACGGCATGGCCCACTCGGATGTGGGCGGCTATACCACGATCCAGCATATGTGCCGGTCCCGGGAGCTGCTGCTGCGCTGGGAGGAGATGAATGTCTTTACGCCCATGTACCGCAGCCATGAGGGCAACCAGCCGGTGAAAAATGTGCAGTTCGCGGACGATGCCGGATTGCTGGAGCATCTGGCCCGCTGCACCCGGCAGCATGCTGCCCTGAAGCCGTTGCTGCAGGCACTGGTCCTTGAAAATGCGCAGAAGGGCGTCCCGGTCATGCGGCCCCTCTTCTATCATTACGATGAGCCCCGGGCCTATACCGAAAAGACCGAATATCTGCTGGGCCGCGACATACTGGTGGCGCCGGTCATCGAAGAAAAAGCCACCACACGCAGCTGCTGGCTGCCGGCTGACAGCTGGGTCCACCTGCACAGCGGCACAGAATATGGCGGGGGAGAAGTGACAGTGGAGGCTCCCATCGGCGCGGTGCCGGTTTTTGTGCGAAAGGGCAGCCCCTGGTACGCCCTGGCGATGAGCCTTGCACAGCTTTAACGCTACGGACTGTACGCTGAAAAGCCCACTGCCCCGGACTTGACACTGCCCCTGCGCTGTGGCAAAATAGCCTTTGCATATACTTGATACAATATGTTTACCTTTGATCGAGGCGATAAAATCCATGAAAAAATTCCAGATTGCTTATGTGCCCATCGGGGTGCCCACCTTCCACCTGGAGAGCGCACAGGCCCAGTTTGATGCCTCCGCCGCGCTGCTGCGCAGCCTGACGGAGCATGTGGCAGTACCGGAGGAGATGCTGCTTTCCGTGGACCTGCTGCAGGACTATCTTGCGGAGCTGGAGCCCCTGCAGCCGGACCTGATCATCCTGCAGAACCTGACCTTTGCCAACGCTGCCTATGCCGCTGAGGTGGTTGCCCGCTTTGACTGCCCGCTCCTGCTCTGGGCCCTGCGCGAGCCGGTGATCGACGGCGGCCGCCTGCGGCTGAACTCCCTGACAGGTGCTTTTTCCGCGGCCAATACCGTGAAGGCCTTCCGTAAGGAGCCCTTTGAATACATTTTTGGCAGCCCGGAGGAGGCAGTTGTGCAGAAAAAGCTGCGCGCCGTGGTCCGGGCAGCAGAGCTGAAATGGAAGCTCCGGTCCCTGAAGCTTGCGGCTGTTGGCCATACGCCCCAGGGCTTTGGCTTTGGACGCGCGCTGGATGCGGACCTCTTAAAGACCTTCGGCGTCACCCTGGAGTCTGTGGAGGCCCGGGAACTGATCGACCGGGCAAAGGCCTATACCGAGGAGGACATTGCCGCCTATCTGCAGGACGCGCAGCAGCGCATGGTGGGGCTTGATGCTACACCGGAGCAGAACCGGAAGGATTTTGCGCGCCTCTACTGCGCCTACTGCCAGTATGTGGTGGAAAACGGCATCGGCGCGCTGGCCTCCCGCTGCTGGCCGGATTTCTTTACAGCCTTCGGTACGCCGGTCTGTGCCGTGCTTGCCATGCTGAACGATCTTGGCATTGCGGCAAGCTGCGAAACGGATACTTATGGGGCCCTCACCATGTATCTGGGGCAGCAGCTCACAGACAGCCCGGTCTTCTTCGGTGATCCGGTCTCCATGGATGAGGCGGAAAATACCATTACCTTCTGGCACTGTGGCACTGCTGCCTGCAGCCTGGCCCGGGCGGATACCGGGGCCTGCGTCGGTGTGCACTGTAACCGGAAGATCGGCCCGACCCTTGATTTTGGCTGCCGTCCATGTGAGCAGGTGACAATCTTCCGCATTGGAAGGAAGCCCGATGGCAGCTTCCGCATGCTGCTGGCTGAGGGCGAGGCGCTGGACCGGCCGAAGCAGTTCAACGGTACCTCTGTGGTGGTAAAGACTGCTGCCTCCGCGCCGGAGATCATCGAAAAAAGTGTACTGCAGGGCTGGGAGCCCCATTTTGCCGTGATCTACGGCGCAGCTGCCGATGAGCTGGAGATCCTGGGCCATATGCTGGACCTGGAGATCGTCCGTTACTGACGGCCGGCAGGCACAGCCTCCGAAAATCATACCCCTGCCTGTAACGGGCAGGGGTATTTTCATAGACAAAGGGGCTTTTCATGTGCTATAATACGAAGTGAAAATAACAGGTGCCATACAGGCCCCAATCTACAGGAAAGAAGGAGCGTCAGAATGAGTAATATCCCTACCCCTCACAATACGGCAAGAAAGGAACAGATTGCCGAAACCGTGCTGATGCCCGGTGACCCCCTGCGCGCCAAATATGTGGCAGAAAACTTTCTGGAGCAGGCGGAATGCGTCAATTCCGTGCGCAATATGCTGGCCTATACCGGCTACTATAAGGGTAAGCGCGTAACCGTCATGGGCAGTGGCATGGGCATCCCGTCCATTGGCATCTATACCTATGAGCTCTACCATTTTTATGATGTAAAGCGGATCATCCGGATCGGTACCACCGGTGGACTGCAGGATGACCAGAAGCTCCGTGATGTGATCATTGCCGTCGGTGCCTGCACCGATTCCAACTATGCCGACCAGTACAAGCTGCCCGGTACCTTTGCGCCGATCGCCACCTTTTCACTGGCCATGGCGGCAGCCAATAAGGCGCAGGAGCTTGGCATGACCGTAGCCGCAGGCAATGTGCTTGCCAGTGATGTTTTCTACTGTCCCGAAGAGAATACCCTGAAGTGGAAGGAGATGGGCGTCCTGGGCGTGGAGATGGAATCCCTTGCGCTTTACATGAATGCCGCAGCTGCCCATAAAGAGGCCCTGACATTGCTGACAGTGACAGATAAGCCGCTGACCGGCGAAGGGATGGATGCTGCCTCCCGTCAGTCCTCTCTGAAGGAAATGATCACCCTGGCGCTGGAGATCGCCTGACAGCAGGCAACTGCATCCGCAAACGATCAAAACACGCAGAAGATACAGCATACCCTGCAGGGCCGGCTTTCGCCGGCCCTGTTTTCCGGTTCCGTGCCAAAGGTGCATGGGACTGCAGACAGCCGGTGAATATGCAGATATCGGACAGTTTATAGTCGAAATAAATGTTCGATATGCACCAAAGTGGTCAGAATGTGCGGAAAACTTCGGCCAATATTGACAAAATATCGATGGAATTATAAACTGTGCTTATCAATAACTTACAAAGGAGGAAGTAAGTATGAAAAAGAAACAGTTGCTGTCATTGCTCCTTGTGATCGCCATGCTGGCTATGGTGCTCTCGGGCTGCGGCAACAGCGGCGCAGCGGCAGAAGCAGCGTCCTCGGCAGTTGCGGAGACCTCTGAAGAAGCTCCTGCGGAAGAGCCTGCCACCACGGAGGAGGCAGCCCCTGCGGAAGAAGCAGCTTCAGCGGAAGCGGCACCGGCGGATGAAGCCTCTGCAGCAGAAGAAGCAGCCCCTGCGGAAGAGGCTGAAGCTTCTCCCTACACCGGCACCACCGTTAAGGGCCTTGACTACCCCATCGGTGATCCCGATGATCCTGCGGAATTCTCCATCTTCATGAGCTGGCCCTCCATGTTTGACGAGTATCTGTCATCCTGGAATGAGCTGCCCCGTCTGGCTGATGTCACAGAGGCCACCGGCGTCAAGATCGTGTTCCACGAGGTTTCCTCTGCATCTGCCTCCGAGCAGTTCAACCTGATGATCGCCTCCGGCGATATGGATGACATCATTCAGGCGGCTGATTACTACGTTGGCGGACTTGGTGCAGCCTACTCTGACGAGGTCATCTATGACCTGACCGACATGGTCGAGGAAAACTGCCCCATCTACTACGATCTGGTCATGAATCACTGGAACCAGGCAACCCGTGATGTGGTCCTGACCTCCGGCCAGTTCCTGGGCATCAACACACTGAAGGACGAGGTCGTCTCCGATATGGGCCTGCTGGTCCGCGGTGACTGGCTGGACGAGCTGGGGCTCGAGGTTCCCGAGACGCTGGATGAATTTGTAGACATGCTCTATGCCATCCACGACAAGTATGGCTGCGACCAGACCATCTATGTCAACAACACCGGTGAGATTCAGAACATGGACGGCGTTTACGGTGTTTCCATGACCAAGATCTCCGGTGCTACCGATGTGGCCCCCTATCTGCAGGGTGATGAGGTTGTCTCCGGTATCGTTGCGGATGAATACCGCGAGTGGCTGGAGCTCTTCCATCAGATGTATGCTGACGGCGTCATTGGCCAGGACTTCTACGGCAACGAATCCACCGATGCCGATGTCTGGAACCATGTTGCCTCCGAATCCTCCGGTGTATGGCGTATCGGCGCTGATTCCATCCATCTGGTTGCCGACTATACTGAGAATCCCGATGCCTACGGTGTAGCGATCCCCAAGCTGGTCCGCAACGAAGGCGACCAGTATCTGATGGGTCAGCAGACTGCTGCCGCAGATAACAAGGGCTTCTCCATCACCACCTCCTGCGACGATCCCGAGACCGTGCTCCAGTACTTCGACTGGTTCTACACCGATGAGGGCGTCATCCTGACTAACTACGGCATCGAGGGCGAGACCTTTGAGTATGACGAGAACGGTACCCCCAGATATACCGAGATGATCACCAACCCCGAAAACATGACCATGATGGTTGCGGTCATCACCAATACCTTCTCCCAGCTGCCCATGCTGAACATCGTCTCCAAGATGTGGTCCGGCTACACCGCCGAGGAAGAGGCTGCCATCCATCTCTGGTCCGATACCTCCAACGATGCAACCGATCGTGCATACCCCTCCGGTGCTGCTCTGACCTCTGATGAGCTGCTGTCCATCTCCAACCAGATGAACTCTCTCTTAAGCTACAGCTCCGAGACCATCCTGAAGTTCATGACCGGCGCCCTTGAGATCAACGACGCCAACTGGGAAGAGTTTGTAGACAACTGCTATGCACAGGGCCTGCAGGATTGCCTGGATGTGTACAACAACGCATATCAGGAGTACCTGAGCGGTGACCGTGCTACCTCCTCCGGTGGCGGTGAAGGTGGCGGCGAAGCGCCTCCTGACGGCGATGGTCCTCCCCCGGACTGATCTGCAGTAACCGCAGTGCGACCGACCGGGTCTGCTGTAAATGTGTAAGAAAGGCGAAAAGCCCTGTCCGCGACAGCGGACAGGGCTTTACTTTGTGGTATGAATTCTATAGCAGGGGCTGCTTCCGGGCGAAATTTTCTTCCAGTGTGTCACGGGTGCTCTGAGCCCAGGCATACTGCTTCATATATTCATGGTTATAGCCGCGGATGGCATCGATGTCTCCGTCTAAATAGCTGTAAAAGTCACAGGAAATAGCCTGGGTGTTGATACCGTAGCGGCCACGCTGGTGCATCAGGACATCCTCCAGCCCCAGCTTTGCGAAGGAGGAACGCAGGTCGCTGGCAATGCTGCGGATATAGCTCTTTTTCTGTTCGGTGTCCTTTTCGGCCTCCCAGAGAATGGAGCGCAGCTCGTTCTGCTCCACCATAACGCCCCGGCGGTCCACCAGATAGGCAAGGAATTCCTTGCTTTGCGTGCGGCTGAAGAGAACAGGCTGCCCGTTAAAGAAGCATTCAAAGTTGCCAAAGCAGCGCACGGTCAGCTTTGATCCTGGAAGCTCAATGGGGTAGCGCAGATGGCTCAGGGCGTTTTTCAGGTCACTCTGCATCACCGGCTTCAGCAGATAGCCGCTGGCGAACAGATTCCAGGCATTTACCATGTATTCGTCATAGGCGGTGGTAAAGATGATATTGATGTCACTGCTGATGGCCTGCAGCTGTTTTGCGCAGTCAATGCCGCTCATCTGCGGCATGCTGATATCCAGAAAGGCCACCTGTATCGAAACGGTACCGGCCAGGGCAATCGCGTCCACGGGATTGGTGCAGGTCAGAATCTGACTGCCGGCAGGCACCAGCTCCTTCAGCTGCCGCTCCATATCCTTCAGGATCAGGGGTTCATCATCAACGATCAGATAAGTTAGCATGTATAAAACCTCCAGCCATACGCAGTGGGCAGGGCAATATTGCAGCCCTCAAAGCCGTAAAATTTCATAAAACACTGGCAAAAAATTACTGTGCCACAATTGTAGCATGAAATATACAGAAAGGAAAGAAAAAATACCATTGTTCTGCAGGTGAAATTTTGAGGGCTACCAACAGTGCCTGTAGAAGCCTTTTGTACAAAAAGTGACGATTGCAACAGAATGTAGCCTGTGTTACAATGAAACATAAAGCAATTTGCAACAGGTGGTGGCTTTATGCAGTGGTCAGTTAACATCGGCATTTTGATCGAAGACTTTGGCGCAATGCTCTGCGTGATCGGGACAGTCTGCCTGCTGATCTACAGCCGCCAGGATGAGGTTCGCACAAAATATTATAAGGATCTGATCCGTTTGCTTGCGCTGGCTGTCCCGGCCCTGCTGCTGGATGCGCTTATGATGATCATTGACGGCCGCCCGGGCATTGGGATTAGAATTATGCTGCAGGTCAGCCAGTATGGGATATGTATGATCAATATGCTGCTGCAGAATCTGCTGCTGCGGCATATCGTCCATGAGTCAGGTGAACGCAGGATACACACTGCAGACCGGCTGATAATCCGGCTGTCCTACCTTGCCTATCTGGTCATTGTGGTGTTCAATGCGATCACGGGCAGCTGCTTTGCGCTGGATGTACAGAATGTTTACCATACAGGGCAGCTGCTGTACATCCTATATATACCCTGTATTGTCCTGCAGGTCTGGATGGGGATCCGTCTGATCCAATGGCAGAAGGAAATGGATATCACCACAAGCTGCTTCTGCTGGAGCTACGTGGTCCTTCCGGTGCTGGGAGTGCTTTTTAAGATTGTTTTGCCGGGATATCCCTGCCTGCAGATCATCATCATGCTGATCGCTGTGATCCTGTTCTTCCGGGTGCAGCATCAGGTTGCGGATGTGATGTACCGTCAGGCACTGGAGCTGCAGCAGCAGGAGCAGCGCACCCTGCTGGCCCAGCTGCAGCCACATTTTATGTATAATGCCCTGCTGGCCATTATGGGAATTCCCGGTAACCCGGATGAGACCATAGAGGCTATTTCCAGCTTTGCCAAATACCTGCGTGGTAACCTGAATTCCCTGACCAATAGCGGCACCATACCGGCCCGGCAGGAGCTGGACCATGTGAATGCCTATGTCCGACTGGAGCAGCTGCGCTATGAGGGAAAGCTGGATGTACACATTCACGTGACAGAGACAGATTTTGAACTACCGCCCCTGACCCTGCAGATGCTGGTGGAAAATTCCATCCGCCATGGCTTTCAGGATATGAAGGAGCCGGGGCGGGTGATGGTCAGCTCCCGACTGCTGGAGGACTGGTATATGATAACCGTAGAGGACAACGGCTGTGGCTTTGATGTGGACAGTGTTATGAAGGCACCCGAGGGGCATGTTGGCCTCCAAAGTGTCCGCCGGCGGGTAGAAGAGCTGTGTGGGGGCAGGCTTGTGATCACCAGCAACCCGGGTGGTACCCGGGCGAGTGTTATGATTCCCAGGAACAAAGGAAAGGTGTGTGAGACGCGTTGAAGATTCTGGCCCTGGATGATGAGAAAAATTCACTGAAAATGCTGGAGCGGGTGATCCGCCTGGCCGAGCCCGCGGCCGAACTGATGTGCACCACAGACTATGATGCCGCCCTGCTATGGGCACAGGAGCAGAATCCGGACATTACTTTTCTGGACATTGAAATGCAGGGCCTCAGTGGCCTGAATGCTGCCCGGGAGCTGAAGCGTATGAACCCCCGGGTCAATATCATCTTTGTAACCGGCTACAGTCAGTACGCCATGGAGGCCATCTCTCTCCACTCCAGCGGCTATATTCTGAAGCCGGCTGATGCGACGGATATACGGCGGGAGCTGGATAACCTGCTCTATCCGGCTAAAACCACCCCACCCCCCCGGGGGGGGTAAACCCTATGCGCATACCTTTGGAAATTTTGACCTGATACAGGATGGCAGGCCCGTGCAGTTCAGCCTTGCCAAAGCCAAAGAGCTGCTGGCCTATCTGATCGACCGGGAAGGTATGGCGGTCAGCCGAAAGGAGATCGCCGGAATCCTCTTTGGGGATGAGGAATATACCCGGGCTACCCAGAACTACCTGAGCAAGATTTACAAGGCCCTGAAGGAATCACTGGAGGCCGCAGGGCTGGAGGGACTTTTGCGTAAGGGCTACAACCAGTATTATGTGGACGCCAATGCCTATGACAGTGACCTGCGGGAATACCGCAGGGGAGTACCCGGGGTCATCAACTGCTTTACCGGGGAGTATATGGCCCAGTATTCCTGGGCAGAGGAGACTGCCGGTTCCCTCTATGACGAATTTCATATCTACGACTGAGACGCATCGGTTTGAAGCCGGGGCTACCCTGATCATGAAGATCATGAGGTAGCCCCGGCTTCTGTTCGCTTTTTTGCGCTCCGATCTCTGCTTTGCTGGCCCGGAATGTGGGAGAAAAAATCTGAAATAGAATTCCCACATTATGGTTACATGCTATCGTAAAATGCATATGGAAAGTACATAAAAACCAGAAATAATCCCTGGATTTCAAAGATTTGTGCGTTAAAAAGTCGGAAGTGTGCCACTGCTGCGCAAAGCTGTGCCATCCTTGTGCGCTCTTTGCGAAAAGGCAATTTTGACACACGAATTTTTTAAAAAATTATGATATTTTTCGATATGCAATGAAACAAAACTGTAATGATTCCCACAATAAACAGCTGCCGGAGCTTCTACCCGGCTTTTGCGAAGAGAAAGGATCCGTTGACTTTGACAGACAAGGAACTGAAAAAACTGAAAAGAAGTGATCTGCTCCGTCTGCTGGTTGAACAGTCCAGACAGATGGAGGCGCAGAAGGCCGAGGCACAGACTGTGGAGGCAGACCTCCGTGAGGAGATCCGTTCCCTGCAGGAGCAGCTGAAATGCCGCAGGCTTGCGGTGGAGGAAGCAGGCTCCATTGCCCAGGCCGCGCTTTCGGTCAATGAGGTGATGCTGGCAGCCCAGAATGCTGCAGACCAGTACCTCTGTAACGTGAAAAAACGCAGTGAGGAGCTGGAGACAACGCTGAGCGCCCGGGAGGAAGAATGCGCCCGTCAGTGTGATGCGATGAAGGCCGAAGCTGAGGCAGAGTGCCGGGCAAAGCTGCAGGAGACCAATGCGCTTTGCGAAGCTGCCATGGATGAAGCCCGTGGAAAGATCGATGCCTACTGGGCAGACCTGCAGGGCAACCTTGAAAGCTTCTATAATGCCCATATCGGTCTGCAGCAGCTGCTTAAGAGCGGGAGTATAACGCCGGATCTGAGCACAGAAGCCATGCAGAAGGTCCTCCTTGGGGCACAGGAGTCTTAAGGGAGGCCAGCCATGAAAAAGCTTGAGAAAGAACGGGCCATGCCGGAGCTCAGTCAGCTGGAGCAGGAGCTTACCCGGGTTGAGCACAAAAGCCGTTACCGCAGCGTGCTGGCCAGCACCATTTACGGCCTGATCACCGTTGCGGCGGTGGCCGTTCTGGTGGCTACCCTGCTGCTGCCGGTGCTGCAGATCTATGGCACCTCCATGACCCCCACCCTCACCGAGGGCGACATCGTGGTCTCGGTCAAGGGCAGCAATTTTGAGCGGGGCGATGTGGTCGCCTTCTATTATAATAACAAGATCCTGGTCAAGCGCGTCATCGCTTTTGCCGGGGAATGGGTGGACATCGACGCCGACGGCACCGTGTATGTGGACGGCGAGGCGCTGGACGAGCCCTATCTGACAGAAAAGGCCTTTGGCGAGGTGGACATCGAGCTGCCCTACCAGGTGCCGGAGGACCGTGTCTTCGTCATCGGAGACCACCGTTCCACCTCGGTGGACAGCCGCAGCAGCTCCGTCGGCTGCGTGGCGGAGGAGCAGATCGTGGGACGCATCGTCTTCCGGGTCTGGCCCCTGCCGGAGTTCGGCACCATCAACTGACACACGATAGAAATAGATATACAGAGCTACAGATAGAACCCCATGGAAGAGAAAGGAGGGGGTGAGCAGATGGAAGATCAGACCGGTAAGCTCCGCACGGACAGCGACACCGCCACAGGCGTAGAGCTGGCGGCAAAAAACCGGAAGCGGAAACGGCGCCTGCGGATCTTCGGCGGCGCGGCAGCCATCGTGGTGTTTGTCACCACCTATATGCTGATCCTGCCGGCCATCACGCTGGAGCATGATACCACCTGCGGCCTTAGTGAGCACACCCATACAGACGCGTGCTACGAGGTGACCGAGACCCTTGCCTGCGGGCAGGAGGAGACCCCGGGCCACACCCACAGCGATGCCTGTTATGAGACGCAGCAGAGCCTTGTCTGCGGACAGGAGGAGGGCGAGGACCATACCCACTCCGAAGCCTGCTATCAGACCCTGCAGACCCTGATCTGCGGACAGGAGGAGGCCCCGGCGCACACCCACAGCGACACCTGCTATGTTGAAGAAAAGACGCTGATCTGCACCCTCCCGGAGCATACCCACAGCGACGACTGCTACGCAAAGGACGAGGAGGACTCCACGGAGGAGGCCGATGAGGACGAGGATGAGGACCTGCCCACCGGTGACCCCGAGGCGGATCTGGAATCCGCCGCCACCTGGGAGGCAACCCTTGCGGGGGTCACCCTGACCGGTGACTGGGGCGCGGATGCCGTGGCCATCGCGCAGACCCAGCTCGGCTACTGCGAGAGCACCCTGAACTACATCTCCTATCGGGACGAAAACGATGAGATCGTCACCAAGGGCTACAGCCGTTACGGCGCCTGGTGGGGCAGCCCCTACGGCGACTGGTGCGCCATGTTCTGCTCCTTCTGCTATAGCTACGCAGGCATCCCCCAGAGCGCCATGCCCCAGCATTCCGGCGTGCCCGCCTGGATCGCCCTGCTGAGCAGCCGCGGACAGTACCACGATGCAGCCTCAGGCTATGTGCCCAAGGCAGGCGACCTGATCTTCTACGACTGGGAGCCCGACGGCACCAGCGACCATGTGGCACTGGTCACGGGCTGCGACGGCGGCCGCGTCTATACCATCGAGGGCAACTTCAACGACATGGTGGCGGCCTGCTCCTATTCCTTAAGCGACTACCGCATCAAGGGCTACGGCGAGCTGCCGGAGAACCCGGACCTGCAGCCTGTGAATCTGGACGCTGCTGCGGCAGAGACGGATGCCGATGAGGCGCAGGACCCCGAGCCCTTTGTGCTGCAGGCCACAGCCGATGACGGCGTGGTAGTGCTGGTCAGCGGAACGGTGGATGTACTGCCCTGCGACCCCGGCGAGATCACCCTGACGGCGGTGCGCATGACCGACGCCGAGGCAGAGCAGCTGGCGGCAGACGCCGGACTGGACGGTGAGGACCGCACCAATGTGGCCTATGATATCACCCTCTGGCGGGGCGATGAAGAGATCGAGCCCACCGGGACCGTCAGCGTCAGCTTCCTCGGCTACGAGGTGGCGGATATCAACAGCCTGCAGGTGGTCCACTTCCCCGAGGAGGGCGGCCAGCAGAACCTGACCCCGGAGCTCAATGAGGACGGCGGCCTGACACTGGAGATGGACGGCTTCTCACCCACGCTGCTTTCCGCCTCTGACGAGACTGTTACCTCCTCAGACCTTAAGGACTTTGTGACCGGGCTGGTCATCAAGGACCTGAACGGCAATGAGATCACGGCCGGCGGCACCGTTTATCTGGGCCAGAATTACGATTTTACCCTGAGCTTCGGCGAGACCAATGAGAGCGGCAACCGCAGCCAGTTCACAGCGGACAGCAGCGGTTACCTGACCTACGAATTTGAGAGCAGCCAGCTGGAGCTGACAGAATATTCGGTGGAGCAGCCCATCAAGCATGGCGATACCGTCATCGGCTACTACACCGTTACCAAAACGGCAGAGGGGAAATGGCTGATCAAGGCCCGTTTCCTGAATGTGGACAATGACGGCAATTCCATCAGCACACCCTGGTATGACTACTATGCCAACGCCTCCTTCAGCCTGAACTTCCTGGCACAGGTCACCACCACCACAACCTCCGAGGACATCGAGATCGATTACAGCGGCGAGGAGCCGATCACGGTGGTGGTCAGCAAGGAGGGCGGTCTGGACGTCAATAAGACTGCCAGCAGCTATTCCCAGCGCGGCGGCTACATCATCTATACGGTGACCGGCAGTGTGACAAAGGGCTCTGTGAAGGGTGTCACCGTGGTGGATACCCTGCAGAATACAGACGGCTTCCTGACCCTTGGTGACAGCATCACGGTAAAGGATTCCAGCGGCAGCACCATCAGCGCTGACAAGTATACCTGCACGATATCCGAGGACAAACGGACCCTGACGGTGAAGTTCACCGACGAGCTCTCTGCCGGCGACGGCTTTACGATTCAGTACAGAGCCTATGTGGATATGGCGGACTACCGTGACTCGCTGGACGGTCAGAACACCGTCACCTATACGGCAGAGAACCAGGTCGCGCTCAGCGGCAAGTCCAACGACGGAAAGACCCCGACAGTGACCGACAGCACCACGACAAACTGCAACAGTACCAACATGCAGAAATATGGTTCGGCAAAGCAGGTGCGGGACAGTGATGGCAATCTGGTCTCGGTCATGTATTGGACCATCAACCTGGGTGACTACCAGACGCCGTACACCGGTGAAACGCTGCTGGATGCCTTTGGAGATATCGACGGCACCCCTTATCTGTCCATCTATGAGGCAGAGCCGATCACCCTCACCTATTACGATCTGAACGGAAATCCGAATAGACTGACAGTCGACTGGAACGATACCACCTACGTCACCAAAACGGACACCGGCTTTAAGCTGAAGCTGCCGGATGGCGTGCACTATGCCATCAGCTATTACACCACTGTAGATCAGGATGCGATCTCTGCATACAATACAGCGCATCCCAGCAGTCGGATATCCTATGTCGCCAACCACTTCGCGCTGGAATCCAATCCGGAGGCGTATATCACGGGTCATGGCAGGGTCAGTGACGGCATCCCCGGGATCTCCAAGGAGGTCAGCGGGGCCGACAGCGAATACATCTATTATACCGTAGAGGTGCAGGTCCCCCAGTCCTGCTATGGAAATCCGCTGTATCTGACAGATACCCTGCAGGCGGCCGGCTATAATTACACGAGCTATATCGAGATCACCGACATCACGGTAACCACCACCGACAGCGGTACCACCTTCAGCATCCCGGAGTATGACGGCACCGGCACACAGGATACCGGCTGGTCCAGTGAGATCCGTAGCAATCAGCTGTATATCTTCTTTAACGATACGAATTCCACCTGGAAGGTCAATGAAGACAGCGTTATGACAGTCACCTACCGGGTGTCGAAGAACGGGATCGGAAACAGCAATACCACCATCCGCTACTGGCTCATGCAGGGGCAGCAGGTGTACAACACCATTACGGTCACCACCAACGGCGGCTCCATGACAGACGATGTTTCCTACTATGAAAAGGAGAGCGGCTTTAAGTGGGCTTTGCCGAATAGTGATGACAGCATGATCGCATACTGTGTCGGCTTCAATAACCAGACAAACGGTACCAGCAGCAGCGGCACCATAACGACCAGCCCGTTGCTTCCGTCTGACGGCAGCTTCAGCGGCGGTTACCTCTACGATGATTACGACGAGACAAAGGTAAAGCTGGTACAGAACACCGAGTACGGCATCACCTATTATGTAAAGGCAGAGGTCTTTGCGGCCGGGACCAATCTGACAAATGGAAATGCCACCGTTCAGGCGAGCTTTGCATGCCAGAGCGTCAGCGACAGCGGCGGCGCCTTTACCGCAAGCTGGAGCAGCTTCAACATGGTGACAGCCAGCGGCAATGCTGTGGTGCTTACAGACGCCACACTGGAGCAGTATATGCAGCAGAACCCGACTGCCTGCATCCGCTTCACCTACTATATGGAGCCCCTGACCTCAGCAATCACCCAAAGCGGCGGCGAGATCAGCGTCAGCAACAGCGCAAAGCTGGGCTGGAATGTCCCGGATGGCGGCACCTCAAAGCCTGTGGAGGTCGGCCCCTATAAGGAAAACTATTCCTACACAGTGGACCTGATCGAGAAGCTGGCCCAGCAGGAGACGACGGCCACCGGCGGCGATATCGTGGATTTCGGCATTGTGATCAACAAGGACGGCCTGGATCTGGTCGAGGGCGGCGATACGCTGACGGTCACCGACACCATGAGTGAGAACCTGGCGCTGGACTATTCCTCCATCACGATCTACTACCTGGCTGACAGCACGACGCCGACTACCGACTGCCCGTCGGGCTATACAGCGGCCACCTACAAATACGATGCGGATACGCACACGATCACCTTCACCATACCGGATGGGATCTATGTTGTGATCGCGTATGCGGCCCGCGTGACGGAGGAAGGCGAGATCACCTTCAACAACACCGCAAAGATCTCCGGCATCGGCTGGGCATCCTCCACAACGGAACAGACCATCACGGTCACCGATACCTCCGGTACCGGCACCGGCTCCAGAGGCTACCTGACCATCCTGAAGCAGGACAGCAATACAAAGGCCTCCCTTGCCGGCGCGCAGTTCGCCCTCTACGGCGTAAACGACAGCGCAAAGGTAAAGACAGCACCCAGCGGCATCGCCCAGAGCATTACCGCAGGCAATCAGACGCTGTACTACTATGGCAGCTTCACCACCGCGGAGATCAACGGCGCCTTTACCATCAACGATAATGACTATCTCACCATCGGCAACCTTTACGCCCTGGTAGAGACCAAGGCACCGGACGGCTATGTGCTGCCCAGCAACAATACAACCACCTTCTACTGGGTGAAGGACGCGAATGGCTCGACAACCTCGACGACCATTCCGATCAAACAGGGCGGCGACACCCTGGTCATTGAAAACGCCCCGGTCAGCTACGATCTCCCCAAGACCGGCGGACCCGGCACAACCCCGTTTACCTGGGCAGGCATCGGAATGATGACCGCAGCCCTTGGTACAGCCTTCAGCATGAGGCGCAGAAAAGAAAGGAGGCGCAGCAGCTAATGCCTCTTTTCCGGTGTAAAAACCTTACGACATGCGCCCGGCTGAAAGCAGAATAAAACCGTAAACCCAAAAACCATGTAAAACATTCCGAGAGGAATCAATAAAAGAAAGGAAGTAAACCATGAAAAAGTTTATCGCACTGCTTCTTGTCGCAGCAATGGCAATGTCCCTGCTGTGCGTCAGCGCCTTCGCTGATGACTCCACCTACACCATCACCGCACCCTCCAACGGCCACACCTACGAGGTCTACCAGATCTTCACCGGCGACCTGAGCGCTGGCGTTCTCTCCAACGTCAAGTGGGGCACCAACGGCACCGGCACCACCGGCGCTGCTGTTGACAGCAATACCCTCGATGCACTTGAGGCTGCTGAGGGCACCGATACCGAGATCCTTGCAGAGGTTGAGAAGTATGTTTCCCTGAGCAATCCCGCCTACACGGTCGCTTCCGGCGCTTCTGTTACCGTTCCCGCAGGCTACTACCTGATCAAGGACGTTGACGGCGCACTTGCTGATGAAGAGTCCGAAGCTTACACCAAGTACATCGTCAAGGTTGTCGGCAATGTCACCATCTCCCCCAAGTCCGATGTTCCCGAGGTTGAGAAGAAGGTAAAGGACACCAACGATACCACCGGTACTACCACCGATTGGCAGGATTCCGCTGACTACGACATCGGCGATTCCATCCCCTATCAGATCACCGCTACCCTGGGCGATATCTCCGAGTATGAGACCTACTGGGTCAAGTTCACTGATACCATGTCCTCCGGCCTGACCTACAACAATGATGCCAAGGTCACCCTCGACGGCAAAGACGTTACCTCCAGCTTCACGATCTCCTGCACCAACAATGTTCTGACCGCTGAATGCAGCGATGTCAAGGATCTCGGCGCTGCTGAGGATTCCAAGATCGTTGTTACCTACACCTGCACCCTGAACGAGAATGCTGTTATCGGCTCTCAGGGCAACCCCAACACCGTTTACCTCGAGTACTCCAACAACCCCAACAAGGACCACGACGGCGAGCACGGCAAGACCCCCGAGGACACCAACATTGTCTTCACCTATAAGGTCGTTGCAAACAAGGTTGACGAGACCAACGAGCCCCTGAAGGGCGCAGCTTTCGAGCTCTTCAAGAAGAATGCTGAAGGCACCTACGTTTCCCTCGGCGAGGTTTCCGGCGACGACACCACTTCCTTTGCATGGACCGGCATTGACGACGGCGACTACAAGATCGTTGAGACCAAGACCCCCGCTGGCTACAACTCCATCGATCCCATCGAGTTCACCGTTACCGCTACCCATGATGTTCTCTCCGACAATCCTCAGCTGACCGAGCTGCTGGGCGGCGATATCTTCAAGGGCCAGGTTTCCACCGGCACTCTGTCCGCTGACATCGTCAACGAGTCCGGTTCCACCCTGCCCACCACCGGCGGCATGGGCACCACCCTGTTCTATGTCCTCGGCGCCATCCTGGCTCTGGGCGCAGGCGTCCTGCTCATCACCCGCAAGCGCATGGCCAACAACTGATCACAACACTGAGAACATCTGTTCACAGACGATCAGGCTCTGAAATCTGAAAGCCGGAACGTCATAAAGACTTTCCCGAGATCCAAAATAAAAGCCTGCCCCCACCCGGGGGCAGGCAACCCGGAAACCCGGAAACCCGGAAACAACGCACAACCCGAAACGCGAAGCCTCGACAACCCGAAACCCGGAAAACCGGAAACCCGGAAACCCGGAAATAACGCACAATCGCAAGCCCCCTTTACACAAAGGGGCCTCTGGCAGCTGCATCTTTCCACTGTTTCCGTTGATTTAGATTTCCTGCTATTTTACATACCCCATCAAAACAGGTTACATCGTTAAGGAGCGTCCTATTTAACATGAAATTTCTGAAAAAACACCTTGTGACCATCCTTCTGGTCCTGGTTTTTATCATAGGGCTCTGCTTACTGCTGTATCCCACAGTCAGTGATTACTGGAATTCCTTCCATCAGTCCCGGGCCATCGCGTCCTATGCCGAGACGGTCGCCAATCTGGATGACGACACCTACGAGCAGATGCTGGCGGAGGCCCAGGCCTATAACGAGGCCCTTGCCGCCCGTGGCACCCACTGGAGCCTCAGCGATGAGGAGCTTCAGGAGTATAACGACACGCTGGATATCACCGGCACCGGCATCATGGGCTATATCGAGATCGAGAAGATCGGCTGCAGCCTGCCCATCTACCACGGCACAGACGAGGGCGTCCTGCAGATCGCCATCGGGCACATCGAGGGCTCGTCCCTGCCGGTGGCCACCACAAGCTCCCATATCGTCCTGTCCGGTCACCGTGGCCTGCCCTCGGCAAAGCTCTTTACCGACCTGGACGAGCTGGTGGAGGGGGACGAATTCGTCATCCGCGTGCTGGATGAGACCTACACCTACGAGGTGGACCAGATCCGCATCGTCCTGCCCAACGAACTGAATGACCTTGCCATTGAGGAGGGAAAGCAGTACTGCACGCTGGTCACCTGCACCCCCTATGGCATCAACACCCACCGTCTGCTGGTGCGGGGCCATCTGGTGGACGATTCTGTGGCAGCCCAGTCCATCCGCGTCACCGCGGATGCCATCCAGCTGGAAAAGACCATGGTGGCGCCCTTTGTGGCGGTCCCGCTGCTGATCCTGCTGCTGATCCTGTGGATCATCTTCTCCGCCAGAAGAAAGCGCTACCGCCGCCTGCTCGCCAGAATGGACGCCGAAAAGAACGACCCCATCGAGATCACCGAAAAGTGACCGAAAGCCCGTGAAGACAGAAATAAACCAACTTTCAACGCTGCAAAGCGATATGCTCAACAGGAAAGGCAGGGAACTGCTGTGAAGAGAGAAACAATCATCAGAAGGTGCAGGAAGCTCCTGATCCCGGCACTGGCACTGCTGCTGGTGCTGCCGATGCTCATTTCCGCCTATGCCGCGGAGGGCGAGACGGCACAGGGGACCGGCTCCATCCACTATATCTACGAGCTGGAGGGCACCGCCATCAGCGATGCGGCCTTCCGTCTGTACAGAGTGGCTGAGGCAGACCTCGCCGGCTGCTATACCGACAGCACCAGGACCGCCCTCTCCGCGGACGCCGCGGCAGAGATGACCGAGCGCTATAATACCGGGATGACCCCCGTCGCCTCCGGTAAGACCGATGCAGATGGCGCGCTGGACTTTACGGACCTTGCCGAGGGCCTCTACCTGATCACCGGTGACGCCTCCGAGGCAAAGGACGGCACGGTGTACTATCCCACCTCCATCCTGGCCATGCTCCCCGGCCTCACCGACAGCGGTGAGAGCACCATGGACCTGACGGTCTATGGAAAGCCCGCGAAAAAGGACTTCACCGTGGAAAAGAAGTGGGCCGGCGACTCCGCCTCCTCCCGCCCCGAGAGCATCGAGGTGACCCTCTCGAAAAACGGCAAGCTGGTAGAGACCATCAAGCTGACCCCGGACGAAAACGGCAAGTGGACCTACACCTGGCCGGATCTGGACCCCAACGCGAAATACACCGTGAACGAGATCAACGTCCCCTCCGGCTACACCGCCTCCGTCAGCGGCAGTGTCATCACCAACACATATAAGACCTCAAGCCTGCCCAAGACCGGCCAGCTCTGGTGGCCCGTCGGCCTGCTGGGCATCCTCGGCATCGTCTGCATCGGGATTGGCCTTGCCCGCCGCAGCCGTAGTAAGCGTGCCTGATTCTGCACAGGCTGTTTCAGTTCATATCCCATCCCGTCGGCGCGGCTTCGGCTGCGCCGGCGCTTTTTTACGCTGCGCACCCAGGGCCTGCCGGGAGCTTTTCGGATTTACCGAAAAAATTGCGGCGTTGACGCCTGCACGAAAACTGATATAATAGCTGTTGAGAAAAGATAAACCGTGAAGAAACGGAGATTGGAATCGGAAGAGCCTATGAAAAAGGGAAGTCTGTGGATCATACTTGGGGTGCTCTTGCTGCTGGGCGCAGTGGGGCTGACCCTTTATAACCTTCAGGAGGACCGGGCGGCAAAGAAAGCTGCGGACAATGTCCTCAGTCAGCTGCAGGAGCTCCTGCCTGAGGAGGTACCGGACGGGGCGCTGGACGCCATGGGCCTGAACGAGTCGAGATCGGACGCCGAAAGCGCTGCTGCGGAAGAAGCTGCCGACGCTGACGGCCTTATCCCATGGGAGATGGATCCCACTCAGGATATGCCCACCGTCACTATCGACGGCTACCGCTATATCGGGGTGGTGGAGATCCCATCACGGGACCTGAAGCTCCCTGTCATGGAGGAGTGGGATTATACCCGCCTGAAGATTGCACCCTGCCGCTATTCCGGCTCGGTCTATCAGGATAATATGGTGATCTGTGGACACAACTATTATGGCCATTTCAGCGAGGTACGTTATATCGGCGTTGGGGAGGAAGTGATCTTTACGGATGCTGTGGGCAATGTGTTTTACTACACAGTGGCCAATGTGGAGACCCTCAAACCCTCGCAAGTGGAGGAGATGACCACCGGTGACTGGGACCTGACCCTCTTTACCTGCAACACCGGCGCCCAGACCCGCCGTGCCGTCCGCTGCTATCGTGTGGAAGCATAAAAGCCCTGCCTCCGGCCGTTAACGGGCCGGAGCTTTTTCTTTCTTTGTTTATCCTGAGTTTAGATTCCGGTGTTACCATAAAATGCGTTATAGTTGCATTTCAAAGCAAATGCGCTTATCATAATAATAGCATTACACTGCAGGCCTTCTGCAGTGACCGAAAGGATGATCCCCTTGAAAAAATACGCCAATGTGCTTTCACCCATCCGGGTGGGCAAACTGGCCCTGAAGAGCCGCTTTGTGGCTGCAAACTCTCTGCCGCATTTCCTGCAGGGCCCCGAGACCTTCCCCTCCGAGCAGGTCATCACGCATCTGGGCAACATCGCCCGCAACGGTGCCGCCATTGTCACCTTTGCCGACTGGACAAACCAGAAGCAGCGCGAATCCTTCAACGAGGACGGCAAGCGCTTCCCCATGTATGACCTCTCTGATCCCAGTGTTGAGAACTACATCTCCCAGCTGGCTGACCGGGTCCATTACTATGGCTCCTATATCTCCATTGCCATCATGCCCTTTGCAGCTCCGGACCCCATGTATGACGTCTACGCGGTACCGGCTGTGAATGCCGTGGGCATCGATTCCACCAATTTCCGTGACGGTCAGGTGGACTATAATGTGGGCGTCATGCTCCGCGGTGGCGCCGCCGCCAGAGAAATGCCGAAGGAGATGATCCGTGAGGTCATCGAGCAGGCAGCGCAGACGGCAAAATACTATAAGACGCTGGGCTTTGATATGGTGACCCTGCATTTTGCCTATCGGGCGACCCTTTATTCCCGCTTCCTCTCACCCCTGACCAATAAGCGTACCGACGAATACGGCGGATGTCTGGAAAACCGTACCCGCTTCCTGCTGGAGATCTGTACCCGTATCAAGGAGGTCTGCGGAAAGGACTTCCCCATCGAGGTCCAGATCAGCCCCGAGGAGGCAGGCGCCGGCTACAAGCTGCCGGATATGATCAAGATGGCGAAGCTCTGCGAGGGACTGGTGGATATCTTCCAGTTCCGTGCCTCTAACGCCAACCTCAACCATCCCACCTGCTACAACTCAAAGCTTCACCGCTACGAGACACTGGACGCCTGCGCCGCGGTCAAGGCCAGCGGTGTGAAGATCCTCTGTGAGCCCATCGGTGGCTATCAGGATCTGGACGACTGCGAGGAGATCATTGCATCCGGCAAGGCAGACCTGATCGGCGGTGCCCGTACCTTTTTTGTGGACCCGGATTACTACCAGAAGGCCAGGGAGGGCAGGGGGGAGGACGTTGTCCCCTGCGTCCGCTGCAATAAGTGCCATGTGCCGTCCCTGACCACAAACTGGCTCAGCTACTGTACAGTAAACCCGGAGCTGGGTCTTGCCCACGCTCTGGATAAGATCACAAAACCCGCCGGCCCGAAGAAGAAGGTTGCCATTGTGGGCGGAGGCCCCGCCGGTATGCGGGCAGCCCTCTATGCCGCGGAGCGGGGGCATGCTGTCACTCTCTACGAGGCAGGCGAGCGCCTGGGCGGCCAGCTCTGCCTGATGGACAGTCCAAGCTTCAAGTGGACACTGGTCAATTACCGCGACTGGCTGATCCGTCAGCTGGAGAAATCCCAGGTGAAGATCGTAAAGAACACCCGTGCCACCGCGGAACTGCTGGAGCCCGAGAACTATGATATCCTGATCGCGGCCGTGGGTGCCGTACCTGCGAAGCCGCCCATCCCCGGCGTGGAGCGGGCAAGGACAATCTTTGAGACCTTAGGGCACGAAGCGGAATTCGGCCACAGGGTTGTTGTCATCGGTGGCAGCGAGTCCGGCACCGAGGCAGGCCTCTATCTGGCAGAAAACGGCCATGAGGTTACCGTTCTGACCCGTCAGAGCGGCCTTGCGCTGGATGCAACCCCCATTCACTATCGTGAGACCATTCAGGAATTCTACGCCGGGCTGCCGAATTTCGGCTTCATCCCCCACGCTTCGGCAACCGAGGTCGGCGATGGCTGGGTAGCCTATCAGGATGCTGAGGGCAGGGAGCAGCGCATCGAATGTGACAGTGTGGTGGCCCTGGGCGGCATGACGCCCTTGCAGCAGGAGGCCATGAGCCTTTACCCTGCGGCAAAGGATTTTTATATGATCGGCGACTGCCGGAAGGTCGGAAACATCCATACCGGCTCCCGGGACGCCTATTCCGTTACCCATCAGTTCTGACCCTGACCGGCCCCCAAAGGGGCCGGTTTTTGCTGCCCTTCCGGAGCTTTTGCGGAAGGGGCTTCCGTAGGGAACCGGGGTGGCTGGCCCGGTGTGCGGAATTTTACCCAAAAGGCGCAAAAGAGTGGCAGAATAATGATTGCAATCCTTAAGGAATAATGCTATAATGCAGGGAGCAAAAAACAAAAAGATTTGTGAAAATATCATAAGGAGAGGAGGATTCCCTTGCCTGAAGCAAAAACATTTATTCGCTGCGAGGGTATTAAGAAATACTTCACCGGCGTCAAGGCGCTGGACGGTGTTTCCTTTGACATCCGCGAGGGCGAATGCCATGCGCTCTGCGGCGAGAACGGCGCAGGTAAGTCCACACTGATCAAGGTTCTGACCGGTGCCCATGCACGGACCGACGGTGTCTATGAACTTGACGGTAAGGAAGTCAATTTCAAGTCCACCCAGGAGGCCATCTCCATGGGCGTTTCCTGTGTTTATCAGGAGCTGTCCATCGCCACGCAGCTGGATGTCGCCAAAAACCTCTATATCGGCAACCTGCCGATGAAGGGCGGCTTTGTTGACCACAAAAAGCTTTATGCCGACAGCCAGGAAATTCTGAACGAGCTGGGCATGAACATTTCACCCAAAACCATTGCGGGTGAGCTTTCCATCGGCCAGCAGCAGATGATCGAGATCGGCCGCGCACTGACCCGTAACGCACGCCTCATCATCATGGACGAGCCGACCTCATCCCTGTCCGAGGCAGAGACCGAAACACTCTTTGGCATCATTAAGAAGCTGCAGAGCAGAAACATCGCTGTGGTCTACATCTCCCATAAGCTGGACGAGGTCATGTATCTGGCAGACCGTATTACCGTCATCCGTGACGGTCAGAACATCTGCACCATGAACAAATCCGACACCACACAGGACCAGCTGATCACCGCCATGATCGGCCGTGAGCTGAGCCAGCAGTATCCCTCCAAGGAGGGCCGCAGCCAGGGCGAGCTTATTATGGATGTACAGAATCTTTCCGGCGGCATCTTTGAGGATATCTCCTTCCAGCTCCACAAGGGCGAGGTTCTGGGCTTCTTTGGCCTGGTCGGCGCCGGCCGATCTGAGATCATGCGTGCCATCTTCGGTGTTGACAGGACGAAGGGCGGCGCAGTTCTCGTTGACGGCAAAAAGCTCCGTTCCAATTCTCCCACGGCGGCCATCAAGGCTGGCGTCGGCTTCTGCACAGAGGACCGCAAGAAGGAAGGCCTGATGCTGAACCTCAGTATCCTGCTGAACTCCACCCTGGTCAAGCTGAAATATCTGGCGAAGATGGGTGTCATCGAAAAGAAACAGCAGCGCACTGACGCAGATAAATACATCGCCGAAATGCGTACAAAGACACCCTCTGTTACCCAGCTGGCAGGCAACCTGTCCGGCGGCAACCAGCAGAAGGTTGTCCTTGCAAAGTGGATGAGTATGGAGCCCCGGATCCTCATCATTGATGAGCCCACCCGCGGCATCGATGTCGGCTCCAAAGCGGAGATCTACGATATTCTCAATGAACTGGCCAAGAAGGGAATGGCAATCATCGTCGTCTCCTCCGAGATTGAAGAGATCCTCGGTGTCTGCGACAGCGTCATTACCATCTTCGAGGGTAAAAAGACCGCTCAGCTGGAGATCAACGACCAGCTGACCAGTGAGACCGTCCTTGCCTGCTCCATTGGCAAGCAGGATGTCATCGATGCAGTGAATAAGGGAGGTGCTTCCGCATGAAATCTGAAAAACAGTCCGCCCTCAGCAGATTCTTTGCAATGAACGGTTCCTCCGTCTTCGTTGCCATGATCGTTGTTGCCATTGTATTTGAAATCCTGCTTCAGATCATGGGGAAGGGCAACGGAGGTCTTACCTTCCTGACCGTAGATAACTTCCTCGCAATCTTCCGTCAGCAGGTTTATATCGGTATTATCGCCTTCGGCCTGACCCTGGTCATGATCACCGGCAATATCGACCTGTCCGTCGGTTATCAGCTGACCTTCCTGGGCTGCCTCTGCGGCCTGATGATGGTCAACCATGACAATGCCATTCTGGCCGTTGCCGTGACTCTGGGAGCCGGTGTTCTCTGTGGCCTGTTCAACGGCCTGCTGATCGGCGTCCTGAAGCTGAACTCCTTCATTACCACCCTGGGCAGCAGCTCCATTTTCGCTGCACTGGCAATTTTCGTCTCCTCCGGTACCACGATCGTCATCCTTGACGACTGCGATCCCATCTTCAACTGGTTCGGTAAGGCCACCTTTGGTCCTGTCAGCATTCTGGTTGTCTGGTTCGCGCTGGTGGCAATTGTCCTGGCCTTGCTGCTCTCCCGCACTGTATTCGGCCAGCAGCTCTATGCGATCGGCTCCAACCCCGTGGCGGCCCGTTTCTCCGGCATCCACTATAAGCGCAATATCACCGTGACCTATGTCATCGTCGGTGTCCTCTGCGCCCTTGCGGCGATCATCACCATGTCCAATGTCCACAGCGCAAATCCCCAGTCCGCTTCCGGTAAGGAGATGGAGGTTATTCTCTGCGTTGTGCTGGGCGGCTGTGCTGTCAACGGCGGCAAGGGCTCCGGCTGGGCCACCATCATCGGTGTCCTGTTCTACGGTGTCCTGTCCTCCGGCTTTACAATGATGGGCATGAACGAAGATGTCAAAATGATCGTCATGGGCCTTATCATGGTATTCGTACTGTCCCTTGACGCGCTGAAAGGAAAGGGGGTTAAATTATGGAAGAGAAAGTAAATGACTCCATGAAGGTCGGCAGCAAAAAATGGTGGGGCCGTCAGCTCAGAGACAACAACTCTGCCATGATCCTCGTTGTACTTGTGATCGTTGCGTTTGCCTTTATTGACGGCTTCAACAAAACCTACTATCAGGCGATCCTGACCGCTGCTGAATATGGCCTTGTCTGTCTTGGCCTCGGCATGATCATGATGACCGGCAACATCGACCTGTCCCTTGGCTATCTGGCAACCTCCTGCGGTGTTACCTTCGTCACGGTCATCAACGCCATGTATGCCGCCACCGGCAGTGTTGGTATTTCCTTCCTGGTTGCCCTGCTTGTTGCACTGGTGCTCGGCGTTGTGCTTGGTGCCTTCAACGGTTTTATCATCACCAGGATCGGCATCTCGCCCCTGATCGCAACCATCGCAACAAACTATATCTTCGACGGCTATGTTCTGCAGTACGCCAGCGACTCCTACAAGCCCGAGTCCGCAGCCAAGGAAATGGTAAAGGCTGTCGGCAACACCCAGATCTTCGGCCTGAAGTGGCTGACACCCATGACACTGATCCTGCTTGCGTGCATCGTACTCTGTGCGCTCTGGATGTATAAGACCCGCTTCGGCAACTCTATCAAGCTGGTCGGCGACAATGCCGAAGCTGCAAACTTTGCAGGCATCAGCGCAAACCATGTCGTTTTTGTAACCTATGTGATCACTGGTCTGCTCTGCGGCCTGTCCGGCTTCCTGATGGTCAGCTATACCGGTGCTGCCATCTACACCCAGGGCACCGCCCTCTCCACCCTGCCTGTTGCCTGCTGCGTACTCGGCGGCATCAAGATGACCGGTGGCAAGGGCACTGCAGCGCATATCCTCATTGGCGTGCTGATCATGCGTATCATATCCCAGATGATGAACGCGGCACATCTCCAGACCGCGATCGTCAACTTTGTAACCGGCGCCCTGCTGATCGTCATTCTTCTGATTGACCGCTTCACCAGCACTAAGGAAGCCGAATGATCCACGGAATGATCCCCCGAATCCTCGGGCTATCATAAAATATTTGAAAGGAAGAATTTCCAATGAAAAAATTACTTGCAATGCTCATGGCTGTTGCTATGGTTCTGAGCATGGCAGCCTGCGGCTCCTCTGCAGCATCCTCTGCAGCAGAATCCTCCGCAGCTGCTTCCACTGAGGCATCTGCTGCTGATGACGGTTCCGCTGCTGAGCCCGCTGCTGCTGTCTCTGCAGATGGCGATGTTATGGCCAACACCGACTATCAGTCTGTTGATCTGTCCGGCAAGCGCATCGGCTACGTCACCATCAACTCCTCCGCTCCCTGGGGCGGCCGCGTTGGCACCGAATTCGAGCGTATGGCTGAAGAAGTCGGCGCAAATGTCGATGTCCTCGACGCTAACACAGATGCAGACCTCGTAACCCAGTACTGCCAGCAGTTTGTCGACGAGGGTGTCGATGCTCTGGTCGTATTCGGCGGCGATCCCGCTGCAATGTCCGAAATGGCTGCTATCTGCAATGACGCGAACATTCCCCTGTTCCTCTGCGCACTGGATGCTGACTCCGCTACCGAAGGCTATGAGTATGTTACCGCTATGATCGGCCCCGACCAGAAGCAGATGTGCGCTGATATCGCTGCTTACGTTGTTGAGCAGAACGGCGCCGACTACGCCTGCAATGTCTACGAGGTCAACGGTGTTCCCTTCCTGCAGGACTACATCGACCGTAACGCAGGCTTTGAAGGCTACATGGCTGACTACTCCGGCTACACCATGGCCGGCAAGGAAGACTGCTATTCCGACCGTACCTCCGCAAAATCCTCCACCGAGAACTGGATCACCGCAGGCCTGAAGGAAGGCGACATCATCATGGGTTATGATGATGACCTGACCATGGGTGCTGTTCAGGCTCTTGACGAGGCTGGTCTCACCGGCAAGGTTAAGGTTTACTCTCTGACCGGTCAGGCTGACGCTATCCAGGCTGTCATCGACGGCAAGCTGGAGCTCACCGTTATGAACCGTGCTGACAACATCGCTGCCGGCACCGTTACCGCTTGCGCTGAGTACTTCACCACCGGTTCCACCGCTCGTTTCCAGCGCTGCGAACTGACCTACATCACTGCTGAGAATGCAGCTGATTACCTTGCTGACGCTGAGTTCTGATTCAGCTTTCTGCATAACACCTGCGGGGCAGCTTCGGCTGCCCCGCTTTTTGTGCTTTTTACACTATTTGCTCCTTTTAAGACTTTCACGCCTTTTGCGCAGGATTGGCAGGGGAGAAGGACCCTTGCTAATCTGTGCATTCTTAAAAAAGTGCAACAGGCTGTACAAAATGTGTGCCTTTTGTCGATTGCGGGGCTTTGTTATAATGTGCACGTAAAATATTTCTGACAGGAGGAAACACTTATGAAGAAAGTAATTGCCCTGCTGCTCTGCCTTGGACTGCTTGCATGTCTTTTTGCGGGCTGTGGCAACACGACAGAAGCAGCTGCAAGCTCTGCAGCCGATGCGGAAAGCACCGCTGTGGAAGAAACTGCAGAGACTGCTGAAGATGCAGGAACCGAAGAGGCACCCACTGCCGAAGAAGGTTCTGCTGCCGAAGGTCCTGTAGGCGAGGAAGCTGTAGAGGCTGCTGTGGAAGAGATTGAGATTGCCGAGCACAATATCAACTTCCCCAATGCGGAGAATGCCAAGCTGGACTACTCCAACGAGTACAGCCTGCCTCTTTCCGAGGATGGCGCCGAGCTCACCCTGCTGACCACCGCCGTCAACCTGATGGGCGATCTGGCCAATCTGGGCATCAACGAATTTAACGATTTTGAATACTGGCAGGAGCTGGAGGCCCGTACCGGCGTGCATGTCTCCACTACCGAGCTCAACTTCTTCACTGCTTCCGAGCAGTACAACATCATCCTTGCCTCCGGCGACTACCCGGACCTCATCAAGGATGTGGGCTCCTATTATTCCACCGGCATCTCCGGCGCTCTTGCCGATGAGATCATCATCGACCTGACTGACGACCTGGAGGAGTATGCCCCCAACTACTACTACATGATCCACTCCAACGAGAGCCAGACACCCTTCTACCTGACTGACGATATGGTCCTGCAGTTCATGGGCACCTATGAGAACTTCGTCAACAACCAGGGCATTGTCCTCCGTAAGGACTGGCTGGAGGAGCAGGGCCTTGCAGTTCCTGAGACCTATGACGATCTCCACGATGTGCTGACCGCCTTCAAGGATGCCTATGGCTGTACCACCACCCTTTACATGAACAACAACTGCTCCATCACCACCCTGTCCGAGGGCTATGATATCGCTGCCTACAACGTCTCCGGCTCCGGTGGCACCTCCGGTTCCTCCGGTCTGCCATACTTTGTAGACAACGGCGAGGTTAAGTGCACCCTGATCGAGGACAACTACAAGGACTACCTGACCATGCTGAACCAGTGGCGTGAAGAGGGCCTCTTTGATGCCGACTTCATGTCCATTGAGTACGATCCCTTCTCCAGCTACATGGATGGCCAGATCACCTCTGACCAGATGGGCGTCTGGGTCACCTCCGGTGAGGGCATCGACAACTACACCGTGCCTGTCACCTGCATGGCCTCCCCGGTACAGAATGCCGGCGATATCCAGCACATCACCGAGATCGCGCTGGCTCCCTCCGATGATATCAACTGCGTCTCCATCTCTACCAACTGCGCCGATCCGGAGCTGGCCATGCAGTGGATGGACTACTGGTTCTCTGAGGACGGTATCCTCTTCTTCAACTACGGCATCGAGGGTGTCGACTACGAGCTGGATGAAAACAACACCCCCGTCTTTACCGAGGCTGTTGTCAATAACGAGTACGGTCTCAGCGCTTCCAACTATATGCGTTGCCGCTGCGCTTATGGTACCACTGCTTCCATGATGCTCCGCTATCGCAGTGCTTACCTGAATTCTGACCTGGTCAACGAGGCATGGGATGTCTGGACCTCCAACATTGACGGTACCATGGCGATCTCCTCCAACGTTACCATGACCACAGAGCAGAAGCAGCAGGAGGGCTATCACTCCGGTGATATCCTGACCTATGCCTCCGAGGCTGTCGCGGAATTCGCTACCGGTGCCAAGGATATCGATGCCGAGTGGGATGCCTATGTGCAGGCCCTGAAGGATATGGGCATTGAAGAGTGCATCGCACTGGAGCAGGAAGCCTACGACGCTGTCAACGGCTAAGATGATCCTTTGAACTTATCTCTGCGGAGGGCCCTCTGGTCCTCCGCAGACCCTATACCTAAATAAGGAGAAACAGGAAATGAGCGGAAAGTATTCTCATATTCTGGAGCCCATTCAGATCGGTAATGTTACCCTGAAGAACCATCTGTTGAACTCCAAGTGCGTATCCTCTGATAATATGGAGCCCGAGCTGGCAGGACCCTTCTATCAGCATCTGGCCCGCAACGGTGCAGCGCTGGTCTGCGTGGGCGTCGGAGCCTATAAGACCTGTGACGGTCGCTACAGCATGATGGCCCAGTGCCATATGGATAATCCGGAGGATGCAGCAAAATATAAAAAGATCGTGGATATGATCCACGCGGAGGGCTCCCTGGCCACCGGCTCCATGATGGCCATTGAACCGCAGGACGTCAATATTTCCGATACCCCCAACTGGAATGACATCCCCATGACCGGCGACTATTCCGACAACCTCTTCAATAAGCGCGGCATTTCCAGGGAGCGCCTGAAGGGCATGATCGGCGACTTCATCTATACTGCGAAGGAGCTCAAAAAGCTGGGCTTTGATGGTGTTACCATCTATGCCTCCTACCGTGGCAGCATTTTGGCCTGCTCCTTAAGTCCCTGGCTCAACCAGCGCACGGATGAGTACGGCGGCCCTGCCATGAAGGACCGTGCAGCCCTGACCATGGAAATCTTCCGTGGCATCAAAGAGGCCTGCGGTCAGGACTTCCTGATCGAATGTCAGATCTCTGCCACAGAAGAGGGTGGCTATACGGTAGAGGACTGGCTGGATTACTGCCAGCTCTGCGAGGGCCTTGTTGATATCTGGCAGATCCGCGGCTGGGATGGCTCCTTCACCCATGTGAACAGTCACAACCTGGTCAAGGAGAACCCCTACAACCTGCAGTTTGCCGAGGCCTTCAAAAAGCGCGGCATCAAGGCACTGGTCTCTCCTGTGGGCGGCTTCCGTGATCCTGACCTGATCGAATCCTTCATTGCGGAAGGGAAGACGGACTGTGTCTCCATGGCCCGTGCGCTGATCTGCGATGAGCACTACATCGATAAGATCAAAGCTGAAAAGGCCGATGATCTGACCCCCTGCCTGCTCTGCAACGGCTGTCACGGCAGCTTCTGCGCGGTAAACCCCTATGCAGGCTATCACCATATGCTGGACCGCATGTTTACCCCCACCGGCCTTAAGAAGAAGGTTGCCGTCATCGGCGGCGGCCCTGCCGGTATGCGCGCTGCCCTGTTCGCAGTGGAGCAGGGCCATACCGTGACCCTGTACGAAAAGTCCGAAAAGCTGGGTGGCCAGCTGAAGTTCTCTGACTATGCCTCCTTCAAGTGGAACCTGAAGGACTATAAGAACTGGCTGATCCATGAGCTTGAAAAGTCCGGGGTTACCGTAAACCTGGGTGTGGAGGCCACACCGGAGCTCCTTGCCGGCTGCGGCTATGATGTGATCATTGCTGCACTTGGTTCCACAGCGAAGCGCATCCCTGTAGAGGGTGCTGATGCCGAAGGCGTCTGGCTGGCGGAGGAGGTCTTCGGTCACGAGGCTGAGCTTGGCGAAAATGTCGTTGTCATCGGCGGCGGCGATACCGGCCGCGAGGCAGCACTCTATCTTGCCAAGGCAGGCCATAAGACCACTATGGTCACCCGCGGGGATGTCAAGCTCTATGACGACCCCCATTCCAAGCGCGCCACCGAGCTGGACTATGAAAATGAGCCCAACTTCAGCTATATCGACAATGCGGCGACCCTTGCGGTTGCACCCAATGCGGTCACTCTGGACTGCACCCTGAACGTTCCCAAGGCTGACTGGCACTTTGCCATGATGTTCAACGAGATGCAGGGAAAGGAGCGCCCCGATGTCATGCCTGATTCCCGTCCCGCCGGCTTCCCGCCCAAGGCTGCACCCTTTGACCCCCATGCAGCCTTTGCGGAAGCCGAGGTGAAGGACGAAGGCCCCGGTGGCCCGGGTGGTCCCGGTGGCCCCGGCGGCCCCGGTGGCCCCGGCGGTCCCGGTGGACCCGGTGGCGGACCTGTGGATAAGAGCAGGTTGCCCCATGAAACCCGAGTCCTGAAGTGCGACAGCGTTGTCGTTTCCGGTGGCCGTCAGAAGGTGGATGCCGAGGCCTTCCGTGCCGTTGCACCGGAATTCTGTGTGATCGGCGACTGCCTCTATCCCTCCGACATCCGCAACTGCAACAACACTGCCTTCGCGGCTGTCATGCAGCTGTAACAGACTGTGCCGGCCGATAAAGATCATGATGAAAGTCCTCACTGCTTCTGCAGTGGGGATTTTTTCACTGCAGCGGTCCTGCCCGCGGGGCAGGACCATGCCTGGATAAGCGGAATTGCCATATTGCACCATCTTGTTCTTGACGGCGAAAGGGCTTTCATATATAATGAACAAATGGAAGCCTGTGCTTCCGAATTCCAAAGTAAATGAAGGAGAAACAAACATGAAAAAACTGCTTGCACTGGTCATGGCCCTTGCCATGATCCTCTCTATGGCAGCCTGCGGTTCTGCAGCTTCCTCTGCAGCATCCGCTGCCGATAGCTCCGCCTCTGCCGCGGAAGCCACCGGTGAGAAGACCGAGATCAGCGTGATCGCTGCTGAGTACGGCCTGCAGACTGCCGCATGGTGGGAGGGCTTCACCGCAGACTTCAATGCTGCCTACCCTGACATCAACCTGACGGTTGAGGTTGTATCCTGGAACGACATCTACACTGTCGTCAACACCCGCATCGCAAACGGTCAGGCTCCTGACATCCTGAACATCGACGTTTTCGCCGACTACCAGGCTGACGGCCTGCTGCTGCCCGCATCCGACTACGTCTCTGATGAGACCTATGCCAAGTTCTATGAGTCCTTCCTCGACCAGTCTGTGGTTGACGGCACTGTCTGGGCTGTGCCCGATCTGGCTTCTGCACGTGCCCTCTACTACAACACCGATATCTTCACCGAGGTTGGCATCGAGGTCCCCACTACCTGGGCCGAGCTCACCGACGCCTGCCAGGCGATCCTCGACTACTATGGTGGCGAGGTTTACCCCTGGGGTATTGATATGACCACCGATGAAGGCCAGGCTGCTTTTGCTTACTACACCTGGAACAACGGCGGCGGCTTTGTGGACGATGACGGCAACTGGACCCTGAACAGCGCCGAGAACGTCGCTGCTGTCGAGTATGCCATCGACCTCTACAACAAGGGCTACACCAACACCGATCCCGCCAATGAGACCCGTTACAATCTGCAGGATATGTTCGGCGCCGGCAAGCTGGCTATGGTCATCGCGCCTAACTCTCTGCCTACCTACTGCTCTGACGGCGGCTACACTGTCAACTACGGTGTTTCCTCCATCCCCTGCAACGAGGGCTGCACCTCTGTTTCCGCAGGCGTTATGGACCGCTTTATGTGCTTCGATAACGGCTATTCCGATGCCGAGCTGTCCGCGATCAAGACCTTCTTTGACTTCTTCTATGAGGATCAGCGTTACTCCGACTGGGTCCTGATGGAGGGCTTCCTGCCCGCTACCAAGGCCGGTGGCGAGGCTGTCGCGGCTGCCGATGAGGCTATGGCTGCATGGGTCGATATTGTCGGCTCCTCCAAGTTCTATCCCACCGCAAAGGCTGAGTGGGCGGATGTCAAGCAGGGTGTTATCAATGTTGAACAGAATGCCCTCCTTGGTCAGGATGTCCAGACCCTGCTGGATGAGCTGCAGGCTCAGATCGCAGGCTAAGCTCTGCAGGCTGCAGCGGCTGACTGAATTTACCTGCGGGCCGGGCTGTCATGGCCCGGCCCGCATTCATTCCCCGGCATCGGGTTCCGCACAGCGGAATTCAAACCGCCTGTGGCGGACCAATCCTCCGGAGGTGCATTTGCATGAATCATAAAAAACTGAAGAAGGTTGAGCCCTATCTCTGGATCCTGCCCAGTGTGATCCTGATGGCAATCTTCATCCTGATCCCAATCTGTACGGTCTTTAAAATGTCCTTCAGTGAGGTCAGTAAGGCCGGCCTGATCAGGGGCTTTGCGGGCTTCGATAATTTTAAAACGGTCCTCAAGAGCTCTGCCTTTAAGATTGTTTTCAGAAATACTGTGGTATGGACCATTGCAGTGGTCTGTATCTCCACCCTGTTGGGCTTCATTCTGGCACTGATCCTCAACAACGAATTCAAGGGCCGTAAGATCGCCCGGGCCATTGTGGTCTTCCCCTGGGCAACCGCTCTGGTCATTCAGGCAAGCGCCTGGAGCTTTATGATCAATACGGACTATGGTACCCTCAACACCCTGCTCATGCGGCTGGGTATCATCAAATCCGCCATTAACTGGACGCCTACGGCAGGGGCCTATTTCGCCTGGGAGATTGCCTGCGGTATCTTCGTGACGATCCCCTTCGTGTGCTTTACCGCCCTTTCCGGCATGCAGGGCATCAGCGATACCTACTACGAGGCGGCAGATGTTGACGGTGCCAACTACTGGCAGAAGCTGTGGCACCTGACCATTCCCCTGACCCGGCCATCCATGTCTGTGGCAACGGTGCTGAACATCATCTATGTATTCAACTCCTTCCCCATCATCTGGACCATGACCAAGGGTGATCCGGCCAACCGTACCGATACGCTGGTTACCTATCTTTACAAGCTTGCCTTCTATAATGGCAAGCAGGGTGAAGCGGCAGCGGTCTCCGTCATCGGCTTTGTGATCCTGGTGGTCTGCGCCAGCATCTATATGGTCTCTACCCTGAAGAAAGGAGATGAATGATATGGAGAACACTGCAAAGGTAAAAAAGCCCGTCAACGTGAAAAAGGCCATCCTGCGGGTGCTGCTCTATTTCGTAGTACTGGATATCTGTGTGATCACACTCTATCCATACTTCTCCATGTTCTGTACTGCCCTGAAGAGCCGGGCTGAGATTTTTGATCCCAACGGAACAGTCCTGCCCATTACGGCAGTCTGGTCCAATTTCATCGACATCTGGAAGGAAGCACCCTTTGCGAAGTATATGCTGAACTCCGTGATCATTGCCGGTGGCTCCACCTGTATTGCCATCCTCTGTGGCATTCCGGCGGCCTATGCGCTGGCACGCATGAAGTTCCGCGGCAAGACGGTCTTCCTGGGCTTTATCATCGTCTCACAGATGTTTGCGCCGGTGGTCCTGCTGATTGGCATTTACAAGGTTATGATGCAGATGCACCTGACCGACAGCCTGCTGGGACTGATCTTTATCAATGCCGCCTTCAATCAGGCCTTTACAATCTGGCTGCTTCGTGGTACCTTTATGAGTATCTCTGCCGAGATGGAACAGGCCGCTACCATTGACGGCTGCAATCGCATTCAGGCTATGCTGAAGATCCTGCTGCCCATTGCAGCACCCGGTATTGTCACAACTCTGATCTTTATCTTCATCAACGCCTGGAACGAATATACGGTGGCACTGTGCCTCATCTCCACCGATACCTTAAAGCCTCTGACCGTAGGTATCAATATCTTCAACGGCTATAATATGATCCAGTGGCAGTATCTCTTCTCCTCTTCACTGTTTGCAATCCTGCCTGTCATCATCCTCTTTATGTGCATTGAGAAGAATCTGGTCAAGGGTCTTGCGGCCGGCGGTGTTAAGGGCTGATGCCTGAGCGGGCAGAATATCAAAAAACAAAGGAACTATACGCAATATGAATACAAAAGAACCGGTACTGGTAATTATGGCCGCGGGCATGGGGTCCCGCTTTGGCGGACTCAAGCAGATCACCCCTGTGGACCCCCAACGGCACAGCATTATAGACTTTTCCCTGTATGACGCACGCCGCGCGGGCTTCAGCAAGGTTGTGTTTATCATCAAGCACGCCATTGAAGAAGATTTTAAGGCCGCGGTTGGCCGCAGGATGGAACAGTATTTTGATGTACGTTATGTCTATCAGGAGCTCAGCTGCCTGCCCGAGGGCTTCACCGTACCTGAGGGGCGTGAGAAGCCCTGGGGAACCGCCCATGCCATTGCCTGCGCGAGGGACGCCATCGATGGCCCCTTTGCGGTGCTGAACGCGGATGATTACTACGGTGCCGGCGCCATTCAGGCAATCTATGATTTTCTGAAGGAGGAGCATGCCCCCAATGAGCATGCCATGGTGGCCTATCAGCTCCGCAAGACCGTCAGTGAAAACGGCTATGTTTCCCGTGGTGAGTGTGCCGTAGAGGACGGCTATCTGGTCAGTGTGACCGAGCGTGTCCGCATTGAAAAGCGCGGCATGGATGCTGCCCGGACGGAGGACGGTGGAAAGACCTGGGTTGCCATGCCCGGTGATACCCCTGTCTCCATGAATCTCTGGGGCTTCCAGTACGAGCTGCTGGAGGAGTTTACCGGCCGTTTCGCAGGCTTCCTGCAGAAAAACCTTGCGGAGAACCCCCTGAAGTGCGAATATTACCTGCCGATGGTGGTAAACGCCCAGCTGGAGGAGAAGCGCGGGACCATTCGCGTCCTGAACACAGACGAGGTCTGGTATGGTATGACCTATCAGGCAGACGTCTTCTCGGTACAGAATGCCATTGCCGCCATGAAGAAAAACGGAAGATATCCCGAGCACCTGTGGTTGCAGCCTGCGGCGGCCTTCCATTTCCACTATGACGGAGCACCCTTTACCATCGCTCCCTGCGGCAACGGCCACATTAACCGGACCTATATCGTTACTACGACAACGGGGAAGCGTTATATCCTGCAGCGCATCAGTGATGCCTTTGACATTGATATCCTCATGGGCAATGCCATGGCTGTCACGGAGTATGCCGCGGCGCAGACCGATGACCCCCGCAGTGTGGTGCACTTCATCTATACGACTGACGGCAAAAACTACTATCGCGCGCCGGATGGCAATTACCGCTCCTATGAATATGTGGAGGGTACCGTCTGCCTCGAGGAGGCAGGTTCCCCGGAGGACTTTTATGAGAGCGCGCTGGCCTTTGGACGCTTTATGGAGCTGCTGTCTGCCTTCCCGGTGGAGACCATCGGCGAGTCCATTCCCAACTTCCACAACACGCCCGACCGCTATCGCATTTTCCATGAAAAGCTGGAGGAGGACCCCTGCGGCCGTGTATCCGAGGTTCCTGAGGAGATCGCCTTTGCCCTGAAGTATGAGGCGGAGGGCGGTATCCTGCAGGCCATGCGCGACAGTGGGAAGCTGCCTGTGCGCGTGACGCATAACGACACCAAGCTTAACAATGTCCTCTTTGACGAGCAGACCCACAAGGCTCTGTGCATTATCGACCTTGATACCGTAATGCCCGGACTCAGCGCCTACGATTACGGCGACGCCATCCGCTTTGGAGCCGTTACCGCAGCTGAGGACGAGACAGATCTGGACCGGATGAAGCTGGACATGAACCTCTTCCGCCTCTTTACCCGGGGCTTTCTGGAGGCCTGCAGCCTGACGGAGACGGAGATTGAAATGCTGCCCATGGGTGCCAAGATCATGACGCTGGAAAATGGTGTCCGCTTCCTGACGGATTATCTGGATGGCGACCACTATTTTTCCATTCACCGTGAAAAGCATAACCTTGACCGTGCCCGCACCCAATTCAGGATCGTTACCGAGATGGAGGCCCACTGGGACGAGCTCTGTAGCATCATCCGGGAAGAGGCAAAGGCCATCGGTCGACTCTGACATCCGGCAGATCAATAGAAAGAAAGATCCGCAGACCGTTTTCGGCCTGCGGATTTCCGCATATGCTGTCTGAATTTGTGGACAGGAACAGAGTGACTGCCTCAATCCTGCGGCGGGCGGTCATCGGTAGCTGTAGCGGGATTTGTATGGGTCTTGCGCCAGGCGTCCGGGGTTGTGTTTTCCAGCCGCTTAAAGGCCCGGACCAATCCATAACGGTTGGCAAAGCCTACCTGCAGGGCAATGGGCTCAATGCCGAGGTCTGTTTCAGCCAGCAGCTGTCTGGCACTCTCAAGCCGATAGCTGTGAATGCAGTCCACCAGACCCTTTCCGGTCTCCTGCCGGATCAGCCTCGAAAGGTAGGTCTGACTGATGCGGAAACGGTCACAGATCATCTGGGCACCAAGCCCGGGGTTCTTGTAGTTGGCTTCAATAAATTCCAGCACCATACGGCCTTTTTTCTGGGACTGCCGTGGGCCAAAGTCCGACATGGCCGCAAAGAAGTCATGGATGCGGTCCCGGAGCTCGGGTATGGAGCTTGATGTGGCTGTATTATAGACCAGACGGTCAATCTCCATCAGGTCTGTGTGCGTGATATCTGTCAGGGCCTCGGCGATGGCAACTACATTGCGCAGCCGGGAGGCTGTTGCGCTGATGATCTCCTTCAGTGGGTAGGCGTGAGTCAGCTGCAGGTCCAGCATACGGTCCAGAACGGCAGCGGCCTCGAAAAACAGCAGCTGTTCAACATTGCCGGAAAATTCCCGTTCCAGATGGTTCAGGCTGACCTGCTCCTCCGGGGACAGGGGAGAGGCCAGCAGCTCCTGATAGGTGTGCAGGTTCCCGGGCAGATTCCAGCTGTAGCTGGAGGTATGCAATACCTCCTGATACATATCATACAGGGAAACAAGACCGCTATGTGGGGCACTGACGGCACAGACGTTCTGAAAACCGAACCGGGTGTCCATTTCCTTCAGCAGCAGTGTCAGCAGGTTCAGCAGCTGGTCAGGGCAGTGCTCCCGGTACTGATCGATCAGGACAGCATTCTCCCTGGGGTTTATCAGCAGGCCGATCCCGCGGTCAGCCCGGAAGGTAAGCATGTGAATCTGCGGCTCAAAAATGGTATCCACCAGATAGTCGGTGTAGTTGAGGTGATCGATGGGATAGAAGACCTGCCTCTGCTGGACCTGCCGCACATCTGCGGTCTCAATGGGTGCGGTGGGGGAGGTGTGCCGCATGCTCGGATTGGGCTGCGCAGTGATCACGGCCAGCAGCAGCGTATCGGAATAAAAGGTACAGTTAAGATAATCCTGCAGCTGAGAAACCTGGGCGGGGGGATCGGTATCATTGTGGATGGAAGCCTCAAGGGCAACATGCTGCAGCCGCAGCTCCAGCGCTTCAATTCGGGCTCTGGCCTGTTCCGGGGTCATAGCTGCCTCCTTTGATGGGGGTGAATCTCTTCTGACTGTTATTATAGCAGATGATACGTGGAATGTGTAGCAGATAAAATTGTGCAACAATTCGGAAGAAAATTGTCACTTCCATATAAACATCCTGCTTGTTATAATGATAAAGCAAAATTTATAAGGAGGTTTTTCCAAATGAAGAAGATACTTGCACTGCTTCTGGCCTGCGCTATGCTGCTGGTCATGTTCGCCGGCTGTGGCAACAGCGCCGCATCGACTGCTGCGGCGTCTGAGGCAGAAGAAACTGCAGAGTCTGCTGCACCTGCGGAAGAGACTGCAGAAGCTGCGGAAACTGCGGAAGAAGCACCCGCCGATGAGACCGCACCTGCAGAGGAGGCTGCATCCACTGCTGAGGCAGAGGAGCCCGCTGAGGAAGAAACCGGCGTGATCGACAACACCGAGGCAAACTTCAACAATGATTTCACTGCCCATCAGGAGCTGCTTGCCAGCCTGCATACAGAGCTCCCTGTTACCGATGAGGATGTCACCCTGACCTACTTCATGGGCGTCGAGACCGAGACTCTCAATTACATGCCTGACAACGATTACACCCAGCATCAGGTCTGGCAGTGGATCAACGAGAACACCGGCGTCAACATCGAACTGACTCTGGTGGAAAAGACCAACATTGCCGATAAGTACAATCTGATGATCGCTTCCGGCGACTACACCGACCTCATGACCACCGATAACTATACCACCGGTATTGAGACAGCCTATGAGGATGAGGTTGTTGAGGATCTGACCGATCTGATCCCCGAGTACATGCCTAACTACTGGACCATTATCAACTCCGACCAGAACATCCTTGCGGATGTGACGGATGCCGATATGCTGCTGAAGGTCTATCCCATTAAAAACCAGATCGCCAACCCCTCCGGCAAGGGTACCTTCATCCGTATGGACTGGCTTGAGGCACTGGACCTTGAGGTTCCCCAGACCTACGACGAACTGACCGAGGTTCTGACTGCATTCAAAAACGAATACGACTGCGAAGAGCCTATGGCACTTTTTAACACGGTCAATGAATCCAATGGCCTGCTGATGGGCGGCTTCGGCTCCATTGCCGAGCTCTCCACCAATGGTATGGGCACTGACTGGAGCGCATCCTTCTATCAGGTTGACGGCGAGGTCATCTATGGTGCAACACAGGATGGCACCCGTAAGTTCCTGAGCTGGCTGCACTCCCTCTATGAGCAGAACCTGATAAACTTCGAGAACATGCAGAACCGTGACGTCAACCCCTTCGGTGAGCTCAATGCTACCAAGGCTGCAGACGGCTCTACCGGCTACATCTTCTCCAACCAGCCCTTTGGCGGCAACTACTCCACCATGGCAGCTGACCAGTACGGCGATACCGAGTGCAACTGGTGGCCCGTTCAGGACGTTGCCGAAGAGGCAGGTGCAACCATCCCCTTCTACGAGGAGAACTCTCTGGTCGATACCACTGGTGCTTCCTCCATCAGCATTTCTACCCAGTGCGAGGATATCGAAGCGGCCCTTGCCTTCCTGGACTTCGGTTACAGCTATGAGGGCGCTCTGATCTACAACTTCGGCTTTGAGATCGGCTCCGGCGAAGGCCTGTATGAGACCTGGTCCTACGATGGCGACAAGCCTATGTTCGATGCAGCGGCGATAAAGGAGGTTGCGGATACCACCAATATTGCATCCTCCATCATCTCCACCAAGGATCTGGCCGGTGTCATCTATGACGACCGTCTGAACTTTGAGTTTGGTGAGCGTGAGAACGCCTGTATCTCCGCATGGAGCACCAATAAGAACACCTCTCAGATCCTTGGCTCCGATGTCACCCTGACCGCTGAAGAGAACACCGATGCCTCCGCGATCTACAGCGACATCATCACCTATGTCGGTACCAGCGCCCTGCAGTTTATCAACGGCGACCTTGACATCGACAGCGATGCGGACTGGAATAGCTATGTTGAGAAGATTGAGGCCATGAACATCGATGGCCTGACTGAAATCATCCAGGCAGCCTATGACCGTGTTAACTGAGAAACGCGTCTGCTGAGGTAAATGGCTTTACAGGAATCGGCTCCACCGTCTGCAGCTGCGGACGGTGGAGCTTTGCTATGTGCAAATTTTACACCGATGCACAAATTGCAACGAAAAGTGCAAAAAGTGTGTCTGTACAGTAACAGGCTCTTCCGCTAAAATATAACCATAAGAAATGAAACTGCCTTCCGGATAGAAGCACCGGAAGACAGCAAGATCAAAAAGGAGGATTTATCATGAATTTTGCAGGTACCTATACCTACCTCATGGATACCCCCAGTGGCAAGCGCGAGACCAAGGTTGTTGTCCGCAAGGCCGCGCGTGGCTATGAGGGTGAGCTGATCTCCTCTCACGGCGGCTGTGAGCTGCTGGAGAACGTCTGCGCCAGAGGCGAGACCCTGAGCTTCGATGCCCAGTGCGGCCCCGCAAAGCAGACCATTACCATCAACAACGGCGAGGCGCTGACCGGCAGTGTCCTCATTTATCAGGACAACGGCGAGAACAAGACCGCAGAGCTTGAAGGACTGACCTTTACCCCCAGAAAGCGTCGTGCGCTGATCCTGTACGCTACCATGACCAAGAACACCGAGCGGGTTGCTCTTTCCATGAAGGACGGCTTCGAGGCCTGTGGCTGGGAGTGCAACTGCTACCGTCTCAAGAAGTCCAACAAGTGGGCTGAGATGCAGGAGAACCTCTACTTTGACGATTATGATGTCGTCGCGCTGGGTTCCCCCATTGTTGCAGGCTATCCCCTGACCATTATCAATAAGCTCTTCTCTCTGGGTGCCGGTGGCGAGCTGGAGAACAACGTCCAGAAGCAGGTTGACGCAGGCGGCGGCTTCAAGATGACTGCAGAGACCATGGGAGGTGGACCCGGCGGCGTCGGTGGCACCGATGGTCCCGCACCCGGCGCAATGCCTCCCGGTGGCTTCCCTGCAGGTGGCCCCGAGGGCGGTATGCCCGGCGGTCCCGGTGGTCCCGGCGGTCCCGGTGGTCCCGGCGGTCCCGGTGGTCCCGGCGGTCCCGGTGGTCCCGGCGGTCCTGGTGGCGATCCCGGTGCTCCCGGTGCAGACGGTGGCCCTGCATTCCGCAGAAGAAACTGCAGCTATCCCGGCGGCCCTGTCCGTGATAACTACCAGCCCTTGGGCATTATCTTCACCACCTATGGTGGCGGCTTCTATGGCTCCGGCGAGTCTGAGGCAACCCTCAGTGCGCTGAAGCTCTTCCTGGAGCTGCAGTGCGTTACCGTTGTCGGTAAGTTTGCCTGCTGCGGTAAGGAATTCGGTCCTGCCGGCCTTGAGGAGGGCCAGAAGCCCAATGTGATGGGTATGGGCGGCATTCAGGATCCCGAGTACTTCGAGATGGCTGACGGCACAAAGGTTCAGGGCTCCTACTTCTTCCACAACCAGATGTGGAGCCATCCCAACGAGCGTGACCTGCTGAAGGCCAAGTTCCTGGTTATGGATCTGGTTCAGGACTACTTCATGACCTATGACGGCGAGCGCGGCTTCGTCAACAGCACGTACATTTCCATGAGCTGATAGCACCTGTAAAACAGCAGGAGCAGTCCAAAAGGGCTGTTCCTGCAAGGTGCATTTCAAACAACAAAATTTGAATCTGAAAGGATGATTACTATGGGTTCCGGTAAGTTTTTAACTGTTTATCCCGGCCAGTGGACCGAGCGTGAAAAGCCCTATGCCGAAGAGTATATGGCAAAGATCAAAGAGCTCGAGGATCGCGGCCCCATTGATGTACAGGCACTGATCTCCGGCAAGATCGAAAAGGGCACGCAGGGCTTCTCCAATGTCCTTGAGGTCAAGGAAGATATGATGGTCTACAACGCAAAGAAGTATGACCCCGACAACAAACTCTACACCGATGATGCCTTTGCACAGGCACACGGCTACAAGGCCAAGATCGCAATGCCCGCCTTTGCCGCACACGATGACTCCTTCCTGACTGCCTTCAATGGCAAGGCAAGAGATTTTCTGGCAGTTACCGGTCTGCACCATGAGATTGAGCAGATCGCGCCTGTCTACGCCGGCGATACCCTTTATCTTGTAAAGGACAAGATGGAAATGGTGGACCTGACCCCTGCTGAGGGCAGCATCTACCGCAATCTGGTCCTGAAGACCTATGGCTCTGTTTACAACCAGAATGGCGAGAAGGTGATTGAGGTCCTCTTCTCCGCACGTGAAAACCTCAAATCCTACGAGGATCCTGCTGATATGGCACCCGGCACCCGCGCATGGGAGTCCCCTGACTGGTGGACCCGTCCCGAGCACTGCTACACCGATGAGGAGTGGCAGCAGATCTTTGATACCTGGGCAGCAGAGAACTACCGCGGCGATGAGCCTCTCTATTGGGAGGATGTCAATGTTGGCGATATGCCCAATGTGACCATCGATGGTCCTATCCACACCTCCTGCATGCCCACACCTCCCTATGGCATGGCTGTCAACGGCTCCCGTACCATGAAGGAACTGGCAGATCCCGAAATCCGTGCTGCTGAGTTCGACCGCGATCCCAGGTTCGGTGTTTATGTTCCCCACGACATGACCCGCTGGAATCCTGAGGTACCGCCCTATGATGATCCCCGCGCAAAGATGGGTCCCCCTCCGGCAGCTCCTGCAGGCGCTCCCAAGCCCGAACCCAAGCGTTCCATCTTCATCAACTTCCTGGGCCGTGACTTTGCAATCCATCACATCAACAACTGGATGGGTGCCTATGGCTGGCTCAAGAACATCCGCTGGGGCATTATGACCAACCCCACCGAGCAGGGCTTTGCCTTCCCCAAGAATACCGCTGTTTGCGAGATGATCGAAAAGATTCCCGCAATGGCCGGCAAGAAGTGCAATACCCACGGTCTGCAGTATGATGTTATGAAGATCCATTCTCAGGTCTATGACAAGTATGTCAACGAGGCCGGCCAGCACTGTGTCGAGCTTGGCTTCTGGATCACCACCATCAACGATGAGGAAATCTATGAAGAGGGCGGCGCTACCATCGTCCTGCCCAGCAAGGAAGCCTGATCCGTCTGACTGACGTACAAAAGGAGGAACTGTTATGGCAATTTCCGGTACTTATTTTATTAAGATGAGACTGCCCAACCCCACTCTGGTACATGGCCCTGATTTTCAGGGGGGCCCTCCCGCGGGCGGCCCTCCCATGGACGGTCCTGCTCCTGAAGGCCCCGGCGGTCCCGGTGGCCCCGGAGGCCCCGGTGGCGCGCCTGCAGGTGGCCCCGGCGCTCCCAAGGAGATCCCCGCGGATCTCAAGGACTATGGTGAGCCCGGCGAAAACTTCTTCGAGGGTGAGATGACCTTCCACTTCACACCCAACGAGGACGGTACCCTGTCCGGTGATGCAGACGGCAGCCCAATCAACTTCGGCTATTATACCGGTGATGAATTCTTCAAGGTAGATTTCCCTGCCGGCCCCGGCCGCTGGGAGGTCTGGGCGAAGGTTGACGCAGAGGGCTATATCGAGGGCATGATCTCCGTGGGCGGCAATAAGGGCTTCCCCAACCTTGTCTACGGTAAGAAGCTCAGCTGAGCGATCTGGCAGCTTGCACAGCCTGTAAAATGATCTGAAAGCAGTCGGCCTCCGGGCCGGCTGCTTTTCTGCCTGCGTGAAAGCCTCTGCGCTTGTATGCTGCCTGTGGCAGTGCTATAATCTGGAGCATAGAAATGTTGGGGAGTGAGCCTGAAATGGAAGAATATGAAGGTCTGAAATGGAAGACGGAGGAACGGGAGCTGCTTCTGCATACACCGGTTTTTGATGTATACCGCCAGCATGAGCTGTCAGCCACGGGGCTGGAGGGCGACTATGTGGGCATTGCCGCGCCGGACTGGGTGGTTGTTGTGGCAGTGCACGGCAGCAACTTTCTGCTGGTGCGTCAGTGGCGCCATGGGGAAGAAAACCTGACCCTTGAGTTTCCGGGCGGGGTGGCAGACCCCGGAGAAACGCCGGAACAGACTGCCCTGCGGGAGCTGGAGGAGGAAACCGGCTATCGTGCCGGCAGGGTTACCTTCCTTGGCAGGGTAAGCTCCAATACAGCGCTGTTCAAAAATCATTTTTCTGTTTTTCTGGCGGAGGAGCTGATGGATACCGGAATGCAGCATCCTGACCCGGACGAGCTTATTCAGTATGAGGAGCTGCCCATCGAGACGGTACTCCGCCGCTATGGTGACAGTGAGCTGACCCATGCCTATATGGGGACCGCACTGGCCTTTTACCTGCGCCATACCCTGCTGCAGAAGCAGGACCCTGCGAATGAGACATAAGAGAAAGGCAGCGCCCGACCGGGCGCTGCCTTTTTGAATTTTTTGAATGTTCCGCTTATGGATTTTTGCCGGATATACGGGGCTTATGAATACAGAATGCTGTAGCCGGCCTGCCAGCTGTCGCCTGGCGCAAGCCGATTGCCGAATTCCCTTGCGTCCAGCGTGCCCGTAAAATCCACCGTATCACAGCGGCCATACCAGGGCTCGATGCAGATGAAGGGGGCATTCTGCTCCTCCGGAGACCAGATGCCAAAGAGCGGTGCGTCGAATTTTACGGTGACATAGCGTCTCCCGGCAGGGTCCTCAATGCCGACAGAGCCACACTGACCGTTCACAATATAGGTGCAGCGGTCGAAAAAGTCCTCGCTGATCACAGCTTTATGGTCCTGCAGCACAAGGGAAAGGTCCTCGTGCAGGGCCAGACCGGACTCCCGGTCATTGCCGTAATGACGGATCTCTGTGCAGCCGTCAAAGACGAGTCGGTAGCCGGCCTTGCTGCGCTCGCCGTGGATGGGGCAGAGAAAACCGGGATGAGCACCGATGGAGAAATGAAGCTCGGTGCTTCCGGGATTGAGAACGGTCCAGCTGACCTTCAGCTCGGCCGCCTCCAGCGTGTAGGTGATCTCCAGGACAAAGGGGAAGGGGTACTTCTGCAGAGTTTCAGGGGTGGATTCCAGACGGAAGCGGATGGCGGTTCCGGCCTGCTCTGTTACGGTAAATTCCAGATCCCGGGCAAACCCATGCTGGCCGATCGGCCATTTCCGCCCCTGCCAGGTGAAGGCGTGATCCCGGAGACTGCCTACAAAGGGAAAGAGGACAGGGGAGGTCCTTCCCCAGTATTTTGGGTTGCCGTACCACATGTATTCCCGGTTTTCTGATTTGGACATAACGGATTTTACTTCAGCGCCGAGGCTGTCAATCTCAACCTTCAGCAGCGCGTTTTCGAGAAAATAACGCATTTTCATCCTCCTGTGGGCTGCCACTACAGCAAAGCCTGCGGCGGCCGGTGTATCTTATGCCTGTATTATAGCAGCTCTTATACGGCGGCTGCAATGCCCGGTCGGGCGCGACGGGATTATTTTGCTCTTGCGTCCTGCCCTTATCGACCGTAGAGCCAGTGATCCTGGGGCTCGGCAAGAAAGTTGCCAAGTGTTCGACGGAAATCCGGACTGAGAGAAGAAAGGCGACCCTGACCGGCAACCAATGGGTCGATATAGCGCTTTTTGGAAAATACTGTGCGACGCAGGGCAATGGGCGCCTGATCTGCTTCCGTTACCATTTCATGCAGTGCACGAAAGCGCTCCCAGGCGGCGTGGATTTCAAAGCTTTCCGTCAGAGCAGAGATGACCTGTGGCTCTGTGCTGTAGAGGTCGTTGCGGTCGATAACGCCGAGGTTAAGGGCCATCGCCATGAGCTCCGACAGCATCTGCATGAGATAACGGTCCGGATCGGATACATACACCCGGGAGCACTGCAGCATGGCCTGAGCAAAGGTATCTGCGTATTCTAAAGTACTGAAGGCGAGCTCGGGCTGCCCATCCTCAGCAGTGGTAACACATAGGTCATCATAGCAGGCCTGCAGCTCCTCCGGGCCTGCAAAGCCATAACGCAGGGCATTACCCAGCGTATATTCAAGACGGTCGGAGGACAGGCGCGGGCTGTCATTATCCGCAATGGGATAACGATGATAATCTGTTACATTCTCCAGCGGAATACCGTACAGGGTAAGAAGCGCTGCAATCTCGGGAGAGGAGCGGATCATAGCTTCGGTAGAAGCCTCAGTTGACGTCTGCTGCATATAATCGCCGTTTAAAAAATCGATGGTGTGTGCGAAGACCGGCGTCGCAATGTCGTGGAAGAGCGCGGCAATAGTCTGCGTGCGGTCACAAGTGAAATGCCAGACGATCAGAGCTGTGCCAAGGCTGTGGTCATGGCGCGAATAGCGGAGTCCGCGAAAGCGAGGAAAGCCGGAATATTCACAGCCACAGTTCATACCAACCTCCCGGATGCGCTGCATGGGTGGTGTTTCTGCCAGTGCACAAAGCCAGTCCGGCAGATCCTTATGATAACAGATTGGGGATGAGAATGTGCGCATGGAGCCTCCTTTTCAGACTGTTATCTATTCTCAGGGGCAGCTGACAGCTGCCAGAATGCGTTTCAGGTCCTTTTCGTTGACCTCCAGCTTCAGCTGCCCGTCGGAAAACAGCAGCGTGTAGTTGTGGCGCTCGTTTGGCAGACGATAGATCACGGAGATCTGATCGGTGTTGATGGTATAGGGGATCGCAACGGTACGGCGGTCTGTAACATTGAGAAACATAGAAGGGTTCACTCCTTTTGCGGGTACCTGCAGGCTTGATGCCTTTTGAAGCCTGCAGTCAAAGGATAACAGAAGGAACCGGCATAGTCAAGCACCGCCGACGCTGCTGCAGGGGCACTGCAGGAAGGAAAGAAACGAAAGGCACAGAAAAACCGGAGCAGGCCACAAAGGGCATTGCTCCGGAAATTCTGACAAATTTATAAAGGAGAATTGAAACTGGCAGGGATTGCGGTGGCCGTGCCTGGCACAGGGGGTGATGCGCTACAGGCCGGCAGGTCGCAGGAAAGGCTTATGCCAGTGCGGTACCCAGCTGGCGGCAGGCCTCAGCGGCCTCATCATCGGGATCCTCATTGCAGATCACGGTTTTTACAAGGTTCAGCCCGGCACAGTCAGCGGCCCAGATATCCATCCATTCGCCGGTGCCCCAGCCATAGCTGCCGAAAAGGGCAATGGGCTTTGTCCCCAGAACCGGCTTGCAGGCCTCGAACATGGGCTCAAATTCATCAGATTCCAGCTGCTCGGCACCCATGGCAGGGCAGCCGAAGGCAATGGCGTCATAATCCGCAACAGCTGCGGCGGTGAAGCTGTCGGAGGTAAAGGTAGCAACGGTTGCGCCTGCGGCCTTTACGCCCTCGGCAACATACTGTGCCATGGCCTCTGTATTGCCGGTCATGCTGTAATATACGACTGCGATTTTACTCATCGAAATTTACCTCATTTCATAATTTGAATTTCATGACGCAGGTCATGTAAAGAACGCAACTGAGGAAGCCCCAGCGGCGTGGGATCCGAAACAGGGCTGTATGGCTCTGTAACGGAACGTGAGAAAAGAAAGTTACGGTGGTTAGCTAAGACTAACCTAATATAATACGGACATTGAAGAAAGTCAAGGGGGGCGGTCCAAACAGGTGCAGGCCGTGGCCCGAATGGGGCAAATGTGACCCAAGTGTGACAAAAGTGAATGTGCGGTAAATAGCTATGATTCTACGAAAAAAATTTGTGGCTTTTGCATAAAAAATTGGGATTTCTGTGGTAATAAGGCGAGATTTATGGTAAGCTATACATTGAAGTATTGTGGGTAGTTGCGGTCAGCACTGCCCATGGAAAGGAAGGAAGACCATGAAGAAACATGTCTTTCGGCGTGCCGTTGCTTTTGGCCTGAGCCTGCTGATGCTCGGCCAGTCTGCCTATGCGGCGGAGCTTGTGGACGCCTACAAACCCGACTATGTCTCCTTTACCAGCACCGGCGTGCCGGCGGACTACGAGGGTCAGGACCTCTTCTGGTTTGGTTCCACCGACATGACGGTGTCGGAGACCAGCCGGGATTACTACCTGATGCGTGTCCTCCGCGGCGGCAGCTGTGAGGGAGAGGCATCGGTCACTGTAAAATTTACAGACCTGACCGCGGAATATGGAGTCAACTATACAGTCCGCCCCTATGACGAAGAGGATGTCCTCGGCGGCAGTGAGGGCGTTATGCCCATCGTAGACTTCCTGCAGGAAAATTCGGATGCCCAGTATGAGGGAGATCCGCTGACCCAGTCAGATGTCTATGATGCCATGACCACTGGCGGCCTTGAACTCATGGACGGCAGCGGCGAGACCCTTGCAACTCTGAGCCTGAATGCTGCGGAAGAAGCAGAGGACGAGGCAGAGGTGACCACCCTGTCTGACGAAGAGTCTCAGGAGGATGAGGATGCCCTTGTGGTAGACGCCTCCGACTACACTGCCATCGACAGCGAGCAGGAGGGCCTCTACGCGGATGATTATCCCGGCCGTGAGATCACCCTGAATTTTGCCGAGGGTGAGACCGAGAAGCTGATCGTGGTAGACCCCATCTATTCCTCTGCGGCAGACGGCGACTGCACGGTGACGGCGTCCTTCCGTTACCCCTCCGATGGTATGGCCTATGTGGAGGATGGTATGACCACCACCATTACCATTACGGATGAGGATACGCTGGACCCTGCGGTACTCTCCATCGAAAAGGCAGAATACTATGCCGATGGCGATACCGTTGCTATTACCTTTACCCGTGAGGGTGCCATCAACAACATGGTAAGCGCCTATGTGAAGACCTCCTCTGATGAGGCTGAAGAGGGCGTTGACTATCAGGGGGCCTATGCCCAGCTGACCTTCCCTATGGGCATCCGCAGCCGCACCGTCGAGCTGCAGGTGAACCATATCCGGGACAAGGAGCTGACCTTTACGGTAGAGC